>Ga0209633_10000777_pt1 | contig 35385 bp, 37 predicted proteins | sample Cruoilmetagenom1_FD_187290 | JGI IMG/M metagenome (GOLD analysis project Ga0209633, IMG submission 187290) | Oil polluted marine microbial communities from Coal Oil Point, Santa Barbara, California, USA - Sample 1 (SPAdes) (version 2) | ecosystem: Environmental > Aquatic > Marine > Oil seeps ...
TCGCGTATTTATTGAGCGGAGCCTGAGAAATTTTGGACTGCCCGCAGTACCCGCAATCCTCAGGGCATAGGCCGTTTTGAATATTGTTAATTTGATGGATCATAACTTTTTTGCCAAAAGTAGCCATGCGTACTTCACCCGCGGCAGCAGCCAGGCGTAAAATATCAACACCGCTATCTTCAAGAATTATCCCTGCGTCTTCGCGTGGAAAGTTTTTCCCATCCAAAGCTGTTTTTACCCACTTTTCATAATTAATGCTCATTTCACTCGGCTCTCCTTAATAGGACTCGCATTATCACTTAGAAACGCCCGTTTCAAAAGCTCTGGAATACAGCTGCTCTTAAACGTATAAAGTAGAGGATATTATATCAGACCCCCGTGGGTACTTAAACCTATAGATAATATTCTCTTATAACAGACATTTTTTGTACACCCGTCCAAAAACCCAAATGAATCCCTCCCCTTCCCCACTTCATCCAATCATATTAGAATATATAGACATGACAAAACCATACGATCCCGAGAAAAGATTTAACGACAGAGCGCCCGTATACGACGAGGAAATAGAGAAGATCATCCCGGGTTATAGAGCCCTTCATGATATATCCCATCATATTCTAAAAAGCGCCTTACCAAAGGGAGCTTGCGTATTGATCGCAGGGGCGGGCACCGGCAAAGAGGCAATAGAGTATGCGCTCGAGAATCCCGGATGGAAAATCACAGGCTTTGATATTGCGGAAGAGATGGTAAAAACAGCTTCCTTAAAAATAAAGCAGGATGGACTTGGCGGTAGAATCGAGCTCGTGCACGGCGGGATCAGCGATATCATGCAGGAAGATTTTGACGGAGCCACCTCGCTATTGGTCATGCACTTTATCCCTAAAGAAGAGAAGAGCAAATATCTTAGAGAAATATGTTTCAGACTAAAGCCCGGCGCAAAGTTTATACTTGCCGATGTTGGGGGAGAGAGAAACTCCCCGGAGTTTGAAGAGTTTTTGTCCGCGTGGGAATCGTTTCAATTGCAAACCAGAGAGAAAAAGGACGTTGATGAGATGCTGGAGCATGTCAGGGGCAACTTAAACTTCATTACACATGATGAAACAATCTCTTTACTTGAGGACTCAGGTTTTAGAAACATACGCCATTTCTGGAAGTCACTTCTGATAAACGGATTCGCAATGGAAAAGGCGCTTTAGAGGCGGCTTTTTTTGATAAAATATTGATACTCGATTTTTGCTATTTTATTCATTATAATAGCTCCATGCATTACGGGCTCACCTTGGCATTACTTTCTGTGATTCTTCTTTGTTCCTGCGACAGCGAAATCACGGGATCAGCAAGTTCAGATACCATTCCGAAGCAAATTGAAACAGGGTGCGCAACAGATATAGAACTTGCTCACAGTGATTGCCCGGCAATTGAGCTTGCCAATATTTGTGACCCTTTTCTCTGCAAGGCCGCTCAGGGTCAGACCCTTGATGATGATGCAGCCTTAGCTTCGGACTATACACTCCCGGAGTGTGGACAGGATTGCCGAGCAATGGACTGCAGCACGATCAATTGCAATGAAGGTCACAGCTACAGCAATCTAAATGTGAGTATCAACCAGGATGGACAAATAAGTGTAAGCGGTATCTTAAATGAAGAAATAGTATTTACATGCCTGAACCGCACTTCCTGCGGACAATAATTCTTAAACAATCTATAATACGACTTTAAAACTCATAGCCGTGCATTTCTATTTCCTGATCGAATAGTTTTGCAACGGCAGATTTTTGCTCCAGAGTGTAGACTTCCTGGTAAGGACGGCGGTCTTTTCTGTAGTGGGATTTTTCAGTGGGCCCCAAGGAGCCTGAAAACGGAACACCAAGCTCTTGGAATACCTCAGCGAGTTCCTCATTTAAATTCTCATATTTCACTACCCGGTCAACAATGATCTTTTTATTTTGATCGGTATATTTAGTGTAGTTATAAGGAAGCTCGGCAACATCAAGATATTCTTCAAAGGAAATATTGCGGTCGTATTTATTGTAACGCTGCCTCACAAAATGATAATGGGAGAGCACCTTGTCCCATGGGTTCCGCTCCACAGTGAACTTAAAATACCCGTCCCATATATCGCGTGGGATTCTTTCCCTTACTTCCCTGGCCTTGATGTGTGATTGAAATTTCTTAAGCGTAAAGAAACGAGACAAGGTTCTAACCACTTTCCCCGGCGAATGTCGGTCTTGTAGTTCTGGAATGGGATTATAGAACCCCCTGAAATTCCTTGGATTATAAGGACGCTCCGGTCTGTCTATCGGGCTCACTATGTCACCCTCACCACAGTGATCTGAAAGATATATCTGTATGCTGGAGCCCGCAGTTTTTCGGGTCTTTATAAATATAAACTTGTATTTATGTGAAATTATCATAATAGAATGCCCGTCCTTGCTATCAGATATAAGCAGATACGGTAATTTGAATTTTACCTAAAGGTTTGTGAATTGCACACACCGAAGGAACTATACCCGCTCCCAAAAGACTTCCTACGACCTCTTACTCCATATAGGAGCTAGTAAGGTCTTCTCAAACTCAGAGGCAAATTAAAAAGGGCGCAGCTTTTGCCGCTGACAGCTTTTTTTAATTCCTGAATCCTTTATAGTTGCAATTGCAACTAAATTGGTGAATACAAAAAAACGGGTCAAACCCGCTAACACAGGAGGCAGTAAAATGAAGAAATTACTTTTAGCATCAGTACTAGCAGTAGGTCTTAGTTTCCCACTCAGCTCACAGGCCGAGGTAAGCGCTTTTGGGGTACAGCTACCGGTAGAAAGAGCAGAAGTAAGCGAAAACTTAAGGGGCGGCTATGTCGCAGAGAACCTTGGAGATACTTTTCAGGTTCAGAAACTAAGAAGCGGCGAAGTAGAAGAAGTTAAAGCTTCTTCTGAAAATAACAGCGTCTACTCAGTATTTGGCGTTAATATAAGCGGCGATCAGGCGATCTAACATGGCCTGCCTACAAACCTAAAAGCCCGGAATGCCGGGCTTTTAGGTTGCACGCTAAACTATAAACTACACTTCAAGACAAAATTAATCTCTAGTTATCAAATTCTTCATCAGAGGAGGGACCACCGCGGTCTCCATTACCGTGTGGAGGGCCGCCTTCGGGTACGCATGCAACAACATCAGACCTGGTCATCTCACAGCTACCCTCAATATTGTCCCCATGAGGTGATACAAAAGCACACCCGTCTCCCTCAGCTAGCCCCTCGCATACGTCTATTGCTTCCGGGGGCGGACCTCGGCGTTTTCTTTTTCCGGGACGTTCCGTATCATCATTCTGAGCTACGATAATATCTCCATATTGATCTGCAGCAAATCCCTGAGTGCTAAAGCCTATAAGAATTGTAAAAACTATTAACCCCGCAATTAAACCTTTTAAGTTGATATCTAATCTTCTTCTCAAACTACTCTCCTGTTCTATTTTATTTGATATATTTAGTTTCCAGCTCTCGTGTTTTTTCCCACATGGAATACGTCGTCCTGTATTTCTCTACCTATATCCGTATTCCGTCTGATTATGTCAGAGAGCTTAGTTCTTTCAACCCTCCTAATTTCATCATTAGACAAAGTCCTCTGATACCAGAAACGGTCTCCGTCTCTGAGCGCTTCGAACTGAAGCTTAACAACCGTGTAGAACAGCTCTCCCAGATGTCCGTCCGGCATCGGATCCTCGGCAAGCCCGCCGGCCCACATGTCAATATCATCTACCGAATCGTAAGTGGATGCCAGCCTGCCTCTGATTTTTGGGTCGGAGCTTATGTCCCTAAAATTCCTGGCGCGCTCAAACCCGAGCGCCTCTCTTGCGTCGTTGTATCCGGGAATACCGTGATCGCGGCCCCTTTGTATATTGAGCGCCGCAAGATCAAAGCCTCCTGATCCGGGCTCTCCAAAGAGAAAATTTCGCACATCGTCAATTATATAGGGATCAACACTCTGGCATCTCTGGTTGGCAAGACCTCTCAAAAGAGGCTCTATGCCTCCTTCCTGCGTTATCCTCTGAGGCGAGAAAAACGCATCGCGCAACTCGAGATTCCCCTGCGGGATGGTATTCCCCTCTGCGTCCAGACGCAACATAGCATGGCTCAGCGCGCTGTGACCGTACCTGTAAGCCGCGGTGGAGAACATATTTGCTATACGCGCGTCTACCTCTGAATTATAACCCCTGTAACGTGTAATCTCGCGTCTACCTAAAAGCGCGGGCAAATATTCCCTGTATGTAATCACCTGCATCTGAGCCCCGACAATCTCCCTGGCTTTTTGATAAAGATGCTCCCCGTCCCAATCGGGATGCTGTGAAGCAAATTGTTCAGCAAGACGGTTATGCTCCCTCACAAAGAGCGTGTGCATTGATGTTAGACCGACCTGCTCGTTTGCCCTAACATCACCCGCAAGGAAAAGAGTAGGTGCCGGCCCTCCGGCATTTGGCAGTCCTTCCGTGTTAAATGGAAGCAGGTTCCCTTCACTGGTTTTCAGCTTCCCTGTTCCGTCATTAGTCCTAAGTGCGGCAGCCCTTTCATCATTTGACCCGTACACGTTTGATGCGTCAATCCAGGCAGTGATCTCGTTTAACTGCTGGCGGGGGTTATCCGTGCCCGTACCCGTTGATTCGTCGTATATTGAGCGGTTGAGCGCTATTACCACAGCACCCGTATCATTTGGATCAAAGAAAAGATCCCCAGCTGGAACTGCTATATTAGCCGGCTCCGGCGGGTCCGTACCGTCCGTAAGATCTATATCGTGATCCACAAACTGACCCCATTGCCAGAGGAAATCACTTGCTCTGAGTTTATTAGGTTTTGACTCTTCCTGGGAACATATGCCATTGCTCACAACACGCGCGCTCGGGCGGCTCGCACCGGAAAGCTCCGAGATGCCGTCTGCGTAATCCGGCCCTGCAAGTCTAATGAGCTGTATAACTGCTTTCCCCATCTCGGGATCGTCCACATTGTTGCCGCTCCCATCTATTGTTCTTACCGGATATCCATCTACGGACGCCTCTCCCTTTTCACCGTCTTTCCCAGCCTGAGCTCCACGGTCCGGGGGTTGGTTAATACGGCGCGCGGGTGATATCTCCGCTTCGTCAGTGACGTTATCCTGTGCGAATAAACTCGTTGAAACTAATAAAATTGATAAAAATAAACCGCCTAACAGTATTGAACTCTTAATTTTTTGCATTTTCTTCTCCTTTCTTGCCTATATTACGCCATTACGCTGGTAATTTAACTCCCGGGGTAATTTAACTTCCGGATTAAGAAACCGAGCCGTTTAGCCCGTATTTGCGCTACGTTATGAGACTAAGGTGATAAACCTAAGATAAAGCGTTGGTACTTCGGGTAAAAAAAGATATTAAGGAATGGCCAATCCTTCATATTTTTTCTCCTCGCTACTAGGATTTCCGATGTTTGACTAATTTAGATGCCTATTTGTGAGAGAACTTGCGGGTAGAAATAAATTGTTCTGAAAAAAAATAGAAAACCTAAGAGGAATTAATGCTCAAACATCCTCATGCTGCTTTCCGGAGCTCATAAGAAAGAGAGCTACCAGGAATGCGACTATGGAGACTCCCCCTGCAAAGTAATAGCCTGCCGCTATGCTCTTGGATAGAGCCAGATGAAATTGATCTAGAACCGCCGGGTAATCCTCCATAAGCTCCTTAATAGCATCGAGTTGTCCCAATTCCGCCTGGGAAAGAAGAGTTTTGACTCTTTGTTGTCCCTTCAAACTGTCTATTATTCGCCCTGTTTCCCAGGCCAGCATAGTTGTTACCAGTGCGCCAATAGATGCAAGCCCTATTGTAGCGCCCATTTGCCTTATGGTCTGAACAACCCCTGAGGCCTGTCCCCGGTACCGGCTGGGAGCCCGGTTAAGCGCATCCGTATTGGTAGCAACCATCACCAAACCGATCCCTAATCCAAGAAGTATCATCCCGGGCAATATCAACCAGAACTCCGCCTGCTCAAGAAAAGGCGCCTGTCCTAAAAACCCCGCCGCTATCATCGCAGTCCCAAACAAAGCCGGAATCCTGACCCCAACTCTATCTAAAAGCCGCCCCGAGACCTGAGACATGATAACCACAGCTATGATAATGGGCATTAGCGCAAACCCCGCTTCAAGAGGACTAAAATGTAAAATATCCTGTAGATATATAGCTCCGAACACAATTATGCTGATCATTGCGAACTGTATACAAAAAAGCATTATTGTGTCGGCCGTAAAGGCGGGATCTTGAAATAACCGCACTTGTATAAGAGGATTCTCGCTCTTGATTTGTCGGTAAGAAAAAAGAATAAGAAGAGCAAATCCGCCCAATATAATTCCCAGTGTGAGTGGGGACGTCCATCCCAGGGTATGCCCCTGCTGAATTCCAAAAACGAACGCTACCATACCCAATATGAGCATCAGCGCGTAAGATACGCGTACAGACTGTCCCTTTGTCCTGGCCTCCTGGGGTTTTGATATATAGGTTAGAATAATTGCTAGCGCGCCTACAGGAATATTGATCCAGAAAACCCAGTGCCAGGACAGATACTCCGTAAGGAATCCTCCTAACAGGGGTCCTACCGCAAGAAAGGCCTGCGCCACCCCCACATAAATTGCCATCGCCTTTCCTCTCTCGTGTATATCAAAAGAGTCTATTACGATCGCCGCCGAGGAGGGAATCATTAAAGCCGCCGCTATACCCTGAAAAACCCGGGCCCCTACTAACACAGATTCATTTGGAGCCAGCCCGCAAATTGTAGAGGCTACCGCAAAAAGTATTATACCGACGACAAAAGCATGCACCCTTCCGAACGCATCACCGAGTCTTCCGCCAAGCGCTACAGTTGCGGCAAGCGCCAGCACATAAGCGTTAACTATCCACTGAAGCCCCGCCTGGGAAATCGCAAGATCACGCTGCATTACCGGAAGCGCTACGCTTACGACTGTCTGATCGATAAAGATCATCGAGAGCGAGCCGGTCATGGCAATCAGAGTGAGCCACTTATTTGTCTGTTCCTGTTTTGCCAAATTATCGCCTAACGTCTGAGGATTAACTCAAGTATAGATTCAAGATCGATTAACTGTAATTATTAGCAACTGATTGTCAAACCAGTAGTAATTACCACCCTATTAGTTCCATAAATCTATTTCTCTATTTGAGAACTATTAGAATGCGCTTATCTTCTGATTCGCCAGAAAATCTTTAGATGAACTCTATAAAGGAGCCCCGGATTCTTCTCTAGGAATCCGGGGCTTGAGGGTGGTGGGGGAGAAGGGCGTCCTTCCCTAATACTCTCTTTTGCTTTTCTTAAGCCGCCTATTTACAGCCGTTCTTAGAACTACTAATAACCACCTTTGCAGCCGGGGTCTTCTGCACAATCGGCATCTTCACAGTCTATTTTAGTGTCGCCATCATCATCAGCGCTATTTGTGCAGTCCTCAATTACCCCTTCCGTATCCATTTTGTCAGCCACCTCTGACATCTCGGTCACTTCAACTGTCTCCGCAAGGGTTTCCGAAGCCACAGTCCCCTGCTCCGCAATCTGGTCCTGCTCGGCAAATGCGAGCGGACCCGCCATAACTACTGTTAATGCAATGAGGATAGAAAGAATTGATGTTCTCATTTCTATCACCTCCTGATATGATTTTGCCGGCCAATTTGCCACCAGCCGGCATTGATATTAAAGGCAATAGCCGTGCCATCAGCGAAAGAGGAAGGAATATTCAATAATATAAGTGAGTTAGAGGAATCACCCTCTATTTGCTTTGCTAGTACAACGTAAATATGTGGAATATAACCAATAAAGGATTGTGTATATTGCACAAATGGCACAAATCAATAGCAGCAACTTTCCGCTATCCTACCTTAATTATTAAGAATTCATCTGTTGGCACTATTATTGCATTTAGTAGATATTAGCAAAGGAGACAGAGAGGAAAAACCAAAAGGAGGTGATGTTAGTGAAAACACTGCTAAATATCACAGTTTTTGCAGCATCCGTTCTTAGCATCTTTTCCACATCATTGACACTATATGAGGTGCCGGTTCTAAAGGAATCCGTATCAGCAATGGAAAAGGAGAAAGAAGCTCAAGAAAGTAGTTCGAGATCGGATATGAAGAGAATATATATCTCTCACGACATTTCAAATAAAGGCAGAGACAAAGATGCACCTTTGTTAGTAGCCGATGACAGCGAGAAGTTTTCAACATCCACTGATGACTATATAAATGTGTTCGGCGTTGAGGTTCCAACCAAAAACGCCAGCAGCAAGATATAGAGGAAAACTATAGAGTTTGTGAGATAAAAAAAGCCCCCGGAGATGATTTAGATCTTCGGGGGCTTTTACTTTCTATTTAGATAAGCAGATTAATCATGCCTACCCATAATTAGCTTTCTTTATTATTTATCTTAAAACCTCTTCTTACTGTGAACAGCCCAAAGAGACCAAGCATTACCGCTGTAGCTATAAGTCCCCATTCATTCATTGTAGGAACAGATGTAGGGGGCATTTCGCACATAGGTTGATCCGAGCAAATAGTCCCTATTCCCATGAATTCAATATTGGGCGGCACAGAACATCCGCTTGCTTCCGTGAGATCACAGACACCTTGAGATTCTATACAACATCCCTCAATGGTAACCGGCGGTGGTGTTGATGTTGGAGTTGGAGTTGGTGTTGGTTCACACATAGGTTGATCCGAGCAAATAGTCCCTGTTCCCAGGAATTCAATATTGGGCGGAACAGAACATCCGCTTGCTTCCGTGAGATCACAGACACCTAGAGATTCTATACAACATCCCTCAATAGTAACCGGCGGTGGTGTAGGAGTTGGTACCGGAGTTGGAGTTGGTACCGGAGTTGGTGTTGGTACCGGTGTCGGTGTTGGTACCGGAGTTGGAGTCGGTGTTGGTGTTGGTACCGGAGTTGGAGTTGGTACCGGAGTTGGAGTCGGTGTTGGTGTTGGTACCGGAGTTGGTGTTGGTACCGGTGTTGATGTTGGTACTGGAGTTGGTGTTGGTGTCGGTGTTGGTGTCGGTGTTGGTGTCGGAGTTGGTGTTGGTGTCGGAGTTGGACAACTTTCACACGAAGGTCCTAATAGACAACCACTTCCGCATATTGCACCTGCCTTGTTTAAAGATATTGAGGGTCCAACTGTAATACCGGGACTACCTTCTATCTCTATCTCAATCTCTATGCATTCTCCGGGACCCGGTTCAAATACACCATCCGTTTCGTCACATTTAATAAGCAATTCACTCAAATCGTCTACATCGCAAGATTTATCCTTGTTCGTTGGCACGTCACAGGCCCTTGTTGAAAAGCCATCAGTTCCGATTATAGTAGTAGTTATATCATCCCCCGGATCACTAATACACGATGGATTGGCGATTATAATATCCGCATGACTAAGCGCATGATCCGGTGTACAGTCAGAGAAAATATTATTCTCCTCATTACACACACTATAGGTAAAGGTATTGTTGATCTGACCTAAGAATGTAACACGGAACCCGTCTGCGCACGTGTTATCTGTAATAGTATCACATGAGCATGTGGGTAACTGCGCGTTAGCTGAATTATGAATCGGGGTAAAGAAAAAACCAAGCAAAACTATACAAAAAGCATACAAAAAAGTATACAAATATCCCATAATAACTCCCCTCCTCGGAAGTGTTTTTCAACTCTTTAAATGCCACTACAATAAATGCAATAAAACCTCAAACACAATAAAGCTTCGCCGTTTGGACAGTGCGTAAAAAACCAACATCTGTCCACGGTTACATATGAATTATAGTGTGGTACCCACACTAAAAAACAATTAGAAACCGGCTCCCACAAAAAGGGATATTTCTCTAGAGGACTACGGGTCCATATACTAAAGAAAACCCCACCTATTTAAGACTATACCGTGATTTTCCTAGGTTACAAGCAACTAATAAAATAAACACCTAAAAACTCGCAATTTTTGCAATTCTTGCAATTCTACGGCACAAAAAATCTCTTTTTTCTACACGTTCCTGATCAACGTATAAAAACGCAGGATATATATTATTGGAAATTCATATGAGAAACAGAGGAAGCTTATCTCTAAGGAATCCGCCCATCATGTTGGGAAAAGACAAGCAGCAGAAGCTCCGAACCCTCGAGTCTCAAGTACGATATCTCTATTTCAGTTGAAGGGAAATTCCACACCCTCTCAGCTGAGGTTCCCGGGTCATTAGATGTCTCCTCAAGATCGGGATCTCCGTACTTTTCTACCAAATAACTTTCAAGACTAACAAACGTCTCAGCCCATTCATACTGAGTTGGCTCCCCTTGTGGAACAAACACTATCCGCTTAAGCTTATGATCCTCATCCATCCAGAAACTAGCCCTGAAACTCCCCTTCCCCATTTTAATTCCTGTAAGCTCAAGATTGGCATACATACGGTCCTTTTTATCATGCTTTACATTTCTCTTCTTAACCTCTTTTCCTAAGACAGCTTGCACTTCCGCCCCTGTCATTCCCCATTTAAGATTATCCCAGCCGTAAACGTCCTTGGGTTTTGTGGCAGCATTAAGCGACAACGATGAGATTAGAAAAATTATAAGACCTATGGCGGAAAACAATCTTTTCATAAAGCCCTCCTTTAGAGTACATACGCCTTCTATTCTAGAGCCTAAATAAAACTATAAATTAAAAATGAGAAAATTTGAATTTATTTTTCAATTTGAGCGGGTTAATTATTTCAAGAGCCGGCCTTAGATAAAGACTCTCAGGCAAGATGAGACTATTTAATTCTTAGCGTAAGAAACTCAGAATTGACCACTACAATATGTTATTCTTTCCTATATCAAATTAATACACAGGGAAGGTGGCAAGAAGATGAAGAAGAAACTGTCTTCAATAGCTGTACTCATAATATTTTCAATACTTATTATTTTATCAGGGTCCCTTTTCGCAGAAGAAGAGAAGGATACCGATCTAACAATTATCAATGTTCAGGAAGCAAATAAATTAATAGAAGATAATATCGAGAATACCGAATTCATAATACTAGACGTGAGAACCGGTGAAGAATATAAAGTTGGACACATTGAAAATGCCATAAATATAGACTACCAGTCCTCTAAGTTTACAGAGAATGTCAGCAATCTGGATAAAGAGAAAATTTATCTTACATACTGCCGATCAGGCAGCAGAAGCACAAAATCAGCAGAAATCATGAAAGAGCTCGGCTTTGATAATATATATATGATTGAGGGTGGTATAGTCGCTTGGGACAAAGCGGGGCTGCCTATCAAAGAGTAAAAATTAAACTTGTTTTTCAATTTGAGCGGCATAGTTCATACGCATTCTCTAGACACTATCATCTTCTCTTCTTAAGTGAAGTACCCCAAACTCCAAGGAAGGCCCCTCACTTACAAGTATAAGTCTGATTATTGAGCGGCTGGTAAGCCACTCTGCAATAAACATAAGGCTATCTGCTTTTGAGTCAGGCTCGAGTGCACCTCCCTCATTTTCATACGGCCCACTAATATCTTTATCAATCAGAGGTTCCCCGTACATCTGAACAAGCCCCAGCTTGACTCTTTCGTATTCCCATATGCAGAGTTCCCGGTCAAGGGAAGCTTCACAAAACGCATAACCGGCTTCAACAAGTAAATCATCAACAAAATGAAAACCGACAATAGCCTCCAAGCACATCACCGTATCCTTATAAGCAATATGCGTTCCGCTCTCACTTAAAGGATAGAGCTTTTCTGAAAGTTTGACTTCTCCCTTTGTCATTCCCCATAAAGAGTTTCTAAAATCATACTCAAAAACCGGGGAAATGAACGCCTCCCCTAATTTTGATTTCACCTGTTGCCCCCTTGCTTATCATTCTCCTACAGTAAAGTATCAGCCTTGTTTTATTCGCAATCACAGTCTCACAAATCACCTAAAGATATTTATGACACTGCAAAATACCCTTCCTATAACCATGTTCGGGTCAAACTCCTCCCAGCCTACTGTGGTTACGGGATAATTTCTGTTGTATGGTCTAAGCAAAACTCCATGGGGCTCCGAATGACATTCTCTCAAAATACATCCCTCCCACGGTATGCTGAGCGCATATATACATCCCGAGACAATCTCGCAGCTCGTTGTATCTATCACCACGCTTGCCCCATCCATTATGAGCTTTTCCATTGAATCACCCCTGTTATCGATCACGACAAACCCATCTTGATACAGCTCTCTGGGCAGCATAATCGTATCTATAGGCTCAAATTTGGCTAATTCCATTAGATCACCCTCTCCTTTTATCCTAAATACCGAGACATCAATATAGCGGTCGCTGTGCTTATTGTGAGTATTCATAGCTATCAGGGTTCTTGTGTGTCCTTACGAAATACCTCGGCTTGCTTCAACTGCAAAGTCCGTTCTGTGCCTGAATGACTCTATTTTTAAGAAACGATAAAAAGTCCGGAATCTTGTCCCCTCAGGAGCCGGCTTTCCCTAATTGACGGTTCCAATTCGAATATTAGGAAGCATTATCTTAGATTCAAATAATTATTTCAATCGGGCAATCACTGTATTTCCAATAGGGTGATTGTGTAAAGCAAATCCCTATCTCACTGATATAAAAGGACATTCTCCAGAAGGAAATTTTCTTTTTAGAAAGAAGATAAAGATTTTAGAAAGAAGATAAAGAAAGGTATTGGCGAACTACTCTGAGCCAAATCCGTTTATTTGTATATTTTCACATGTTCCATTATATCGAGAACTTATATAGAATTATTTTAGAATGAGGAAACACATAACGCCTGGAAGAACAATCCCGAGCACAAAAGCCGGGACATGAAAAGTTCTACTCGGAATTTAAAATCCAGGTCTTAAACAAACCGAGGCCATACTCGTATTGTTGTAATATACTTAGGCAATAGTTTATAATAATTGGGATACATGCCTCACAAATCATTGTTCAGGAGAAAGAAAATGATCAAAATAAAACTAGTAATATTGATAATAATGTCTTCCTCTATTCTGGCTGGCTGCATGAGTGCCGCTCAGCACCAACAGAACCTGCCTTCAACTCAGGAAAGAGAAACTACTGTAGGGATAGTGCAGAGGGAAATCCGTGTAGGAATGTCAGGAGCAGAGGTAGCAGAAGCTCTAGGATCGCCAAATATAGTTACACAGGACAGCGAAGGTGACGAGACATGGATTTACGACAAAATCGCATCCGAAGCCTCCTACTCAAAAGACTCGGGCGGAACCGGGCTGATTATAAGCCTATTGGCTGGTTACAATAGAGAAGCAGGTGCTGTAAGCACTACACAAAGAACTCTTACTGTCGTAATAAAGTATGGTAAGGACAAATTGGTCAAATCATTTTCTTATCACGCAAGTAAGTTTTAGAAAAATCAGAGTATGAAAAAAGGAGATATTCGGATGAAGTATTTATCTTTGGTCTTACTGGCAGTTATTGGTCTATCGATGTCTTGTGTAACCTATAATCCAAACGGAGTACCTGAAAAAACTCAGCTGCAGATTAGAGAATTTCAAACAAGAACATATGATGTTGACAACGAGAAAATGGTCTTGAAAGCAATTGCAAACGTACTACAAGACGAAGGTTATATTATTACCAATGCAGAAGCTGACTTGGGACTAATAACTGCCCAGAGGGAAGCTAGCATAGAGGATGGAACTGAGAAATTCTTTTCAATCCTTTTCTTTGGAGCTAACGCCAGATACAAAAAGAACAGTATTATTGAATCAACCGCCAATGTGAGTCAATTCGGAAAACAAGTCAAGGTACGCGTTAACTTCCAGCTCAAAGCATATGATAATCGCGGTCAATTAATTGAATTAGGACAAATAGACAACGAGCAATTTTATCAGGACTTTTTTGCTAAAGTAGATAAGGGAATATTTATCCAGAAAGAAAATATTTAATTCTCATATGCCTGGTTAAAATTAGGCTGTAAATCTTGTCATTCCCGTATGTCTTAAACGGGAATCCACGTCATTTATTCAAACAGACATCTCAGATAGATATGAAACTACAAAGCTCTTCAATCACAGCTCGGGAGATCTTCCCCTCTAACCATTGCCTCAAGTGAGACACGCGGGCAGATGTTGTCCTCTATGTAATGCATCAAATTAGTTGCGACACCACGTATGCGGGCCTCTGACCTCTCGTCATTACAAGTCCCGTCCTCATTAAACACCTCTCTGCAATTTGCGACAGATACCGGGCCGGGAAGAACAATTGCCCCTATGTGAGAGCAAACACCCCTTAAACTTTCTAGAGACTTGATCGCGCCTATGGCTCCTGCGGCAACCCCCAAAAGGGCCACGGGCTTACCGGACATTACGGAGGGAAATCCCAGGTTTTCAATTGCAAGCTTCATAACACTGCTGAACGAGCCGTGGTATTCAGGAGTGGCGAGAATAATTCCCGTGGCTTCAGTCACAGCCTCTCTCATTCTAACAGGATCTGGAGAGTCTCCGCCAAGACCGGGTGGATAAAGATGAATCATGGCCGGATCAAAGAGCTCTACAGATACGCCGCTGTGTTTCGTCAGTTCATCCAGCGCCAAATCAAGCGCCATGCCTGTATAGTTACTTGGTCTCACGCTCCCCTTTATTGCAACAATTTTAATATTTCTATCACCCACGGCATTTCTCCTTAATTTAGTGTGATCTAATTTCAATCTACACTCACACGTAGTAAAAGTAAATTATTCTATCTCCAAGTAAACTATGTTATCAAAAATTTAAAATTACAGATGACAGACGCTATACCGAGGCTATAATAAAGATGCGGAGTTTCAAGGAACACTCCGGGAGTGTTGAAGACGAGATTATCCCTTCAGACGAGAAAAAGATGTAGATTGAGCAAACAATATGCCTAACAAGGACAATCCTGGGGTCATAGCCCCACCTCCACTTATATTTCTCTGCTTCCTGGCTGCAGGGTACTTCTTGAACCAACTGTATCCAATTTCCGTAACTGAGAGACCTCCGGGAATAATTATCGCGGCAATATTTCTTGTATACGCCTCTCTCACCGCTGGACTAGCTTTTTACTATATGATTAAAGCAGGCACCAATGTGGATGTTAGAAAACCGGCAAATACTATTGTTACAGAAAGCGTTTACTCCTATTCCAGAAACCCGATGTATCTTTCTATGGTCATTCTATTGATTGCATTTACGTTTTTAGTCAATGCCCTCTGGATAGCAATTTTAATCCCTTTTTTTATGATGGTAATGCAAAAGGGAGTCATAGAGCGTGAAGAAACCTATCTCGAAAACAAGTTTGGAGAAAAGTACCTGGATTACAAAAAGCGCGTCAGACGATGGATATAACCTTCTAATTTGAGTATTTAATCCTTCTTATATTAAAACTAGCCCCCAAGAAAGAACAATATCCCCCCAACCAACTGTAATTATTGATTAAATCACTTCATCTTACTTAACAAGTCCCCTACACGAACAGCTAGCTGGTTCATATGACACATTGCGCAAATTTTCGCCACTTATTCCCGCAAATCAAATAGAGCGTAATTTCGCAATGTTTACAACAAGTTAAGAGTCCATTTGGCTTCTTAATATTAAAACGGGTTGACATCATTACGTAATGATGCTATAAATAAACTGTGACCGCAAGAACTATAAAACAAAGGGCTAACCCTGAAAAAATGCATAGGGGCTCGCTTTACATACCCTCTCTTCTTTATGAGAAACTCCGTCTCTATTCATTTATGAGCAGAAAAAGCCAGTCAAAGATTATTGAAGAAGCAATTGGCAACTATCTTGATGAAAATATGACGGGCAAGGAGTTTGAGAACGTCTTAATGTATAAACCGGACTAAAAGAGGAAACTCGATAGAGAGGATGGCACAATGAGAGTAAAAGAGATGATCAAATTTTTAGTTGAGAATAAGGGCTGGTATCTGGTTAGGATATGCGGGTGCCACCGCCAGTTCAAACTAAGAAGCAAAAAGAGCAGGCTTACTATCAATTGCAGAATGGACAAAGAAATAGCAGAAGGCGCTCTTTTTCATTCCATTAATCAATGCTTTGACGCTGAAGAGATAATAGGCAAAGACCAATACGAAATTACTATTGAAGAATCCTCAAACTGCTATTCCGCATACAGCTCAGACTTACCCGGATGCGTTGCGGTAGGTGACACGGTAGAGGAAACAAAAGAACTCATGATGGGGGCCGTCAAGCTCCACTTGGAAGGTCTTAAACAAGAAGGACTTGTGGTTCCCGATCCCGGAAAGGCTGCTACTTTTTTTGAATTAAAGCAAGCCTCCTGAAGTGTGGTCATATCTCACCTTGCGCAATATTAATTATTTAAGCTACGGGTCTTAAGTAAGGTGGGATATGGTCTTTAACTAATCTCTATTAAAGCTCCAACCATAGATTGAAATCATGACAGAGTTAGATATTTTTTCTCATACTGGTATAATCAATCCCCTCAAACAAAACCAATACGGAGAGGTGGCCGAGTGGTCGAAGGCGCTCGCCTGCTAAGCGAGTAAGGGGGTTATTCTCCTTCGAGGGTTCGAATCCCTCCCTCTCCGCCATAATACACAAAGCTCAGCCGTACGATTTCCCAGAACATCTCTGACAAATTCAAATAACGCTTTCGCCGTATCGATATCTAGGCCGTAATCCTTCTTTATCTCATTCACTTTAGAGAGAATAAGTGGATTCCTATAATCAATCACATCGCTTTGTTTCAGATATTCTTGTTTTGAATCTGATATTTGTATTGTTATATCTCTAATTATAGAGGGGGGGCGTGGAGAGAAATCATGCAGACATACTTAGTTCTTTATGCTATCAAACAGTTTCAGCAAATACTCACCGCTCTTATTAGTGAAAGCAAGGATCCGCTCTTGCTCATCTTCGTTTAAATCATTTTCAACGTTACGAATGGTTCTTCTTATAGCAAGAGAGTGCCCCGGATCTTCTTTAGCGTGAACTTCCACAAATTTGGAAGGGAAATTAAGGGGATTATGCTTAGGAAACATCACCCCTGAAGTGTTTTCAAACAGATATGAATGGCCCAAAATCCCAAGCGGGAATTCGTGTGCGCACTCTTGAAGGAAACCCTCATACTCCGTTGCGATAGATATCTCTGATAAGTCCACCTCCCCTACCCCCAGGCCATCTAAATCCTCAAGCGCAATCGCGGCATGCCCAAGCTCGCCTTTGGCGCATACATCAAGCCTCTTGCTCAGGTAAGGGTTCTCCTCTTTTGTCATCTCACTTGCGAGGTTTACCGCTTTTTGACTTATATACTCGAGTGCATAGAAAGTCTTTAGGAACCTCACATAGTCATCCTTAGAGATTTCACCTGAAAGAAGATCCTTCACTTCTCTGATATCCTCAACTTTGCTGAGATACGCGATTACTTCCCGGTCCAGTTTTGCTTCAAGAGTTTCCATGATTGGTCGTATATGATATATGAAATCACGCAGTACGCAACATACAATTATTATCTAATTTGTAACCCTATAATATTGATGTGTAGCATATATTCAGTAAACTAATTAGCTCGCTGCGCGCCCGTAGCTCAATTGGACAGAGTGCTTGATTACGGATCAAGAGGTTGGGGGTTCGACTCCCTCCGGGCGCGCCAGCTTTCCAAGGCAACTAATCTTAGTAATTTTTGGTAATGGAATCCGGTTCTTGGGTTTACATAGAACCATCCCTGATTGAACAATCCTAGCTTTCCTTTGTCCATTCCAGCAGGCGGTTATTAGCCGGCATTTCGTGGTCTTGAGTTAGGACTAAACCTGCATTCTCAGCGAGCGAATTCACCCACTCAAAATCCCTGATTGCGCTCTTGGGATTCTGTTCATAGAGCCAGCCGTCAAATCGCTCATTGCTGGCACTCGTATATTTACCGCCATAGTTAAAGGGACCGTATATACAAAGCGTTCCGTTGTCTTTAAGCGCTTTATCTACACCTAGAAAAAGGTTCTCTATTTCCGGTTTAGCCATTATATGAAGAGTGTTGGCTGTAAAAACGCCCTCAAACTCACCCACCTGCCAGGGCAGCTCATTCACATCAAAGAAGATCGGCTCTCTAATATTAGGAAGCCGGGCTTCATCAAGCCAAAGCTTTATCCCGGACAAGTTAATTTCTAAATCCGATGGCTGCCAATTAAGGTGTGGAAGACTCCGGGCGAAGTGTACCGCGTGCTGCCCCGTGCCGCTCCCGATTTCTAACACAGAATTCACGTCTGCAAAAGCATCCTTTAGTACCAGCAGGATATGATCTTTATTATTCTCAGAGGACTGACTAAAAGGTTTTTTCATCATATAGGAAGAATTAGGCCATCCTGACAACATCTATATTCAAATTCTGGAGGCAGTAGGAGAATCAAACTGAGACTCCAAGTTGAGCAAGAATTCCTTTGTACTGAGACCACCGGCAAATCCTGTGAGCTTGCCGCTTGCGCCAATTACCCGATGACAAGGTATCATTATAGAAAGAGGATTTTTGCCTATTGCGGATCCGACTGCCCGGACTGCATTAGGGCGCCCAATCCGCCTCGCTATATCGCCATAAGAAACAGTCTCGCCATAACTGATTGATCTAAGCGCTTCCCAGACCTCTTTTTGGAATTCGGTACCCACCGGTTCCAGAGGAAGATCAAACTCCTTCCTTTTCCCAGAGAAATAACTCTCCAACTGTTTCACCGCTGATTTAAGAATTGGGTCCCTATCCTTCTTTTCAAGATTCGGGAATTTCACCCTGTCGGGTTTTTGATTTGGCCAATATATCTCGCGAAGACTAACGTTGTCCGCAATTAAAGTAATATCACCAACAGGGCTTTTCATAACTGTGTAGCAATATGTCATTATGCCGTCTCCTTTTTAGAAGGGTTTTTCTTGATGCATGGTTTTCACATAATTCCATATTAACAATATACACTCTAGCGGAGATAATTGCTGGCCATTTTAGGAAATGGATATGAAAAGGAAAGAATTTAGCGGGAGACTAACAAATAATTGGGTAGTAGGAGTTGATTCCGGAGAACTATTTCAAGCTACAGAAATCTTAGAACAATTCCTGCTGGGCATCTTCGAGCAGCACCCTTTTTAGAATATTTTTTCCCTTAATTACGGCCTTTTCCTTAATAACATCAAGATCGCTCGAATCATTCACGAGAGAAAAGCTCAAGCTGATATATACAGGGTCGGAGTCAAAGTCTATATCCTCCATTTCTACAATCATATCGACAATAAAGGACTTCTCATCATCAGTGAGAGAAATATTATCTACTTTATATTCTATCAATTTACCATTATCCTCTATTTGATGGCTTAAGAAACTATCCTAATTCATTCAAATCTTTAAGTTCTACTTGATTTATTAATCGCAATGCACTGAATATACACATCTTAGAACTAGGTACTTTCCTTGATTATATAATCTCCTCGGAAATATTTCAATGACGGAGGGGAAATTCGCAAGCAGGACAAGAAATTTGCAAGATTTCTCAAATAAATATCATCCAAACCGGCAAAACGCATCTAACTGCTAATTATAATTATCGTATTACCGTAAATACCGCTGAAATCTAATAAGGAAAGAGATGATCAAAGCTGGGATCAATCATCTAAATTCAGTATTAATTCATGACAGGCAATTGCCGGCTGATCCTTCTTTCACCGCCGGTTAAAAAGACTACTTCTTCTCCTGTCCCATCAGATAATGCTCCTTACTCTCGAAAATCACCCCTTGCCTACATTTGCCCTGATCCCCCTCAAAAAGCAACGTTACAAGAGTATCTCCGGCCATCCATTCCGACTTATAAAGAACGTCACCCCTACAAACAGCCTTGCCGGAGGCGTCTGTTTGATCTGTTTTCTCTTCGTCCAGCCATCTCATCTCATCAAGAGTCGGGGGGCCGAAATCATTTATTAGTGCCCATTTTATGTTTTCATAACTCTTAATATAATCCTCCGGATCCTCATATATATCACTGATTAAATATCCAGCTTTAACTAACTTGCCATCTATGAAGACATATCCGAGGGTAGACGGCATACCCAAGTATTGTTCTTTGTATATAATCAAGTCGGGTTTTTCTTCAGAAGGAGCGCTAGCTTCTGAGGATTTAACCTCAGCCAGCGTCATTCCCCAGCGGGTATTTCTAAATTCAAATCCATCTTTTGAATCTTCCTTAGTTTTTTCATCAGAACTTGGACATGCGAGAATTAATAATGCAAAAGATATAGCCAAAAAGATACTAACAGAACTTCTCATTGAGATATCCCCCTAAACAATAATATCGTCTATTAGTCAACTCGATATATTGAAAAAATACAAGAGTCTAGTTCACTAAGAAGATATCCTTAAAGTATCGAGATCACTTTCCATCCCTGATCAGACTTCTGAAATTCCCTTATGGCATCAGAATGTCCGGGGATTCCAGCTCTAACGAGTGCCCGTCAATCTTTATGGTTTCAATCCTGCAAAGCGGCCCGGATTCACCTAACTCCACCTAATTTTAGAAAAATCACCCATATAAAAATTATGGTTTAATGTTAAAATTACGGTGGGTGGAGTTATTGCGGGAGGAATTAACATATTAGAAAACGAACCGAGACATGTTGAGCTCAAAAAGCTTGTTTATTATAATTCTATCGTTAATCTGATCAAGCTCCTATCAATACTGCCGTTACTCGCGTTGGGCGGGATATTAATATTTCGCAGCAGCTTTGAGCAAATAATTGATGAAGACTATATAAAATCTGCAACTGTAGCGCTCTGGGTTAGCCTTATCGGTTGCGGTCTGAGCTATTTCAATTTTGTTTCAAACTATAAAAAGAGTATTGAAATGTTTGGACTTGAAGACCCGGACCAAACAGAATCAATAAAACGTATACGGCTCTTTGGGCCCACTATATCCGGATATTTATTTATCATAGTATCCATATGTATGCTGGCGTTTGGATTGTGGTTCGGAGTGCTATTTATATTACTGGGTTTATTAAACGCATAAGCTAGAATGCGGCTATTAAGCCGTTATTATCTAACTTGCGTCATAGAACTTTGAAATCAGATCATCGGCAACAACATTAATCTTAGGCCCTGCCATATCAGTTATTGGGACTAAAACACTTATTAATAATCCGCTGAAACTCACTTGTCCGTTATAAAATTATAGTCTATATAATGAGCAATATCGGTATCCTTAATAACCTCCCTCAGAGTCTCGGAACAATCTCTGGGAGAGGGGTCATTCTCATTTGTTGTTTGTAGATTTCCGAAACGTTTTACAAGCTCTCTAGCCCGCTCAGCATCACCTTCACTGAATATACTGAGCAGCTCTTTGGAAAACTCTGAAACCGCATCTCCAAACAATAGCAAGTCAATTTTGAACTTCCCGCACCCCGGATCATATTTAATAGCTCCTGAGCGCTCAAAATAACACCATGCCAAATAAGCCGATGCGGAGTCGGGATGTTTAAGGATATTGCCGCGTCTTATATAACGCAGCATCTCAGCTACTGAAAGATAATAAATCTTCTCAAGCAACCCATTATTTAAAAGATCGTCTGAAAATAACCTAAAAGAATAAAGAGCTATCATATCGGATTTAAGCTCATGCAATATCATATAGTCCATATCAAATTCCGACATTTTATCACCCAATCGGTCTTCTCCGATAAAATGCCCTACGTCATGTCCTCTTAGCCAGATTAAAAGGAGCTTAGATATCTCAGAATCTGATAACCCCTCTATTATTTCAACCCCGGACAGATAGCGCTTGGCGATTTCCATTGTCAGTGCTCTGAACCTGGCTGAGTAGAGATTTAAAAAGACAGTCAGATTAGATAAAGATGAGATATTTTCAGGACCGCCGCCTGAGAAAAATACGCATATCGGCTTATGAGAAACATCGAGTCCCCCCGCTAGTGAAAACACATCAAGGCACTTTATCTCCGGCGCTTTATCTTTTATTGACTCACCGTCATCCAACGATCTGACCGAGAGTTTTTGGCACAAAGTCTCTAATTTGGAATCAAATTGATCAAGAATATTTATATAATTATTATTGGCGAGCCCAGCCGCTCCTGAATAATAACTAACGCTATCACCTTCTGAGGAGAAGACTTTTCCAATTATTAAGTCCATCTCGCTCTCCCCACAGTTAACCATAATCGGATAGAGATCAAATATTCCTTTTTCAAGAGTTTGGATTTGTTCTTCGAATTTATCCTTTTGCGTCTCAGGAATCTCGGTTATTCCCAGGCGTTTTGGTATTTCCCGCCATATGCCGTTTTCTACTCCAACGGGTAAATCACCTTTGAGCTGCAATTCATACAGGGAACCTATATTCAAAAGAACATCTGCGAAAGATTTCGATAGATCCGTAAGTTCTTTTGGAATATCAACGGGGATATCAACCAATGAAGTCTGTCTTCTCATATTAACATTACTCACCGGGTTGATGCTCAGGCCTAAGGAGATCAAAAACTGTCTTAACAGGGTTAAAGGTAATAAGCGGCACCACTATAAATAATGTATTCCAGTCCGCCATAGCCCCATTCCACAGCCCCGGGAGCTCAAGCGCTTTAAGGTCTCTTCCGTCCTTGGATTTATGAGAGATAAAACCCATATTTGGGTCAACATATTTCCTTAAATCAAAAGGCTCGCCCTTATAATTCTTTAATCCGCACACTAAGTCGACAGGGTTGAAATGCGTTGAGGACTCCCATATTGACTTTTGTTCTCCCGAGTCCAGATTTACCTGTGCGGACTCCACAATCTGTTTGGATAGACTTCCATCACTTCCCCGCACCCAGAACGGGCCTCCACCAGGCTCACCTACGTTTTTTACTACGCCGCAAACTCTTAGAGGACGGTCAAGTTTTACTCGGAGATAACCTAATTTCTCGTCTATAGAGAAGTCTCCGAAATCAGATGGGAGCTCAATTGCGAGTTCTTCGTTTAAAAAATTTGCAGCGTCTTGTAAAAATTCTTTATCAGTCTGCCTCGCGTCTAACTTTTTTAGATAGCCAAATATCTTACTTTGTAGATTTAGAAGATATCCGCCAAGCGCTTTTTTATATAAATAAGTTTCCTCTTTCAAATGATCAGGCACTACGTTGTCGATATTTTTGATAAAGACAATATCACAATCAAGCTCATTTAAGTTCTCAATCAATGCGCCGTGACCACCCGGTCTTAATACAACCATGCCCTCATTATCTACAAACGGTCTATTCTCCATATCGACCGCTATTGTGTCGGTAGAAGGTTTTTGAATTGAATAGGTAGTCTCAAATTGAATACCGTCTTTCTCGTAGTCCGCCATTTTTCTATCTAGTAGTTCTTTGACTCTATCCAGATGTTCGGGAGATACAGTGAAATGGACCCGGGAAATGCCCTCCCCGTCTTTTGAATACTCTGCCGCCTCTACCAGGTGCTCCTCAAAAGCTGTGCGCGCGCCTTCATCATAATTATGAAATTTGATAATTCCTTTGGGAAGGTTAGCGTAATTAAGGCCGCTCGAACCCAAGGTGTATCCAGCGATGTCATGATATACAGCTTCTTCAAGACGCTGATCTATGGAAAGACCGTCTTCTTCCATAACAGATTTAAGCTCTTCAAAAAATACAAAGTTTTCGATGTTGTCTATAAAACGAAGAAATGCCTCCGAGTCTGAATCGCCGGCTCTTGCAAGCTTTTCTTTATTAATCTCGGAATCTCGCCCGCTCACGGCAAGAAGCTCTTTAAACATACGGCTGGCCGCGCCCGAGGCGGGAACAAATTTTATTATCTTCTTTGACCGGGCCTCGATTTCGTAAAGGCTGGAATATTTTTCCGCCTCTTTGTCAATATTATCAATTCCATCGCCAAGTGTGCAGGGTCTAACAAGCTCGGCATATGGTATCCCTCTCTTGAAGGTCTCTATTTGTGATAAAGCCACCTCTTTAGAAACGCCCTTTTCTTCCAGCTGTGATAAAATTTCTTCTGTAAGGATAGTATCTTGTGAGTTCAATTTATATTCCCCTAAAGGCATAACGCGGTATGGGTTAATATTCTAAACGGAAACACCCTTATTCCCAAGAGTGATAATTAGAAATAACAGCATTGGAAGGAAAAATTATTCACAGCTCGATGGCTGGCACTCACACCCGCAGCCTTTATTGCGGTGGCAATGGCATTCCCCAGTTTTGCGGTTGAAGTGACACCCGCACTTATTAAGCCCTCCCCCATGAGCATAAAGAAACTCGACACTTTCCGTAAAACTTATAGGCCCCGGAGTAGTTATGCTCGCTTGATCCGAAGAACAGCTATCAGAAGCAAAGTATCCATCAAAATTGTAATAAAAAGGAGATAGAAAAGATATAACAGCAAAAATTGTAAAAACTCTAACTAGATTCACTTTAACTCCTCCTCAATATTCAGTTATTAATAATAATTATTATCAATAGTATAGCTTTGTTAATATCACAAGTCTTATCACAGAGAATTAACGAGCCGGGGACGCCGGCTTGAACTGCCCGGGCACAGGTGGAGTAAAAACAACACGCTTAAGAAGGCCAAACGAAAGTGACTCTTCTCTGTTCCAGGGCAAAAGGTACATCATACGCGCAAGCGGGCAATAGTTGAGAAAAAGATTCGAAGCAAGCCCAATTGTGGTTATGTACATCAGAATCAACATATGTGGAACATAAGTTCCGACTACAACCCAGATTAAATAGACGATTCTTAGCTGAACCGGGAAGGCTTTTAATTGGAACCCGAAAAAGAACAAGAATAACAGCAGATGGACCGCTGTAAATACCGCTACATAGTCGTAGAAATCACGATAAAAAAAGCCGATCATTAAAGCAACCCACGTGATAAACCATAAGCCCCATATAATCTTCTTCCGCGACGACCGCGTCATACGCTCCCAGATCGACGTAGGCTTAGATATATCTTCGTCAGCTCTTTTCGTGTTCATATAAGACCCCCACTATCACGGCAATTAAGACTATAAGCTATAGTAACAAATTCTATTTAGTCATGTCAACAAAACGACTAATAACCGAGTAGGCCGAGGAACGCCTGAGAATCAGGCTTACATTCCCATAATTTCTGATCTTAATATTAAAATCTCAAGTATTGTCTTTACTGATTGTCTAGAAGTTAAAAAAAGTGTATAAATAGTTATGGAGGGTTCTATATATGAATGAAAACGGCACAGCCACATATCAAATCGAAGCATCCGAGTGGGATAGCCTAAATCAACAGCTTACAGGTGAATTACACTACAGCCACACAATGCGGACCATCTATGCCACAGATGCCTCATCATACAGAATGCCCCCAATGGCGGTTGCGCTCCCCAAAACGCATGAGGATATAAAGAAGTTAGTCGACTTCGCAAAAGAAAAAGGCATCCCCCTTACGCCAAGAGCGGCTGGCACTTCGCTCTCCGGACAGCCAATCGGAAGAGGAATAGTTGTAGACGTAGGGCGGTACATGAATCAGATAATTGAAGTCAATAAAGAAGAAAAATGGGTGAGACTCCAGCCCGGTATCATAAGAAACGAGTTAAACGAATATCTTGAGCCTTACGGTCTTTTCTTTGGCCCTGAGACTTCCACACAGGACCGGGCAATGATAGGCGGCATGATGGGCAATAATTCGTGCGGGGCTAATTCTGTGGTATACAGAGACAGCCGCAAACATCTGCTTGAAGTTAAAGGCTTTTTAGCGGACGGCTCTGAAGTTACATTCGGCGAGCTTACCAAGGATGAATTCGAGGCAAAATGTAACGGCGATGAGAGTCTTCTTGAAACCAGGCTCTACTGCCAGATGAGGGACATGCTCTCGGATCAGGGGAATCAGGAGGAAATTACAGCGAGTTTCCCCAAAGAGTGCATATTCAGGCGCAACACCGGATACGCTCTGGATGTAATGGCTAAAATGGAGCCGTTTACAGAGGATGGCGAGCATTTTAATTTCTGCAAGCTAATTGCGGGCTCGGCAGGAACCCTGGTATTCATTACCGAATTTAAGGTGAATTTGGTGCCCCACCCTCCTGAACATAGAACACTTGCCTGCATTAATTTTAAAACGCTGGATAACGCACTTAGGGCCAATATAACTATTTGCAAGCACCACATTATGTCATGTGAATTGATAGATGACTACACAATCGAGTGCGCAAAAGACAATCCGCTCCTCAGTAAAGAGCTTTTCTTCGTGAAAGACAAACCGGGGGCTGTGCTTATCGTAGAAGTCGCCAAGGATAGCGCAGAAGAGGCAAGTGCGGATATTGAAAAAATAATAGAAGACGTTAAGAAGACGGGTTATGGTTACCACTTTCCGATTGTCACAGGCGACGATGTGGACCATGTGTGGCATCTAAGGAATGCGGCCCTTGGAGTAGCGTCAAATGTCGAGGGTGATGAGAAACCTGCCACCAATATAGACGACTGCGCTGTATCGATTGACGATCTTCCGGATTTTATACAGGAAGTAGACGCGCTCTTAAAGAAAAACAACCTGCCTGTAATGTATTACGCTCACGCAAGCGCGGGCGAGCTCCACATTACGCCCTATTTCAACACAAAGACTAAGGAAGGGGTCCAGTTATTTAGAGATATCACATTAGAGACGGCCAAGATTGTAAAGAAATATAAGGGATTTCTCTCAGGGGAGCACGGAACCGGCTGGTTACGCGGCGAGTTCACAGAGTTTATGTTAGGGGAAAAGATTTATAACCTAATGAAAAATGTTAAAACCACCTGGGATCCGCAGGGGATTTTTAATCCCACGAAGATTGTAAACGCCCCAAGGAATAATATAAACCTTAGATATGACGCGGACCGCGAGGAACCTCGTTTTGAAACTGTATTTGATTTTGGCAAGGAAGGATTCGTGGGACACGCCGAGAGATGTATCGGCACGGCCGAATGCCGCAAAACTGAGCACACAGGCGGCACTATGTGTCCATCTTATATGGCCACTCGGGATGAAACGCATATAACCCGAGCCAGGGCCAATATGTTAAGGGAAATATTCACCCATTCAAGCAATGCCGACCCTTTTCAGAACGAGGAAATACACGATGTGCTGGATCTTTGCCTGTCTTGCAAAGGGTGCAAGTCCGAGTGCCCGTCAGATGTGGATATGGCTAAGCTAAAGGGAGAGTTTTTACAGCATTATTACGATAAACACGGGGTGCCTACGCGCTCTCGAATGATTGCTAATTTTAACAAATTTGCGAAACTCAATTCCGTATTTCCGCAGGCTTATAATTTTATGTTCAGCAATTCTGTTACAGCACCTATCATTAAAAAACTGACAGGATTCGCGCTACATAGATCAGTCCCTCCTCTTTGTCTTCAAACAACAAGGGATTGGTATAAAAAGAATAAAAGCTCTTTGCAATCGGGGAAAAACGGCAAGGTCTATGTCTTCTGCGATGAATTCACCAATTATTTAGATGCCGAGATCGGCATTACGATGATTAAGCTGTTAGACAAACTAGGTTACTATCCTGAGGTGGTTGAGCATGAGGAAAGCGGACGGGCGCACATCTCAAAGGGACTGATTCGTGAAGCGAAAGTCATTGCGAATAAGAATCTCAGGATTTTCAAAGACCTGATTACCGAAGACACTCCGCTGGTTGGCATAGAGCCCTCAGCTGTGCTCAGCTTTAGAGACGAATACCCTGATCTAGCCGAAGATGACGTTAAAAAAGCATCAAAAGATATTGCGAGTCATACCTATTTATTTGATGAGTTCATTTCTAGAGAAATCGACAAAGGAAATATTACGGCAAACAGTTTCAGTAAAGATAAAAAGGAAATTATATTCCACGGTCACTGTCAACAGAAAGCTCTATCTACACTTGACCACTCAAAGAAGATGCTCTCCATCCCTGAGAACTACAGTGTAGAGCTGATCCCATCGGGGTGCTGCGGGATGGCAGGCTCTTTTGGATACGAGAGTGAGCATTTTGATGTATCAATGAAGGTAGGAGAGCTGGTGCTCCTCCCAACTGTGAGAAAACATGGTGAGGATGTACTCGTTGTCGCCCCCGGCACCAGCTGCCGTCATCAGATTAAGGACGGCGCCCACAGGCGCGCCTATCATCCGGCTGAAGCGCTTTGGAACGCGCTTAAATAAACTTTTGAAGCAAACCGGTCTTGCAAAAAAAAACAGAAGTAGCCGATAAGATTTGTAAGCGCTCGATCCAATGCTCCTACTGAAAGATCAATTCCGTTCTGGAGTGAATACAAAGCGGCTCGGGAAATTAGTGTTTTCCTCCCTCCATCATCCTGTAAAGGTGAAGAACATACGGAAATAGCGCATTCATTGATTCCGCAGCGCCTTTTGATGAGCCCGGAAGTGTCAGTATCAGCGTCTTTCCCCTGAGTCCGGCGCTGCCTCTTGAAAGCATGGAGTAAGGGGTTCTATGCTGGCCGTAGCTGCGAGCCGCCTCCATTATTCCGGGTATTTCCTTCTCAATCAGAGGGGCAATAGCCTCTGGCGTATTATCCCTTGGGGAAAGACCTGTTCCGCCGGTCGTGATTACGAGATGATATCCGCTTTCGCACCACTGGCTGACGGAGTTTCTTATATCTTCTCTTTCATCAGGCACAATTCTGTACTCAGCGCCGTCAATACCGACTTCCTCAAGTTTCTGTAGAATATTTTTCCCCGCTGTGTCCTGCTTTTTCCCGGCGGAAACAGAATCTGAGATCACAAGCACTCCTGCTTTCATATCTTCTGGAATTTTCTCCCTAAACTGAGACTTGCCGCCCGATTTCTCAAGGAGCTTGACGGACAGAATTTCCATACTCTTATCCAGAGGCTTGCACATGTCATATACCGTAAGCGCGGCGCAGCTTGCAGCCGTTAGAGCTTCCATCTCACAACCCGTCTTAGCCATAGATTGCACGGTCACGTCAATTATTATCCTCTTCCCATCTTCAATGTCTGTCTCCGTGCGAACCCACTCAATAGGAATATTGTGGCAGAACAACAAAAGCTCAGGGGTCTTTTTTGCCCCTACCATAGCTGAAGCCTTAATAAATTCAAGCACATCCCCTTTGGGCACTTCACGGTTTAGTATTTTTTGAACGGTTTCGGGAGCCATCTCTACAATAGCCCTCGCCCTCGCAATTCTAACAGTGGTTATCTTATCACTTATATTAATCATTCACTCAGTCTCCATATTAAATTTTCAAATTTACCCGACAGTCCGACCAGCCCGGCATCCTCTAATTAACCCAGTGATTATATAAACATGTAAAGAATCCTGAGCGATACAAACAGCACCAGCAGTGCGGTTAAGTCCTTAATTATTCTCTGAGACAGTATGGCTCCCGAACCAAGACGGCTCCCGATCTGCCCGCCGATAAAAACGGACAGAAACAACGGCCAATAGTCCAGCAACCCAATCATGCTCGTACCCTTGGCAAACTGCCCGGCCAGTCCCGAAAGAGAGTTAAGCAGTATGAAAAGCGCTGCCGTTGCGGCGATCTGCTTCGGAAGTCCCCACCTTAAATACAAAAGCACGGGAGCTAAAAAGATACCCCCGCCTACCCCGACCATTCCCGCAAGCAGGCCAAGGACTGCTCCGAGTATAATAGCCAGTGAAGTTTTCGGCAATCTGTATTCAGAGTAATCTTTTATAGTCCGATTAACAAAAAGCAGTCTTACCGCAATAACAAAGAGGCAGACACCGAGCAAAACAAGGAAGAATTCTTTGCTTACAGGAATTCTCCCTCCGATAAAAGCCATAGGAACGGAGCTTAGGGCAAAAGGCCAGAAAAGAGACCATTTAAAATGCCCCTTCTTGCGAAAATGATAAATCCCGCCCGATACGACAATTACATTACAAATCAGCGCAATTACGGGGATTGACTCATAGGGATAATCAAACAGAGCTAACGCTGCAATATATGAAGAACCGCCGCCGAATCCCACCGCCGAATAAACAATAGCAATTATAAAAAATAACAGAGTCAATGTTCCGCACCTCTGCCAAAGCCCTTTTCGACAACCTTTAAAACAAACTCTTTAACGTATTTCGTGACCCTCTCCCTCATGGCAACTTACCCATCTGGGCGCTTTATCCTTGTAGTGTTCTTTTTTCCAAACCGGTAATCTATGTTTTATTTCGTCTATGATATAACGGCAGGCCGAAAAAGCAGGCCCCCGGTGTGACGCAATAACCCCGATCCATACAGCTATATCCCCTATCTCAAGATGTCCCTGACGGTGAACGCCCACTACGTCCAGTATGTCGAACTTCTCCTTCGCTTCCTCTACGATGCGCCAGGCCTCTTTTGCGGCCAGCCCTTCATACACCTCATATTCTAATGAGGCGACCTCACTGCCCTCATTATGATTTCTCACCCGGCCCTCAAAACACACAAAGGCCCCGGCGCTTGAATTTATCAACTGCTTACTCAACAAATCGGCATCTATCGGCACGTTAGAAATTGAGAACATTGGGTTAACCTCCCGCCACCGGGGTGATAAATACGACACAGTCCCCCGAGCAAAGAGTGGCGTCCATACTTTGAAACTCCTCGTTAATCGACACTCTTATGCCCCTGGAATTGAGAGGGAACCCGTATTTCCCGGCAAGATCTTTATACAGCTCGCCCGGAGTGGCGGCAAAAGATTCTATATCTTCCTCAGATTTACCGGTCATCTCTCTCAATACCGCATAGTAGTGAACATTGAGTTCTTTGAGTTTTTTCATAATCCGGCTCCTTCGTCTAATTTGGATTTTGTTTTTTTATATTCTTCTTCACTATTAACATTTTCAAGATTTTCGCACTCGGTTTGATCAACCGTTTTCACAGGTGAATTCATAAAAATATCCCTGGGCGAGAGGTTCCCCATCCCCAGATTCTCAAGAAGCCTGATCCTTATCTTGGGCTCATAGACCGAGCAAAGGGGCTCGGGCAAATGACTTGGAGCGCTCTTGAAACAGGTAGCCATTTTAAAAGGATTGCGGTTTTCAACAAGTCTCCGTATAGCCCCGCGGTCCACATAAGGAAGATCGCAGGCAACCACCAACCAGGCCGCTTCAGTATGAGTATGCATTGCGGAGAGGATTCCCGAAAGCGGACCTAGCCCGAGAAATACGTCATGTATCTCAGGAAGTTTGCTTAAGTGACCCTCTTGCCACTGGTCTTTTCTTGAAGATATATAAACGCGCTCACACACCTCAGACAAAATCTCATAAATTACCAGTGCCTGCGGCCGGCCGTGATATTCCAATAAAGCTTTATCAGTCTTCATCCGGCTGCTGCGGCCCCCGGTTAACACAAGACCAAAGAGCGGTATCTTTGCGGCTAATGCAAAAAGGCGCTGTTTTATGAAATCGGCAATCCCCGAGACATCGTCCCGGTGAAAATAAGGAGCGTTTGCGGGAAGGTCCTCTAGAGTCTCTTCTTCTCCGATAAAACCGATTACATTTTCGATTTCGCCCATGGATACGGATTCGAGAATCTCCTTTTTCTCATCGATTAATACGAGCTTATTCACCCGCTCTTTCTTGAGACCTTCTATAAAGAGAAAATCACAGCCGTTAAATGCGGACCGTATCTCCATTTGTGTTGGAGTTCCTTTTTGAATATGGGCCGTATGTTGAGAATCCGAAATCGATATGTGAGATGCTCCGCTTTCCCAAGCCCTTTGGGTATCTTTCCCCTCTTTATCTATCTCAAATTTATGCACGTCGTGCTTGATGTAGCCTATATCGAAATCCGGGCTTAAGTTCTCGATAAGACGCGTAATCAAAGTAGTTTTCCCCGAATTTGAATAGCCACAAACAGAGATTTCAAACGGATGAAACATATATCCGTCTTGAAAACCAGCGCCCGGCCCGCTTGAATCCCCGTTCATATCCGTCATCCCCGCACTATTTCTAACCCTTGTCATATCATCAAGACCCCGTTGTTGTGGGACAGCATTTTAAAATTGTATATATACACCACGCCACCGCCAGGAGTCAGCCTCCTATCTTATACATGTCCTGCTCTATACGCTCAATCTTTCTATACGGTTTCATCATAAGAAGCTCGTTCAATTTAGCTTTATAATCCTCAGGCTCTACGTCCCGTATGTATATTCCATTCTCCGACATCAGACATGCCCTTAGAAAACCGTCCGCAGAGAGCCGCCACCTCGAGCAGTTACCGCAGAACGGGAGCGTTTCGGACGCGATAAACCCGATACTTGCCCCGGATGAAGTTTTAAAGTTAAAAGACGTCGAATCACACTCGGACTCCTCACCGGTCAACTCCTCTGTGCTTGAGATCATCTGAATTATGTCGGATGCGGGAACAAAGAGCTTATCTTTATAGCCATTTGCCTGCCCGATACTCATCAGCTCCAGGAATCTGATTTCAACTTCGTGCTCGGCTGAAAATCTTATAAAATCGAATATCTCATGGTCGTTAATTCCCTTCATAAGTACGGTATTGATCTTCACATGGAAACCGAGCCGTTTGGCGCTTAAGATCGAATCCAGCACTTTATCAAAATAGTCTCTCCTGGTAATGCGGGTAAAGATTTCTTTCGTAAGCGAGTCCAGGCTTATATTGATATGCCTGCAGTTCGTATCGCTTAAGAAATCAAGCTCCTTGGTTAAATTCCAGCCGTTTGTGGTAAGCCCGAGCTTATCGAGAGGAAGAGAAGACAGACGAAGCACTATATCCCTAAAATCATCTCTAAGTGTAGGCTCTCCGCCCGTCAGTCGTATCTGCTCCAGTCCGAAATCAACCAGTGCGGAGCACACCCTCTCTATCTCCTGGGGCCGAAGCCACCGGGAGGAATCCATAAATACCGGATCAAGCGGCATGCAGTAAACACATCGGAAGTTGCACGCATCCAAAAGAGAAACCCTGAGCTTTCTGATCCTTCTCCCGTAACTGTCTATAAGCGGTTTAATCGGTTTAATATTCATATCGTCTTAGCCTCTCCACAGGTATAGCGGGAAGGCATTTCCTCTCTTGAAATAATTTTGTTCTTCTGAAAGCTCTATGAACCCGGAGCTTGTGGCAAGCGACGTAAAATCCCCCGAGCCACTTAAAGTTATCGGTCTTGCAGTTGTGGTTCCGTCATCACGATATGTAATCTTGACGGGCAAAAAACATGTAAGCTCTTTTTCGAATTTGTAATCCTCTTCCAAAACAGCATAAGGCCTTAGTTCCGCAAGATTAATCCCGATGGATTTCCAGAGTGAGGGCAGCACGTAGCGGTGAAGGCAGATGAGAGAGGAGTTTGGGTTTCCCGGAAGCCCGAAAACCATTTTATTTTCTTCAGCAACCCCAAACCACAGAGGTTTGCCGGGGCGCTGTTTAACCTTATGAAATAGCTCTTGCACGCCGAGCTTTATCAAAGCGCCCGGAATAAAATCGAATTTCCCCTTTGACACTCCGCCGGAAATAATAATTACGTCCGAGGACTGAAGTATTTCACTCAGTGCAGAGGAAATCTCATCTTCATCGTCGTGCAGGTGGTAATTATGAATATTATTAAATCCGTTTGCCCGCAGTGAGGACATAAGAGCATCGGAATTGGATTGCCTTATTTGAAAGTCAGAAGGAGTATCACTAACCCGGACAAGCTCATCCCCCGTGCTGACTACAGAGATTGCGGGGCGCCGTGATACTTGAACTTTTGAGAGGCCTACAGCTGCCAATATAGCCGAGTAAGGAGCGTTAAGCACGTTGTATCCTGTATCGATGACGTCGCCCTTGCTGCAATCGGCCCCCCGCGTATGGACGTTTTGCATTCTCTTTAGATCAAGCCCGCCGTCTATAACCGCACTGCCGTCTGCTATATGCACATCTTCGTATCTCACAACAGCGTCAGCCCCTTCGGGGAGCGTAGCCCCTGTCATAACCTCAATGCAGCTGTCCGCATTTTCAAGAACCTTCTGTGGCTCTCCCGCTCTTTGGCAATTTTCGATAGGATATGTGAGCCGACCTTCCTTCCAGCGTGAGTAAGATATAGCGATTCCGTCCATAGCTACACGGTTAAACGGGGGATAGTCCCTGTCGGCAACAATTGGCTGCCGGAGCACCTCGCCCTGAATCTCTCGGATATCTACAACAGTAAAATCGGCTGCTAATGAATGGCTGAGAATAACTTCTTCAGCCTCTTTAACGGATATCATAAGTTCTCCTTTCCAAGCACGGGAGGCCAGGCGTTTTCACGGCTCTGACCCCGGCAAATATATTTCTATATTTGCGGCTCAGCCGTCATATTCGATGAATCAAACTTAGACGGCCGAGCTCGGATTACCTGATTAATTGTACTACATATTTCCCCTACAAAATACCATACGATGTTTTTTCATTATCATCTATATTCTTTATAAACTTAAGCCCGGAGGATTTTGTCGAAAGACACATTCCCCGCGCCCTTCCATACCAGTACGCATAAAGCAAAGAGCACAAACAGACTAAACTGTAGCCCCTGACTTGGTGCGAATAAACCTTCTGAGGAATGCACGAAGATAATCGCTCCCACCAGTACGGTAATGTTTAAAACGGCGGCAAGACGTGTCGCTATGCCCAGAATCAAAGCCATTCCTCCGACAGTATGCGCAAATACTACATACCATACAGCTATGCTTAGAAATGAACCAAGAGCCCCGCCGGAAATACTTTCAAATTCATCCAGATTCATAATAAAATAGATACCTTTCGTTACCAGGGCAATTCCAAGATAAATTCTTATTGCATCAACGGCTGTCAGACTCCTAATCATGTCAGGCAGTGCAGGAATTTGCCATCCGGGTTCCGCATCTTTTCGCGAAGCCGCTCTTTCCTCAAGAGCCTTATCCTGCTCGATTTTCGCTTCCGCCTCGGCTTCTTTGGAGAATGTCACAAAGTAGGTAACAAATGAAATACAAAACACGATAGCCCCGAGTATTAACAAGCTCTGCGGCCAGTCCAGCGCTTCTATCCCAAAAAGGAATCCGGCACCAACGGCCCCCGCGTTTCCACCCGCTCCCACTATTCCTGCGACCGAGCCAAGGGATTTTTTATTTATAAAAGGAACAACAGAATAAGTAGCGCCTTCGGACATCTGCGTAAACAAGCTGAATAATACCATCGCTCCTATTGCCAGAGGCAGGAGTGTCATCTGCGAGAAAAACATCAGGGCGACACCCTCCACTGCCAACGCAATAAAGAGCCACTTTACCCGGCCTTTGAGCCCCCATTTGATGCCGAATTTATCACCTATGATACCGCCTGTGGTTCGCGCAAATATATTCATGAGTCCGAAAAGACCCGCTACGAGACCCGCGGTTGTAAGGCTCAGATCAAAATAGTCCATGTAATAAAGAGCGGCAATG
>Ga0209633_10000778_pt1 | contig 35360 bp, 31 predicted proteins | sample Cruoilmetagenom1_FD_187290 | JGI IMG/M metagenome (GOLD analysis project Ga0209633, IMG submission 187290) | Oil polluted marine microbial communities from Coal Oil Point, Santa Barbara, California, USA - Sample 1 (SPAdes) (version 2) | ecosystem: Environmental > Aquatic > Marine > Oil seeps ...
CATCACCTTGAAGGTATAAAATAGATTTAAACCTTTTACAGACCTGTTTAGAGCAGCTGCTACAGATTTCAACAAACCTATTTTATACCTTCAAGGTGATGGTCATTTCTGGATTAAAAACAAGCCTTGGCAAGAACAAAATATAACTCGTGTACAAATCTCTGGTGGTGTTGATGCGTTAAAAGTAACCGTAAATGCTGATTTAGAGAATCCGTTTGCATTTGACAACACCTTCTTAGATTAGTGAAATACTTGATCATAAAAAATGAAAAAAACTAATAGTTCAAAATTTGATACCATTATTATTGGTTCAGGCGTTGGTGGGCTTTCAGCAGCAATTTGTTTGGCCAGAGCAGGACAAAAAGTTTTAATATTAGAGCAGCATGATGTCCCTGGTGGTTGGTGTCATAGCTTTTACCTTAACGGATATCGGTTTACACCTGGTGTGCATTATGTCGGTTTATTAGGTAAAGGAGAATCAACTAGTGAAATCTACAAAGGACTTGGCATTGCCAATGAGTTGGTTTTTTACAGAATGAACCCAAATGGTTTTGAACATTGCTGGATTGGTGATGAACGGTTTGACTATCCTGCAAATCTTGATGATTTCATTGAATCCCTTTCTGAACGTTTTCCTAAAGAAAAAAAACAAATAAAAAAATACTTAACATTTGTTGAAAATGTGAATACGGAATTACAGCTTATTCCTAAACTAAAAGGTTTTTGGCAACATTTAACAGCACCCTACAGAACTAGACATATGGGTAAATATGCTCTTTTTAGTTTGAGAAGAGTCATGAATTGGTACATTAAAAATCCGTTACTACAGAAAATACTCAATATACAATATGGCGATCATGGTTTACCGCCCTCAAAAGCTCCTTTCCCTTTACATTGTGCCATTATGGGGCACTATTTTAATGGTGGTTATTATCCTATGGGTGGTGGTGGTGCCATTGTTAAAGCCATGACCAATAGCATTAAAAAATATGGAAGTGAAGTAGTAACAAAACAAGTGGTAAAATCAATATTATTAGAGGGAGATAAAAAGAAAAAAGCCATTGGTGTTGAACTTGACAACGGAAAACAATTTTTTGCAGATAGGATAATTTCAAATGCAGATCCTGGAATAACTTTCTTAAACTTAGTTGGAAAAGAAAATTTAAGCACTAAATTTTTAAAACGCTTAAACAAAACTAAATATTCATGTACCTCTTTAATGTTATTCTTAACAGTGGATATGGATCTAAAAAAAGCAGGATTAGATTCAGGAAATATTTGGTTGTTACCCAATAGAGATATGGATGATTTGTATGATGAAATGCAAAAAATTGATATTTTAGAAGGTGATGAATTCCCTGGGCTTTTTATAAGTTGTACCACATTAAAAGATCCTGCAAGTTTTGATGGACGTTACCATACTATTGAAGCCATTACTTATATTAATCATAAATCTTTTGATCAATTTAAGGATGAAAAAGACCATGAAAGGTCTCCTCAATACCTCGCATTTAAAGAACGATTAACGCAAAAAATAATAAATAGCCTCGAAAAAGTTGTTCCTGGTATTTCCGATACTATTGTTCATAAAGATTTAGGCACTCCTTTAACTAACAAGTATTATATCAATTCAACAAAAGGGAATGTTTACGGTACAGAAAAGAGCTTTAAACAGATTGGACCTTTTGCCTACAAAGCAGAAACTGAAATTAAAAACCTCTATTTATGCGGTGCAAGTATATTATCGCATGGGGTAGCTGGTGCAAGTTATTCAGGTGTTGAAACTGCATCGAAAATTTTAGGTTGTAGACAGGAAGATTTATTAAAACATGATGATAGCCAAAATATACGAATTTATGAAGCTGAAGATGACACAAATTATCCAGAATGGATTCTTAAAAAAATTCAAGTAAAAAAAGCTAGGCAATTAGCAAAACAACAATAAAGTTCCTTTTGAACTATAATTTCATATACAACTGTTATTTTGTCAGCATAAATACAATATCAAATGTACCCTTATCACAACAAAATAAAGCAACGCATAAGAAATAATGAATTAGAATAATGAAACAAGTAGTCTTAATTACTGGTGCAAATGGAATGCTTGCAAAACAATTGGCTAAACAATTAGAAAGTGATTATTCTATCAGATTCTTAACCAGAAAGAAAACCAGAAGTAACGAATATTTGTGGGATTTAAACAATAATTATATTGATACAAATGCTCTGATAGGCGTTCATTGTATAATTCATCTGGCTGGTGCTTCTGTTACAACTAAGCGTTGGACAAAAAAAAGGAAACAAACCATTATATCTAGTAGAGTAGAAAGTGCTAATTTAATATTAAAAGAGTTAAAAAAACATCAAATTTCAATAGAGGCATTTATTTCAGCTTCAGCTACAGGATATTATGGAACAACTACAACCGATACTATTTTTAATGAAACAAAAACAAAAGGAGATGATTTTTTAAGTGACGTTTGTGATAGATGGGAAAATGCTGCATTTGAATTTAAAATAAATGGTATAGTCAATAGAGTAGTTATTATAAGAATCGGTATTATTCTAGCCAAAAATAATGGGGCATTAAAAAAAATAATACAACCCATAAAGTATGGACTTGGTTCTGGAATAGGGTCTGGAAATCAATATATGCCATGGATACATATTGTAGATTTAGTTAGAATTTTTCAAATTAACTCTTGATAATAAAAAGATTAATGGAATTTTTAATGCTGTATCACCACAACATATTAGCAACATAGAATTAAATAAAGCTATTGCTCAACTAACAAATAAGCCTCTTATATTACCCAACATCCCTAAATTTATTATTCAATTATTATTTGGAGAAATGTCTACACTATTTTTAGAAGGAAGTAAAATATCTTCTGAAAAAATATTAAGTACTGGTTTTAAATTTAAGTATGAGAAAATAAATGACGCATTAAAGAATCTTATTAAGTAAAAGTACTACTATTCAACAAACCTCAAAAAAATAAAAATAAAAAATTTCTTGAAATGAACCCAGCCTGCGGCAGGCAGGTATTCTCGAGGCAGAACCGTAGAGGTATTTCGCTCGTTTCATTTTGACCTTGGGGTCAAAAAACGTCCCGAGTGTTCGGGATTATATTTTGCCCCACCCGAAATTGCTAAAATACAATTCCGACCTCCCCTAAGGGAAGGTGCTATCGGAAACCCCGATGCAGTGCATCGAGGAATTCTTTCGATTAAACCTCTAACTTCAGTCCATCATAAGCTAAAAACACATTTTTGGGCAATTCCTTTTGTACTTCTGCATGAAAACCTAATTTATGACTAATATGAGTCAGAAAAACTTTTTTTGGTTGTAATTCTTCAATCAAATTTATTGCATCTTCTAAGCTCAAATGTGTAGGATGAGGCTCTTTTCGTAAAGTATTTACCACTAGAATATCTAAATTTCGCAGCTTAACTTTTTCAACAGCAGAAATCGACTTCAAATCAGTTAAATAAGCAAAATCATCAATTCTATAGCCAAAAATCGAAATTTTTCCATGCATAAATTCAATGGGCAAAACTGTTTTATTTCCTAGAGTAAAGGGTTTGTTTTCAACTACTTTAATACTCGCACTCGGTGCACCTCTATATCTATTTTCCTTAGTGAAAATATAATCAAAACGTTGTTCTAAATTGGTAACAATCCTTTCTGGTATATAAAGTGGCATATCACCAAACTTTTGGCTAAACGGACGAATATCATCTAAACCAGCAGTATGGTCAGCATGTTCATGAGTAAAAATAATACCATTAATGGTTGAAACTTTATGACGAAGCATTTGTTGTCTAAAATCTGGACCACAATCAATTACAAATCGATAATCTTGCCAAGTTAACAAAATTGAACTCCGCAAACGCTTATCTTTACTATCTACAGATAAGCATACAGGATCAGTACTGCCAATTACAGGAATACCTTGAGAAGTACCTGTGCCTAAAAAAGTGATTTCCATATCAAATCTTTTCACAAAAATAACGTTAAATTATTTAATAAATAATGTAGAGAGTTAGTACATTTGTAATAATTAAATTTCAAGAAATGTCTATTACACTTAAAGGTGATAAAGAGATTGAGAATATCCCCTCAGTTAAAAGAAAATCATTAAGAATTAATTTAAATGATAATATCTATGGCACGTTTGCTGAGATAGGTGCAGGTCAAGAAACAGTACGTAATTTTTTTAGAGCTGGTGGTGCTTCTGGTACTATTGCCAAAGCCATGTCTGCTTATGATAAAGATTTTTCTGATGCTGTATACGGCATAGAACCTGACAAAAGATATGTTACAGAACCTCGCTTAAAGCGGATGCTAACTCATGAAATTGAATTGATTGAAGATAGATTAAGCAGAAATAAACATCCTGAAAAACTATTCTTTTCATATGCAAATACTGTTGCTACAATAGATTTTGCGAAAAAATTTAAAGGGCATGGTTGGGTAGGTGTAAAGTTTCAACTAGATCCGTTAGAAGGATATAATGAAATTATTTTACACATTCGTTTCAAACAAACTGATGCTCGTTTACAACAAGAAACCCTTGGTATTTTAGGTGTAAATCTTATTTATGGAGCATTTTACATGAATGATAGGCCCAAAGAATTACTAAAATCATTTTATGACAATTTAGATACAGATCAGATTGAAATTGATATGATCAATTTTTCTGGTCCACGTTTTATGTATGTAGACAATAGATTGATGAGTTTACAATTGGTTAAAAATGGAATGACAGAAGCTGTAATGTTCGGAGCAGATGGAAACAATTTATTACCAGCACAAGTATTATACAAAAAAAATATTTTAGCCTTACGTGGTAGTTTCAGACCAGTTACTAAGGTTAATGTAGACATGTATGAAAAGGCTCATAAAATGTTTTTGAATGAAAAAACAGTTGAAAAAGATAAAACTCATGTCATTTTTGAAATTACATTATCTAATTTAAGAGCTCATGGCGATATTAATGAGCGAGATTTTTTAGACAGAGCAGAACTATTATGTTCTCTTGGTCATAATGTGATGATTACAAATTTTCAAGAATATTATAAATTGGTCGAGTATTTTTCTGAATTCACTAAAAAAAGAATGGCTTTGTCCATGGGTGTTTACAATTTAATTCAAATTTTTGATGAAAAATATTACCGTCATTTAAGTGGTGGAATTTTAGAGGCTTTCGGAAAATTATTCTTTAAAGATTTAAAGGTTTATCTATATCCTTTAAAGGATAAAGAAAACGGCGAAATTATAACTAGTGAGACATTAAAAGTTCATCCTCGTATGAAAGAATTGTATAAATTCTTTAAATACAATGGTAAAATGCTAGATATTAAGGATTATGATCCTCAAATTTTAGATATTTTTTCAAGAAATGTATTACAAATGATTGCTGAAGGCAAAGATGGTTGGGAAGAAATGATACCAGAAAAAGTAGCCGATATCATAAAAGATCATAGGCTTTTTGGGTATTCAAGAAGACGATTTGTAAAGAATGAATAATCTAATTTACATTAATAATACTCATATTATAGGTTGACCAGTAGCCGTTACCTACTTTTTTGTTATCAATAAAAAGGCCTTCAATTTCAAATCCGCAATCTTTATAACAATTAATTGCTTGTTGATTGAAGTCATATACTGCTAAATCTAATCTGTGAAAGTTCAAATCTTCAAAAACAAATCTAACTAATTCATTAATTATTGCTTTGCCGTAACCTTTGTTTCTATATTGCTTCTCACCTACTAATATACGACAGATCCGAGCACTTGTATTTTTATAATCTATATTATTCAACTCTGCGTGCCCAATAACTTCTTCAGAATCAGCATCAATAACTTTATAGACAATTCTGTTTTCAGTATTTATATAATTATCAAGTTGTTTATGTGTAATCGGATAATCAAAAATAGGCCCGCTAAATTGAATCATTGATTCTTCAGAATCTATCCAATTTATCAATCTATTGAAATCAACTTTATCAAATTTTATAAGTCTTATCATATAATAAGAGTATTAACTTAAAATTTGAGCGGTATGTTCTTTGGTTTTTACTTTGACGATTACATCTTCAAGCTTTCCATTTTCATCGATAATAAATGTAGTTCGATGGATTCCTTCATATTCTTTACCCATAAATTTTTTAGGTCCCCAAACTTTATATGCATTGATTACTTTTTTGTCAACATCAGCTAATAGCGGAAAAGGTAATTCATTTTTGTTTCTAAAATTTTCTTGCTTTTTTGCAGTATCCGCACTAACACCTAAAACATCATAACCTTTTTTCAGAAATTGCTGATAATTATCTCTTAAATTACAGGCTTCTACAGTGCAACCAGGTGTACTCGCTCTTGGATAAAAAAACAAGACTAACTTCTTGCCCTTATAATCACTCAATTTAATTGTGTTTTCGTTTTGATCTTTAGCTTCAAAATTTGGAGCTTGATCTCCTATTTTTAATGTGGTCATAATTGTTACTTTTGTGTAAACAAATTTAGCTAAAAAATGACCAAAAAAGAAAGTGTAGCATTTATCATTGAAACTTTAGAGAATTTATATCCAAATCCGCCAATACCATTAATTCACAAAGATCCTTATACCTTGCTTATCTCTGTACTCCTATCTGCTCAAAGTACTGATGCTAGGGTAAATACAATTACTCCACTCCTATTTGCAAAAGCTGACAATCCTTATGATATGGTCAAACTTACCATTGACCAAATTAGAGAGATTATAAAACCTGTTGGTCTTTCGCCAATGAAGTCTAAAGGAATTTATGGCTTATCACAACAAATCATTGAAAAACATAATGGTATAGTTCCTGCAAATTTTGAAGATTTAGAAAAATTCCCTGCTGTGGGACATAAAACAGCTTCTGTAGTAATGAGTCAAGCATTCAATGTACCTGCTTTTCCTGTTGATACTCATATACACAGATTGCTTTATCGATGGAATTTAAGTTCAGGAAAAAATGTTATACAAACCGAAAAAGATGCTAAACGCTTATTCCCAGAAGAATTATGGAATAAATTGCATTTACAAATTATATATTATGGCAGAGAATATTCTCCTGCAAGAGGTTGGAAATTGGATAGTGATATTATCACAAAAAAAATTGGTAGAAAAAGTGTTCTAAATCAATATAAAAAATAAACTCCCTTCAAACAAAAGTTAAAAGGAGTTTATAAAAAAGGCTTGTAAATAATTTTACAAGCCTTTTTTCTAATTCAAATTAAACATAATTTTTTTGTCCTTCTCATTTTTTACTACTTCAATTGACTTGGAGTAATTTAAAATAAATGAGATTGTACTTTCTTTTGGTTCGAATTGCAGATTCTGCAATTCTTCAGTGTAAATTTTCTTCATATATACTAATTATTAATTAAGGGTTGTATATAGAACGAAGAAATACTTACAATATTGTTAATTAGTTAAAATTATTTTGTTTTTCTCAATAATCTTTCTCAAGTTAATTAATGCATAACGCATTCTACCTAGAGCAGTATTGATACTAACTCCTGTATTTTCAGATATTTCTTTAAAACTCATATCTCTATAAATACGCATGATTAGTACTTCTTTTTGATCTTCAGGTAATTCTTCAACTATTTTTCTTACATCAAAATGAATTTGACTCTTAATCATTTCTTTTTCTGCATTTAAAGATGAATCACTCAATACTGAAAAAATATCAAACTCTTCGGTGTTTTTAAATGAAGGCATTCTGTTGCTCTTTCTGAAGTGGTCAATTACTAAGTTATGAGAAATTCTCATTACCCAAGGTAAAAATTTACCTTCTTCATTGTAATTTCCTAATTTTAAAGTTTTGATAACTTTAATAAAAGCATCTTGAAAAATATCTTCAGCGATATCTCTGTCTAAAACTTTTGAATAAATAAAACTGTAGATTTTTTGTTTGTGTCGACCAACTAAGATTTCTAATGATCTTTCACTACCATTAATGTAGTTACTAACTAAGACGGCATCGTCTAACTTTTGTTTTTGCATAATTCCCTTTTTTTGTTAATGAAGCTATGAGACTTCGTTAATTAAATTTAAAAGTAGAACTATACTATAAGCGTTTATTTTTAGTTAGGGGGAAACTAGTTCCGATAATTTTTTTTATTCAATTGGTTATATTGAACGGTGCAAATATAATGACAAACATTTTAATTAAACAAACTTTTTTCAATATTATTTTATTTTACACTATATTTTTTTTAATCAAATAAGTCACTATCTTTGTAATTATTTCATATTTTAAAGGGCTTACGTGAAGATAAAAAACCTCAATCCGAAAGAATATATTATTATAAAAAAAGCTGCATTACACAACTTAAAAGATGTAAATGTAGCTATTCCGAGAAATAAATTGGTCGTAATAACTGGTTTATCTGGCTCAGGAAAGTCTAGTTTAGCCTTTGACACTTTATATGCAGAAGGGCAACGTAGATATGTTGAAAGTTTATCTTCATATGCCAGACAATTTTTAGGAAAACTAAACAAACCTAAAGTTGAATATATTAAAGGTATCGCTCCAGCAATTGCGATAGAACAGAAAGTAAACAGTACAAATCCTCGTTCTACAGTAGGTACATCAACAGAAATTTATGATTATCTAAAGTTATTATATGCTAGAATTGGTAAAACCTTCTCTCCTATTTCTGGTAATGAGGTCAAAAAGAATACAGTTACTGATGTTATCAATCACATAAAAGAATATAAAATAGATGCTAAACTACTTTTATTGGCTCCTATATATATAGATAAAAATAGAAGTCTCAAAAAAGTATTAGAAATATTAGAACAACAAGGCTATTCTAGAATAAAGGTTAATGATGAAGTCATTAGAATTAATGATTTTAAACCAACCAATCAAAACCAGTTTCAATTGGTGGTAGATAGAATTATACTACAAGACAATGAAGATTTTTTTAACCGATTAGCTGATGCCGTACAAACTACTTTCTTTGAAGGTAAAGGAGAGTGCATTATTGAAAACCTATCGGACAACAAACAAACTTCTTTTAATAATAAATTTGAGTTAGACGGACTCACCTTTTTAGAACCCAATACACATTTATTTAGTTTTAATAATCCTTATGGTGCTTGTCCTACTTGTGAAGGTTATGGAAATATTATTGGTATAGATGAAGATTTAGTGATACCAAACACTTCGTTATCTATATATGATAATGCTATCGTTCCTTGGCGGACTGAATCATTTTCAGAGTATAAAGAAGCATTGATTGATAATGCTTATAAATTCGATTTCCCAATTCACAAACCTTATTATGAATTAAATGATACTCAAAAACAATTGCTGTGGGATGGCAACACCTACTTTCAAGGTTTACATACATTTTTCAAACATTTAGAAGAAAAGACCTATAAAATTCAATATCGAGTAATGCTTTCTCGCTATCGCGGTAAAACTAAATGTACAACTTGCCATGGTAAAAGATTAAGAAAGGAAACTTCTTATGTGAAAATACAAGAAACTACAATTACAGATTTGGTAAACTTACCCATTGATGAATTACTAGATTTCTTTAAAAAATTAAAACTTTCAAAACATGATCAAACCATTGCCAAGCGTTTATTAAAAGAAATTAATAATAGATTACAATTTTTATCAGATGTTGGTTTAAATTATTTGAGTTTAAATAGAGCTTCTAATACTTTGTCTGGTGGTGAAAGTCAACGTATTAACTTGGCAACTTCATTAGGCAGTAGTTTGGTTGGTTCAATGTATATTTTAGACGAACCTAGTATTGGCCTGCACTCTAGAGACACTGAACGTTTGATCAAAGTTTTAAAAGGTTTGCGAGATTTAGGCAATACCGTAATTGTTGTTGAGCATGACGAAGATATCATGAAAGCAGCCGATTATATCATTGATATTGGTCCAGAAGCTGGGGCTTTTGGTGGTGAACTAGTTGCTCATGGCACCTATAAAGAAATCTTAAAGGCTGATACACTTACTGCTAATTATCTTACTGGAAAATTAGAAATTGAAACTCCAATAAAAAGGCGAAAGTCAAAGAATTTTATTAACATACATGGAGCAAAAGAACACAATCTTAAAAATATTGATGTACAATTCCCTTTAAATACATTAACGATTATTTCAGGAGTTTCGGGAAGTGGTAAAAGTACCTTGGTGAAGAATATTTTATATCCTGCATTACAGAAAAAGCTCTTTAATTATGGAGAAAAACCAGGGCAATTTTCAAAATTAGATGGCAACTTTTCTACAATTAAAAGTGTAGAGTTTATTGATCAAAACCCAATTGGACGGTCAAGTAGATCAAATCCTGTTACCTATATAAAGGTGTATGATGATATTAGAGCTTTGTTTACCCAACAAAAATTATCAAAAATAAGAGGCTATAAAGCAAAACATTTCTCTTTTAATGTTGATGGTGGCAGATGCGAAACCTGTAAAGGTGAAGGAGAGGTTACTATTGGTATGCAATTTATGGCAGATGTACATTTACTCTGCGAAACTTGTAAAGGCAAACGTTTTAAAAAGGAAGTATTAGAAGTTAAAGTTGAGGATAAATCGATTGCTGATGTGCTAAGCATGACCATAGATCAAGCCACTGAATTCTTCAATTTACATCAACAAAAAAAGATTGTAACCAAATTAAAACCTTTGCAAGATGTTGGCTTAGGCTATGTACAATTAGGACAAGCCTCTTCTACCCTTTCGGGAGGTGAAGCACAACGCATCAAGTTAGCTTCCTTTTTAGTGAAAGGAACCACAAAAGACAAAGTACTATTTATTTTTGATGAACCCACAACAGGATTGCATTTTCATGATATTAAAAAACTATTAGCTTCATTTAATGCCTTGATTGAAAAAAGACATACCATTATAGTAATTGAACATAATATTGACTTAATTAAATGTGCCGATTATATTATTGACTTAGGACTTGATGGTGGTAAAAACGGAGGTGAACTATTATTTCAAGGACTACCAGAAGATTTAATAAAAGTTAAAAAATCGTATACTGCGAAATATTTGAAGGAGAAATTATAGCCCCTTTGTCCTACGGACATTTCCCCGAAGGGGAAATTTAAAATACTGCTAAATTATTTAATGACTTGACCGTTGAACTAAAATCGTTTTCTTATCTGATAAAAATGCTACATAATAAAATTTACCTTCATTTTCTTTAGAAAATTCAGTTTCAATTTTTCGATCATTCAATCTGGAAATTGCTTTATCCTTTTCTGTGTGTTCAATATTAGCTTCATTTTCTGAAAGTCCATTTTTTATTAAATTTAAAGGCAGTTTTATATAAAACTCTTCATCTACATTTACTATTGACACAGATGTATAGTCTCCGTGTAAATCAGGATAACTTGCTGTCTTAAATTCAAAAATTGAAGATTCAGGAAATTCGATTCCTGTAACTTCTTTAAAATCTTCTTTATAAAATTCGGCAGAAGGGTAAAAAGCGATATAAATGAAGTATCCTACTGCAATTACTGGGATAAATGCAATAATTCTCCATTTTGGATTTAGTCTTTTTCTCTTAATAAATCTGTAAACCCAAATTGAAAATAAAATAAGAGTTCCAATTAGTAGTATTGGTATTAGAATTAACAATAAAGCAAATGTCATTCCATCCATTTTTTATTTTTATTAAATTAAATTAACAAAGCTTAAAACGTTAATAAACCACAAATAAATGGGTTTTAATATTCTTTCTGGTAATGTAACATTTAGCATCCACAGTATAATGGGTAATAAAGTTACAATGAAGGATAATATAAGTTCATAAATGAATAATCGCCCTGTAAGCACTTGAATCACTTTCCAATTCAATTTTCTTGTTGCGATCTGAAATATCCAACCGCCTGTATAACAAATGTTCGCAACAATAAAAAAGAGAAAAAGTCCTAATGATATTCCGGCTACTAACATTGGAGATGCATAAAATATAATAAATCCATCTCTTGGTAAAAACGAAATAATTGTAAAAGTGAAGAATAAAAAAAATATTAAGAAAAGATTATACAGAATTCTTCTAATTTCCCACCAAAATATAATTTTCATCAAAGGTTTTTCAGCAGTATCAACTTTGAATATTTTCTGTAGATTTATCATTTTGATTTAATAACCTCTAAGCGAAAACCTCCTGACTTCATATAAATAATCTTTTCAAAGTCAGGAACTTTTATCTATTTTTCTTACTCATAAAGCTAACTTTTATAAAACCTAAACTTTCCCCTTTGGGGAAATGTCCGTAGGACAAAGGGGATTTTACTCCTTCTTCACCTGTTTACCATCAATCACAGCTTGCAAATTTTCTTTGGCCAAGACAAAATCTTCTTGTAGTTCTACTGCCTTTTTAAAACTCGCTTTGGCTAAGTCCATTTTATCTTGTTCAAACTCAATCAATCCTTTTAAATTTGAAATGGCTGCTAATAATGATACCTGCTGATTGTAATTTTTATTTATCGCATAACTTACTTTAATTTCACCAGTATCTTTTAACTCTTGTGCTTTTGCAATTGCTTTATAAGCTTCATCAAACTTCTTACCTGCAAAATATAAATTCGCTAATTTATAAGCATGATAGTTATTTTTAGATTTAACGGTTAGCAATGCATAAGTCTGAGCTGCTTTGTCTACAGCTCCTAAGTTTTCTAAAGAGACAGCTTGCATTTCTAAAATTTCAAGTTTATTACCATCTCTGCTCAATATGTCTTTACATACCATATAACATGATGAGTATTTTCTACCTCCAAAATACAAATAAGCTAAACTATCCTTATACGTACTGTTTACACCTTCTTTTGCAATAATAGTATAGATACTATTGACAGCTACGTCATTGTCTCCGTATAATAATGACTGTCGCATTACTAATTTATCTAAACTTATATCCTTTTGATCTTGAGCATAAATACTGATAAAAGCTAATAAGGCACTTAAAGTTATGTAATATTTTTTCATGTTTTTTAATTTTGATTGATTGCAAATGTATTTAAATTAACTCTTAATAAAAACTTAAAATTTAATCAATCTATAAAATTTAATATTCTTCACAAAAAAAGCTCCTTGTTTCCAAGAAGCTTTGTCTTTTTGGGTGGAAGACCGGATTCGAACCGGCGACCCTCGGTACCACAAACCGATGCTCTAACCAACTGAGCTACAACCACCATTTTAATGTTTCACATTTACATTATAGCAAATGCGGGTGCAAATATAATCTATTTGCTCACTTCTTCAAATAAAAGAATGAAAATTGTTTAAACTTTTATTTCAAATCAAATTACTCAAACTATCAACTGCCACATACCGCTCCACCGTAAAACCTTCGGCTGCTTCTACACCTATTAATCTCCCTAAATCTTTTGCTCTATAAGTTATACTTTCTAAAAAGTTTTTACTTGTAATTGGCGAAATGGGCTCTTTACTATTCGCATCAAAAAATTGGGAACTGTATGCTTTTACGGCTTCTATTTTTTTATCTAGATAGCCAGTTACATCAACAACAAAATCGGGTTCAATAGTCTTCCATTGTATATAATGATATACATGTTTGGGTCGCCATGCTTCTTGTGGCTTCCCTCCTACACTTGTTTCAATTTTTCGTAATCCTGATAAAAAACAAGCATCGCTTACTAAACTACTTCCTTTACCATGATCTATATGCCGGTCATCAATAGCATTACACAATACTATTTCGGGCTGGTATTTACGTAACATTTTAATAACTTCTAATTGATGCTCTTTGTTGTTTATAAAAAACCCATCCGAAAAAGCGAGGTTTTCTCTTACCACAACTCCTAATATTTCAGCTGCATCAGCCGCTTCTACATCTCTAATTTCAGCAGAACCTCGAGTACCTAACTCACCTCGAGTTAAATCTAGAATGCCAACTTTCTTCCCAAAAGAAATTTCTTTGGCTAGTGTTGCAGCACAACCTAATTCAACATCATCTGGGTGAGCTCCTATGGCAAGTATATCTAATTTCATCCTCCAAAGATACTATAAGTATTTTTTTAACAAAATTTTTATTAGTTGCATATGCAACTAATTGAATAATAGTGTATGTTTGCGGTATGAAAACAGAAGATGAATTCATCGATTATGACAATTGTATTGCACCTTGGTTAGGTAAGACAGTTAAATTATTGGATTACTATTTACAAGAAGTATTAAATAACAACGGACTAGACCTCACAAAAGAGCAAATGATTGTTTTAAAAAAATTACATGATCAAGATGGTTTGAACCAAAATGAATTGGCGTTTCTTACACTTAGAAACAAATCTTCATTAACACGCTTGTTGTCCAAAATGGAAAACAAAAAATACATTACCAGAAAACAATGTAAAAAAGATAAGCGTATCAATAAAGTATACATCACAACAATGGGAAAAAATATATTTAAAAAAACAAGACCCGTTATAAAATACATGATGGATACAGTAGAAAATAACATTACTGAAAAAGAGAAAAAACAATTCATTAATACCTTACAAAAAATACAATCTAATTTTAATTAAAAATGAGAAAAATACTAACCATAGCAATAGGTATAGCACTTTTAATTGGAGCTGTTTTTATTTCTAAAATGTTTATTGCAAACAAAAAGAAACCGAAACCTAAATTTGATAAAGTTGTCAAAAAAGTAGCTGTAGACACCGTACAAAATAAAGAAGTCCCTATTATAATCACAACTAGTGGTAATTTAACGGCTAAGCATAAAATTCAATTATTTGCCGAAGTACAAGGGGTGTTAAAAATTGTTGCTAAAGATTTTAAAGCGGGGACAACCTATAACAAAGGGGAAATTATTTTACGTATAAATAGCGATGAATTTTATGCCAATTTGCAGTCTCAAAAAAGCAACTTTTACAATAGTATTACTGCCATATTACCAGATATTCGCTTAGATTACCCAAATGAATATCAAAAATGGCAAGACTATTTAAATAGTTTTGATATGCGTAAAACCACACCTAAACTACCTGCGATTACAACAGATAAAGAAAAATATTTTATCTCTGGTAGAGGGATAAACACTGCATATTACAATGTTAAAAACCTAGAAGTAAAATTAGGTAAATACAGTTTACGTGCTCCTTATAATGGTATTTTAACCGAAGCATTAGTAACTCCTGGGACTTTAGTTAGAGGGGGTCAAAAATTAGGAGAATTTATCAACCCTAGTGTTTATGAAATGGAAGTTTCTATCAGTGCAGCTTTTGCAGATTTATTAAAAAAAGGAAATACTGTCAACTTACATGATCTTGAAAAAACTAAGGAATTCACGGGTAAAGTAATTCGAGTAAATGGTAAAGTTGATGCAAGCTCTCAAACCATCAAAGCGTACATTCAAGTGGCTGACAAAACCTTAAAAGAAGGCATGTATTTAGAAGCAGATTTAATTGCCAAATCAGAAAAAAATGCCATTCAAGTTTCTAGAAAATTATTGATAGACAACAAACAGTTATTTGTAGTGAATGATTCTGTTTTAAACTTGGTTGATGTGAACCCTGTTTATTTTTCAGCTGAAAATGCTATAATTAAAGAGATTGAAAATGGCACACTTATTTTAGCGAAACCTGTACCTGGAGCTTATGATGGCATGAAAGTAAGTATCATTGCAGACAAGACTATTGAAAAAAAACAAGAATCTAAAAAATAAGTCAACGCTCTATATTCTTTTACTGAGTATTTTGCAATAGTTGTGAGAAAATATTTTAAAAAATGAAAAAAATAATTAGCTATTTTATAAAATTTCCTGTAGCGGTAAATGTAATGATTCTTGCATTTATTATTTTCGGAATTATAGGGGCAAAATCAATGTTATCATCATTCTTTCCTTTAGTTGATTCTCAACTCATTAGAATCAGTCTTTTTTATCCTGGAGCCTCTCCTACTGAAATGGAAGAAGGTGTTGTGCTTAAAATTGAAGATAATTTAAAAGGAACTGTTGGTATTGACCGCATCACTTCAGTATCTCGTGAAAATTCTGCATCCATAAATATTGAAATAGAAAGAGGTAAAAATATTGATGTGGTTTTGGCAGATGTTAAAAATGCTGTTGATCGCGTTCCTACTTTTCCTTCTGGCATGGAGCCTCCAGTGATTGCAAAGGTAGAAGCTATACGTCCTACAATTAGTTTTTCATTAAGTGGAAAAAATATTCCACTCGCTACATTAAAACAATATGCTAGAAATGTAGAAAATGACATTCGGGGTATTGAAGGTATATCACAAGTAAATCTCTCTGGTTTTCCCGATGAAGAAATTGCGATATCTGTCCGCGAAAACGATTTAAGAGCCTATAATTTATCTTTTCAAGATGTTGCAAATGCAGTAAGTGCTGCAAATATTTTAATTACTGGTGGTAATATTAAAACCAGTGCTGAAGATTATTTAATACGAGCAAGCAACCGCTCTTATCATGGTGATGAGTTGTTAAATTTAGTGGTACGAGCTCAAGCTAATGGAAATATTATTCGGCTAAAAGATGTAGCAACTGTAAAAGATGCTTGGTCTGAAACACCTGATAGAATATTCTTTAGTGGAAATAAAGCAATTAACATTACGGTAAGTAACACCAATAATGAAGATTTAATTTCTTCTGCAGAAAAAGTAAAAGTATATATTGATAAATTCAATCAAGAACATGATAATGTACACTTAGACATTTCAAGCGATTCATCAATAACCTTAACACAACGTACAGAATTATTGGTTAAAAATGCCATTATGGGTGTTTTATTAGTCCTTTTCTTTTTGGCTTTATTTTTAAATGCACGTTTGGCTTTTTGGGTAGCCTTCGGAATCCCAATTTCTTTTTTCGGTATGTTCATTTTTGCAGCACAATTAGGTATTACTATTAATGTATTGTCCCTTTTCGGGATGATAATTGTTATTGGTATTTTGGTAGATGACGGTATTGTTATCGGTGAAAATATCTTTCATCATTATGAAAAAGGAAAAACGCCTATCAGAGCTGCAATTGATGGTACTATGGAAGTATTTCCTCCAGTAGTTTCTGCCATATTAACCACTATAGTAGCTTTTTCTACCTTCTTTTTTATTGATGGAAGAATGGGTGATTTTTTTAGTGAAGTTTCATCGGTAGTTATTTTAACATTACTTGTTTCATTAATTGAAGCCTTAATAATTTTACCCGCTCATATTGCACATTCAAAGGCATTGCAACGTGAAGATAGAAAAGTTAGTAAAATTGACGCCTTCTTTAAAAAAGTGAACAAATTTGCTGACAAATGGCTAATGAAGTTAAGAGATATAGTATATGTTCCTTATCTCCGCTTTTTCTTAAAGCATAAATTTTTAGGTTTTGCAATACCCCTTGCATTACTCATATTTAGTATTGGAGCTATTGGTGGAGGGATTGTAAGTACTTCCTTCTTTCCTAGAATAGCAAGTGATCGAATCTCTATTAATTTGAAGATGACACAAGGTACTAATGAAATGATTACAGATTCTATCATTTCGAGTATTGAAGAAAAAGTTTGGGAAATTAATACAGAATTCACTAAAAAACAGTCTGGTGATCAAGATGTTGTTCAAAATATAATTAAACGGATTGGTCCTGGCACTTCTAATGCATCTTTAACTGTTAATTTGTTACCTGGCGAAGAAAGAGACTTTCCTTCATTAGAAATAAATAATGCCATTAGAAAAAAAGTGGGTAACATCATTGGCGTTGAAAGCTTAACTTTTGGATCAAATAGTAATTTTGGTGGTAGCCCTGTTGCTGTATCTTTATTAGGAAATAATATTACTGAGTTAAAAGCTGCTAAAAAAGAATTAAAAATAATATTAAATAATAATTCAATATTAAAGGATGTGTCTGATAATGACCCTGCAGGAATTAAAGAAATTCAAATCAAATTAAAAGATAAAGCCTATGTGTTAGGTTTAAATTTAAGAGGAATCATGGGGCAAGTCCGTTCAGGATTTTTCGGATTTCAAGCACAGCGTTTTCAACGTGGTCAAGATGAAATTAGAGTATATGTCCGTTATGAAAAAGAAGATAGGTCATCTATTAAAAACCTAGATGATATGTGGATCAATACCCCATCAGGATCAAAAGTGCCATTTTCTGAAATTGCTAGTTACCAAATTGAAAGAGGTGATGTAGCCATCAATCACTTAGAAGGAAAACGAGAGATTCAAATTACTGCTGACATGAAATCTGAAGACGATAGTGCTTCTGATGTACTTGAGGATATTAAAGTTAATATAATGCCAGAAATTATTGCAAAATACCCAACAATTTCTGCCCTTTATGAAGGACAAAATAGAGAAGCACAAAAAACGATGGTTTCAGTAAAAATAATTGGACCAATTATCCTCTTACTCATCTATATTATTATTGCTTTTACATTTAGAACGTATAGCCAACCCATTGTATTAATTATTATGGTTCCTTTTAGTTTGATTGGTGTGGTTTGGGGGCATTATTTTCATCATTTTCCAATCAATATTTTATCATGGTTAGGTATAATCGCTTTAATAGGAATTATGGTAAATGATGGCTTAGTACTCATTGGAAAGTTTAATCTCTACCTTAAAGAAGGTATGAAATATGATGAAGCATTATTACAAGCAGGAAAGTCTCGTTTTAGAGCTATCTTTTTAACGTCACTAACAACCATCGCTGGTCTTGCTCCGCTATTATTAGAAACAAGTAGACAAGCACAATTTTTAAAACCGATGGCAATTTCTATTTCTTACGGAATTGGGATAGCTACCGTATTAACTTTAGTAATGCTACCCTTATTATTATCGGTTTCAAATTCAATTAAAGTATTCATTAAATGGATGATTACTGGTAATGACGTAACCAAAGAAGAAGTTGAACGGGCTATAATTGAAATGAATTATGAGGAAGATGAGTTACATTAAATTCTATATATCACTAGAGTTACACTCAGTAACTTTAATTAAAGTTGATACAAAATGAAGAGAACTCATACTCAGAATAATAAAAAACGTAGTGACACAAAATTAAGATTCAAAAAATGAAAGTATATATAAATAAATTAGAGTCCAAGTCTCCTTCCCTTTGGGTTAACAAAAATAAAGCATTGCTTTACTTGAAGTTACAGAGCAAAGCTCTATTAAGGATGGGAATTCTTTTTTTAGCATTCTCTTTGCAAATAAACGCTCAGCATCTTTTAACCAAACAAGAAGCTTTACAGATAGCACTAGAAAATAATTATGGCATTAAATTAGCTAATAACAGCGTTGAAATAGCCAAAAACAACTCTAGTATTTACAATTCTAGATTTTTACCTTCATTGTCAACTAACGCTGGAGCCAACTATGATTTAAGTAATCAAGAAATTGGAAGACAAGATGGTTCTACCACTACAATTGATGGTGCTGAAACTAAATCTTACAATGCTTCTGTAAATCTTAATTATACAATTTTTGATGGCTTAGGAAGAAAATACAATTATAAACAACTCAAAGAAACCTATAATTTAACTGAATTACAGGCTAGAGAAACCATTGAAAACACCTATTTGCAATTATTTTCAGTTTATTTTCAAATTGCCCGTTTATCAGAAAATACAAAAAATTTGAAGGAAGCTTTGGCAATTTCAAATCAACGATTACTCAGAGCACAATATCAATATGAATATGGTCAATCTACAAAATTAGAATTACTAAATGCCGAAGTAGATGTCAATAATGACAGTATTAATTTAATCAATGCCAATCAACAATTTAACAATACAAAGCGGAATTTAAATATCCTTTTAGGTAAACAACAAGACATAAATTACACTGTTGAAACCGATGTCAATTTTAGTACATTATTATCTTTTGAAGAATTACTAACTAAGGCTAAAGAAAATAATGTTGTATTAAATCAAAATGAAAAAAATATAGCTATAAGTGAATTTAATCTAAAAGCTAATAAAGGAAGTTATCTACCTACTGTTGGCTTAACCAGTTCTTATGGATGGAACAAAAGCAAGAATCCGTCCACTTCATTTTTTGCAAGTTCAGTTTCAAATGGTTTAAGAGCAGGAATTAATTTATCTTGGAATCTTTTTGATGGCGGAAGTACTAAAACAAGAGTAGCTAATGCAAAAATTGCTTTAGAAAATCAAGAGATTTTACAAGAACAACAGGTTGAAACTATAGAAAACACCTTAAAGAATACTTGGGAAGCATATCATAATCAATTGTATGTGTTGAATGCACAAAAACAAAATGTAATTACCACTCAAAATAATTTTGATAGAACTGAAGAACGTTATAAATTAGGGCAAGTAACTTCTATTGAATTTCGTCAGGCACAAATCAATTTATTGAATACCCAAACCGCATTAAACAATGCTAAATATGACGCAAAGCTTATTGAACTTGAATTATTACAGTTAAGTGGACAGTTGTTAGATGTTGATTTTTAAGTAAGTAAAAATCACACCTTCTAAGAAGGTAGCTTTGAAATGCCTCTAAAAGAGGCAATGAATAACCTATTTGAAAATATAATTATTAAATGAAGTAAGAGACCTAGTAGGTTTTAAAAACCTACTAGGTCTTAAAAAAACAGACAAAGCAATCATAACATTACCTTGCCCAAAGGACAAGTTTTATAATTTGAGACAAAGTCTATTTTTGGCATCATTACCCTATTATTTGTTATTAAAAGCATAGCAAAGTGTCTCTACTAAAGATTTTTCAGTCGTTCATCCTTTTGAAGGATTAGAAAGAATTAAATCAACTTCAATGCCTGCTCAACATCCCCAATAATATCATCAACATTTTCAATACCTACAGAAAATCGTAATAAACTATCAGAAATGCCAACCGCTTTACGTTGTTCAGGTGTTAATAAGGCATGTGAAGTTAATGAAGGCTGCAATATGGTTGACTCTACTCCTGCTAAACTCAATGATGGCTTTACTAATTTTAGTTTTTTCTGAAATTCAGCAGCATCTAATCCTTTTCGTAATTCAAAAGAAAGCATGCCTCCAAAACCATGCATTTGTGCTTTTGCAGTATTATGATTTGGATGGCTCTCTAAACCTGGATAATACACTTTAGCAATAGCTGAATGCTTTTCTAAATGTTCTGCTATGGTTTGTGCATTTGAATTATGTTTTTCAACACGTATCGCTAGTGTTTTAATACTTCGTTCTAATAAATAAGAAATCATATGGCTTAGATTACCTCCTAAGTTTTTCCCTTTTTGGAAAATAGTATTGATATGTTCAGTACTCCCAGCAACCAAACCTGCTAAAATATCGCTATGGCCACCTAGATATTTAGTTGCAGAATGCATAGAGATATCTATCCCAAAATCTAAAGGTGTTAAATTGATTGGTGATGCAAAAGTATTGTCTATCATAGATACCAAACCATGCTTTTTTGCCAAGTTAGCAACAGCTTTTACATCAGTAATTGTCAATAGTGGATTTGAAGGAGTTTCAATATAAATCACCTTCGTATTGGCTTTAATCTTCTCTTCAAAATCGTCTACGCCTACTCCATTTGTAAAAGAATATTCAATCCCCATTTTATCAAATTCTTCTACTACAAAATTAAAGGCTCCTCCATAGATTTCATTGGTCAATACTATATGATCTCCTTTAGATAAAAATGCTAGTAATGTTGTACTGATAGCTGCCATGCCTGAAGCAAAAGGCAAGCCAGCTTCCGCATTTTCTAAGGCGGCAATTTTCTTTCCTAAAACTTCTTGATTAGGTGTGTTAAAATAACGTGGATATCGCATTGGGTCTGCATCGAGGTATTCATAAGATGATGCCATAAAAATTGGCGATACTGCACCACCGAATTGAGTATCTTTAATTTCACCTTCGTGAATGCAAATGGTATGTTTTCCTTTTTTTGTCATGGTGTTTATTTTGTGTATTAACTAAATTTAGAATAGCAAGCAATAGTCTATACGTAATTTGAATTGACTTGTCATTCCTGCGAAGGCAGGAATCCATTTTAATGCTAGATTCCTGCCTCCACAGGAATGACAGAATAGCAAAAATTTACTGAATTTCCCAGAGAAAAATTTTACTCAGATTCTATCCAATTAATAACAGACTTATCTGCAGGCAATGTTTTTGGAGCAATTACTTTAGCTAAATTTCCGTTTTCATCAATCAAGTATTTTTGAAAATTCCATGCTACTTCAGAGTCTTTTAATCCGTTTTTCGCTTTCTCAGTTAAAAAATGGTAGATAGGATGCATGTCCTCTCCCTTTACAGAAATTTTCTCCATCATAGGAAATGTTACTCCGTAATTTAACTGACAAAACTCTGCTATTTCTTCATTGGTACCTGGTTCTTGCTTTAAAAAGTTGTTTGCTGGAAAACCTACAATTACAAAATTATCCTCTTTATAAGTATCGTATAATTTTTGCAAATCTTTATATTGCGGTGTTAATCCACATTTTGAAGCCGTATTTACTATCATTACTTTTTTTCCTTTTAAGGAAGAGAAATCAAAATCTTCACTAGCAAGGTTTTTTACTTTAAATTGATAAATATTTTCCATTTCTTGTGAATTTTCTTGTGAAGCTACTTCTGTCGCTACAGCCAATGTCTTAGCTTCTTTTTTGTTGCAACAGGCGGATAAAATAATTACTAAAATTAATAAATATCTCATGATTTGTTTTTTTTAATTAATAATATTTATTTGGTTTCGATTATTCTACTTGTGTTATAATTATAATAAATAACTGCCTTACAGTTAATTATAGCAGAACACCCCTAATAAGCTACGCTTGGTATTTTCAATAAAATACATTTTATCTCAATAATCCTCAAGGGGACAATCCTTCAAATTAACTTCTCAATTAATAAATAATTTCTTGAAACGAACCCAGCCTGCGGCAGGCAGGTATCCTCGAGGCAGAGCCATAGAGGTATTTCCTGCCTCGCCGGCAGGCGGGCGCCAGTTTCATTTTGACCTTTCAGGTCAAAAATCGAAATTACATCTTTTACCTCACCCGCAATCGCTAAATGCGATTACGACCTCTCCAAATGAGAGGTGAAGCGGAAACCCTGCCAGACGCAGGCACAATGTCATTAAGTTAAGGAGTTGTCATAACGTATCTTTCTGATTAGTAAATGTTTTAGGCTTTACTCTTCTTCGATATTTCCCGTAGTTTCTTTCATTTTTTCGATTAGGTCTTATTGGAACTAAATGTGCTTTAAATAATTTTTTCAATTCACCTTCCATATCTTTATTACCTTGTAGAATAGATATAATTCTATCTTTTAAAAAACCATAAGATAAATTTGAATTAACCTTATATTTCAACTTCCTATCTTTAGTTCTTTCTTGTATTTCTTCTTCTATATCATTGACTATTAATGTTTGTATATTGCTAACGAAAATAGCAACATTAAAATCTTGTTGAATAGTATTGTTTGAATATCCTGAAAAATATTCAACTTTTAATTTATTTTTTAGCTCATCATAATACGTTTCAACTCCCCATCGTTTAAAGTACAAATCTTTAAATATTTTACTTCTATATTTTCGGCTATTTAATAGAGATGTCATTAAAATTTCAATAGACCCATCTTTTAATCTCACAGAAATCAATCTAACTTTTGCAACACTATTTTTGTTAAAAGAGCTGTTTTCAACTATTTTGTTTTTACTAGGTTTTATTTCTACTAATTGACTTGTTTTACCACTACTTACAAAATCCTTTATAACGTTACTAAAACTTACTTTTACTCTAAATAAAAAATCTACTCCTATAGTGTTATGAGAATTTACCAATTCAAATGAAGGATAACCTCTGTCATATATTATTAAGTCATTTTTTTTTGCTTTTAATAAATGTTCCTTTGCTAAAGGAATTTCCCCTGTCTTTAATGGAACTAATTTACTATCAATTACTAAGTTGTTTAACACGTCGTATAAAACAGATGTTCGAGCCTGAACAACACCTGAACTAGTTTGATTTTTTGAACGCCCATAAATATTTTCTAATTCTTTTGTGTCGGGCAAATTGATTCTTGAACCGTCAACAGCTAATAGCCTGTATCCATTCCATAGTTTAATTGATAAATCATTATCTGAATAAAATTCAGTTGTCAATGTCGTTGATAAATGTTTAAACACCTCAGGTTTTATTTTATTTCTACTTTGTATAAATGCACTTTGTGTAAAACTACCTAATTTTATTAAATTAACTTCATTAAAAGCATTTATAAAATTAACTACCTCAAGTGACAAACTCTTTCTAATAAAATTTGACATAAATAATAATGTGATAGAAAATGTCAATTTCTTCTTACGAGTAAAATCTTTTTCAGAGTATCTAAATTTGTCTATTAATGTTAAACTATTAAATTCTAATTGAATCTTTTTAAGAATAAATTTGAGTGTTTTTTTTTCATCTTAACTGTTTTAAAATCAGTTAAATATACGAAAAATTAACCGTAAAAACAAACATATTTTACTGATTATCAAATGTTTATGCTCTTAACTTAATGACATTGGACGCAGGCAGGCTCGAGGCAGAGCCTAGAGGAATTATTTTGATTAAAATACTTCGTGTATCAAGCTACCAAGCTAATTCTTATAATACTTTCGATACTTAAAATATGCAAACACACTTAAGAATATTGAGGCTCCTAACCATCCCCAAATTTCATTAGGTATTGGCACAACATCTCCTGCTGCATAAGAATGCAAGCCAGATAACAAATGATTTACACCTAAATAACCCATTAAAACCGATGCAAAAGCAAAAACAGCAGTAATATTTAAGGCTAATCTACCTCTCAGACCAGGAATCAAACGCATATGTAATATAAATGCATAAATCATAATATTTATTAATGCCCAAGTCTCTTTAGGATCCCAGCCCCAATAACGTCCCCAACTTTCATTTGCCCACATAGCTCCTAAAAAATTACCAATGGTTAGCATTACTAATCCTATCATGATTGCCATTTCAATAATGATTGTAATTTCTTTGATTTGTAAATCAATTTTATTTTTATTCTTTGAAGTCGTTATACTATATAAAACTAGAGAAATCAATCCTAAAATCATGGCTAATGTAAATGGTCCATAACTTGCCACGATGATAGAAACATGTATTATTACCCAATACGAATCTAAAACGGGCACTAAATTCCCAATGGCGGGATCCAGCCAATTCATATGAGCAAACATTAAAATCATAGCTGTTACAAATGTTGTTGCTGCAACAGTTAATATTGATTTTCTACCTAAAATCAGTCCGAACAGCATCGTTGCCCAAGCTACATATATCATTGATTCATAGCCATTACTCCAAGGCACGTGACCTGAAATGTACCAACGAATTCCGAGTCCTACAGTATGATAGACAAACAACCCTATTATAACAAAAACACTGGCTTTAATTAAAAAATTTACAATTTTAGAAGTATTAAAAATTTGAATAATTATAAGGACTAGCATAACAATACTTGCCAACATATATTTCCAAAAGAGGCCTTTAAAAATGTCATACTTATTATAGAACAACTCCAACTTCACTTTGTCTTCTGATGGTATTACTTCATGACCAAACTTACGTTGGTATTCATGAATCATCTTCAAATATTTATCAGCTTTCTCATAATCTTTTGTTTTTGTTGCTTTAAACAAAGCATCTGAATATACTGGCAACAAATAGGATGCATTTAATGAATCTTTTCCTTTAAAAAACTCTTTCTGTTCAGCATAAGAATACCATTTATTATTTTTATCTCCCTGTAAAGGGAAAAATTTGAAAATGCTTCCACCAACAATACCTTGATATAATAAATTTACTCTTTCATCAACCGCAATAATACTTTGTTCGAATTTACTTTTAATAATCTTTTTATGTGCTTTTGCAACCTCATCACTTAGTTTGTATTCACCTTTTTCAGTAAATAAATCAGAAAATCGAGCATATTTTTGATCTTTAGAAATACCTAACAAATCTCTTACTTTGGTATTTTCTTTTATGATATAAATAAAGGGTACTGAAAACCAAATTCTTGGATTAGTAACCATCGAAACAGCTACTTGATTAACATCCATACCATTGTAAGTATCTTTTTTACTCACTTTTCTTAACAATTCTGATGCGAAAGTATTTATAGGCTTCATCCTACCATCAACTTGTATTACCAAACTACCAAAACGTTCGGCATGCTCAACGGATACTTTTTGAGCATTTAGAACAGAATCAATTTGTTGTGTTGAAACCTGATGTTGATGGTTTTGATCTTGTGCAAAAGATGTTAATGACAATAATGTCATTAAAACTAATAGAGTAGCTTTCTTCTTTTTAACTTTATCCAATTGTTTACTTAAACTTGAGAATCTAGTATGTTTCACCATTAAGGTTATGAGTAATCCTAAAAATAATAATCCGTAACCAATATAAGTTATCCATGTGCCCATACTGTCATGATTGACCGATAAATGTGTTTCTTCATAAGTCTTAGTTATAGAATAACTCGACTGAAAAAAACGATAACCTTTATGGTCTAAAATATTATTCATAAATATTCTATATTCGTAATTCTCATCATTATCTAATACTGTGACTTCACTAGCAAAAGATTTTGGACTATTTGAACCAGGAAATCTATCCAATTGAAAATCACGCAATTTGATAGAAAATGGCAATTCTAATTCATTAGCTCCATAAGACAATCTAAAGTTAAACCCTCCTTGTGTAAACGTATTGGAAGGATTTATTAAAAACTGACTACCATAAAGAACCACATTCTTTTTCTCGTTTGCAGTAATAACCTCAACTTCTAGCCTATCTTCAGGATGCTCTTCTTTATCACCTGATGTCAACACCAAATTACCTTTGGCAATTTCAGGGACTACAAATTTCATTTCACCCAAGGTATAAAGTGAGCGTAAATTAAATGCTTGAATAGAGTCTTTAGCTACAGCACCTTTTGCTTTTGTAGCCATAATCATATAATCACCTTCAAAAGGTGATTTTATTTTCAAAGAATCATTTTCAGAATAAAAATTAATCGCACCTTCAGTATACTTCTCGTAGGCTACTAATATATTATGAACGTTTGATATTTCTCCTTTTTTAATATAATGATCATGTCTATTACCACTACTCGACTCAACAAAATGCAAAAACTCTTCACCTTTAGTATTGGTTTCAAATTTCTCATAGGCATTTGGCAAGTAATCAACATAATTAATGGTTACAGGTTCACCTCTAAAATCTGATTTTAAAGAAAAGTCGTTACCTCCTCTTAGAAAATTAAAAAAACGACTCACTAAAGGAATGAATCTAAAATCAGAAGAAATTTTAGGTGTAAAAAAATATTGTTTATTAATTTCTCTTGCTTCATCTTTTCCGTTGTCCATATAAACATTCAAATATGTTTTTTCAGACAACATCAAATTGGTTGACTCACCTTCTTTAATTGGCATTTTACCTTCAAAACTAATATAGCGAGTTATACCAGCACCTAAAATAATTAAGACAAAAGCCAAGTGAAAGACCAAGACTGACAATTTCTCTTTTCTTAATAATCTATATCTGAAAATATTACCTGCAAAATTGATAATAAAAACAAGTATTATCAACTCAAACCACCATGCATTATAAACCAAGGCTTTAGAAGCTTGTGTACCATAATCATTTTCAATAAAAGTTGCAATTGCCATTGAAGCTGCAAAAACAATAAATAAAACTGCTGTTAAACGAGTAGAAAATAGAATGTTAACTATTTTTTTCATAAGTATATAAAATCAAAATAAACTGGCACGAAGGTACTTAATTTTGTTTTGAAAATAGTACATTTAACACTTTATTGTAAATTGACAAAAATCTATAGATTCAATATGCTTTCAGTTATTATTTTGGGTTCAGGAAACTTAGCAACTCACTTAATTGATGCCTTTTCTAAAGCTATAAATATTGAATTAATTCAAGTTTATGCTAGAAGAGAGAACGCTCAAGGCTTAGACCAAAGTATCGAAACAACTACAGATTTAAAAAAATTAAAAGATGCTGATGTATATATAATTGCCATTTCTGATGATGCCATTTCTGAATTTTCATTACAATTTCCGCTAAAAGACAAACTTGTAGTACACACTTCTGGAAGCGTAGCCTTAACTACTTTACAAAATTCAGGAAATAAAGGTGTTTTTTATCCACTTCAAACTTTTTCAAAAAAACATAAGGTAAATTTTAATGAAATTCCGATTTGTATAGAAGCAGAAAGTAAAAAAGATATTACTTTACTACAAGAATTAGCAAACTCGATTTCTGACAAGGTCTACTCAATAAGTTCAGAACAAAGAAAATGTTTACATCTTTCTGCCGTTTTTACTAATAATTTCGTAAATCATATTTATAAAATAGGCTATGATATTTGCAATAAAAATAACATTCCGTTTGAGGTTTTACAACCTTTAATTTTAGAATCGGCAAAAAAAATTGCAACGTACAATCCTGCTGACATTCAAACAGGACCAGCTTATAGAAATGATAAAAAAACAATTTCAAATCATCTTGAATTATTATCAAATGATGAAAAAAAAATATATAAATTACTAACTGAATCTATTCAAAAAACTCATGGAAAAAAGTTATAAAGAAATTATGCCACAAATCACAACATTTATTTTTGATGTTGATGGTGTGTTAACTGATGGTAAAGTTACAATTTTTCCAAACGGCGAACTAATTCGTTCTATGAATATTAAAGATGGTTATGCCATGAAAACTGCTATTGAATGTGGATTTAATGTTTGCATCATTTCTGGAGGCACAAATGAAGCTGTAAAATCACGCTTACGAGGATTAGGTATTACTGATATTTATTTAGGTGCTCATAACAAGATCGAACAACTTGATGAGTATTTAGATATTTATAATATCAAGCCTGAAAACGTACTGTATATGGGAGATGATATACCTGACTATCCTGTAATGAAATTGGTAGGTTTGCCAACTTGCCCAAAAGATGCTGTACCTGAAATACAAAATATTTCACTATACATTTCACAAAAAAAAGGTGGAAATGGATGTGTTAGAGATGTTATTGAACAAGTGTTAAAAGTGCAAGATAAATGGTGTCTTACCTAAGCATAGTGTCAATTCTATTCTTGAATTCTCCTTTGGAGAGGTATTAAGAACCTAATCTAGCACTTAGTTATTATTTTAAACAACAAAATGACAACTGAAGAAAAATTATTGAGAATACCTGTTGTAAGCTGGTTTGTTATTTTTTTTAAAAAAATAAAAGTTCCAGGTCTAAAAGGCATGTCTTTATATAACGTGTTAGAAATGTACGGATTAGGGATAGTTAGAGGTGCATTAACCTCTAGAGCTGGCGGCATATCCTTTAGTTTTTTTATGGCTCTTTTTCCATTTGCTTTATTTATTTTAACCTTAATTCCCTATATAGAAATTGAAGGATTTCAAGAGGGTTTTATGCAATTTATCAGTCAAGCGTTACCGCCTCAAACTTTTGAAGCTGTTGAAGCAGTTCTAAATGATATCATTAATAATAAATATGGTGGCTTACTTTCTTTCGGTTTTATATTGTCCATTTTTTTAATGACCAACGGCGTGAATGCTCTTTTTGGTGGATTTGAATACTCATATCACAAACTACAAACGCGATCAATGGTCAGGCAGTTTCTTGTTTCAATGGCAATATCAATTATACTGGCATTATTATTGTTTGTTACTGTAGCAGTGATTATTTATTTTGAAATAGCTATAAATAATTTCAAACAGAAAGGTTATGTATCTGATGACTTAATGTGGATAGAAATTGGACGCTACATCATTATTTTAGCAATGCTATTTATTACCGTTGCATTGTTTTACTTTTTTGGAACAAAAGAAGGTAGATTAGTCACTTTCTTTTCTCCAGGAGCTTTATTAACAACATTACTATTGGTATTGAACTTTAAACTTTTTGGTATTTATGTACAAAAATTTGCTCAATATAATGAACTCTATGGTTCTATCGGAACCTTGCTCGTTTTAATGCTGTTTATTTGGTTAAATTCAATTATCTTATTATTAGGGTTTGAATTGAACGCTGCTTTAATTGGTTTAAAAAGGAAATGTTAAAAGGAAAAACTAACTACCTCAACCCCAAGGGTACGAGGTCTTAAAAACCCATTGGTGGGAATGAAAAAATATTTATACATCTTAATAATACTAGCATTTACTATTGTCAATAGCAATGCCCAACAGAAAAAATCTATTGACTTAAATTGGCAAACCGATTTTGAAAAGGCAAAGTTATTGGCATCAACAGAAAATAAAAATATCCTTATTTACTTTACAGGTTATGATAGGATTAACTCTTGTAATTTATTAAATAAAGATTTTTTTTACACTGAAAAATTTCAAAAAATAGCAAAAAAATACTTAATTCTTGTTAGAGTAAATACACCAAAAAGAGAGGATGCTATTTCTGAAGAACAAAAAATTAAAAATACAACATTGAGTAAACGCTACAATCAAAAAGTGCATCCAACAGTAATTTTAACAGATGCAAAGGGCAAACAGTTAGGCAAAGTTGAAAGTTATAATTACCTACATGACACCAGTAAACATTATGCGTTGATTGAAAAAGAATACTAAAAACTCAACAACTTCGTTTTATAATCAACATAATCTATCCATGAAAAACATAACAATTATTCTTGTTTTTATATTTCTTAACTCATGTAGTAGTTCGAAAATGAGTACACAAACCAATACTCAAGACAAACCTGCCATTACAAATTCTGAAGTAACACATACAGTTCCTGTAAAAGATGAGTCTACAATAATTGTAGAAAAATCACAAACTAAAGACACTCATTTAGTAGTTTTAACTGATGCTACTGATATTAAAAAAGGAGAAGAGTTGTTTACAAATAAAACTTGCACAGCTTGCCATTTTAATGATGGTGGCGGTAGTATTGGTCCAAACCTTACTGATGCATTTACCATTTCAGGTTGTAGTTTTGAAGATATTTTCAATGTTATTTCTAAAGGAGGAAGACCCGGCAAAGGGATGATAGCTTGGGAACAATATCTAAGCGAAAAAGAAATCCAACAACTTACAAGTTATATTGTCACTTTACAAGGGACTACGCCTGAAGAACCTAAACGTCCTGAAGGCGAGCCTTGCTCAAAATAAATCAAATAAAGAATAATTTATCATTACAATAAAGGTAAAATAATACGAACTCATCCAAACCTAAATTTAGGTCAAATAGTTGATTTAATTAGATATCCATAATCAAATATGAAATACTATTGGTTAACAAATTCTTTAAAAACAAAAGAAATAGGTAAATACCCTCAAAGTATTTCCCCTATTTCTCTAGGCAACATTACTAGTATTAATAATGAAAATCCTTTTGATGACACAGTACCTATTAATGAAAAAAAAATTCAATTACCAGGACCTTCAATTCATCCCAAATCAAAAACAACCTCTTATTTGAAAATTGATACTATTGGTTTTACTGTTTTTTTGGTTCTAAAAAACTATTTTTTAGAATTTTTAAAAGATTTTAATATTCCTAAGTATCAAGCTTGGAGTATAAATATATACCAAAGTAAGAGAATATTAAAAGAATATTATTTGTTTCGTTTATCCTATTCTGATGATTATAAGTATATAAATTACACCAAAAGTGAATTTCTTATTGGTAAACTAGGAAATTGGAAAGATCCAAGTATTAGAAAAGCTGTAAAAGTAGAAAGTTATGAGAACTATAAAAGTTTATTAGACGTTTTACAGTCTAGTGAAGATGGAGCTCAAATTAGATGTAATAAATCAGTCTTAAATTTATCTAAATATAATGTAGATATGTTTCGTTTGATAGAAAACCCTATACTAATTGGTTATATTGTATCAGAAAAATTGAAAAACGCTATTGAAGAAAAGCATTATACAGGGATGGTGTTTAAAGAATTAAAAGATGTAGATAATAGAATTGAAATTGTTTAATTAATATATTCATTAACCGAATTAAAAAAGAGCTGTCAATGACAGCTCTTTTAAAAATACAAATCGCTTTCTTATTTTACTGAAAAACAACTGAACCAGGAATGATACCTGTTTCAATAGTTGTTTTTAAAGAATTATCATTTAAATCATAAATTTTAAGTGAGCCTTCACTTTGAAAATTACCTGCATCAGTCATATATAATTTTCCGTAATTTGCTTTCATACTGTAATAAAAACCATCTAATTCTGCAACTTCTGTTGTAGGTAATTCGGTAGCTGTAGTTGACATACTATAGACTTTCCCGTTAAGGTTATAATACAATTGCCCAGAATCAATAGTTAAATGATTTGGATGATCAGTAGCTCCAAACTCAAAAAGCGACACTTCATTATTTTCAATTTTAGCTAATTGACCTTTGGTTTCAGCACCAGTAAAACTTGGCTTACCACCACATAATACCCAAATTATATTGTTTGAACTTTTAACAATCGAATTTGGCACATCACCAACTTCTAGAGTTGACACAACTGTATTTGAACTTACATCTATAATTTCTACTTTATTATTTTGACCATATCCACCTTGAAGGTTTACATAAATTTTATTTCCATCAACAAGAATTTCTTCTGGTCCTTCACCTACAGGAATTTTACTAGTCACTGTGTATGTATCTAAATCTACTACAGCAACATAATCATCGGTAGCATCATCGCTTTTCCCCCAGTTTGAAATATATCCTGTAGTACCAACAGCAACAAAATAACGTGGATTGTTAATGTCATCTCCTTCAATAGTTGCGATATTTTTCATCGTATAACGATTGGCAACCTCTATTTTATGAGAATTATTAACTACAATATAAGCAAAATCATTATGTACAGACATTGACTGAACAATACTTCCTAAATCTTTATTATTTACCGATTTAAAAATATTTTGAGTTACACTTCCTGTTTCATCAACAAAAGTAAGTGTACCTGTTCCGTTTTGAAAAGGACCTTCATTAGTAATAAAATAGCCTTTTTCATAATCACCTAAAGGGAGTGTTGGAGAATCATCTTCAGAACATGAATAGGTTAAGACAGCTGTTAAAAATAATAGTGTTAATAATTTAAATGGTTTCATTGTTTTTAAAATTTATAGTTAATATTGAATTCGAAATTTCTATTAGGCATGGGTCTATAGGCTACAGATTGATAGGCAGTATTCCATAGATTGTTTACCATTACACCTATAGTTAATTTTTGCTTTAAAAAGCTTTTATAGATTTCTAAGTTAGATAGCAAATAGGCATTGACCGTTTGTGTATTTGATGTGGTTGTAAAAACTTCACCGTTGTATAGCTCTGTGAAATTAACTACGAAATTTTTGTAGTTATAATTTAATGATGCATTGGCTTTGTGATAGGGCACATAGATCAATTGTTTTTCTAAGGCTTTATCTGTGGCAACTGTATAAGCATAGTTAGATTGGATTTCAAAAGCATGTTTTCCAAAATTTTGTTGTAATCTCATTTCAAACTCCAGTCCATAACTATCAACATCTTGTACATTTATCGGTCGCCAATATGAAGGTGTTTCGGGTCGCCATTGAATCAAATTTTCACTTTTTGTGATGTAAGAAGTTACCTTTAATTCTATTTTTTTATGCTGATACGATATCCCTAACTCTCCGCTTCTACTCTTTTCAGCTAATAAATCAGGATTACCACCTGGTCTCCAAAACAAATCATTATACGTAGGCAATCTATAATTTGTAGAAAAATTAGCTTTTATATTAAATTTTGATGAAAGATGATATTTTATATCTGCTGCATAAATTAGCGGAATTTTATATACCGAAGAAAATCCTTTTCGTAGGCTTAAATTATAGTGCAATTGCTCTATTGGCTGGTGATGAATTAATGCATAAGCTTCAATATTGTTTCTTTCCTTTTCCTTAATGTTTGTTCCTTTTGCAGTACTATAATTATTTTCAATCCCAGAATGCAAACTCAACGAACTCTTAATAAAATACTTAAAGTCATATTTTAGGATAAAATTAGTACTCCTCCCAAAAGAAGCATCAGAAGATTCTTTATCAAAATAAAAATTATATTCCTCATTCAAATAAGCTATCTTTAAAGATGAGTTATAGGCTTGTCCAAAATTTTTCCAGTTAATTAATACTCTATTTTGAGCGTTTGTTAGCTTTGAATTATTAGGAGCAGTCAATGTTCTAGATAAGTTTCTATCAGTATCACTTAATGTTGCAAAAAGCTGAAATTGATTATTCTCATTCATCTTATATCCAAATACTCCTTTGATATGATAATTTTTAAATGCTCCATTATCGTTATACAAACTTGTATTTAAATATGGATAATCATTATCAGATTGATTTCCTTCCAAGACAATTTTTGCAAACATTTTCTGATTGCTATATTGAGAACTTACCAATCCTTTTTGCGTATGATAACTTGCCAATCCGAAATTAATTTGTGTTTGAAATTTATCTTTAAAAATAATTTGATCCCTTAGATTGATAGCTCCTCCTACTGCTCCACTCCCAAATAAAATACCACCGCCACCTTTTCTAATTTCTATTTGATTGTAGCCATTGGCTGAAAATGTATTAAAATCGGTTTGACCATTCAATGAAGAATTGATAGCAATTCCATTCCAATACACACCAGTATGACTCGCACCAGAACCTCGTAAAGAAATAGATGAGACCATACCATTCCCATTTTGCTTAAAATAGAGGTTTGCTTGGTTTTGCAATAAATTTCCTAATGATTGTTGTCGGGTATTCAGTACAGAATCACCAAGTATTTGTATTTGGTATCCTGAATTTATTTGAGGTGAAAAATTGCCATATAGTTTTACTTCATCTAATAGATGAATGGTGTCAGTTTGTGCAAAAGTGATTGCACCAATAAAAAAGAATACAATAGTATATTTCATAAACCACTAAACTCTTCCTCCGAAAGTTTTTAATTTGTTATGATATTGGCAGGTCTCCTGGCTTGTGTCTTATTAATTGTCTTCCCAGAATGTCATTGCGAAGATTTGTTTTGCAAAACAAATCTTCGCAATCTCACTTTCTAGTGACTAGAAGTTTATCAATAAGCATCACGCTAAGCGTAACTAAACATACAGTTGCGGGGACAGCTCAGGTTTTAATAAAATATAAAATACAACTACAAATCATTTCACCTGATTCCCTTTTATCACGCTAAATGGCGTGACCAAAATCAGAGCAAAAGTAATGATTAAAAACAAACCTTTATCTACTTCTTAGAAAAATATCTACATTTGTTTTCATAATTACCATTTTAATGAGATTACAAAAATCAA
>Ga0209633_10000779_pt1 | contig 35360 bp, 33 predicted proteins | sample Cruoilmetagenom1_FD_187290 | JGI IMG/M metagenome (GOLD analysis project Ga0209633, IMG submission 187290) | Oil polluted marine microbial communities from Coal Oil Point, Santa Barbara, California, USA - Sample 1 (SPAdes) (version 2) | ecosystem: Environmental > Aquatic > Marine > Oil seeps ...
AGTCTGTTCCAAATAAGTAAAAGCGGATTGTTTGCTCTAATATAAGGGAAAAAACTAATATTAAGGCAAATATAACAATAAGATCTTTAACGCGACTATGGGAGGAGTTTTGATTATTCTGTGGACTTGTCAATTTCTATTCGCCTTTGTTAAACCAGACTAAAAAATTTGATAGTTAAATCCACCTTTTTGGGGACCACCTGAGAAGATAACTAATAGAGCTGTAAATATAATGAATATTATGAACGCTATAAGCAGGTAATATTTATATCTTGATATGAAATTTTTAATCACTATTGTTTCCCTCCATCATTATTAATGAACTCTACAGTTGATTCAGCTATTTTTCTATGAGCAATATTGTTAGGATGGGCATCGTCATAACTAACCCATAATTCTATTTGATTGGGATGGTTCTCAAATAGCTTAGCTAGATTAAGATAATCAATATTGTTTTCTTCAAGGAAAAGCGCCAACTTATTGTAAACATTTGCAAATATTTCGTTATTTACATCATGAAGCTCCGGCAGTAGTACTACCTGGAATTTAATTCCCTTACTTTGACAAATATCTCTTAGCTCAATTATAGCTTTTCTTGTATTTATCCAACCTTGCTGGTCGTCGTTGTAAAGAGATTCATAATATTCCTGAAAACTTTTTGACGGCATAAAGTTATTAAGGAGTGAGTTTATCCTTGACCAGTAAAAAGAAATGAACTGTGAATAACCAAGAAACCATAGACCCGATTTTTCTGGCGTTATTTCTGCATCATTGATAAAATATAATAAAACTACTTTGTCCGGATTATATTTAAGGCCTTTTTCGATGAAAAGATTAGCTTCCTGTTCTGCATTATAATTCCCGGTGCCAAAATTAATGATTTCAGTCGGGGATTGTGAATTCATATCCTCTTCGATTAAGGTAGCAAAGGTTTCCTCTTCCTCGACCCCCCATCCAAACGTAAGTGAATCACCCAAGAATATAATTCGGTGTTTGTCATTCTTGGTGACCGGGTATTCTTTGTCTCTCAAACCATCAGAATTTATATCAACCATTACATCCATCAGTTCCATTGACTTGTTTGGCGTATGTTCATGACCGATTAATTTGTTGTCAGAATCACTTTTAAGGTTCATCGCATACTTGGTCATTTCAATATCATATGCTGTATTGAAATGGAGATAAACTCTAATAAGCGCTTCTCCAAGAGCTAAAATTACAATAAAAACTATTAATATAGCTAAAAGTCTGACAAGTAGATTTTTTAGATTCATATAATTAGGAGTTCTAGCGCCAACTTGAGTATATAATGAGATTGTATTTTACAAAATAATATTGCTATTGTAAACGTATTTAGCTTCTTGTTTGAATTATTGCTGTCTTGGCTTTTTTTATCCTTTACAGCTTGGTTCGAAATTGATATCATCACCAGATATAGGAGGTCATATAAATGTTAAAAGTAAGCCCTAAAAGAACTACTATTGGTTGGATCGGGACTGGAGTTATGGGAAGCTCTATGTGCCTTCATTTAATAAAAAAAGGCTATAAAGCAGTTATTTATAACCGTACTAAAAGAAAAGCAAAACAGTTAATTGATCAAGGGGCAGAGTGGGCGAGGTCACCAAAAGAAGTTGCTGAGCGCGCGGATGTGATATTCACCATAGTAGGTTTTCCTAAAGATGTAAGACAGGTCTATTTTGGAGATAATGGGATTTTTGAAGGATTCAGAGAGGGAAGCTTGCTTGTTGATATGACTACTACCGAGCCTATATTGTCTGAGGAGATTTATGAACTAGCTAAGGGTAGGGGAGTTTGTTCTGTTGACGCGCCGGTGTCAGGTGGTGATATAGGGGCGCAGGCCGGGACTCTGTCTATAATGGTAGGAGGAGATAAAGATGCTGTTAGTGCCGTTATGCCTCTTCTTAAATTGATGGGAAAGAATATTGTCCATCAAGGAAGGGCAGGGGAAGGGCAGCATGCTAAAATGTGCAATCAGATTATGTGTTCAGGATTGATGATAGGAATGTGTGAAACATTACTGTACGGTTATAAGTCTGGCCTAGATCTTAGTACAATGCTTAGCTCAATCAGTAAAGGAGCAGCAGCTTGCTGGATGTTGGACAATCTTGCTCCAAGAATGGTTAAACGTGACTTTAAAGCAGGGTTTTACGTAGAGCATTTTATAAAAGATCTAGGTATTGCCCTTAGTGAGGCAAAGAGAATGAATCTTTCTCTTCCGGGGCTTTCACTTGTACATCAACTCTACATTGCAACAAAAGCTCAAGGGTATGGTCGAAATGGACAACAGGCTTTATTGCTGGCATTAGAGAAGATTTCGAATGTTAAATAGAACAGTTCAGTGGTGTTCTTAGGTTTCTTAATTTTCTAAGAATATCATTAGTGCATATGAACTTAATTCAGCATAGAGCTTAATACTACAAATGAGATAGCCGGAGCAAAGCCTACAATAATAACAAGATTGATTAAAAACCACAGGATATGAACCCACTTTTTCTTTGATTCACAAAGATAATGATATAAAAATGCCGCTATGAATCCCGATACTATTGTAGGTAATAGTGAAGATATCCATACAATCCAGAATTCTTTGTTGTTTTCATCTGAGAATCCGGTGATATACATCACAATTAGTAGTGATAAAATTGCTCCTATTCCTATTATAAGGAGACCAAAGATTAATGTGCGTTTTGTTTTTGTCATCGCACCTTAATCCTATCAGGTTAATCCCATCCTGAATAGGTTATTCTAAAACTTCAAATATTGGGGTATCCCTTGTGAAGCAAGTTCTATAAGCATTGATTCTTGTCCCAGTTCTTGTCTTAATTCAAGAACCCAAATGGCCAGGCATGCATAATTTTTAATGTCTTGTCATGAAAAAGTTGTTAAAAATATAGCCTAATTTTTATATAGCGTGTAAGATTACTGAGCCAAGATTATACTTAATAAAAATTTTAATATAACAGAAGGTGGAAAATGAAAAATAAAATTTTAATACTTATATTGGGTTTGTCATTGGGCATCAGTTCCTGCTCTGCGCTTTTTGGGCCTGCTGAACCTGATACAACTGACGAATTGGAACCAAGGGTAGAACCTGAGAGTTATGATTCTAAGTATCCACGCGGAATTGAAGAAGAAATTGAATCTGAGGTGAATCCTTTAGATACTGAAGAAATGGAACAGCAGCCTCTGATCAAATAATTCACTCTATTGTTTCTGATGGTCTACTTCCATCACTTCGATCTCAAATATTTTAGGCCATAGTTTACCTGTAACCAACAGAGTTCCATTTTGAGAATTAAACGCTATACCGTTTAATACATCAACTCTACTCTTTTGGTCTTCTTCAGATAGTAGTCCGTCAAGTTCTATCCAGGAATTAACGTGGCCTGTTTTTGGATTTACTCTTGCTATCAAGTCTTTGCCCCAAATATTTGCGTATATTTCTCCATTTATGTATTCAAGTTCGTTAAGCTTGCTGACTTTCCCCATATCATCATAAACTTCTAATTTTCCTATTACTTTATAAGTTTTGGGGTCCATAAAATAGAGGATATCGCTGCCGTCACTCAAGATGAGGTGTTTGCCATCATAAGTGATTCCCCATCCCTGAGTTTTATAATTAAATGTCTTTAGAAGTTTCAACGTATCTTTATCATAGACAAATCCCTTTTGAGAACGCCAAGTAAGCTGAATAATTTTATCATCGACTATGGTGATTCCTTCTCCAAAATATTTGTCCGGGAGTTTGTGAGATTTAATAACTTTTCCGGTTTCAAGATCAAGTATTTTTAAGGCTGAGCGACCGTTTAGCCCTGTACTCTCATACAAAACCCCATTGTCTATAGTCAGACCTTGTGTGAAAGCCCCTGTATCGTGGGGAAAGCTATTAACTATCTTATAACCATAAACTGGGGTGCTGCTCTTATCTTCAGCTCGAGCTGAAAGAGAGAATGCTTCGTTTGAAATTAGGCGCCAAGTTGAGAAACTTATGACAAGCCCTAAAATTAAAATTGATAATTTCAATATTCCAGACAAATTTCTAAAAAGTTTCATATTCTATAAGCTTTTACTAGAATTTAAAAAAGAGTATTCATATAATAGCCTAACTCTGTCAAAATTTCCTTATTTAGTGTAAATTAGGAAGTGATTCAGGGTAAATTGATTATATTTCTTTAGTGGAGTCAAAGTGCATCGTAAGCAAGTGTTTTCCTGGTTTTTTATAGCAATTTTTCTCTTGCTCATATATATCTTCTATCAAATATTGAGCCCGTTTATACTCGCTCTTTTCTGGGGCGCTATCATCACGCTTACTTTGTATCCTCTACATGTAAGGCTCACAAAGCTGTTAAGAAACCGTAAGAGCATATCCGCTCTAATTATGACTATTGTTGCAACATTCCTAGTAATATTGCCCCTTGTGTTCATATCTGCCACGGTTGCGGTAGATATGTTCGACATTTACCAAAGTGTTACCAGTAATGTGGAAGTATCGGAATTGAAATCAAAACTGGAAAAGCTGAAGGGATTGATTCCGGTTGCTCTTTTGGACGAATTAGAGAAAAAACTTGAAATAGGCAAGCTTAATATTCACCAAATGGCTGTCAATGGATTAGGGTCCGTCAGTAACTATGTAATCAACGAAGTTCAGAACGCTGCAGCTAATCTTACCGGTCTTTTAATTAACTTTGGTATGATGATATTTTCACTGTTTTTCTTTTTCCGTGATGGCGATAGCATGTTAGAGCGCATTAAGTCCTTAATTCCTATGAAAAATGAACAAAAAGACGAAATATTTAAGAAATTTTACGATACCCTCAATGCAGTAATTGTGGGAGTCATGGTAACCGCGGCTATTCAAGGAATTCTTCAAGGGCTCTTTTTCTGGATATTAGGAATTTCCTATTCTGCTTTAGGTGGCGTACTAACCTTTGTTTTCGCCCTTATTCCAATAGCTGGAGCAGTAATTGTATGGCTGCCTGTTGGACTATATCTCATTTTCACCGGGAGTATTTATAGCGGAATAGCTGTACTTATATTTGGCGGACTGGTAGTTAGTTCTGTTGATAACTTCCTCAAACCTATGATTATTGGAGGCAAGGTTAAACTCTCGACACTATTTTTGGTTTTGACTATTTTCGGAAGCTTATCTGTTTTTGGTTTTACAGGAATTGTTATAGGTCCTATTCTTTTAGCTATTTTTATGAGCTTTATTGATATCTATAAGAGTGAGTATTTAGAGTCTTCTGATTAATAAATTCTTTGTGGAAATGCTATTAGCGTTAAGTCTATGTAGTTGAAAATAAATCCAAACTTATATTGCTACATTCTGAACGAAGCCTAATTGACAAATTCTTGTCTATTGTATAAATTTTAGGCTTGTCTAAAAATTAGTTTAGATAAATTGAAGAAATTAATCGTTATTTTAGTTTTTTGTATGTTTTAGGAGGCATAAAGGGATGAAACAATTTATTGTGAATCACGACAAATTGCCAACAACATTATTTTTTGCAATGTTTGTTCTCGTTGCATTTCAACTTAGTTCAATGAAGGTTTACGCAGTTGGTGGAATATCTAACTCTAAAGTTATTGTTCCTAGTACTGAAACAGTTCCTAAAAAGCATGTTGAATTCGAGCCATTTTTCTCGTTTGAATTTGTTGATGATAGGGATAACACTTTTAGACTAGGTGGGGGAGCCAGGATTACATTTGGCGTGCTTGAAAATCTCGAGATCGGTGCAAATGTGAATTATCTAAATCATGAAAATTCTGATTTAATAGACACAGTCAATGATTTCGGTGATATAGAAGCTGGTCTTAAATTCAGATTTTTAGATCAAGGAGGGAAATATCCTTTCTCTTTGGCTTATCAAGGAGGGGTATCCATTCCTACAAGTGGAAATGACACTCCATGGTTTATTGAGCTCGGGGGGCTTATATTAACAAAAGACTTCTCTGATGCGTTCTCTATGGATACGGACTTTGTATTTGGCATAGTAGAGGATGACGGGTGGAATTTTATTTCCAATGTCGGATTTGGTTACTACATTGTCCCATGGTTTCAGGCTGTAATCGAGGGCGCATATGCGTATGAAGATATAGAGGGCGAGCGAAGTACTCAGGTTGTAAATATCACTCCTGGCTTTACTTCTCCTGTTACAGATTGGCTTACGATTATTATAGGTGTTACTCCGGATATTTATGCTGATAATACAGAAAAGGAAGTAGTAATTACCACGGCGTTTACTTTTCTTTTCTAGTAATCTTTTGCTTGACACAATTAGGTCTGGGCCATATTATTTTTAGATAGGACTAAATTCAATTTTAGGAGAATTAAAATGTATACAGAATCAATCGAGGATTACTTAAAAGCTATTTATGAAATTCAAAAGGAAAATGGAAAAGTATCTACTAATTCGCTTTCAGAAAAGCTCAATGTCGCGCCTGCATCTGCAACTAGCATGATAAAGAAACTCTCTGAGAAAAAACTTATAACTCACAAGCGCTATCAAGGCGTGAAGCTGACAAAGGCAGGACTTAAAATTTCGCTTGAAATAATCAGACACCACCGCTTAATAGAGCTATATCTTGCAGAAGCGCTCGGAGTTCCTTGGGACCAGGTACATGAGGAAGCCGAGAAGTGGGAGCATGTATTGTCGGAAGACCTCGAAGATCGTATGGATGCAGCTCTCGGCTATCCAACAAGGGATCCTCACGGCTCTCCTATTCCCAGCCGTGACGGCACCATCCTGGAGCTTGATTCTGTCCCTATGGCCGATCTCAGACCGGGTCAGAGCGCAGTAGTGGATGAAGTAAGTGATCATGACCCGGACCTACTAAGATATGTGGGCAAAATGGGATTATACCCAAAAACTAAATTTAAAGTGCTTTCAATAGAGCCATTTAACGGACCGATAAAGATAAAGGTGGAGAATTCTGAACATATTCTAGGTCCAGGGGCCGCTCAATTTGTATTTGTGACTGATATTAAAAGCTCAAAGAGGGAGGTATCCCAATGAGACTTTTTAGTCTACATTTAATAATAGGACTCTTATCTGTTCTGGTAATAGCATGTTCCGCCAATGACGGTTCAAATACAAATGATTCAGACAAGCAAGAATTAAACATTGTAGCCACAACAGGAATGATAGCGGATATGGTTTCTGTAATTGGGGGAGATAATGTGAATGTTAAGGGTCTTATGGGGCCAGGAGTTGATCCACATCTATATAAAGCTAGCGCAGGTGATGTAGCTCTTTTGTCTAAAGCTGATGTGATTTTCTATAACGGTCTTCATCTTGAGGGGAAAATGTCCGAGATATTTGAGCAAATGAAAAGCCGGGGTATAGATACGGTAGCTGTTACAGATGGAGTAGACCGTGACGATCTCTTAGCCCCGCCCGAATTTAAAGGAAATTATGATCCACATATCTGGTTTGACGTTGATCTATGGTCAGATACTGTGGGAACGGTAAAAGAGACATTAATAGTACTGGATCCGCAAAATACTCAGGAATACAATAAAAATGCAGAGGCTTATTTAGAAGAATTATCTGAGCTAAACGATTACGTGCAGGAGAGAGCCAATGGCTTGCCGGAGGACAAACGAGTTCTTATAACTGCACATGATGCTTTTAATTATTTTGGTAGGGGATATGGCTTTGAAGTGAAAGGTCTTCAAGGTATCAGTACTGAGTCTGAAGCAGGTACAGCAGATGTACAGGGACTAGCCGCAATTATAGTTGAACGCCAGATTCCAGCCGTTTTTGTAGAATCCTCTGTTCCACCTAGATATATCGAAGCTGTTCAGGCTGCTGTAAAATCCAAGGGTTTCGATGTAAGAGTTGGCGGGGAGCTGTTCTCTGATGCAATGGGCAATCCCGGAACTCCTGAAGGCAACTATATAGGAATGGTACGCCACAATATAAATACAATTGTCGATGCCCTGGGGCAAGGTGGAGAGTCCTGATGAGTACAAATGCGATAGAAGTTGAGGACTTAACTGTAGCCTATAAAGAAAAGCCGGTACTCTGGGATATTGATTTAACAGTTCCCGAAGGTGTGTTGATGGCTATAGTGGGTCCAAATGGCGCTGGTAAGACTACTTTAATAAAAGCAATGTTAAATCTTGTAAATACTGCAGCCGGGCAGGTCAAGATTTATGGACAGTCTTCTTCTGATCAACGTCGCCTTGTAGGTTATGTCCCTCAGAGGGGTAGTGTGGATTGGGATTTTCCAACCAGCGTGAGGGATGTAGTTATGATGGGGCGATACGGCGCCTTGGGCTGGATAAAACGTCCCGGGAAAAAAGAGCAGAATTTGGCTTTGCAAGCGCTTGATAAGGTGGGCATGGCTCAATTTGCAGATCGCCAGATAAGTCAGCTCTCAGGCGGACAGCAGCAGCGAGTATTTTTAGCGCGCGCTCTTGTACAGGATGCTCAGGTTTATCTTATGGATGAGCCTTTTCAGGGTGTCGATGCGACAACAGAGCGAGCAATAGTATCTCTACTTCAAGAGCTACGCGGATCAGGTAAAACCGTCGTAGTAGTTCACCATGATCTTCAAACGGTGCCTGAATACTTTGATTGGACTGCACTCTTAAATGTGAGGCTTATTGCAAGCGGGCCGGTACAGGAAGTATTTACAGAAGACAACCTTCGTCTTACTTATGGCGGGCGCGTTTCTTTCCTCAAGCAAAACAGCCAAAGCGGCGTATCAAATTTTGATAAGAGAACGGGGTAGGGGGAAAGTGGATTTATTTACACTCTTTAATGATCTTCTCTTTGATTACACGCTAAGAACGGTAGCTCTGGGTTCGGCGGTTCTAGGTATAGTTAGCGGCGCTCTTGGCTCATACGCTGTTCTTCGCAAGCAAAGCCTTTTAGGCGACGCTATGTCACACGCTGCTTTGCCAGGAATAGCGATTGCTTTTCTGCTTACCGGAAGCAAGAAATCACTGGTTCTAATATTTGGCGCAGCAATAGCGGGTTGGGTAGGAACCCTCTTTGTTATGAGCATTGTCCGCACTACTAGAATTAAGTTTGATAGCGCTCTAGGTCTAGTCTTATCAGTGTTCTTTGGTTTCGGGCTTGTTTTATTAACGATTATTCAGAAGAGACCTGATGCAACTCAGGCAGGGCTTGATAAATTCCTCTTTGGACAAGCTGCTGCACTCCTTGAACGCGATGTAATTACTATGGGTATTCTCGGAGCCATAGCGATACTTACAATGATGATATTTTGGAAGGAATTCAAACTGCTTAGTTTTGATCCTGACTTTGGAGCGACTCTTGGATTTCCGATGAAGTTTCTCGACATACTGCTAACCACTTTAATTGTTCTTGCAATAGTCTTGGGTTTACAGACAGTTGGAGTTGTTCTGATGAGCGCGATGATTGTTGCCCCTGCAGCAGCTGCAAGGCAGTGGACAGATCGGCTTGGCACTATGGTATTTTTATCTTCATTGTTCGGCGCGCTCGCTGGAATAGTAGGTGCGCTTTTAAGCAGCAGTGTAGCGAGGCTGCCTACAGGACCGACAATTGTTCTGTGTATAAGCGCAATAGTTGTAGTATCGCTGTTCTTAGCCCCACGGCGCGGACTCTTGTGGAACTGGTATAGGGATAGAAGCAATAGGAGCAGACTTCAGTTTGAGGCGGTTTTAGAAGGTCTTTATTCCCTGGCTTCATCTCATCAAAATCTCGAGCACCCACATTCGATTGCGGTATTGCGGTTAATGGGTTCTGGAAAATTTGGGGTTGAAAGCAGTTTGAAAATACTCGAAGATCGAGGATTAGTGAAATCTGTGAATTCAGATGAGTGGGCACTTACAAAAGCTGGTATCCAAGAAGCCCAAAATAAAACAAAAATGAGAGAAGGTACTAATTGATGACTTTTGAGCAGTTTGAGATACAGCTCATAGCTTCTGTAGTAGCTGCGGCTTGCGCTATTCCCGGTGTTTTTCTTGTACTCCGAAGGATGGCCATGATGAGCGATGCCATTAGTCATGCAATACTTTTAGGGATTGTCCTTGCGTTTTTTGTAATACCTGATGTCTCTTCACCAATTCTTATTATTGGCGCTGCGCTTAGCGGGGTTCTTACTGTAAGTCTCGTAGAGCTTCTAAATAAAACCAGACTGGTTAAAGAGGACGCGTCCATTGGCCTAGTCTTTCCGGTACTTTTTAGTATCGGCGTGATTTTGATTGCCCGCTACGCATGGAATGTGCATTTAGATGTCCACGCTGTGCTTTTGGGTGAGCTTGCCTTTGCTCCTTTTGACCGCTTGATACTATTTGGACATGATATCGGACCAAAATCTCTATACGTTATGGGGACTATATTAATTCTGAACCTTGTCTTTATTTCTCTCTTTTATAAAGAACTTAAAATTGCGACTTTCGATGCAGGGCTCGCGGCAGCTTTAGGATTTTCTCCAGGGCTTATTCACTACGGTCTTATGAGCCTGGTGTCAGTTACTGCAGTAGGCGCTTTTGACGCAGTTGGGTCGATTTTGGTTGTAGCGCTGATGATAGCTCCTCCCGCCGCTGCATATTTATTGACGGATAATCTTACAAAAATGATTGTAATTAGCGTAGTATTAGGTGTCATAAGTTCTATCTCTGGTTTTTGGCTTGCTATTTACCTCGATGCGAATATTGCAGGCGCTATGGCAACTATGGCAGGGGTTTTATTTGTTATTGTTTTCCTTTTTGCGCCTGAAAGAGGAATAGTTGCAATTGCCAGAAGAAGGTCACATCAGAGATGGGAATTTGCTGGGAAAATGCTTGCTATACACCTCTTGAACCATGAAGGAACTAAGGATGAGGAGCATGAATCTCAAATTGAGCATCTTGAGCAAAATCTTAGATGGAAAGAAAACTTTGCCAGAAGAGCAGTGAATTACTCAGCAAATAATGGGCTGGTGTTAGTAAATGGAAGTAGACTTGTATTAACTAAACGTGGTAGGGAATACGCAAAAGAATCTATCCTGGATGACTAAGCAAGTAATTAATCCTGGTCTGTTCGGTTTTCCTTTCTGTTTTTAAGCAGTTGGATAATAAGTGACAATAGAACAATGCCTTTATTGCCGTCATCATCTTTAAGTGATTGTATATAATCCATATTATCTTTTACAGACTCATCTTCGGGAGCAATTTGCAGAGCTGCTCTTAGCACTTCAAGCGCATCATCATACCAACCTTTTTCCGCAAGTGATATTGCAAGCGAATTATATGCTGGTATAAAAGCAGGGGAAGCTCCAATTACTTCTCTGAATTTAGCAGCTGATTCATCAATCCACCCAAAGTCAAAATAACAATTTCCTATTGAAAGATGCGCCCAATTATCGTTGGGACATATCTCTACATGTTTCCTAAACTCTGTAAGGGCTTCTTTAGTCCATCCCATATCAAAATAACATAGCCCCAGTTGATAATAAATCTCATCTTTTATATAATCGAGATCCGAATCTGAATCCAGACATTGTTCAAAATTCCGAAGAGCGTCTTCATATAACCCTGTAGTTTTATACGCGAGCGCTAGGTGCCATTTGGAAAAGACATGTTCAGGGTCGACCTCAAGCGCTTGCTCGAAAGCATCTATGGACTCACTGTATCTGCTCATTCTGGATAGAGTAATACCCAACTGAGTCCATATGTATGGGTCTTCAGAATTTAAATTCAAAGATTTTCTGAAATAGTGGATAGAGGTTTCAAAGTCTTCCATCGCGTCATATGTTAGCGCGATAGATAGATGTACGTCAGGGTCATAGGGTGCAATTTCTATGGCTTTTGTAAGTTCTTTAAGTGCTTCCTCAAAACGCCCAGCTTCTTTGAAATCGTCAGCTTGGTTAAGCAATCTTTCTAGCCTGCCCATTTTTTGCTCCGTGATCCTTTCGGTATTCAAATTTAGTAAAGAATATGTTCTGATATCTGGAATGTCAACAGCGCAGTTTTTAATATGTGCACTTAATTTAATATGTAAATATTGTAGTTGTATAAATGCTTAGCATATGATTTTGTAGTGTTGTCTTTAAATGACTTCAATATTCTTAATCCTTGCAACTTTTTTGGCTCAATTTCATCGTAAGATAAATGTTAATAAAAAAATTATACGAGCCTCATGCGTGGGCTGCGGCGTATGCAGCGCAGTTTGCCCAAGAGGTGTGTTAAAGCTCGAAAACGGCAAGACTTATGGCGACCGTTTTGAGGGGTCAGCTAGACCTATTCAAGCATTTATAGATTCTATGAAGCATGTGTAATAATTTGTAATCACTCGAAATATAACTATTTATTCATCACATTTGGTGTTTTAACTTGGCATTCCTCTATTGAACCGCTCGTCAAAACCAATTAGAATCCAAGTTCACATGGATGATACTATTCAAGTTGCAGTTCCAATACCGGGAGATGAGTATTATTCCTATAAAGTTCCTGAGCATTTAAAAGAAGGGGTTAAGCTCGGGAAACGGGTTCTTGTGCCGTTTAGGAACAGAAAATCTATTGGTTTTATTGTTGGCTTGGGTGACCCACCACCGGATATAAAACTTAAAGATATATTAGACATTATAGACGAGGAACCTCTATTTGATGAGAAGCGGCTTGAGTTTCTGAAATGGGTGTCTAGCTATTATATTGCTTCACTCGGTATTGTGCTTAAAGCCGCTCATCCCGGCGGCTTGGGTGTGAGTCTGAAACGTATGATAACAATTACGGAAAATGGAATAAATGCGCTTAACGCCGAAAGGCTCACAAGTCATGAGACCCTGGTTTTAAATACAATATATAATTCTAATGAGATAACCTCTCAAAAATTACTCAACTTAGTAGAAAACACATCAAACGAACTTTTAAACTCATTTAAGAGGAGAAATTTAATTGAATTCAGTTATGAGCTCGCGTCTGATAACAAGATAAAAACTGAGAAAATAATAGTAGCTGGAGAAGGAGCTAGTCTTCAGAGTAAAACTCTTCAAAGAAAGCATGCAAAGGCTGAGATTCTAGAATATGTTCTTACTCACAGAAGAGTTTCTCTTGCAGATTTAAAGGAGATATTCGGAAATGTTGGCGCTCATGTGCCCTGGCTTGAGGAAAAAGAGTTCATAAAAATCGAGCATCAGGAAATATCAAGAAACCCCTTCTCAGAGATCAAAGTCTCAAATGAACCTGCTCCAAACCTTAATTTGGATCAAGACATCGCATATAGAAAAATATCTGAGGCAGCGGATACCCAAGAATTTAGCCCATTTCTGCTGCATGGAGTTACTGGGAGCGGCAAGACTGAGGTATACCTCAGAGCAATTGGAGAAATGATTAAAAAAGGAAAAGAGGCGCTTGTACTTGTTCCTGAAATTTCGCTTACCCCACAGCTTGTAAAGAGATTCAGGTCCCGCTTTGGAAACAAGGTCGCTGTTATTCATAGCGCGCTTTCAGACGGGGAGCGCTTCGACGCCTGGAGGATGGCAAGTCGTGGAGAGGTGAAGGTTGTTATAGGAGCAAGATCCGCTATTTTTGCGCCATTAAAAAACCTTGGAATCATTATTGTCGACGAAGAGCATGAGACTAGTTATAAGCAAGAGGAAACGCCTGCCTATAACGCGCGGGATTTGTCATTGGTACTGGGCAGGATGACAGGGTCTGTAGTTGTACTGGGATCTGCTACTCCATCAGTAGAAACTTATAGCAACGCTTTAAAAAATAGATACACCTACCTTTCGATGCCTCTTAGGGTAGAAGATAAGTCAATGCCGGAAATACAAGTAATCGATATGAAAAATGAGAATGAGGCTGTTTTCTCAGAAACACTAAAACAATCCATCATAAACAACTTTGAAGAAACCAAACAGACTATATTGTTTCTGAACCGAAGGGGCTACTCGGGATTATTAATCTGCCCTTCATGCGGAGAAATTCTTAAATGTCCCAACTGCACCGTTTCCCTAACTTACCACGCGGGAGATGATTCTATAAAATGTCATATGTGCGGTCTTTCAGAAAAATCTATCCCGGATTGTTGTAAATGCGGAGAGCATATGAGGGGTCTGGGGATAGGGACTCAAAAGGTGGAGGAAGAAGTCAAAAGAATTCTGCCCAAAGCGACAGTTGCAAGAATGGATAGAGATACCGTTAGTGGAAAGAACAAGCTTCTTAAACTATATTCCAGGCTTGAGCGTGGAGAGATAGACGTTCTTATCGGTACACAGATGGTAGCTAAGGGGCACGATCTTCCTGGTGTGACATTAGTAGGTGTAATCTCAGCTGACATATCTCTGGGTATACCTGATTTCCGCTCAGGTGAGAGGACATTTCAACTAGTAACTCAGGTTGCAGGGCGCTCCGGTCGTGGTGATCATCCTGGCAAAGTTATCGTTCAGACTTTCAATCCCGATCATCCAAGTATTACATATGCTACACATCAGGATAGCAAGGGATTTCTGGATGAAGAGATTAAACTGAGAGAAGAGCTTAAATACCCTCCGTATTCAAGGCTGGTTAATATCAGGTTCTCAGGAAGGTTTGAATCAGAAACTGAGCGTATTGTTAAAGAATCTGTCAGATTGGCCCGTAAGATGGTTTCAAAACTACCCGTGGGCGCACTCGAAATAATCGGCCCGTCGCCATGCCCTATATATAAAATCAGAAATCGCTTTCGTTTCCAGATGCTTCTTAAGTCTACGAATGCGGGCATTATTCACAGTTTTTCCAAGCAGTTTCTTGCATCTATTTCAAAAATCTCATCTAATGTGAAGTGTTCTGTGGATGTAGACCCTTATTACTTCAGTTAATTCCAAGTTAATCTGACATTGATGTACTCTTTTTATATCATTTAGACCGAAACTTTGTGGTAGAATCTCTTTATAAGTTTATTGTATTTAAACGGTGGGTATAATTCATTAGCGGGAGACCAGACTATGCCTAAAAAACAAACTAGGAGAAGTAAGAAGAAAGAGCCTGAAATTGATCTAAGCGAATTAACCCGAGCCGGCGAACACTTTATCACAAGCGCTGCAGAGTTCGTTGTAGGAGCAGGATTTGCTATTAAAGGCGCAAAAGATCTTCTTAATAATAAAGAGGGCAGAAACTTTCTAAGAGAATTGCCTTCTAAAGTTGCTGGAAAGGGTTTTGAGTTTTTAACAGAGGTAACAGAGCAACTGAAAGAGAAAGAGAAGAATAAATCTAAGAGAACCAGTAGAAATAGAAGCAGGAAGATAGAAGTTGAATAGAGTTTTACCCAACCCAGATAACGCTCAAAATGTTTTAGAACGCTACAAAGAAACCTACAAGAGAATATCGTCTAAAAAAGCCGAAATTCTAAAAATACTTTCGTCATATAGTTGTTTTCTTGGAAGGGTAGTCCTAACTGACCAACATGTGCTTGAATATCTGAGCCAGCCAAAAAACATCAAGAACAAGAAGACAGCTAATCAAATTCTTAAAGAGACAGATGTAATAAGAAAGAACATTGATAATGAGGACGGGCTGGGCTCTCAATTAAGGCAGTATAAGTACCGAGAGTTTTCAAGAATCATATATAGAGACATTCTGAACCTTTGTCCCTTTAGCGATATTATGGAAGAGCTTTCTGATCTCGCGAGCGGTATAGTGGAAACGGCGCTTAGGTTTTACAGTGAGGAGCTGGATACAGATTCTTTCGGAGAATTCGTGGTATTAGGAATGGGCAAGCTGGGTGGAAGAGAGCTCAATCTAAGCTCTGATATTGATTTGATTTATGTTTATCGTGATAATGGAGACCCTAACCCTTTTTTTAAACTTGCTGAGAGGGTAACAAAATTATTAAGCGCTGTAACTGAAGACGGCTTTCTTTATAGGGTTGATTTAGCTCTGAGACCGGGTGGGAGCAAGAGTACTGTAGCTGTTCCTATAGAAGGAGCGGTTGAGCACTATTTTTATTGGGGGGATACTTGGGAGAGGGCTGCAATGATTAAAGCAAGGCCCATTGCCGGAGATATTTCCTTGGGAGATGAGTTTATTAAAGAAATCGAGCCATTCGTATATAAAAAGTTTCTCGACTACCAATCGATTGAGGAATTAAAAGATATGAAGACTAAGCTCGACAAGCTTCAAAAAAAGCGCGATGTTAAACTCGGAAAGGGCGGCATTAGAGAGATAGAGTTTTTTATACAAGCGCTACAGCTGGTTAACGGGGGCGAGGTAAAAGGGATCAGGGAAAGGAACTCACTCTTAGCGCTTAAAAAACTCAGGAAACTAAATATTATAGATAAAGAAGTTTTTGAATCATTGACCTCTTCGTATTTGTTTCTTAGAAAAGTAGAACACTTCATTCAACTCGTCGATGAAAGACAAACTCATAAAATTCCGGGATCTTCTGAGGATATCAATATTCTGGCTAAGAGATGCGGTTTAGAAGACAAAGACGAGTTCGAAGATCTCTACCGAGAGAATACCTCTAGTGTTTCTAAGATTTATAAGAACCTCTTTTTCGAACCTTCTCAACAAACGGAAGAGTTCGGAAAAGAGTTTTGGGAAGTTGCTGACTTCTTGACTTCGGGAAATATTGAAGAGGCAGAAGCAATAGAAAATCTTAGAAAATTAGGCTTTAAAAATCCTGAAAGCGCTATCGACATATTTTCTAAATTACTTGACCCTAGATTAGGAGCTTTAACCCAGGGAGGTAAGCTAACCACAAAGAAAGTCATACCAGCATTTCTAGGAGAGATACTAAAATCATTTGATCCAGACTCCGCTTTAGTAAATCTTGAAAGGTTCATTTCAGGTATCGGAGGGAGATCCTCTATATATTCAGTACTTCTAGAGAATCCCGATATTATCAAATTATTGGTCAGACTATTTTCTACCAGTGGTTATTTGTCGAACTTTCTCATAAGACACCCTGAGTATCTTGATGTTATAACATTAAGAGATGTGAGGACCGAGTTTGCTTCCAAAGAAGAGATGCTTGAGAGTCTTAAAGCAAGCATGAAAGAGGCAGAAGATTATGAGGATCAACTAGATGCAATAAGAAAGTTCAGGCATGTCGAAACTCTAAAAATATGCCTCAGAGACTTAAACGGAGAGGTCGACCCTTTTTATGTCGGCAAATATCTATCAATAGTTGCTGAAGCTGTACTGGAGGTCGGGCTTCATCTGGCATGGGATATTGTTAAGAGCGGTAGAAAAGGTAATAAAAAAATGAACATGGCTATACTAGGAATGGGAAAGTTGGGTGGTCATGAGATGAGTTATAGCTCAGATCTAGATGTGATCTTTATTTATGAAGGGAATGATCATGAATTCTATTCTAAACTTGGACAAAAGGTAATATCTATTCTTTCAGTGCCGACAGGTGAGGGATATGCTTACAAGATAGATTTAGATCTCAGGCCCTCAGGGCGTTCAGGGGCTTTAGTTACTTCTTTTGATTCGTTTAAAGAATATCATGAAAACAGCGCTCAGGTTTGGGAGCGTCAGGCTTTAGTTAGAGCAATGCCTGCAGCCGGTAATAAGCAACTGGGCGATAAGATTATGAAAGCAGTAACGCACTTTGTTTACGAGGAGACCTATCCTAAGGATTTCTATAAAGAGATCTATCGTCTACGTTCTAGAATGGAAAAAGAGCTTGCAAAAGAAACTGCAAGTAAAGTCAATATAAAAACCGGAAAGGGTGGGACTGTCGATATAGAGTTTCTTGTACAGATGCTTCAGTTAAAATATGGTGGTGAGTATGAAGAACTGAGAGTTCAGAATACTTTAGATGCATTATGCGCCCTAAATTTAAATGGTCTTATTAAAGATAAAGATTTCAAAATCTTAGAAGAGGGTCTTTATTTTTTAAAAAAGAAGGAAAACTTGCTTAGACTTCTTCATGACCGGTCAATAAATGAGCTTTATGAGAGTGATTTTGATAAATTAGCTTCTGATCTTGATAAAAATAACGACGGGAAAAAATTAAAAAAAGAATATATCTCTAAAACCAACAGAATTAGGAAAACATATGATAAATACTTCTTATAAATACTCAAAATACACTTACGACTTTTCAATGGGACTTAATGATGCCAGAATTTAAAAGCTGCATATTTATTATGGCGGATGGAGCTAGAGCCGACGTGTTTTCCGATTTACTAGAAAAGGGAGATCTTCCTAATATTTCAAAATATATTGTAGAAAAGGGATCTTACAGAGAAGCCGTTACAGTTTTTCCTTCAACAACTGGACCGGCATACACACCCTATATATTGGGGAAATATCCAGGCCGATGTAACTTGCCGGGAATAAGGTGGTTCGATAGAAATGTCTACAGCAACAAACTCTTATCATTTAATAGGTTTAGAAGCTATATAGGGCTCGAAACGTATTTTATGAATAAAGATATTTCTAAGGACTTTAAGACAGTATTTGAAATATTTCCGAGAAGTGTGAATATTTTCAACGAGCTATCAAGGGGTATCAATTTTAAAAATGATAAGACTCTTTTTTCTAAGCTCTACTACAAGGTGAAGAGTCATTTTACAGATAGAACGGATGAAGTTGATTTAGTTGCGGAGCGCATTCTGCTGCAGTCATTAAAAGAACTTCCTGATTTTGTTTATGCTGTTTTTTTAGGAATAGATACATATTCTCATATCAATCATCCATTTCACAGTAAAGTTGTAGATTCCTACAGAAGAATTGATAACACTGTCGGGCTACTTGCAAAAAGTTTAGAAAGTCAGGGAAGGCTTGAAGAAACTTTACTGGTAATTTCGAGTGACCATGGTCTTACTCAAACGCACTCTCATTTTGATTCGCTAGAATTTATGAATAATCTGGGTTATAAAACTTTTTATTATCCAAATGTTTTTAAACATTTTGCCGATGCAGATGCAGCAAGCTTAATATCCGGAAATGCTATGGCAAACATCTATGTGAAAAGTAGAGATGGGTGGGGTAGAAGATCTACCTATGAGGAACTCGAAGGGCTGGTTGATAAATTTGTTGAGAGACCTGAAATAGATATAGTAGCAGGTCTTGATGAGAAAGGCCGCGCTAAAGTAAAGAGTATAAATGGCGAGGCAGTCACCTGGCTTGATGCTGAAGGTAATTTGAATTATGAAAAGATTAAGGGCGACCCTTTTAATTATAATGGAATGCCAAAGAAAATGAGCGCTGAAGAAGCGCTGACTCATAGCTTCAATACCGAATATCCTGATGCCTTACTTCAAATAATACAACTACTTGAAAGCCCTCGTACTGGTGACCTAGTTCTGAGCGCCAGTCCTGGATATGATCTGAGGGCTAAACATGAAAATCCTGAGCACCGCTCTTCACACGGCGCCTTATTTAGAGATCATATGATTGTGCCCTTTGCCATTAATGCCAAGGTCAACAAAGAATTTATAAGAACTGTTGATATCTTCGCTACTATCTTGAGTGCGTTAGGTCAGCCTGTGTCTGATAATATTGATGGTATAAGTTTGGTTGATTAATAACAAATTAATACTTAAGAAAAAATTCCTCTGCAAGCTGCCTCTGAAATAAAGAGGGCTATAACACCCCAGAGAAAATAGCGCCACAATTCCTTAAATACTTTTACAAAATTGCCTTTCAGTTCTGGATCTTTTTCTATTGAAGGGATGGAAATTTTTTCGAGATTTGATTCTTTGGGGTCAATATTAACCGCAAACCTATAGCTAACTTCTCCCTCCATTTCCACTGTATAAATTCCAGGGAGCCCAGTGTTTTGAAACTCATTAGATTTTATATTCATTTTATGCTCTTTGCCATTGGGGCTTATTACAACCGTACTGTCCATATCTTCAATCATTTCAATTGTTACAGGCTCACCTACAAAATAATGTCTGCTTTTGTTTTTCTCAATGTTTGGTAGATCATGAATCATCTTGATTATTGGAAGAAATACAGGTGTGATCGAAAAATTGTTCCATGCGGTATCTGCGGTAGAAGAAAAAATAAAAACGTTGCCCTTGCCTTGTTCTTTCTTTATTAGAAAAGGGCTATCGTTTGTTGCTTTAATTAATACTTCAGATTCGGGATGAATTGAGATGTTAAAGAGTTTATCAACTCTTATTTGGTTAGTTCTATCTGTGATGTCTAAAGGAAATATTGAAGAATTGCTCGGTGTGAGGGATAAATTATCTTCTATTATAGTTAGGAGTTCTCCCGGTAGGATGTTTTTTAGTAGAGCATTATAAGATCCCACCCTTACTCTGTTTCCTAAAAATATGACTGCTGTGCCACCATCCGTTACGAATTTCTCAAGCTCCTTTGCAAACCTAGGAGTTATTTCACCTATATTGGCAAGATATATTAAGCCGTATTGAGATAAATCTTCATTTAAGATGCTATCGTTATCCAATATGTTTATATTTGTCGCCGATTTCTCTGATATTGTCTCAAGAGCGCGAGTCAGATAGTAAGTCTCGTTAAGTCGTGAATCTCCCCTCGGATCACCATCGACAATCAATATCTTGGATTTTTCTTTAAAGTTCGAAATGAAGTATCTGATATCATCTGTTTTGAGTTTGTCATGGGCTGTCTCGACTGAACCCACACTTGGCAGTAATCTACCGCCGTTTGCAAAGCTGGCTTCCATGGCATTTGAATTTTGTTGCTCAATATCAATAAATTCTCTTATCTCTTCTTTATCTAATCGAGTGATTGTTAATAATCCTGTAACTATATCGTTTGAGAAATTGGATATTCTAGACTGAACTCTTATGGAGTCGTTTGTGTAATTGAGCTCAGTGTCGAAAACTGCATGGTTAGATGGATTAGAACCCCTCGAAATGTTGATGAGTTCCAACCATGGTCTACTGAAATCCTCATTACTCCAGCCATTTTTCTGGAAATCGGTAATAAGGATCACTATCTTTTTTTCTGTAGGGGCTTTTTGTAAAGAAGAAAAAATATCTTGTAGCCTTTCTTCGTTATTTGTAACACTAAAAGACAGCCCTATTTCTTCTGTAGATTTTCTTAACAGATTCTTGTTTTCTGAGAGATAAGATTCATTATCATTGTCAGGTATTAGTTCGGTTACAAATGCAAAACTTCCATCGGGTAGAGAATTAATTATCTCTTGGGATTTGTTTTGCGCACGTTTAAAGTTGTCCTCATAACCCATGCTAAAAGAATTGTCGATAACAATAGCAGCAGATACAGGAGCGTCATCCAGCTTTTGAGAGAATGAAAACACTGCTGGCTTTGCAAATATGAGCACAATTAATACGAGTATGAGAGCCCTTAATAGTAATAATATTAAATCTTTTATCCTGGATCTTGTTGCAAGGTCACCTTGAGTAGAGATGAGGAATTTGAGTGCAGGAAAGCTTTTTTTAGCACCACTTTTTCGTGATATTAAATGAGCGATTACCGGTAGCGCTATTGCTGCAAGGCCTATAAGAAATAAGGGGCTTAGGAAGGATAAATTCAATATGGTTCTCTCTATTTATCCGCAATTTGAATAAGGGATTTTTCTATTGTTTGGTTAGTAGGTGAAAAGACATACCTTGTTTCGTTCTCGTGACATATATGCTTTAGATTATCAATAAATTCCATAACTCTTTTTCTATAAGTATGTCTTAAAGAGTCTGTGTCTACAATCATCTTCTCACTAGTTTCCAAATCCTCAAATTCAATTGATCCGCTGAAGTTAAATTCAGTCTCATCAGGGTGTAATACGTGAAATAGTGAAATCTCTTTCTTTGAGTTTCTTATCAGTTTAATAGATTGTTCAACTATCTCAGAATCAATTAAAAAGTCTGACATCATTACAAATGATGCGTCTGATCTGTATGACTCCAGCGCTTTTAATACTGGATCCTTTAGTCCGGTTGAACCGGAAGGTTTGAGCGTCTCAAGTTTATCCAATATTGGTGTGATAAAATGACTTCCAGCCCTGGATGGGATCAACTCTATATCTTCTTCTGAAAACGCTACTAACCCGACCGAATCGCCCTGTTTGAGGAGCAAATACGCCAGTGTTGCGCAAAGTCTTTTGGCATATTCGAACTTGTTATATCCTTTATCGCCATAACCCATTGAAGCGCTTTTATCAATCAATATGCACCAACGCATATTAACCTCGTCTTCAAATTTCTTAACATAAAGGCGGTCGTGTCTTCCATAAAGGCGCCAGTCGATCTGCTTTAGTTCATCGCCTCTATTATATTCGGTATGTTCTAAGAAGTCCGGGCTAATTCCATTATAATAACTTTTATGGATACCAGATTTGTAACCTCTTACTTTAGAATTGTTTCGGAAGTTAAAACCTTTAAGCTTTAGAGCTGTTTCTATGTCTAAAATGCTGTTTGACATATTGAAGGATGTTAATCTAGGTAAGACTATCCGTTGGTGGTTAGGATTTTATCTATCTCTTTAGTTATTGATTCTTCTTTGGAGTTTTTTGCTATAGATATTTCCTTAACTAATAACGAAAGCGCAGAATCCATTATCCGTTTCTCACCAAAGGAGAGGTCTTTGTCGTTTTGAAGCAAGTTGATATCTTTCAGAACGTTTGCAACTTCAAATATGTCTCCACTTTTGAGTTTGTCTGAGTATTCGCGGTACCGTTTGTTCCAGCTCTGATGGCCATTAAGCTGTTCAGAGTCTTTGTTTTTATTCTTAAGGATTTTGTAGATTCTAGTAATCTGAGATTTGGAAATGACATCTCTTAATCCCACAGTTTCGGCATTGTCAGTCGGAACCATAACTGTAACATCACTATCTATAACCTGAAGTATGTAATAGTCTTTTTTTGTACCACAGATTTCTTTTGATTCGACTGCCTTGACTTGAACTACGCCATGGGCAGGATAAACTGCTTTATTCCCTACTTTGAAAATAATCATTTTGTTGTTTTCTCCCATCCCAACTTTGGGCACCAGACCTCAATAAACTAGCATAAATATTGCCCAAAGTCAAATACGCGGCCATTTCAACAATGAGAGCAAAAAGCCTAGGATTATTGCAAAATCGGCAAATACCACATTACCAATGGTATATATAGTATATGCTTAACTGCTGCAGAAGTTTATTGAGAAAGATTCTTTATTGTTAGTGTCTATAGGTTCCAAGTTCTAATGTTCAATCAATGGTAGGTGAATTGCATTTATTAGACATGTGTACAATAAAATCTTGGTTTGTAAAAATTGAGTGCGAAAATTCTTGCCAAAATGCTGATCCTTGTATAGTATTTACTCCCTTTCAAGGCATCTTTTATTAAATCGAGAGTACAGAGATAACATAAGGGAGGAATCAGGAAGTGCAGAAATTAACAGATAAGGATCTTGCCGAGCAGCATGGAATTAATAACCCTGGAAATATTTACTATAATCTTCCAATTCCCACTTTGTATGAAGAAGTAATAAGAAGGGAAGAGGGCATTATAGCTGAAGGGGGCACTTTAGTTGCCTACACCGGAACCCATACAGGCCGCTCGCCGGCAGATAGGTTTATTGTAAAGGAAGCCGGGACTGAAAATGATGTTTTATGGGGGCCAGTAAATAGAGGTATTTCCCCCGAACATTTCGATTCACTACATAAGAAAATTCTAGAATATTATGAGGGTAAAGATCTATTTATCAGAGATCTTAATGTTTGCGCTCATCCTGACTACCAGACCAATGTTCGAATAATTAACGAATACGCTTGGCACAATGTTTTCGTAAACAATCTTTTTGTGAGACCGGATCCGGCAGATTTACCGCATAAATCAGTGGGATTCACTGTATTATGCGCTCCAGGGGTTAAAGCTGATCCTGAAACTGATGGAACTCGTTCAGAGACTTTTATTATTTTAAATTTTGAAAAACGTATGGCTATTATTGGTGGAACTCAATACGCTGGTGAGATGAAGAAGTCAGTTTTTTCAGCAATGAATTTTCTTCTTCCTAATCAAGGCGTATTTCCTATGCACTGTTCAGCTAATGTTGGGAAAGATGGGGATGTTGCACTTTTCTTTGGGCTATCAGGTACAGGGAAAACAACATTGTCCGCGGATCCTGACCGAGCTTTGATTGGTGATGATGAGCACGGCTGGTTTGATAACGGTGTGTTTAACTTTGAAGGCGGCTGCTATGCAAAAGCTATTAAGTTAAGTGCTAAGACCGAACCTGAAATTTATAATGCTTCTCTTAGATTTGGCTCGGTATTAGAGAATGTGAAGATTGATGCTGAGACTAAGAAAATAGATTTTGATAGTGATGAACATACTGAAAACACAAGAGTCGCATATCAAATTGATTCTTTAACAAATATAGTTCCTGAAGGTGTTGGTGGTATACCAAAAACAATTTTCATGCTTACATATGATGCTTTTGGTGTGCTTCCCCCTATTTCAAAACTTACGCCAGAGCAGGCAATGTACTATTTTACTCTTGGATACACAGCGAAAGTAGCGGGTACAGAAAGGGGAGTAAGTGAGCCGCAAGCAACATTTAGTTCATGCTTTGGAGCGCCATTTCTACCTAGACCGCCTTTATTCTATGCTGGAATGTTAAAAGACAAGCTTGAATCAAGCGGGGTTACAGTTTGGCTCCTTAACACTGGAATTACCGGTGGTCCCTATGGAGTTGGAGATAGAATGCCGTTACCTCAGACAAGGGCATTAGTGACAGCTGCAGTTGATGGAACTCTTGAAAAAGGTTCCTTTAATAATGTTGCCGTTTTTGGACTTCAGGTTCCTACATCATGTCCAGGTGTTGATGAGAAACTCCTAGAGCCTAAAAAGAGTTGGAATGATCCAGCGGAGTATGATTCTAAGGCAGCAGAGCTTGCAGCAAGATTTGAAGAAGAATTTGCAAAGCATAAAGCATAAAACTGAAATCTATGGGCGGCCTTTCTGGCTGCCCATAGCCAAATTAATACAATCCAAAAGTAGTTGTAAACTAAAATCTTCCGCCACCGATGCTTGAATAATCAAGCCCTTACTTTTCAAGTATAAAGTCTAAAACTGGAATTTAGTATGAGGATGTGCTAAAAAATTGGTATTAATTCAACATAGGAGATTAATAATGGATTTTATCAATAGAGAGAATACTTCATTTGTTGTTGTTGATGTTCAGGAAAGACTTATGGGCGCTATGCCTGAAGATATTACAGAAACAAATTTAAAAAACATGAAAATATTACTTGAGGCGGCAAAAGTATTGGGGATCCCGGTAACTGTAACTGAGCAATATCCTAAGGGCCTTGGGCCTACGATAAAGGAGATTAAAGAGTCGGTAGGAGAGGGCTTTTCCCCGGTTGAGAAAGTTGTGTTCAGCTGTGCCAGGTCTCCTGAGTTTGAATCGGCAATAAAGGATATAGACAGAGGCTCTGTGTTATTGTGCGGCGTAGAGACGCATGTATGCGTGCTTCAGACAGCAATTGATATGGTTAATAAAGGCTACACAGTTTACGTGCCTGCAGATGCTGTAATTTCAAGGCGCGAGCTCGACTGGGAAAAGGGCATCAATATGATAGAAAAAGCAGGAGCTGTAGTGGGTACAACAGAGACGTTTTTGTTCCAGCTGCTTGAAACTGCCGGTACTGATGAGTTTAAGCAGATTTCGAAACTTGTTAGATAGCTTCTGGCAATTTATTAGTTCAGGTAGAATATAAATATAGACTTCATATAACTTATAGATCAGCAAAGGAGGGGGAGTTTTTCTCTAACATTTCTAATAAAATTTTTCCCAATACCGGTATCTGCTCAAGAATTACCTTTTGAAATAACAGAGGAAAGAGTTAGGTGTAATAATTACGATCCTTTTAAACAGCCACTATTTGGAACGACTCATTTGCATACAGGGCTATCCTTTGATGCATCGACGCGTTTTGTAAAGCTAGTTCCTGCATATCTGATAGGTTCTCTAGCAGTATTCTGGTTCTTAGAGCGTATCTGAAACGCCTTCTTTAGTTTCCAGTTTTAATACCAAATATTTCTTGATTTCTGGGATAGTCTTTAATTAAAGGTATAAAGATGCGTCCCCAAGGGGATTTGAACCCCTGTTTTCGGCGTGAAAGGCCGATGTCCTGGGCCAAGCTAGACGATGGGGACTGACAAAGAATGAGCCGTGCAGGATTCGAACCTGCGGCCCACTGCTTAAAAGGCAGTTGCTCTACCTACTGAGCTAACGGCTCGTTAATAAGGCGAAAAATATATCACGTCATTATACATTGTCAAAGTATGTAGGTATTATTCCTTTCCTTTAATTGTAGCTTGCTTTAAAGCTCTATTTTATTAACTTTCAGAATATTATGGCATCTCGGTTCTCATCTTCTCAATTTAAGAATTTCACTTTAGCTACAGCAGCTAATTTCTTTTTCTTCTGTAATTTTTCTTCATTCTTTCTGTTGCCGTTATATATAAAAGATTTAGGTGGCAATGAAGCTAATATTGGCTTTATTATGGGATCATTCGGCATTACATCTCTCGGAGCAATCCCTTTTGTTGCTTATCTGATAGATAAATACGGTAGAAAGAGGTTTATGCTATTAGGATATGGGATTATGGTAGTAGCTACTCTAGGCTACCTCTTCATATCTCACTTATCCCCTATTTTCTATTTGCTACGTTTTATCCAAGGAGTCTCATTTGCATTTGCTTTCACCTCGGCTGGTACATTTATAACGGACTACATCCCTCCTGAAAGAAGGGCCGAAGGTCTTGGGATTTTTAGCGCCTTTACAATAGCATCCTATGCAATTGGTCCCTCATTGGGAGAGCTCGTAATTGAACTTTTTGGTTTCTATTCGTTCTTCATCTATGCCTCAGCATTTAGTTTGATAGCTTTTATACTTACTCTTTTTACGCGAGACGGTAACTTTGAACCTTCCTCTGACCCCTATGGACTGGGTTTCTTCCGTCTAATTGCTTCTAAGAGATATGCGATTATATTAGTCTCAAATTTAATACTCGCGGGAGGCCTGGGGGCAATATTAAACTTTGTTGCTACATTCCTAAGATCAAAAGGTCTGGCAGCATTTTATTTTTTCCTGACCTACACGATTGCTGTTACCGCTGTGAGAATATTCGGAGGACGTATTTCGGATAGCCTTGGAAGAAAGGTTATAGCCTCACCCTGTCTTTTTATCGTCTCTGTCTCACTTGCCGCTATGTATTTTGTTGATAATGCTTTAAGCGCTATTTTGATTTCACTTTTATTTAGCATAGGATACGGGTTCTTATACCCTACACTTAGTGCCCTGGTAATTGACAATGCAAAATCTAATGAAAGAGGGAAAGCCATGGGGGCATTTAACGCCTCTTACAGTATGGGGATTAACTTTTTGGCATTCCCGCTGGGCCTCATTGCGAGGGATTTTGGATATGAGGTTATGTATTTTGTGACTGGCTGCATGGTATTCTTAGGCTTTCTGCTTTTCACTTTTTTTGAGCCAAGCAGTGAATCTTGATAATCGATATGTTATGAATTAATCTTGCGAACAATGAAAATAAAACCTGGCGATCATGTATTAATAATTTCACCCGATGAAAAAACCTTCCTAGTAACAGTTGCCGAGGATAAGAAAATGGGAACCCATAAGGGTGAGCTCATTCTTGGTGATTGTATAGGGAAATCTTTTGGTGAAAGGATATATTCAAATTTAGAACACCCCTTCTTGCTGCTTGAACCAACTCTTGAAGATAAGATGATGAAGGTCAAACGGCAAACTCAGATTATCTATCCTAAAGACGCCGCATTTATGATCCTAAAGACTGGGATTCAATCCGGAATGCAGGTAATTGAGTGTGGCGCAGGCTCTGGTTCTCTTACTATGGCTCTTGCGAACGCAGTGGCTCCTGGCGGCATGGTTTATACCTATGATGTTAGGGAAAAGCATCTTGAGAATGCAAAGATGAATATAGAAAATGCAGGGTACTCAGATTATGTAGAGTTTAAATTGAGACAGGCGCAAGAGGGTTTTGATGAACAAGATGTTGATGTTGTGATTTTAGACCTACCATCTCCGTGGGACGGCATCGCATCAGCTGCTAAAGCCCTAAGGGGCGGTGGTAGAATTGCAAGCTTGTCCCCTACATATAATCAGGTCGAAAAATGTGTTGAGGATTTAGAAAAGCATGGTTTTGTATATATTGAAACATCTGAACTTTTACTAAGGCATATAAGGGTAAGTACTGGAAAGACCAGACCTGTGGACCGGATGGTAAGTCATACCGGATTTCTTACATTCGGGAGAAAGATTATTCTTGAAGAACCAGCTGGAGAACAATCCAATCAATTCAAAGCGCCTAATGATTCTTAATGCATACTTCTTAGAGGCAATATGAGATGAATAGTAACAGAAGAAAGATTCTATACCTTCTCTTTCTAGTTCTAGTTTTTGGAGCCTACTATTTTTTTGAAAAAACAAATAAAGCTCCCAATTCTGCGGAGTATAGAGTTGTTGAAGTTTTAGATGGAGATACTGTAATAATAGATGACGCGAAAAATTCTCGTGTCAGATATTTAGGTATTGATACGCCTGAAATCGGACGACAGGATACTCCTGGTGACCCGATGTCAAAAGAAGCATCGGATTTTAATTCGACGCTTGTTCAGGGGGAAAAAGTAAAACTTGAGTTTGATGAGCAAAAATATGATGTCTATGGAAGGATTCTTGCTTATGTATATGTGGATGATCTTCTTGTGAATGAGGAGATGCTGAAAGAAGGCTTCGCCACAGTTCTTATTATTGAACCAAACGATATGCATTCTGAAATTATTTATAATGCCATTGATGAAGCAAAGAATAATCATAAAGGTATTTGGGGAGAATTGAGATATCTGGTTCCACCCAGCGGGAATCATCAATTCGAAATTGACCTGGATAAAGCCAGTCGGTATGAAGGAAAGCGGGTGGTTGTAAGCGGGCAAGTTGTAAAAACACGCAAATCCGACACAGTGTTTGTTATAAACATGGAGGACAAGCTCGATGTAGTTATATTTCAAAATGACTGGGAGAACTTTAAGCATTTTGGAATAGATATTGAGGAATTTTATAAAGGAAAGAGTATTGAGGTAGTTGGAAGGGTTAAGATGCACAGAGGTAAGCCGAGCATTGTTGTTGACCATCCTATGCTGATAAGGAGTCAGGGTTGAGCCTAGGTGATTTTTTAGTAGAAGGCGCAGCTGAGCTTGGGATTAATATTTCTCAAGATGAGTTAGATCAATTTATTCTATACCTTGAAAATCTAAAAAGCTGGAACCAAAAAATAAATCTCACAGCTATTAAAGATGAAAGAGAAATAATCTTAAATCATTTTTTGGATTCTCTATCAGCTGCCTTTGTAATTAAAGACAGCAAGAAGCTTCTTGATATAGGATCGGGCGGAGGGTTCCCTGGGATACCACTTAAGATTGTTTGCCCGCAATTACAGGTGACATTGCTTGAAGCGGTTAATAAGAAAGTTTCATTTATGAATGATACAATTAGAAAACTTGAGCTTCAAAACATTAACGCTATCTGGGGTAGGGCGGAAGAAATAGAGAATAATGTGCCTAGAGCAAGTTTTGATTATGTTTTTACCAGAGCCCTTGGGAGTATCTCTGAAACCCTCAGACTGAGCGCTCCATACGTATCAGAAAAAGGAGTAATTGTTCTTATGCGAGGAAAGAAGGGTGTCTACGAGTGGAATCAAGCAAAAGAAGAAATTGGAGGCGATTTCGAACTTCTAGATTTTAAGGAACTTACTCTTCCGAAAAGCGATATAATAAGGACTATCTTTATCCTTAAGCCGAATCAATTATCCAAAAGCCAAAATTCTTGACCTGAAATAGTTTGAATGTTAGTTTAAGTGCTCTTAAATAAATGAGGTGAGTATGAAAATTGTTGGTGTAATTGGGGGAAGCGGACTATACGAAATAGAAGGACTGACCGATGTTGAGTCAGTTAGTATAGATACGCCCTGGGGGAGCCCTTCTGATGATCTGATTGTCGGCACTTTGGGGGATACCAGAATGGTGTTTTTGCCCAGACACGGCCGCTACCATAAACAAATGCCCTCAGAGATCAACTATAGAGCAAATATATTTGCAATGAAGAAGATGGGTGTCGAATGGATTGTATCGGTAAGTGCCGTAGGAAGCATGAAAGAGCACATTTTCCCGGGACAAATTGTGATTCCTTCACAGTTCTACGATCATACTAAAACTAGAGTATCAACATTTTTTGGAGACGGGATTGTTGCACATGTTTCTATGGCTGATCCCGTATGTAATCTGCTTTCAAAGGAGCTTTACAACGCCTCAATAGGCGCGGGAGCTATAGTTCATAAAGGTGGGACTTATCTTTGTATGGAGGGCCCCCAATTCTCTTCCAGAGCCGAAAGCAATATATACAGAAGCTGGGGAGTGGACGTAATTGGAATGACAAATGCGACTGAGGCCAAACTTGCCCGTGAAGCTGAGATTTGCTATGCAAGCCTTTCTATGGCGACCGATTATGACTGCTGGCACGAGCAGCATGATGATGTCACTGTAGAGGATTTAATTGAAACACTAAATAAGAACGTTCAGCTTGCAAGAGACATAATAAAAAAAGTCGTCCCAACAATTGGTGAGTCAAGGGAATGTCCCTGCTGTAACGCACTTCAGAACGCGATAATTACACCGAAAGAAGTTATTACACAAGAGGCTAAAGATCGTCTTGAAATACTAATAAAGAGGTATATATAATGAAATTGCTTGTTGTTGGTTCTATGGCGCTAGATACAATTGAAACACCATTTGGGAAAGAGGATAATATTTTAGGAGGCTCAGCTTCATATTTTTCCTTGGCAGCTAGTATGTTTGTCGAAGTAGGAATAGTAGCTGTAGTCGGAAAGGATTTCCCAGAAGGTCATTTAGATCTATTTAGAGAGAAGAATATAGATCTTCAGGGCGTAACCAGAGAAGAGGGAGAAACCTTTAAATGGGAAGGTAAATACGGATATGATCTTGGAGATCCTGATACTCTCGGCACATATCTAAACGTATTTGAAAATTTCAATCCTGTAATACCAGAAAGCTATAGTAATGTAGATTACGTGTTTCTTGCCAATATCGACCCAGAGCTTCAACTAAGTGTGCTGAATCAAGTTAAAGACCCGAAAATAGTTGCATGTGACACTATGAATTTCTGGATTGATAATAAGGTTGAGGAGCTTAAAAAAGTTCTAAAGCATGTAGACATACTGCTTATTAACGATTCAGAGACCAGAGCACTTGCGGGAGAGCCAAGAATCACTACTGCAGCAAGGGCTGTATTGGACATGGGGCCAAAAATCCTAATTGTTAAAAGAGGTGAATACGGAGCTCTGATGTTTGCAGGAGATGATATTTTCTGGGCCCCGAGTTTCCCACTTGAAGAAGTAATTGACCCCACAGGCGCTGGAGATACTTTTGCCGGCGGCTTTATGGGTTATATAGCGGGGAACGATATAACAGATCCGGCGGGATTTAAGACTGCTGTAGTTAATGGTAGCGTTGTAGCATCATTTACAGTAGAAAATTTTAGCGTCAGAAGATTGTCCGGTCTGACGAAAGAAGAAATTAGCGCTAGATTTGCAGAATTCTTAAAGCTGTCAAAGGTTGAATAAATACTGCCTGCAGATACATTTTGATTGTACAGAGTTGTTTAATCGGATTTCTCGCTAAATTAAACTCATATATACTCTCTTTAGAGTTCAAATTGAAATTTTACTCAGTTTTAGAATGCTGTATGAATTTTAATCTAAGATTATATAGAACATCGTTTAGCAGCTTATTCTCATTGTCATCCAAATTGCCAACTGTTTTATCTTTTAAAATTTCTAAAATCTCAATCGTATGCTTAGCTGCCGGAAGATTTACAGTTATTTCCTTAAGCTGCGGATCATGAATTTCTCCCAAGTGGATTAATGATGATGCGTTTAATGATAATATGAAGGTGGAAAAATCCATAGTTAATCCGCCCGTATCTTGTGGTGTTTGTTCTTCACTCATTATTTGATAGCCTCCTTGTAAGCTAATTCTATTATATCTGCTATTAACAAGTTCATTTCATATACTTGCTGAATTTTGTCCTCGGATCATAAGGGTTAGATTCACCTAGTTCTTCAAAGATTTTTTTGTCACTATCTTTTATATTATCAGGCATAACTATCTTAACCTCAACATATTGATTCCCTCTTTCCTTGGATTTTATATTTTGCACTCCTTTTCCTTTTAGCCTAAGCTTTGTACCGTTCTGTACTCCAGAAGGAATTGATACCTTTGCAGTTCCGTCAATAGTTGGGACATCAACCTGTTTGCCCAAAGCGGCTTCGTAGAAGGTAATCGGCAGCTCAAGATATATATCGTCATGTCTGCGCTTGAATATTGGATGAGACTTAACCTTTATTTTTAGATACAAATCTCCTTGGTCACCTCTTCCGCCTGACTCTCCTTTGCCTTGTACTCTAATTCTTGAGCCAGTAGAAACTCCTGGAGGTATTTTAACGGATAATTTCTCAGTATTTACATTGTTTAGTTTTTGGCGACTGATTGATATATCTCTTACTCCGCCTTTGATTGCTGTATCGAAATCTATTTCGATCTGATATTCTAGATCTTTTCCTTTAACAGGTTTTTCTCTTGAGGCATGGCTGAATATATCCCGGAATGTACCACCAGCGCCCCTGCCGCCGGTACTCCTTCTTGCCCTTGGGTCCCCTCCAAAGCCGAATATGTCTTTGAAAATATCTTCAAACCCCGTGAAATCTTGGGAGCTGTAAGTATATTGATAGTTGCCTCCTCCAGGGTCTCCAGCCTTTCTCCAAGTAGTTTGGCCTCCAGGCCTAAACTCGGCGCTTCCAAACATATCGTAGGTCTTTCTCTTTTCCTCATCTGAAAGGACCTCGTGGGCTTCTTGCACCTCTTTGAATTTTTCTTCAGCATCCTTGTTGTCTGGATTGTGATCAGGGTGGTATTTTCTTGCAAGACTGCGATAGGCCTTTTTTATTTCATCTTTAGTAGCGTTTTTAGAAACGCCTAGTAGTTTATAATAGTCTTTTACTGCTGCCATTGATCTTATTGAAGGGGTTAGCTTGTCCTATACAGACGTGTGGAAGAATAGCCAGCTGCTTAGATTACGTCAATTCCTTTAACTGGATCTAAACCCCTACAAAACTCCTATCTTAATTTGCTTTATATATAGTATAAAATAGTCATTACAATAACTGGTTCAAGATTGTACGGAATTGCGCTTTAGCCGCATTGGATGAATGTTTAGTTCTTCTCAATTGTATTAAGTATTGTCTCAGCAATCTGGTTAAAGGCTTTAGCTGCAGTGCTTTCAGGGTGTGATTCGACTATAGGAACTCCGCTGTCGCCGCCTTTTCTTATATCGGGATCTATGGGTATCTCTCCTAAAAAGGGTACTCCAAACTGCTCAGCCATTTTTTTGCCGCCGCCCCTGCCGAAGATATCTATAACTTCTCCGTTCCCTGATTGCTCAAGATAGCTCATATTCTCAACTATACCAAGTATAGGAACGTTTAGTTTTCTAAACATTTGTACTCCGCGCTTTACATCTATGAGCGCTACATCTTGAGGCGTAGTAACAATTAAACCACCGCTTAGAGGAACTGTTTGTACTAGAGAAAGCTGCGCGTCTCCAGTACCGGGCGGGAGATCGATTACCAAGTGATCAGTATCGTCCCAAATAACGTCTTCAATAAACTGCTTGATAGCGCCGTGAACCATCGGTCCTCGCCATATCACTGTTTCATCTTCGTTAACAAGAAAGCCTATAGACATGAGCTTAAGCCCTAATTTGTTCAGAGGGACAATCTTGTTATCTTCAGTTGCTTTGGGCCTGTCTTTTATACCAAGCATTGTAGGTATGCTAGGTCCCCAAATGTCTGCGTCCATAAGACCTACTTTGTCTCTCATCTTAGCCATAGCTACAGCAACGTTGACCGCTACCGTTGACTTGCCGACTCCGCCCTTTCCACTGGCTACGGCGATGTAGTACTTAATATCAGGCAGCTTAGCGGATTTTTCTGCCTTTTGCTGTCCTTGGCCCTGAGGTGCCGCTTTAGGTTGGCGCGCTGATATTTGTATATCAACATCAGAAACTCCAGGAGTTTCCAGTACCGCTATCCTGACTGAATCGCTAATTTCTGATTTTAATTTGTCGTCTGGTTTTGGTAATACCAAGGAAACATTGACCTTAGCTCCGTCAATCTGTACATCTTTGACAAGACCAAACGATACTATGTCTCTTGTAAAACCAGGGTATTTTACGCTTTGAAGCGCTTTTTTTATCGTATCAGGACTAAGTTCCATAATTTATCTTCGCGCTCCTTATCAAATTCCGAGTTTCTCTTTAGCTTCGTCTGACATCATATCAGGATTCCATGGTGGGTCCCAAACAACTTCAACTAATACATTATTAGCGCCGGCATCTTTTATAGCGTCTTCCGCCTGACCGGCTATCATAGCTCCCATGCCGCAGCCGGGTGTTGTTAGGGTCATTTTAAGGTTGACATTATTCCCTGAGGAAATAGCTACGTCGTAGATAAGCCCCAGATCGACGATACTAACAGGTATTTCCGGATCATACACGGTTTTAAGCGCATCGTATACGATTTCATCTGTTAGTTCGATGTTGCCAGTAGGTTTTTCGGATTTGTCGAATTTCTTAAAACTTACTCCTTTATCCGAAGATTCTGCTGGAGTGTCTGGTTTGATACTAAATATTTTTTTCATTCCCATGCTGTAAACCTCCCAGTTTTCTTGCTCATTTTCAGAGCGCTTTCTAGTAAAGAGTCTACCATTCTTTATGTAAAGGCGTTAGTAACTGAACCTAAATAATAGGGACAGTATTATATCAGGGCAATATCTAATATCAAATAAGAATTAAAACTAAATAGGAATTGTTTGCATGTAGTGGGGTTATAGGGTTAAATATAATAAAGAATGGATATGTAAAGTCTTTTAAGGTAAAAAGAAATGGCTGAAAATAAAGAGAATCTTCAAATACTTATAAGTCTTTCAAAAGAAAGGGGTCTTAAACTAACCCCTCAGAGAATGGTCATATTTCAGATTTTGTCTGAAGCCAATCAACATATCACAGTGGATGAAGTATATAAAAGAGCTAAAGAAGAATACCCCATGCTTTCCCTGGCTACTGTATATCGTAATATGGAGCAAATGGTTGAGTCGGATCTTTTAAAGCATCTAGATTTGGGCGGGACTTCGATGAGGTATGATACGAATTTAGAAAAACATCATCATTTTGTATGCACAAAATGCGGCAAGGTATCAGATGTATATCTGGACAAGGTTAATTACAGTTTAGATGAAAGCCGTTCCCGACTTGGCAAAGCCCAAATTAATTCCTTAGACCTGCACCTGCAAGGAACTTGCGGGGAGTGTTT
>Ga0209633_10000780_pt1 | contig 35253 bp, 28 predicted proteins | sample Cruoilmetagenom1_FD_187290 | JGI IMG/M metagenome (GOLD analysis project Ga0209633, IMG submission 187290) | Oil polluted marine microbial communities from Coal Oil Point, Santa Barbara, California, USA - Sample 1 (SPAdes) (version 2) | ecosystem: Environmental > Aquatic > Marine > Oil seeps ...
ATAATAAAGTTACAAAGCGTGCGTTAATACCATGTACGTATCAAGATTACTTAAGAGCGGGTAATCAGGTAATCCCTCAGAGATGGTGGAAAACTTTTAGAAAATTAAATTAGTTATACACTAAATAGATTTTTTTCGCGTTCTTAAAGTGATTCTACGAAATCAAACAACCAATTTAATTTAAAATTGTTTTAATAAAAACGAATAGTATTGCTCCCTTTTTACGGGATAATAAATTTACATTTATGAAAAAAGTAACCGTATATTTTTTACTTGCCGTTCTAGCATTAGCTACGAGTTGTGGCTCTAGTGATAGAGGAGAACTAACAGGTGTTAGATCTAAAAAGAAATTTTTTCCAGAAAAACCATTAGGAATGACATTAATTCCGGGTGGTGCTTTTACAATGGGTAAAACAGATGAAGATATTGCAGGTTCATTAAACACACCTTCAAGAACTGTAACTGTTAGACCATTTTATATGGATGAAACCGAAATTACTAATAGCGAGTATAGAGAATTTGTTGTTAGAGTTAGAGACTCTATAGTAAGAACTCAATTAGCAATGTTGGCTGAAGAAGCTGGTTTTGGTGCAGCAAGTGCAGATCTTGACGCTGGTGCTCAAACAACAGAAGATGCTTCAGGAATCCAAAAATATAAATTTGCAGAACCAGATACTACTGCCAATGTTTATTATAAATATATGATGGACAACTATGGTAGTCTAGGTGATCTAAATTCTCCTACTGAAGGTAAAGCATTAAATTGGGATCCTGAATTAATATGGAGTACTGGAGAATATCCAGATGCATATTATGCAGAAGCAATGGATAGTATATATGTGTCAATTAATGAAACTTTTGACGGCAGAAGAATCATAGACACAAAAAAATTGCAATACTTATATTTCACTTTCGATAGAGAAGGTGCAGCACGTAATAGTGGAAATAGAAAAGATTTTATTAAAAAGAATTTAGTAGCTGTATATCCAGATACTACTGTATGGGTAAAAGATTTTAATTATTCTTATAATGACCCTATGCATCAAGATTATTTTTGGCATCAAGCTTATAATGATTATCCGGTTGTTGGTGTATCATGGCAACAGGCAAAAGCTTTTTGTGACTTTAGATCTCAAAAGAAAAATAGATTTTTAGCGTCTTCTAATAAAAAGAGTGCATCAGGTAGAGTACCTAGCTTTAGATTACCTACTGAAGCTGAGTGGGAATATGCTGCTCGTGGTGGATTAGAATATGCAAAATATCCTTGGGGTGGCCCTTATACTGTAAGTGATAGAGGATGCTTCTTAGCAAACTTTAAACCTGAAAGAGGAGATTATGCGGCAGATGGAGCCTTATATACTATGGAGGCTAAATCTTTCAGTCCAAATGATTATGGTTTATATAATATGGCAGGTAATGTTTCAGAGTGGACCAATACAGCTTATAATCCAGCATCATACTATTTAGGTTCTACAATGAATCCTAATGTAGACGATAATAATAATCATAGAAAAGTAATTCGTGGGGGATCTTGGAAAGATGTAGCCTACTTCTTAGAAGTAAGTACAAGAGATTATGAATATGGAGATTCTGCAAGAAGCTATGTAGGTTTTAGAACTGTTCAAGACTACATGGGAACCAAAATGAAAGAAAAATAATAACCAAATACAATAAATAAATATAATTAAAGTTTAACTAACTCGAAATTATAATTAACCCAAAAACTTAAATTAAAATTAAAAATTATGGCACAATCACTTAGAGAAAAGAAACTTATGAATATGGTCTACGGACTAGGAGCATCAATCGTATTAGTTGGAGCATTATTCAAAATATTACACTTTAGTATCGGTCCTTTAACAGGTGGACTAATGTTAACGATCGGATTATTAACGGAAGCAGTAATCTTTGCTGTCTCAGCATTCGAATCAGTTGACGAAGATTTAGATTGGTCTTTAGTATATCCTGAATTAGCAGGTGGAGAAGGATCAGAAAAAGGAGTTAACGGTGAAGGCTTATCTGATAAGTTAGACTCTATGTTAGAAGAAGCGCAATTAGATTCTTCAAAAATGACAAGACTATCAACTAGTATTGAGAGTTTCGCTGAAGCAGCTGAAAATATTGCACCAGCAGCAAATTCTGTATCAGCCACTAATAAATATAGTGAACAACTTGTGTTAGCTGCTAGTCAAATGGAATCGTTAAATAGCTTGTATAAAGTACAACATGATTCAGTTTCTAGACAATCTGAAATGAGTGATGCTGTTGCTGAAAATACTGAAAGATTAAAAGATCAAATGGAATCTTTAGCTACAAACTTATCATCTCTTAACGGAGTTTATGGTGGTATGCTATCTGCAATGTCTAATAGATAATTGATTATAACTAAACCTAATAATTAACCCTAAAACTATTAGAAAAAATGGCAGGAGGCAAACTATCACCAAGGCAGAAAATGATTAACTTGATGTATTTAGTATTTATTGCGATGTTAGCAATGAATATGTCAAAACAAGTGTTATCTGCATTTGGTTTCATGAACGAAAAGTTAGCGGATTCTAACGTATCAGCAACTTCAAAAAATAGTGCTACGTATGCTAATTTAGCAACGAAAGCATCGGATCAACCTGAAAAATTTGCGCCGTTAAATACGCAAGCTCAAAAAATTCAGGCACTATCTCTAGACTTTAATTCTTTCATTGAAAAAATGAAAACCGATTTAACAAAAGAGGTAGAAGATAAGACAGATTATGAAACTATGGATGGTACTGATCAAGGAGACACTTATTTCTTTGCTGGAGATAAAAATTCACCAAACGGTCAGGCATTTATAGATAAAGTAAATAATTATAGAACTCAAGTTTCTGAAATTTTAGGAAAAGGGTATAAAGGTATTGCTGAAAATGTTGGTAAACGATTTGATACTTCTGATCAACCATTGAAAGATGGTAAAGCTAAACAGCCTTGGTTAAGAAATCGTTATGAAGGTTTTCCTTTAATTACAACGGTTACCAACCTATCACAAATGCAAGCTGATGTAAAAACTACTGAAGCTGAAATGTTATCAGCAATGGTTCAAGGACAGTTAGAAAGTGATGTTTCTATGAAGAACTACACTACTATTCTAATTCCTGATAATTCGGCTACCTTACAAGGTAATAATTTTAAAGGTAAAATTGTATTAGGTCGTTATGACGCTAGTTTAAAACCTTCTAAAGTTATTATCAACGGTAAAGAAATTACTAATATAGAAGGTGGTGGAGCAGTATTAGATTTTCCTGCAGGTAATGTAGGGGAGAATGAGGTGAAAGGTAAATTCGTGTTCATGGAGAACGGAGAACCTGTTGAAATAGAAGTAAACGAAACATATGCAGTAGTTGCTAAACCTAACGGGGCAGTAATTTCAGCAGATAAAATGAACGTGGTATTTAGAGGTGTACAAAATCCGATTACAATTTCAATGCCTGGTGTACCTGACAATGCAATAAAAGCTAATGCAGCAGGTTTGCGTAAAGTTAGTGGCGTAGGTAAATACATGATGAGTCCTGGTAAAGGAAGAGAAGTATTTATTAATGTTACAGGTAAATTACCTACTGGTGAGTCAGTTACTTCTAAACAAAAATTTAGAATTAAAGATATTCCAGCACCACAGGCCGCTGTAAGAGGTAGTCAATGGGGTATGATCAAAATGCCGAAAAGCTCAGTGCAAAAAGTGAGAGTAGGAGCAATTTTACCAGATTTTGTATTTGATTTAAAAATCAATGTATCAGGTTTTAGTATAAAAATACCTGGTAAACCAACAGTAAAAGTTAATGGTACAAGATTAAATGCAGCAGCTATCAGAGCATTAGGAACAGCTAGATCTGGAGATATGGTAAGTATTTTTGATGTAAAAGCGTCATTAGCCGGTAACAGTGGTTACTACTTAAAGAAAGTAGGTCCATTAACTATACAAATAACAAATTAATAATAAGTATTATGAACTTAAGAGGTTTTTTAGTAATGTGTGTTGCGCTAGTAGCAACAAGTTCTATAAACGCACAAGCTAACTTGTTAAACGCAAAAATTCCTGAAGAAATAGGAATGAAAACGGTTGAACAATTAGCAGCTGATAATGACGCACCATTATCTTATGGTTATGTTGATGACAGAGATATACTTTGGTCTAAAATTGTATGGGAATATGTTGATTTAAATGAAAAGATCAATCTACCTTTCTATTATCCAATAGATACTAACAACATTAGTTCTAATAGAAGATCTCTTTATGATACATTATTAAGAGGAGTTAAAAGTGGTGAAATAATTGATGTATATGATGATTCTTATTTTGAAAATAAGCTAACATTCAATGACATTGAAGCACGTTTATCTAGAATTGATACAAGTGATGCCGGTATTGAAATGTTAAATGCTGGAGAAGAAATTACTGATGAGTTTATTGACAGAAGAGATTTAACGTCTGGAGATATTACAGGTCTTAAAATTAAAGGAATGTGGTATTTTGATAAAAGACAAGGTGAGTTAAAATACCGTTTATTAGGTATTGCGCCAGTTGCACCTGATGTTAACTTTATAGATCAAGATGGAGGAGAAGAAGATGCGGTTGAATTATTCTGGGTTTGGTATCCTGGTGCCAGGGAGATCACTCACGAAATGAAAGTTTTCAATCAAAAGAATTCGTCTTATCCAATTTCATATGATCATTTATTAAATGCTCGCCGATTTGTGGCCAGTATCTATAGAGAAGAAAATATTTATGGCAACAGAGATGTGTCTGAATACATAAAAGGAAACGCATTATTTCAAGTACTTGAAGCTGATAGGTTAAAAGACAATATCAGAAATAAAGAACTTGATATGTGGAACTACTAACAAATTCACCTTTAGTATATTTGAAAACTTCTGCTCCCTTTGGGCAGGAGTTTTTTTTGCTATCATTTTTATTTAATTCCTCTAGCGCAGTCGAGAGATAAACAATTAAATATATTAGTAGGTAGATAACTTTATATCCTAATTATTCCTATAGATTACTGTCTGGTCGAGCGCAGTCGAGACCTCATTCATACCTTATACCGTTCTCAAATATGCTCAAACTGATAAAAAAATACCTAACTGATACTTAATGCTTTAAAGTGAGGTTTTTCTGTGTAACTATCAGCTGACCTTTAAATATTAGGTCAAACCCAGGTTATAATCATAATACTAAGTACTACCTTTGCCATATGAACGTTGATTATATTATTGTAGGATTTGGCTTAGCCGGATTAGCCTTTGCTGAGACTTTAGAACAAAATAATAAATCTTTTATCGTCTTTGAAGATAGCTCTCAAAACTCTTCCTTAGTGGCTGGCGGTGTATATAATCCAGTAATCTTAAAAAGATTTACTCCGGTTTGGGATGCCATAGATCAACTAAAAATGGCCATTCCATTTTATAGGGACTTAGAAAAAAAATTGAATAAAAAATTTGACCATACTTTTAATATTCAAAGAGTTTTTGCGTCAATTGAAGAGCAAAATAATTGGTTTACTGCTTGCGATAAAACTTTTTTTACCGAGTATATGGTTCCTGAAGTCATTCAGAACAACAATGAGCATATCAATGCTCCATTCGGATTCGGTAAACTGATCAATACCGGTAAAATAAATACTCAGGTATTATTAAAAGAATATAAAAAGTATTTAGCAAATAAGGACGTTATTCAATTTGAACAATTTGAGTATGCATTATTAAAAATTGATGATCACTCAGTTAGTTATAAAGATATCAATGCAAAATATATTGTTTTTTGCGAAGGATTTGGTGTTAAAAAGAACCCGTATTTCAATAATATTCCATTAAGAGAAGCTAAAGGCGAATTATTAACCATACATGCCCCCGATTTAAAAATTGATTATTTATTGAAATCGTCAGTTTTTATTATGCCATTAGGGAATGATCATTATAAAGTTGGTGCCACATTTAATTGGATAGATAAAACCTTGTTACCAACGGAAGAAGGTAAAAATGAATTGCTGATAAAATTAGAGAAGGTAATTACCACTGATTTTGAAGTAGTTGATCAAGTAGCAGGTATCAGACCCACAGTAAAAGATAGACGCCCTATATTAGGAAAACATCATCATCATAAACAGCTTGCTATCCTCAACGGATTAGGAACCAGAGGAGTTATGCTGGCACCAAAAATGGCTAAGTTGTTATTTTCATATTTAGAGAATGAAATTTCACTCTCTAAAGATATTGATATTGGCAGATTTGATGGGCAATAAAATGAAATAATGTCATTGCGAAGAAAATTGAAAATTTAATGTGGCAATCTTCTTGATTTAAACTTCAATGAATAAGATCGCTATGTCGCTTATACATTATTCCTCCCGAAGACGTAATTGATCCCTCTTAGCATTTTCTATCCCTTCCTCATTTTTATAAGTAGCATCGTAACTAATAAAAATATTGCTGTAAATAAGGCGAGCCATACGGTAAGTAAGAGGGGTAAAAAGCACCAGCGCTATAAAAATTCCTAAAAAATTATAGAGTAGATCTAATCCTATTGCATAAAAAATAATAAAAGTAATAATTGCCATCCCAACAGTTAAGCCATAAGAAACGTACATAGCCCCATAAAAGAAAGAAGGCTCAATTTCATATTTGAACCCACAATGATTACAATAAGTATTCATTTTCATTACTTTTTTTAAGCGTAACAAATTACTGTCCTCAAAGAAATTTCCTTCATTGCATTTCGGGCATTTATTATTAAAAATACTATATATTTTAGTTCCTTTTTTAAACATGTAAAGTCTTAAAATTTATGATAGATTTGCAAATGTAAATTTTTTAAGAAACATCAGAGTAACAAAAGATGCTAAATGCGCATAACATAACGGTTTCCTTTGCAGGAGAAGATCTATTTTCAAGTATAACTTTTAAGTTAGTTGGAGGGAATAGAGTAGGCTTGGTTGGTAAAAATGGAGCGGGTAAATCTACCTTACTAAAAATTATTGCTAAAGAACAAGAATTTGATAAAGGGACCTTAGCTTTAGAGAAAGATATAAAAATTGGCTTTTTAAAACAAGATATTGATTTTGTTTATGGTAGAACGGTACTGGAAGAAGCTTATGAAGCATTTACCGAAATTAAAGAAGTAGAAAGAAAACTTGATAAGATTAATTTGGCTTTGGCTGAAAGAACAGATTATGAAAGTGAATCTTACCATCAGTTAATGGTTGATTTGAGTGATTTGACACATCATTATGAGGTTATTGGTGGTTATAACTATGAAGGAGATACCGAGAAAATTTTACAAGGACTCGGTTTTAAAAGAGACGATTTTAATAAACTCACCGATACTTTTTCAGGAGGATGGCGAATGCGTATAGAATTGGCTAAATTATTATTACAAAATAATGATATCCTGCTATTAGATGAACCTACCAACCACTTAGATATTGAATCTATCATTTGGCTTGAAGAATTCTTAAAGAAATATCCTGGCGCTATAATGTTGGTATCACACGATAAGATGTTTTTAGACAATACTACCAATCGTACTATTGAAATATCATTGGGTAAAATATATGATTATAAATATCCTTATTCCAAATATTTGGTTCAACGTAAAGAGCTGAAAGAAAAACAATTACAATCAAAGAAAAATCAAGAAAAGGAAATAAAACATACTGAACAGTTAATAGAAAAGTTTAGAGCTAAGGCTAATAAGGCTTCCATGGCACAATCACTTATAAAAAAATTGAATAAGGTTGAGCGAATAGAAGTTGATGCTGATGATAATGCAGTAATGAAGGTTCGGTTTCCAATGTCAATGCAACCGGGTAAGGTTGTGGTAGAGGCTGAAAATGTAGCAAAGAATTACGGTGATAATCAAGTGCTAAGTAATGTAAATCTCCTTATTGAAAGAAGCAGCAAAATTGCTTTTGTAGGTCAAAACGGTCAAGGAAAAACTACCTTGGCTAAGATGATTGTCAATGAGATTCCGTTTGATGGAAATTTAAAGTTAGGGCATAATGTACAGATAGGCTATTTTGCACAAAATCAAGCCGAATATCTTGACGGAAATAAAACGGTGCTACAGACTATGGAAGATGCATCTACTGACAGCAATAGAGTTAAGGTGAGAGATATGCTGGGTTCTTTTTTATTTGGAGGTGATGACGTAGATAAAAAGGTAAAAGTTCTTTCAGGAGGAGAACGGAATAGATTAGCTTTGTGTAAAATGTTACTGTCACCTTTTAATATGTTGGTGATGGATGAACCAACCAATCATTTAGACATAGCTTCTAAAAATGTCTTGAAACAGGCTTTAAATAGTTTTGAAGGCACCTTGATCATTGTATCACATGACCGCGATTTTTTACAGGGATTAACTAAAACGGTCTATGAATTTAAAGATGGTTATATTAAAGAATATTTAGGCGATATTGATTATTATTTAGAAGAACATAAGTTAGATAATTTACGCGAAGTAGAAAAAAGGACTAAAATAGTCGAGGTAAAAGATACTACAGCAAAAGATAGTTATCGAAATAATAAGGTCAGTCAGAAAGAATTAAAAAAACTACAAAATAAATTAGCAAAAATTGAAGCTGATATTGCTGATCTAGAGCGAGATATTAAGAGTATAGACTCCGATTTATTAGATGGTAAAAAGTATGAAGAACTAACTTCAAACCCCGATTTTTTTACCAATTATCAAAGTAAAAAAGACCACTTAGAAAAATTAATGCGAGACTGGGAAAAATTGCATGAGTTATTAGAAGCTTAAACAAAATAAAAGTCCGATTAAGAATTTCTTAATCGGACTTTTACATTTAAGACTACACTATTATATTATGCTATTCTTTTTGAATATTTTGCAATTATTTCTGTAACAAAAATTACACAAGAACATGACTTAAGTCATCAAAATCAAGTATTAGAGTTTGTACTTTTGATGCCATATTTTAACAGACATACAATTAAATATTATGGAGACCTTACAAGAAGTGAAAACTAACGTATATAAATTCGGAAACAAAACTGCTGATGGAAATAGCACAATGAAAAACCTCTTAGGAGGTAAAGGAGCTAATTTAGCTGAAATGAGTGCAATAGGAATACCTGTTCCTCCCGGATTCACGATCACAACTGAAGTCTGTACTGATTATAATTTATTAGGCAAAGATGCCGTAGTTGATATGATCAAGGAGGAGGTTGAAAGTGCAATAGAAAATATTGAAAATATAATGGGTACTACATTTGGTGACAAAGAGAATCCGTTATTGATATCTGTTCGTTCCGGAGCGAGAGTTTCTATGCCGGGTATGATGGATACCGTTCTAAATTTAGGGTTAAATGATGAAGTTGTTATCGGCTTGGCTAAAAAAACAAATAATGAACGATTTGCCTGGGATTCTTACCGTCGTTTTATTCAAATGTATGGTGGTGTTGTTTTAGGAATGAAGCCTGAATCAAAAGAAGATATTGATCCTTTTGAAGAAATTATGGAGGCGCTTAAACATAAACGAGGCATTGAGTTAGATACAGATTTTACTGTACAAGATTTGAAAGATCTGGTTTATGATTTTAAAGATGCGGTAAAAAAACGCACAGGACATGATTTTCCAACAAATCCTTGGGATCAATTATGGGGTTCTGTTATGGCAGTATTTGATAGCTGGAACGGAAATAGAGCTGTATACTATAGAAATATGAACGGATATCCTGCAGATTGGGGTACAGCTGTAAATGTACAGGCAATGGTGTATGGTAATATGGGTGATAATTCTGGTACAGGTGTTTGTTTTACACGTGATGCTGGTACAGGTGAGAACGTTTTTAATGGCGAATATTTAATTGATGCTCAAGGAGAAGATGTAGTTGCAGGTACTAGAACGCCACAGCAAATCACAAAATTAGGTTCTTTACGTTGGGCCGAACTAGCCAAAGTTGAAGAGGCAGACAGAGCTGAAAATTATCCATCTTTAGAAGAGTTAATGCCATCAATTTATAATGAATTGAACGAATATCAAGGCAAGCTTGAAAAGCATTATCGCGATATGCAAGATTTAGAGTTTACAATTCAAGATGGTAAACTTTGGATGTTACAAACAAGAAACGGTAAACGTACCGGATCAGCCATGGTAAAAATAGCTATTGATAGATTAAAAGAAGGATTAATTGATGAAAAAGAAGCCTTATTAAGTATTGAACCAAATAAATTGGATGAATTATTACATCCTGTATTTGATCCTAAAGCTTTAAAAAGTGCACATGTAATTGCACAAGGCTTACCTGCTTCTCCGGGAGCCGCAACTGGTCAAATAGTTTTCTTTGCTGATGAAGCTGATAAATATAAAAATACCATTTTAACACGTATAGAAACTTCTCCAGAAGATCTTGAAGGAATGAATATTGCTAAGGGGATATTAACGGCTCGTGGTGGTATGACTTCCCATGCTGCAGTTGTAGCCAGAGGAATGGGTAAATGTTGTGTTTCTGGTGCAGGAGCTTTAAAAATTAATTATAAAACACGCACATTAACTGTTGATGGTAAAGATTATCATGAAGGTGATTGGATCTCATTGAACGGAACTACAGGTAATATCATTGAAGGTAAAGTAGCTACTATTGAACCTGAGTTAAGTGGTGAATTTTCTGAAATAATGGACCTTTCTGATAAGTTTGCTACAATGAAAGTTAGAACGAATGCTGATTCTCCTAAGGATGCTAAAGTAGCCCGTAGCTTTGGTGCTCAAGGTATCGGATTAACGAGAACAGAGCATATGTTCTTTGAAGTTGATAGAATAAAAGCAATGCGTGAAATGATCTTGGCTGATACCGTTAAAGGTAGAAAACAAGCTTTACTTGATCTATTACCAATGCAACGTGAAGACTTTGAAGGTATTTTTGAAGCCATGACAGGATTACCGGTAACTATCCGATTATTAGATCCACCATTACATGAATTTGTACCTCATCAATTAGCGCAGCAAAAAGAACTTGCTGAAGACATGCATATTTCATTAGAAGCGGTTAAAAGTAAAGTGGCTGAACTCGAAGAATTTAATCCGATGTTAGGGCATAGAGGTTGTAGATTAGGAAATACTTATCCTGAAATAACCGAAATGCAAACCAGAGCTATTATAGAAGCCGCTTTAAATTTAAAAGCTAAGGGAATTGAAGCCAAACCAGAAATCATGGTGCCTTTAATTGGAACGTTAGCTGAGTTTGTTGAGCAAGAAAATATAATTAGAGCTACTGCAAATCAGGTATTTGAAGAAAGAAATGAGACGATTGAGTATTTAGTAGGGACGATGATTGAAATACCACGTGCTGCATTAACTGCAAATTTAATTGCAGAACGCGCTGAATTCTTCTCATTTGGAACGAATGATCTAACACAAATGGCCTTTGGTTATTCACGTGATGATGCAGGTAAATTCTTGCCGATTTATATCGAAAAAGGAATTTTAAAAGTTGATCCTTTTGAAGTGTTGGATCAAGAAGGTGTTGGGCAATTAGTAAAAATGGGTACTGAAAAAGGTAGAAGTACAAAACCAAACTTAAAAGTTGGTATTTGTGGTGAACATGGTGGCGAACCGAGTTCTGTAGAGTTTTGCTATAATACAGGTATGAACTATGTTAGTTGTTCTCCATTTAGAGTTCCTATTGCAAGAATAGCATCAGCGCAAGCGGCCATAAAAAACCTAGTTTAATTATTTTTTAGTTGTTAGTTAGTTTAAGTAGAAAAACCCAAAGTAAGCATTTCTTACTTTGGGTTTTTCAAAATAAAACAGAACTATAATTTTATTCTACCATTGGCGGATATTTCGCCATTATTTCTGAAACAAATTCTTTAATTCGTGCTTCTTTTTTAACTACATCTTTTGAAGTAGTTAGTGCGCCTGTACCCATACCTTGCCATGCCAATTCCTTTTTATCAGCATCAATTAGATCAATAAATAAGGTGCCTTCTGTAGATTTTGAAACATTATTATATGCGCCATATCCAAATCCATAATGACCATATCCACCAAAACGGCCATATCCACCATAGTAAAAAGGATACCATCCATGATAGCTATTATTATAGATATTTATTTTTTCTCTAGATTTAGTAAATATATTCACTAATAAATCAGGATTTTCTGATTTTGTAAATCCTTTAGCTAATAAATTTGCCTCAATAGAACGTAAAATTCTACGTTTATCTAAATCAGAAATTTCAACTTTGTCAATTCCTTTTTTATAGAAAGCAAATGTTTTGTACTGTTTGAAGTCCGTTTTTTTATCATAATCTGAAGAGACTCTAACAGAAACACAAGAAGTTGCTATAAATAACAACAACAATGGGAGAAGTTTTAAAATTTTCATAGTTTTAAGCTTTAAAAAATTTTTCTAATAGTTTGTCATTTACCATGTTAGGAAGTGTTACAGTTAAATTTGGCTCAGCTTCCATTGCACGTTTAATTGCGAAAATTGCTTCGTCATTTCTGGCCCAACTACGTCTTGCTATTCCGTTATTTACATCCCAAAATAGCATTGCTTTTAAGCGTTGTTCAGCTTCTTTAGTTCCATCAAGAACCATGCCGAATCCCCCATTTATTACCTCTCCCCATCCAACACCACCACCATTATGTATTGAGACCCATGTAGCCCCTCTAAAACTATCTCCTATAACATTCTGGATAGCCATATCTGCGGTAAACTGTGATCCATCATAAATATTTGAGGTTTCTCTATAAGGAGAATCTGTTCCGGAAACATCATGATGGTCTCGTCCCAATACAATAGGAGCAGTAATTTTACCTTCTGCAATCGCATTATTAAAAGCTTGAGCAATTTTAATGCGTCCTTCTGCATCAGCATATAAAATTCTTGCTTGAGAGCCAACCACTAATTTATTTTCTTGAGCACCTTTTATCCATTGAATATTATCGCTCATTTGTTGCTTGATCTCTTTTGGAGAATCTTTCATCATTTTTTCCAAAATTTCACAAGCAATAGAATCAGTTGTAGCTAAATCTTCTGGGTTTGCTGAAGTACAGACCCATCGGAAAGGACCGAAGCCATAGTCAAAACACATGGGCCCCATAATATCCTGTACATAACTGGCATATTTAAAATCAATTCCATTATCTGCCATTATATCAGCTCCCGCTCGTGAGGCTTCTAATAAAAACGCATTGCCATAATCGAAAAAATATGTTCCTTTTGAGGTGTGTTTATTTATTGCTTCGGCTTGACGGCGCAGACTAGCCTGAACTTTCTCCTTAAATAATTCAGGTTGATCAACCATCATATCATTGGCATCTTCATAAGAAATATCAACAGGGTAATATCCACCGGCCCAAGGGTTATGTAACGAAGTTTGGTCACTACCTAGATCGACAAAAATATTTTCAGTATCAAATTTTTCCCAAACAGAAACAATATTACCGTGATAAGCAATCGATACAATTTCTTTTGTTTCTTTAGCTTTTTGTACTCTAGTAACCAATTCATCCAAATCAGAAATAACTTCATCAACCCAGCCTTGTGAATGTCGCGTATTAACAGCTTTCAGATTGACTTCGGCACAGACCGTAATGCAACCCGCAATGTTGCCAGCTTTGGGTTGTGCTCCACTCATACCGCCCAATCCGGAGGTGAGAAAAAGTTTCCCGCTCAAATTTTCATTGTGTTTAGCTATTTTTCTGCCTGCATTCAATACTGTAATAGTAGTACCATGAACAATTCCCTGAGGGCCTATATACATATAACTTCCGGCGGTCATTTGTCCGTATTGAGTGACACCAAGGGCATTAAATTTTTCCCAATCATCTTGTTTAGAATAATTAGGGATCATCATACCATTGGTAACTACTACCCTTGGTGCATTTTTATTTGAAGGGAATATTCCTAATGGATGACCAGAATACATTATCAAGGTCTGTTCATCTGTCATTTCGGCCAGATATTTCATAACCAAAAGATATTGTGCCCAGTTTTGGAAAGCTGCACCATTACCACCGTAAGTAATTAGTTCGTGTGGATGTTGTGCTACTACAGGATTCAAATTATTTTGAATCATATGCATAACTGACTTTGTTTGTGAAGAAGTACCGGGATATTCATCAATAGGTCGTGCATACATCTCGTAATCCGGGCGAAAACGATACATATAGATTCTTCCGTAAGTTTCCAATTCACTTTTAAATTCAGGCAATAATACCGCATGGTGTTTAGCATCAAAATAACGTAGCGCGTTTTTTAAGGCTAACTTTTTTTCATCTTCAGATAAGATATCTTTTCTTTTCGGGGCGTGGTTGATATTGTTATTATAGGCTTGGGTATTTGGTAAAGCATCAGGAATGCCCTGGATTATTTGTTTTTTGAAGTTGTTCATTTATATGTATTTTAGAAATAGGTCATAAATCCTTATACCTTTCTCTTTATTATTTCTTTTTTATTGAATTTGTTTTCTTGTCATACCCATAAGGACAATGACGACATCCGCTAAGGCAGCAATACCCTCTTTTTAGCAGATATTTTTCTGTAAAGACCTTATAACCATTTTCGGTAAGGTAAAAATCGTCAGGTTCTAAGTTGGAATTTTCATCAAGCATTAAGTATAATTATAAGCCGTAAATTTAATATAATTTACCATTATGATTGTCATAGATAAATTTTTCTATATTCGTAAGCTATTATGATAATTGATTTAGAAAGTCCGAATGAAATTGTAAAGTTCTCTTCAATTAAAAATGTAGAGCTGTTTATTAAACGTGAAGACAAATTACACCCTCATATTTCGGGTAATAAGTATAGAAAGTTAAAATATAACCTGATTGCAGCTAAAGAACAAAAAAGGGACTCTTTACTTACTTTTGGCGGTGCCTATTCAAATCATATTGCTGCTATAGCTGCCGCCGGAATGGAATTTGGATTTAAAACCATCGGAATTATTAGAGGTGAGGAACTGATTAATAAAATTTCGGATAACCCGACATTATCATTTGCGCAACAATGTGGAATGCAATTAAAATTTGTATCTCGTTCAGCATATCGAGATAAGAATGATCCTTCGTTTTTAACTGTATTAGAAAATGAATTTGGAAATTTTTATAAGTTGCCTGAAGGCGGAACAAATGATTTGGCCATAAAAGGATGTGAAGAAATTTTAACAGAAAAAGATAATAGCTTCGATTTTGTTTGTGTATCGGTTGGCACCGGAGGAACCATTTCCGGGTTGATAAACACCGTTAGACCACATCAAAAAGTGTTGGGATTTCCTGCCTTGAAGGGCGATTTTTTACGAGAAGAAATAAGATCATTTACAGCTAAAGATAACTGGCAATTAATATTAGACTATCATTTTGGCGGTTATGGTAAAATAAATACCGACTTAATTACGTTTATCAATCAGTTTAAAGAAGAAACTGGTATTCCGCTTGACCCCATTTATACAGGTAAATTACTTTTTGGTCTTGTCGATTTAATTAGTAGTAATTATTTTAAAAAAGGGAGTAAAATTTTAGCTATCCATACCGGTGGTCTTCAAGGAATACGAGGCATGAATATGAAATTGCAACAAAAAGGGTTGCCAATAATTATTGAATAAATGAAATATCTGAAAATAATAAGATTTATAGCGATTCTAAGTTTTTTTATAAGTTGTGGAACGCATAAGAAAACTATTAGCAAAAGAACTAGTTCAACTAAAACTACCGAGGTTGTAAAAAGAAAACCAACTCCGGTGAAAGTTCAAAAAGTTGAAGCAGCAGATATTGTTTTGAATGAACTGAAGCGTAGAAAACCCAATTTAAGTGATAATACTTTCGATTATATTGAAGAGTATAATGATATTGCAATTCTAGAAATGATATCGTATGAAATACCTGCAAGTATTACATTGGCACAAGGAATATTAGAATCTAGTAGTGGTAGAAGTAGGTTGACTGTAAGAGGAAATAATCATTTTGGTGTAAAATGTCATCGTAGTTGGAAAGGGAAACGGATATACCATGACGATGATGCCAGACAAGAATGTTTTAGAAAATATGAACATCCGTTTACATCTTTTAGAGATCATTCTTTGTTTTTATATGGTCGCGATCGTTACGCAGCATTATTTACCTTGAAAAAAGATGATTATAAAGGTTGGGCAAAAGGTTTAAAGAAAGCAGGTTATGCCACAGATCCTAAATATCCTAAAAAATTAATCAAATTAATTGAAGACTATGAGTTGTACAAGTATGACGAGTTTGATGAAGATTTTCGTTATAGTGGTAAAGTTGTAAAAAAGAAAAATGTCGATGCATATAAAAAGTCATATGTTATTGTGGCAAAAGGTGATACACTATATTCAATTGCAAAGAGTAATAATATAACCGTTGAAAGATTAAAATGGGCTAACGGACTAAAAAGTAATGAGCTTTCAATTGGCCAAAAGTTGTATGTGAAATAGTCTATACCTAAAAAATTTGTAGAATGTCTGTTCGAGGGCAGTCGAGAACTATATTGTTTTGATAGTCTCATATATGGCTCAACTGCACTCGAACAGCTGTTTAATTAGTTACCCTCTTTTTTGATTTAGACGCTTATGGGTTTTAGCACGTTTATGTTTAACAGCTCTTTTTTTCATATCATAAGCTCTATGATCTCGAGTTTTTTTCCAAGTTTCAAATTGTTGCTCATTTAAAATATCTTTCATTTCACTTTGATGAGCAATTTGATTATCCAATCGATTGTTTTTAATTTTAAACACTTCTTCATTACTTCGTTTTTCTCCTTTTTCTCGTAATGCTTTACGCTTCTCCATTTTCAGTTTGCGTTCTTGGGCATTTTTTTTATTGATTTTAAGAATTTGTTGTTGCTGGCTTTCGTTCAATTCTAAACGTAAAGTCATTCTTTTAGTTTGCAACTCAGCAATTTGATCAGGAGTAAGATTTTGATGCTCTTTATTTTTTTGAAATGGTTGCGCGCTTAAACTGATAGCTGTAATCATGAATACAGCAGTTAATAAATTTTTCATAATGATGGTTTTAGAAATTAATAATATTTATACCAATTAGATTTTATAATGTCGTGAAATTGAATTGAATTAATTTTTTCAAGATTGAGGCAAAATATTTTAGTATAGCCGTAGTTATAGTCAAATATTTTAACAAAAATATTGTGATAATTAAACAGTTTCAATATGACATTATGAGGTTAATTTGGTATTATATCTAAGACCGAATTATAATTGTAAGGTTTAATGAAGTTTTCTGTTTTAACAAAGCTTTAACTAAAGGAAATAGTTAACGAATTATAGTGGTTATTTCTTTCTACTATTGATTACTTTAACCACATCAATATCCTTGTATTCATGAGCAATCTCAAAATAGTCGAATTGCAATCTGGTTTTTTGCTCATCTAAACTTCCTGTAGAAAAAGATCGTTGTAAAATATCTTCAACTAAAAAATCTAAGGATTCACTTTCGGGATGATACTCATCTTTAAGAGATAATTTAAACATATTGGCTGTAGTATTGTACCAAAAAGCCTTCCACCCACTTCTATACTCTTTTACGAGGTCAAATGCTGTTAATCCCGTTTGTCTGTGTAGTAATTTTATTAGTATTCTTCCTTCAGTTCGTGTCATTTTTTTGAGTTTTGCTGTAAACTCTTCTTCCATGTATTTTTGCATCTTCTTTGTATGCCTTTTACGTTTTCGTTTAGAACGGATTTTTGCCAATTGATCGTTCAGTTGAATCAATCTTTCAGCAGCCAATTTTGCATAGGGATAGGCATTGTGTACTTTTTTCCAATACCAATAATAATAACGTTTTTCTTTAGTGGTTTTAAAATTGAACTTGTTTAAAACAATAACTTCATCTAAAGGAATGGTAACAGAATCGCCTCTAATGATGATCATATCATCAATAATAGTATCTTTTTCTATTTCTTGAGCATTGATAGAAAAAGAGACTACTAATAAAATTAGAAAAGTGAAATTCCGTATCATAATTTTCTTTTTTTGGAATAACGCCAAAAATTGTTCCAAAAGTATAATTTAAAAGGAAGCTTATGAAATTATAACATCTTTTTTAGGATAAATTATTGCTTCGATTAAAAAAACCAATAAGTTAAAGTTCTCTTCTGTTATCGTTAGAATTAGTATCTATTAATTTATTATACGGGTCTATTCCTACCTCAGTTGGTTTTTGATTGACAATTAACTGAATCTTATTATTGATAGTAGTGATTTTATGTTTTTTTAAGTATAGTATTGTTTCTTTCTTTTTTCCATCAATGTCTTCTTTTCCGAAAATACCTATATCAATATAATCAGCTAAAGGAATAGAATATTCAGATTTTTTCATTTTATCAGTTTTATAGGTGATAGAATCACCTACTTTTTCTCCATAATATTTCTTTCCTTTTTCGTCATTTCGATATTTGCTAACGTTAAATTCTATATCTACTTGATATTTTCCGTTTTCAAGCTGAGTGGATTTCACTTCAACAATCCTGTTTTTATATAAAGTAATGGTTTCAAACATGTCTTTAATAACATATTGTAAAGAATCAGGAGTTGCTTTTTTAATATAATCAACCATTTCAATCGAAGTGGTATAAGGAGCTTCTTGAAATTTTACTTTTTCAACATACTGTTTTAAAGCATTATTCAATTTTTTTTCTCCGATATAATCGCTCAATGCGTAAAAAACTAATGATCCTTTTTGATAGTGAATATAACCCTGACCATCATTGTACATCAACGATTTTTCCCTCTTACTTTCTAATGTTCGTTGCGTTAAATAGTCATCTAATTGTTTTTTTAAGAATTTACGCATTTTATCTTTTCCGTGTTCATGTTCCAACACTTTTAAAGAGACATATTCTGACAAACTTTCTGATAACATTGTTGCGCCTAGCACATCAGCTCCAATTACTTGATGTGCCCACCATTGATGTGCTAACTCGTGTACTGTAATTGCAAACGGATAATCTACACCACCTTCTTCTGTATCATCTACATCGGCAATAAATCCTACGCCTTCCGAAAACGGGATAGTATTGGGAAATGATTGCGCAAAACTTCCTCCGGTTCTTGGAAATTCAATAATACGAACCTGCTTGTGCTGATATGGACTAAAATTATTTGTATTATAATCTAACGAAGCTTTTATTCCAGCCATCATTCTTTCCAGATTATATTCATGTCCTTTATGATAGTAGATTTCTAAATTTACACCCTTCCAAGTATCCTTTTTAATTTCATATTTAGCGGAATTGAAGGCGTAAAAATTTAAAATTTTACTATCCATTTTATAATGATAATACTTACGACCGTCTTTTACCCATTCTTTTTGTAAATAACCAGGTGCAATGGCTATTTGACCTTCCGAAGTACTAACGATAGCTTCAAAATCTATCCAATCTGCATCTTTAGAAATATAAGTATTTGTCAAGGCTGTAGAATCTGAAGGGTGTGGTTTTAACTTGTTTTCAGACAGCTCATACTTTTTTCGAGTTTCATCATCTTTTAATTCTCCACCGCTATTATATCCTAATGACGGGAAGATTCTTGAATTAATAAATGTTCCATTACTTCTTACCGGAGAGTGTCGTCGTAAAAAAGTATTTTGTTTGTTTTTAACAGTAAATGTCAATGAAATACTATCACCAGGGTCTAAAGATTCTTTAAGCTGATAAATATCAAAATGATAAATAGTGTCTTCTGAAACTAAGTAGTTATCCTGGTTAAATTCAAATGTGCTTTGATAATCATTATGATTTAAGAATATACTATCAATTTTCTGATTAGATTTATTAACCATTGTGTACGTTCCTTTGGCATCAAAATTTAATTCTTTAGGATAAATATTCATAGCCACATTTACAGATACAATTCTTGGTTGTATTGCATTTTCGTATTTTTTATATTTCTTTTCCCAACCGGCAGTCTGTTTTTCTTCCTCCTTTGAAGAAACCCATTGATTTAAAACGGTATTTTCATAATAAATACGATAACCTAAACTTAGAAAGCCTATCAATAAAACTAAAAAGCCTGCTATAATTTTCCCTTTGAATCGGAATTTTGCTATTGACAATCTTTCTTTGAACGAATGCGGCAAGCCTCTTACCCAGAATACACCAGCTAATACCAATAAAATTGAACCTCCGAGTAACCAATAGATTTTATAAGCAAAATATCTTGAAAAAGAAGAACCATATTCATTCATGTCTGAATATGAGAAACGAGGACCTTGATTGTATTTAAATATTGATTGTTCTATGCCTGCATATGACAAAAAAGGAATTCCAATGGCAATGATCAGCAAAATAAATAAACCTAAATATGGATTTCGTATCAACGTTTGAACAAATAAAGCCAACAAGGCCCAAATTACAAAATGAATAAAATTGAGCACATATAATTCATATAAATAATGCCCAATCTCAAAATTATAATACCCGTTATACATTTGTATAAGAATACCTCCGGTCATTATAACTAATAATAATATAAGTTGCATTTTTAACAATGCTATTAATTTAGAAAGTAATAAAGACCAGTTAGGTATAGGTGTTACGTCAATTAGGTGATTGGCTCCGGCAATTTTACTTCTATGCACGAGCATTCCCGCGTATAAAAAGGTTAAAATATTAATAAATAGAGCAAAACTATTTCCGGGTATAGCCAGCATCTGCCAAGTTACTGGTAGTGTTTTTGTTCCGAAAATCTGTCCTAAAGAAAGAGAAGTGAGTAAAATAAAAATCAAACCCACTAAGAGTATACTTATAAATGGCCAGCTTTTTATAATATATTTTAAATCTATATTTGAGATCTTCCAAGTAGTTTTTAAGTTTTGAAGAAATGAAAAGTTATGTTTTAATTCCGGTAATTTAATTCTTGTAATTCCTCCAAAATTAGATTTGGTCAGACGCTCCTTTTTATGTTTCTTGAAACTAATTGAAACGGCATTTTGACTAAAAGAAAAATATTTATAAACAGCACCAAAAACGATAGTTGCAATAGCTAACCACAATAACCTGTTATAGATAATTATACCTTTAATAGGGAGCAGTTGTTCATTCTGCTCTGCAACTGTCCAGTAGCGGGTATAATAAGCCGAGGCTTGCTCGCCATAAGGGTCTAATAATGCAGCAATAAATCGGTGATCTGGATTAGATAGTAACCCTTCGGCTACACCTTGAACGAACATTAATAAAACAACAGTAATAAAACCTGCGGCGATATTTCGACTAAAGGTTACTACTGCAAAAACAATGGCTCCAAACAGTAATGCATTGGGAATAATATAAATAAAGTATGACTGTAAATATGCCATAAAATTGAATGAACCTATAATATCTTGATTGGTTCCTGGTAGCCTGAAACCGATAATCATTCCTAATCCAATAGCTAATACGATAAAAAGTACAATAAGCATTGAGCTGAAAAACTTGGCGAATAAATAATTTGCCTTTGTAAAAGGATAGGAATATAAAATTGTATGCATCTCACTTTTATAATCTCTATGAGTTGATACACCAATGATTGATGGAAATAAAAAGAAAATTAATACAGTCAATCCATTAAATAAACCGTTAATTCCTATTGGTGAATTTACAATTTTTGAAGAGCCTGTTGTTGAGGTCAGAAAATCGAAAAAACCAGCAGTACTAGCGGCTAAAAATAATGATAAAAAGAAGAAAATTGCAATATATATGTAAAAAGCAGGCTTTTTAAACCAATGTTTTAATTCGTGTTTAAATATTGTAGAAAACATATGTTTTAAATTAGTGTAATTATTGAGTTGTTAGTTGTACCTAAAGTTTCAGCGTTTCAAATGCTTTAAATATTCGCTTTTAGCTAAGAACAGATTCATCTTGTTTTAAAGCGATAAAATATACATCATCTAACTGAGCAGATGCAGGAATAAAATCATCTGCAGGCTTTTCTAAAGCATATACTCTAATATTTAATGTGTTATCTTGATTGTAGTTTGACGATAATACATTGTAAGTGGCTTCCATTGATTCTAGATCGTCTCGATCAATTATTTTTGTCCAAATTTGACCTTCAATTTCTTTAGTTGCTTCTAATGGCGTTGTATGTTTTAATATTTTACCGCCATTTAATATGGCCATTTCATTACATAATTCTTTTACATCATCAACAATATGAGTTGAAAAAATTACAGTACAATTTGTGCCTACTTCACGAAGTACATTTAAAAAACGATTACGTTCTGCCGGGTCTAAACCAGCAGTAGGCTCGTCCACAATAATTAATTTAGGATTGTTTAATAATAATTGAGCAATACCAAAACGTTGTTTCATTCCTCCTGAATATCCGGCGACATATTTTTTTCTAACATCATATAAATTGGTAATTTCTAATACTTCTTTCACCAATTTTTCTCTATCTGATTTTGAACTAACTCCTTTTAGACTTGCAAAGTAATCTAATAGATCTTCAGCTGACATTTTTGGGTAAACTCCAAAAGATTGAGGAAGATAACCTAATATTTTGCGTAATGACATTTGGTCTTTTAACACATCAATATCATTAAACGTTATAGATCCAGAATCTGGACTTTGTAATGTTGCAATAGTTCTCATTAGCGATGATTTTCCTGCTCCGTTCGGGCCTAATAGGCCAAACATACCTGTTCCAATTTCAAGAGTTAAATCATCAATGGCTTTTACGCCATTTTTGTAAGTTTTTGTTAAGTTGTTAATGGTTAATTTCATTTTCTATTTTTTTGTTTACGATATGTGCTAAAAATATAAATTTTGTTACAGTAAAAGAAAAATAATTGTATTTAAATATTAAAAAAATAAAGAAATCATACTATTTTTACAGAAAGCATTCAGATATAGACTGATTTGTTAAAAACGGAGATGAATTCATTTAATAATTAAGATAAAATAACATAACTTTTGAAATACACACTATGGCGAAAAAAGTAATATTAAATAAAAAATCATTAACATTTCTTGAAAAATATTTAAATAATGCGGCACCTACGGGCTATGAATGGGATGGGCAAAAAATTTGGATGCAGTATTTGAAACCGTATGTTGATGAGTTTGTAACTGATACGTATGGTACCGCTGTTGGTATTATTAACCCGAAAGCAAAATATAAAGTTATTATAGAAGGTCATGCTGACGAAATTTCTTGGTATGTGAATTATATTTCTGATAACGGACTCTTATATGTTATTAGAAATGGAGGCTCAGATCATCAAATTGCACCAAGTAAAATTGTGAATATCCATACCAAAAAAGGGATTATAAAAGGAGTGTTCGGTTGGCCGGCAATTCATACTAGAAGCAAGGCGAAAGAAGAACCGCCAAAACCTGAAAATATTTTTATAGATGTAGGTTGTAAAAAAAAGGAAGAAGTTGAAAAAATGGGAATTCATGTTGGTTGCGTAATTACCTATCCCGATGAATTTCATATCCTAAATAAAAATAATTTTGTGTGCAGAGCTTTAGATAACCGTATGGGTGGATTTATGATTGCTGAGGTTGCTCGTTTACTGAAAGAAAATAAAAAGAAATTACCATTCGGATTGTATATAGTCAATGCAGTGCAAGAGGAAATAGGCTTACGTGGAGCACAAATGATTGCTGAACGTATTCAGCCTAATGTTGCCATCGTGACTGACGTTACGCATGATACTACCACACCAATGATCGATAAAAAAGTACAAGGACATTGCGAAATAGGAGACGGGCCGGTAATTGCCTATGCTCCGGCAGTTCAGCAAAAATTACGTGATCTGATCACCGAAACAGCCGAAAAGCATAAAATTCCGTTTCAGCGTTCAGCCTTGTCAAGAGCTACTGGGACTGATACTGATGCTTTTGCATATAGTAATTCAGGAGTTGCAAGTGCTTTAATTTCATTACCATTGCGCTATATGCATACAACAGTGGAAACTGTGCATAAGGAGGATGTTGAGAATGTAATCAGATTGATTTATGAATCATTGTTGAATATAAAGAACGGTGAAACGTTTAGTTATTTTGAATAATTCTTAATCTTTATTTCGAGTTTTCGATCTATATTGAGTTTTATTTAGGAAATAAACTTTTGTCCAAACCCGGTACAAGACGTAAAGCATTTTTATAATATACTTTTTTAAGCACATCGTCATCTAGGTCTAAGCCATACATTGGCCAAAAGGCATGGTATTTTTTGTGATAAGGAAAATACTCATCATTACTTTCTAAAACCCTAAAATAGGTTGGAAACTCTTTTGGTTTCCAACTGTCTTTCCCGAATAGAATGCGATCCTGGTATTTTGTAAAAAAGGCTTTTGCAAAACGAGGTTGGCGTCCCAATTCGGCAATGATAGCACCAATACCTACATGCATGTTCGGCATTTCGTCGAGTAAAGATCCTAATTTACCTAAGTCATTAGCATACCAACCCATATGCGCATTTATAAATTGTGTGTTTGGGTGATTTCTAAACATATTATGTTGCTCTGCAATGATCTGTTCCCAAGGAACCGGGCTATTAGCGTCACGCTTTCTACGAGGATGTGTTTTTAATTCTAGCCAACGTTCATTATCTCCGTCAAATTTATCCCAAAAAGATTTTGGGTCAGCAGAATGGATCAATACAGGAATACCTAATTCTGCACATTTAGCCCAAATTGGATCGAGACGCGCATCGTCAATAGTTAATCTATTACCTTGGGCATCTTTATTTCTAAGACCTAAACTTTTATACACTTTTAAACCTCTAGCTCCATTTTTAACATCTTTAGTCAACTGATTCACTTTGCTATTTACCCATTCTTTACTATCGGCACCTTCAAAATTAATATTAGCGAATACAACAAATCGGTTAGGATAATGATCCGAAATATTTTGAACGGATTTCTGTAATTCTGCACCCGAACGTCCACTTAGGTTTACCATAATACCCATATTGAGCGTATCCATTGCAGCAATTACTGGTGTTAAATCTTGTTCTGGCATTCTATATTGATGTCCATGCACATCTATAAAAGGAAATTTAGCTTTTTTTATGATCTTACCGGGAATAACCAAGGTCGATTTTGGGTTGTACTCTTCAAATGTGAGGTCTTGAGCAAAAATTGGAAGGATAAAGAAATAGGGCAGCCCTAAAAGAGCGATTTTTATTAGTTTCATCTTGGTAGATTTTTAAGTTCTTAAAGATATAAAACTGGAAATTTATTGAGAAGAATTTAGGAAATGTTTAACACATCTTATTTAACACCAAAATATGATGGTGTCGGATTTAAGTTTCTCACAATGAAAAATGCAACTAATATATTCGGAACCCAGCAAAGCCAAGCCACAATTCTATAAGCTGGAATAAAATCCCCTTGATGCCATGATATTAGTAATGGTAACCAGATTCGTAAGGTAACAGCCGCAAAACAAGCAGCATAACTATAGATCATTAACTGTTGGTGTCTGAGAATATTTCTATTTTTAATGGCCAAAAACGCACCCAGGGTTGTAGAGAACCAAATGATACCTAATATGATAAATCCAGACTTCGCAATTGGACCTCCAGTTGCATAATATCCTATATATATTCCGGCTAAGGAGCTTATCATAACGGCAATGAAATATATCAGTCCTATCTGTCTATGAAATTTGATATGTTTTTTACGTATTCTTTTATTGAACTGAATCCACCCGACTAAAAGTGCTACGCCACCTAAAAGTATATGTGCATAAAAACCGGTATTCCATAATGTATCAGCCAATAAGGCCTCATTTTTTGAGCCAAGAAGTCCAAATGTGCGTTCTATTATAAAATATAGTAACGGATACAATCCTATGGATATAGCTAAAAGTGCAAAAATCGCAAAACTAAATTTCTTTAACATAATTATAAGGCATTATCCATAATTGCTTTTACCACTTCAGGGTTTAATAGGGTAGAAGTGTCTCCTAAATTAGAAGTCTCTTTACAAGCAATTTTACGTAAAATTCTACGCATTATTTTTCCCGATCGTGTTTTTGGTAATCCACTTGTAAATTGAATTTTGTCTAACTTGGCAATCGGGCCAATATGCTCTGTAATTATTTGATTGATCTCTTTACGGAGGTTATTTTGATCACGCCCTTCACCTGTTTCTTTTAAAATTACATATCCATACAATGCATTTCCTTTAATATCGTGTGGGAATCCAACAATAGCAGATTCTGCCACTGCTTGATGTTCGTTAATGGCATCTTCAATTGGTGCAGTGCCTAAATTATGACCGGAAACAATAATAACATCATCAACGCGACCTGTAATTCTATAGTATCCTACTTCATCTCGTAAGGCACCATCACCGGTAAAATACATGTTTTTATATGCAGAAAAATAGGTATCTCTATAACGTTCATGATTTCCCCAAATAGTTCTTGCCATTGAGGGCCAGGGGAATTTTATACATAAACGTCCATCAACTTGATTGCCTTTGATCTCTTGCCCGTTTTCATCCATCAAAGTAGGTTGAATTCCCGGGAAAGGCAAGGTTGCATAGGTTGGTTTTGTGGGTGTTGCATACGGGATTGGTGAAATCATAATACCTCCTGTTTCTGTTTGCCACCAGGTATCAATAATCGGACTTTTCTTTTTGCCAATATTGTCATCATACCAATGCCATGCTTCATCGTTTATGGGTTCACCAACAGAGCCTAATACTTTTAAAGATGACAGGTCATATTTTTCTACAAAGTCTAATTTTTCTTTTGCCAATGCTCTGATGGCTGTTGGTGCCGTATAGAATTGGTTAACCTTATGCTTTTCTACAATTTCCCAAAATCTCCCCCAATCAGGATAATTGGGTACACCCTCAAACATAACGGTTGTAGCTCCATTGGCTAATGGACCATAAACTATATAACTATGTCCGGTTATCCAACCAATATCTGCTGTACACCAATAGATGTCTCCTTCTCTATATTGAAATGCATTTTTAAATGTAAAGGCCGTATTTACCATATAACCGGCCGTGGTATGAACCATCCCTTTTGGTTTTCCGGTTGAACCGGAAGTATACAAAATAAATAAAGGATCTTCAGCATTCATTACTTCTGGCTCACATTCCGCGGAAGCGTTATCAAGTAAAGGTTGTAACCATTTATCACGACCTTCTTTCATATTGATATTACTATTGATTCGTTTTGCAACCAACACTGTTTTTACACAAGGACAATCTTCCAAACCTTCGTCTACAATTCCTTTTAGATCGATAGTTTTAGAACCTCTATACGAACCATCAGAAGTAATGACCATTTTACAATCGCTATCATTAATTCTTGTAGATAAGGCAGTGGCCGAAAAACCCGCAAATACAACGGAATGAATAGCGCCAATACGAGCACAGGCCAATACTGAAATTGCCAACTCAGGAATCATCGGTAAATAGATACAAACCCGATCTCCTTTTTGTATACCTTGTTCTTTTAGTACGTTGGCGAATCTATTTACACGCTCATATAATTGTTGATAGGTAATATGTTCAGCTTTTTCATTTGTATCATTAGGTTCAAATAAAAGTGCCGTTTTATCACTGCGTGTACGTAAATGCCGGTCTATACAGTTTTCGGTAATATTTAACTGTGCACCTTCATACCATTTAACTTCCGGTTTGCTGAAATCCCAGCTTAATACATTGTTCCAACGTTTACGCCAAACAAAATGTTCTTCGGCAATTTCTTCCCAAAAACTTTCAGGGTTTCTAACTGATTTTCGATAAACTTGAAAGTATTCTTCTAAGTGTTTAATATGGTAATTACTCATGTTATTAATTTAATGTTCTTGTGCAATTCCTGCATTATTTGGCAATCTGATAGTGTCTACAATTTCTTGAACTTCTATTGGAGGTTTAGGTGTAAATGACGAGATTACTATTGAAACTATAAAGTTAACAAACATAGCAACGGTGCCAAAACCTTCCGGTGATATACCAAACCACCAGTCATCTTTTGTACCGCCACTAAACCAATCAAATTTAAATTTCATCATATAGTAAAGCATTAGCAATATACCAACTACCATTCCGGCTATGGCACCTTCTTTATTCATACGTTTATAAAAAATACCCAGAATAATTGCCGGAAAAAAGGATGCTGCGGCAAGTCCGAATGCCAATGCCACTGTTGCTGCGACAAAGTCCGGAGGATTGATTCCAAACCATCCTGCAATAATAACTGCAACTACGGCAGAAAGTCTGGCCGCTATTAATTCGCCGTTCTCTGTAATTTTAGGGTTAACAATTTTCTTGATGATGTCATGTGAAACCGAAGCTGAAATTACCAATAGTAGACCTGCAGCAGTAGAAAGCGCAGCTGCTAATCCACCTGCAGCAACTAAGGCGATCACCCAATTTGGTAAACGTGCGATTTCAGGATTTGCCAACACCATGATATCTTTATCAATAGTCAGTTCGTTTTTAGATTTGTCAGCGACATACTGTACCATTCCATCCTTATTTTTATCGTCAAAAGTTATTAAACCGGTGGATTCCCAATTTGAAAACCATTCAGGGAGATCTGCATATTTTGTATTGCTAACCGTTTCTATCATGTTTGTTCTGGCAAATACTGCAATTGCCGGTGCAGTTGTATATAATATGGCAATAAATAATAATGCCCAGCCGGCAGATTTACGGGCATCACTTACTTTTTTAACCGTAAAAAACCGAACAATAACATGTGGTAACCCTGCGGTACCAACCATGAGAGCGGCTGTAATAAAGAAAACATCTATTTTTGATTTACTACCAGAAGTATATTCATGAAACCCTAACTCTTGATGTAATCCGTTAAGTTTGTCCAATAGATATACTCCATCGCTACCAGTACTGCCAAAACCTAATTGAGGTATCGGGTTTCCAGTCATTTGAATAGAAATAAAAATGGCAGGCACCATAAAAGCAAAGATCAACACACAATACTGTGCTACTTGCGTATATGTGATACCTTTCATTCCACCAAGAACAGCATAAAAAAGAACGATAAACATGCCTATAATTACACCGGTATCAATATCTACTTCTAAAAAACGCGAAAATACCAATCCCACTCCACGCATTTGACCAGCAACATAGGTAAAAGAAACTATAAGAGCGCATAATACAGCAACTACGCGTGCTATGTTTGAATAATATCTATCTCCGATAAAATCTGGTACTGTGAATTTTCCAAATTTACGTAAATAGGGTGCTAATAATAAGGCAAGTAATACATATCCGCCTGTCCAGCCCATTAAATAAACGGATCCATCATAACCGTCAAACGAAATTATACCTGCCATTGAAATAAATGAGGCTGCCGACATCCAATCTGCAGCGGTAGCTAATCCGTTTGCTATAGGGTGTACTCCTTTATCGGCTACATAAAATTCACCAGTTGAACTAGCTCTCGACCAAATGGCAATACCTATATATAATGTGAATGTTAGGCCAACTAAAACCCAGGTCCAAGTTTGAATATCCATAGTTAGCTGTCTAAATTGAATTTTTTATCTAGCCTATTCATTAATCTGATATAAATAAAAATCAGGATTACAAAAACATAAATAGATCCTTGTTGTGCAAACCAGAAACCGAGTTTAAAACCACCAAGTTTGATGGTATTTAATTGCTCAACTAATAATATTCCGAATACATAAGAAACCAAAAACCAAATCGACAAAAGGATGGCCAAATATTTTAAATTCTCTTTCCAATATTTTTGTTGTTTTGTTGTATTCATATGGTAGGATTGTTGATTTGGATTAGCAAGATAATAATATATTTTTTTAAAATGATAAAATCTTTACGAACAACAATTATTAGCTTATTAAAGAGAGCATTTTAAAAAAGACTATTTTTGTGTCTTTAAAATTTTTAAATGATCGAGCTTTCGGAACTCTTACAAGTGGTTATTAATAATTGGGGAGTCATTGCATTATTTTTTATTGTTGCCATATTATATTCTTCGGTTGGTTTCGGTGGAGGATCTAGTTATTTGGCAATTCTAACCTTAACAAGTTTGGGTTTTATTCAGTTTAGAGCCATTGCTTTGTTGTGTAATATAGTTGTTGTTAGTGGTGGAACCTATATCTATGCAAAAAAAGGGCATTATAATTGGAAAAAAGTAGTGCCTTTAGCTTTAGTGAGTATACCTTTGGCTTTTATTGGTGGATATTTAAAAATAAGCCAAACTTTCTTTTTTGTTTTATTGGGGATCACATTGATAGTTGCTGCGGTCTTAATGTGGATTTCTAAATATATTGCAGAATCTTCAAGGCAAGAAACACAAAATTCTGTTGCGAAAGATGGATTTTTTGGTGGTATTATTGGATTTATCTCCGGAATGGTCGGAATAGGCGGAGGTGTATTTTTAGCGCCATTATTGCATTTAACGAAATGGGATACTCCTAAGCGAATAGCGGCAACTTCTAGTTTTTTTATATTGGTAAATTCTATTGCCGGCTTGTTGGGTCAATATCAAAACCCAGATTTTTATTTTGAACCTAATATTGCTTTTGTATTGATGCTAACAGTATTTTTTGGAGGACAAATAGGATCCCGATTAAGCTCTTCAAAATTGACTCCATTAACAATACGGAGAACCACCGCAGTCTTGATTGTTTTTGTCGGTCTAAGAATACTTTATAAACACTTATTTTAATTTTTTTTGTTACTCCTAAAGTTATAGTTTCTGTTTTAATGAAACATGTAGAATGAAGAGAAGTGTCATTAATTTTAAACATTAATATACCAATTGGTATATTTTTTATATATTTGTTCAGAATGAAAAAGGAATTGGGTAAGTGAACAGAAAAAAATTATAATTTATATGCCTTCTGAAGAAATAATAGAAAAATTTATTGCACGTGTTGAAGAAAATAAGCACGACAAGGCTATAGAAGAATTCTATTCGATAGACGCATCAATGCAGGAAAATCAATCTGAACCACGTGTTGGTCGTGATCTTCTCGTTGAGAATGAAAGAAAAGTTCTTTCAAGAGTGGGATCAATGACCTCTAAATGTATTCGGCCGGTATTCATTAATGAGGATAATGTAGTTATTCGATGGGTTTTTCATTTTGAGTGGCTGGATGGAACGGTAACTGAAATAGAAGAAATGGCCCATCAAAGGTGGGAAGGTGAGCGTATCGTTGAAGAGCAATTCTTCTATGACCCAAAACAAATGATTCCTAAGTAGTCCTATTATGTTACTCACGAATAGAAATAATAAGTCAATCAGTTTAATGTGAAAAAGAGAAATAATTAATCTATGATCAATACAACGTCAAAAGCAGCACAAACAAGTCAATATATTTTAGAAACGGTATCGCCAATTTTTAATAAGAATGGTTATAGCGGCACAAGTATGTCTGATATTACGAAGGCTACGGGTTTAACCAAAGGCGCAGTTTATGGAAATTTTAAAAACAAGGAAGAATTGGCTTTAGAGGCTTTTAATTTTAATGTAAAATTTATAGTAGATAAGATCAAGTCAATATTAAATGATATTGAATCCCCAATTGCTAAATTATTTGCCTTGACTAACTTTTATAGATCATATTATATGCACAGTTTGCCAAAAGGTGGTTGCCCATTATTAAACGTAGCCATAGATGCCAATAATACCAATCCAGAATTGTTTTACCGCGTAAAATTGGTAATGAAAAAATTGACAGACGGTATTGCTAAAATGATTGCTGAAGGCATAAATAATGGAGAAATAAAAAGTGATATTGATGTTGAGAAATATGGAGGGAGAATATACTGTATGATAGAAGGAGCTGTATTTGCCTCAATGACCTTAAAAGACGATAAATACCTAATGGATATGATGAATCACATAGATAAGATGATACAAACTGAATTGCAACTCAAGTAAACTCAAAATGGAAAAGGTAAATAGTGACAATGGTCAATCAACTGCTTGTATTTTATGTAGCATTAATTGTGGCATAAAAATAGAAGTAGAAAATGATCAATTTACTAGTATTAGAGGTGATAAAGAGCATCTAAATTCTAAAGGATACCTATGTCAAAAAGCGGCTAGATTAAATTACTATCAAAATCACACAGATAGGCTTGAATATCCATTACGAAGAAAATCAAATAATGAATATGAAAAGATAAATTGGAAAACCGCCGTCAACGATGTTGCAGATAAATTAGCTCATATTCGCAATACTTATGGTGGTCATGCGATTGCCTATTATGGAGGAGGAGGTCAAGGAAATCATATGTGTCAAATTTATAGCTCGTCTTTTCGTGCTGCCCTAGGTACACCTTATCTATATACCGCCTTGGCACAAGAAAAAACGGGTGATTTTTGGGTAAACGGCAAACTTTTTGGTAAACAAAGTTGCCATATTACTGAAGATATTGAAAACTCTGATTATGTAATTGTAATTGGGGCTAATCCTTGGCAATCACATGGAATTCCAAGAGCTCGTAAAGTACTGGGTGAAATAGCTAAAGATCCTAAAAGGGAAATGGTAGTGATAGATCCGAGGTCAACTAAAACAGCCGAAATGGCTGATGTACATTTGCAAATCAAGCCAGGTACAGATGCTTATCTTTTATCAGCAATACTTGGAATAGTTATTCAAGAAGGATTGGAGGATCATGACTTTTTAAGCAAACATACTGTTGGTTTCGATCATATAAAAAAATTTTTCACAGACGTATCGGTAGAAGATTATGTTTGTAGAACAGGATTAGATTTACAGCAGGTGCAAAATGTAGCTAGAGGATTTGCTAACGCAGATAGTGGATGTATTCGCGTTGATTTAGGTATCCAACAAAGCCTTCACAGCACGTTGAATTCTTATTTAGAAAAATTACTCTTCATCATAACTGGAAATTTTGGTAAAAAAGGATGTAATAATTTACATACTCAATTAGTGCCTATTGTTGGGCATTCAAATGAACCCGGTGAAGGAGGAGCAACTACAAAAGTAACTGGTATGAAAGAAATCAGTAATTTCTTTCCGCCAAATATTTTACCTTCTGAAATTGACACTGATCATCCTGAAAGAGTACGCGCGTTAATCGTTGATAGTAGTAATCCCATCCTTACTGCCGCAGATAGTAACGCCTATAGAAAAGCATTCGAAAAACTTGAGTTATTAGTGGTTATTGATGTAGCAAATACGGAAACAACTAGAATGGCTGACTATGTACTTCCTGCGCAATCACAATTTGAAAAATGGGAAGCGGCATTTTTTACGTTAGATTTTCCATCTAACTATTTTCAATTGCGAAAACCTATTGTAGAACCTAAGGGAGAGACACTTTCTGAACCAGAAATATATAGACAAATTATGGTTGCTATGGGGTTGTTTCCGAAACGTTTCCCTTTGCTGGAAAGAATGGCAAGATGGCATTTTCGTTTTCCTTCTTTGGGAGTTTTCCCTGCCGGATTAAAATTATTCTTAACATTATATCCTACATATGAGAAAAGTGTACTGATGATTTTATATGCTACTTTGGGTAAAGCATTGCCTGATAAAGCTAAAAATGCTGCTATGTTGTGGGGAGCATCACATTTATATGCTAAAAGATATAGAAAAGCGGTGTTACGTACAGGGTTAAAAGGTAAGGGATTTATGCTAGGTGAAAATCTATTTAAGCAACTTTTAGAAAAAAGATCAGGTATAAAAATAAGTGAGCATGCATACGATGAAGTTTGGGAATTGTTAATGTATCCTGATAAAAAAATACACCTCGTAATTCCTGAGATGATTGATGCTTTGCAAGATATAGAAAAGGAAGAAAAAATTAATAAAGAGTTTCCGTTTATATTGGCTGCAGGTGAAAGAAGGTCTTATAATGCTAATCAAATATTTCGAGATCCTGAATGGCGAAAAAAAGATATGGATGGAGCTCTTAGAATACATCCAAAAGATGCAGCCAAGATTAATGTTTTAAATGGAGATTTGGTATTATGTAGATCAGCGAAAGATACAATTAGGGTGCAAACACAATTTGATGAAGCAATGCATCTTGGATATGTGTCTCTACCACACGGATATGGATTTGAATATACTGATGCTGATAACCTAAAACACTTAAAGCAAAACGGGCCAAAAATTAACAGTCTTACTTCGTCTGAACATTGTGATCCTATTGCAAAAACACCTTATCATAAATATGTGCCGATACAAATTAAGGCTTTAAATATAGCTGCTGAAATATAATTATTATGGATATAAAATCAGATTGGAAAAATATAAGGAAACACTTTAGCAAAAGCTTTAAGTCAAGTTTACATGTGTCTATTGCATCTGTAGATGCAGAGAATAATCCGACCGTTACGCCAATAGGTTCTTTATTTTTAAATGATGGTCAAACGGGATTTTACTTTGAAAAATACCCAACCAAACTGCCTGTTAATGTGAACTCAAATTCAAATATTTGTGTGTTAGGAGTTAATAGTAGTAAATGGTTTTGGCTGAAGTCTTTGTTTAAAGAAGAATTTTCGAGTACACCCGCAATTAAGTTATATGGTACACTCGGTGAAAAAAGAAAATCTACAGAAGATGAAAATAGAGCACTCGTGAGAAGGATGAGGTCAACCAATACATTAAAAGGACATGCATATTTGTGGGGGAAAATGGACTCAGTTAGAGAAATTACTTTTACTAGGGCGGAAAAAATAAATTTAGGTAAAATGACAACTAAACTATAACCAATGATGGCAAAAATATTCATACTAATAGCAAGTTCAATATTTTTAATATTAGGGATAACCCATCTTGTTTATACATTTTTTACCAATAAATTTCTTACCAGAGATGGTGAAACTAATAAAAGAATGAATTCAACCTCTCCAATATTAACGAAAGAAACTACGGTATGGAAAGCGTGGATTGGTTTTAATGCAAGTCATAGTGTAGGAGCAATGTTTATGGGATTGATAAATATTATGTTGGTGTGTCAACATTTTGAAGTGTATCAAAACTCTTTTAATATTCTATTGCTAGATATATGTATTGGTATATTTTATCTTTTTCTGGCAAAAAAATATTGGTTTAAAATTCCACTATTAGGTATTTTAATTGCAACGAGTTGTTTTACTGTTGCCATATTACTATTGATGAAATAAAAAATTTAATAATAAATATACCAATCAGTATAAATCATTTAAGACAGATAAAAAACAAAATTAGAAAAATGAACATAGAATTAATTACTGAAAAACTTGTTGAAGATCATTCGAATTTTTCTAATTACCTAGCTGGTTTATCTTTAGATGAATATGAATTTT
>Ga0209633_10000781_pt1 | contig 35223 bp, 31 predicted proteins | sample Cruoilmetagenom1_FD_187290 | JGI IMG/M metagenome (GOLD analysis project Ga0209633, IMG submission 187290) | Oil polluted marine microbial communities from Coal Oil Point, Santa Barbara, California, USA - Sample 1 (SPAdes) (version 2) | ecosystem: Environmental > Aquatic > Marine > Oil seeps ...
CTCTTAAACTGACAGTAAAAGGATTTGATAAAATTACCTAAAGTCAACATACAGAATATGGGATACATAAATTTTAATCATTTTCAAAACAATATTTAGAAATAAAAAATTAAATTGCACAGCTTGGTAATTTTCACGCAAACATTGCTAGCCTTGTAATTAAAACATTAAACTAAAAAATGGAAAACTCAGAGACCTTAATTGCGGTCGAGCAACTGACTAAGTCCTTTAAAAAAACTACGGTAATTGAAGAGCTTAGTCATAACTTCAAAGCTGGTGAGCGGATTGCCTTAGTTGGCCAAAATGGTGCAGGAAAAACCACTTTAATTCGTAGTATTTTAGGATTATACAAATATAAAGGAGACATTGATGTTATGGGAATGAACCCAAGAACAGAACGTGAAAAAATACTACATCATATAGGTTTTGTCCCACAAATTCCACCTCCAATAAAAATGACGGTTGGCGAGATGTTAGAATTTTTTGGAACACTAACAAATACCGATCAACAAGAATTTATAGTTATCAGTGAAAAATTAGGTTTAGATGTTCAAGGTAATTTAGACAAACCTTTTATGAAACTATCGGGCGGAATGAAACAAAAATTATTAGTATCATTTGCCTTAGGCAGAAAACCAAAAATTTTATTAATGGATGAGCCGGCTGCTAATTTAGATCCAAAAGCACGAACCATTTTATTTGAATATTTGCATAATTTTGATAAAAATGCACTCATGATCATAAGTAGTCATAGAATAGATGAAGTGGAAGGGTTAGTAAATCGATTAATAGAAATGGATATGGGTAAAATTGTGGTTGATAAAGAAGTGCAAACCTAACTAGAATATTTAAATAAATTCCCATAAAGAATAATGCTACATTTATAAAAACGAGCAACTAGGTGGCTTAGCGTCTCTACGAGAGAAATTTTAAACCATCTGTTCAATAAAACTAAAAATGAAAAAAATAACTATACTAATCGGAATTTTTGCAATATTAATTTCTTGTAAGCAAGAAGTAACCTATGAAGCTCGTGCTATCAATTTTGATAGAGATGTTTGTTATGTATGTCTAATGGGTTTAACAGACCAACGTTATAATGCACAAGCAATTAATGAATTTGGTGAAGTACACTGGTATGATGATATTGGCTGCTTAGCTGAAGAAATGAGAGACACTGAAAAATGGTCTGCTTGGAAAGGCAACAAAGTGAAATTTTGGATTGGAGATGCCAGTAAAGGAAATGATCCTTCAAATTGGATTGATGCAGAAACTGCTTTTTATGACTATGGTAAACATACACCCATGGGTTATGGTTATTCGGCTTATGCAACTAAGCCTGTTGCCGATACTATTTATACTTTTAAAGAAGTATTACAACGAATCAATGAAGGAAAAACTATGCGTGAAGCCTTTATTCAAGAAAAAATGCTTATGATGAAAGATGATCCTAAAAAAATGAAAATGCTTAAAGGTAAATTAGAAAAGGAACAAAACAAAAGTGATTCAGTTTCTCATGAAGGTCATAATCATCAATAATAGAATATTAGTAAAATAATCAAATAAAAAATTAGAAAACAAATGAAAAGTTTTGATAGTTTAAAACAAATCATTCATTCAGATATACGACAAAATCTACGTTCTCGATGGTTTTGGGCGTATAGTGTATTATTTGGAGGCTTTGTTGCCATTATGTTTACCTCAGGTATAACTGAATCTCAAATTATAGGTTTTGTTGGGTTAAGCAGATTGATGGTAACATTTATGCAAATAAGTATGGCAATATTACCCATTTACGTACTGATTTCAACGGTTCGTTCTGTGGTGGGAGATCGTGAAAATAGTGTAATGGAGTACATATTATCTTTTCCTATTTCATTTACAAGTTATTATTGGGGAAAACTCTTAGGACGATTCATAATTATATATACACCTGTTTTTATTGCCTTGTTAGGTTCTGTTTTATGGGCTTTACTAACCAATATTGATGTTCCTTGGGATTTATTTTTCTTGTATAGTGCCTTACTAGCATCCTTAGTTTTTTTCTTTCTCGGATTGAGTATGTTCATCTCAGCAAGGGCTTCATCACAAGACATCGCAGTAAGCACAGCATTTATTATTTGGTTATTTTTGGTTGCTTTTATCGATTTAATTCTAATCGGAATTATGCTTAGAATGAGAGGAAATCCAGATTTAATTATAGGTTTAGGAATGTTAAATCCGCTTCAAGTATTCAGAACTGGTAGTTTGATATTATTTGATCCGCAATTAACGGTTATGGGAACGGCATCATATTATGTATTAGATACTGTGAGTCGTGGGGCTTTTATAGCTTTTTCAATACTATACCCTATCGGATTAGGATTTCTGTTTGCCTATTTTGGTAATCGTTATTTTAATAGGAATGATGTTGTTTAATTCGTACTGAGAAATTAATACTAAAATCAATTATAAAATTAGAGCATCAATGAGGTATATCATTTATTTTATAGGGTTAATAATGGTAGCAAGTTTATATTATTCTTGTGGTAATCAAAATATATCAAAATCCGGGCAATTATTCCCCAACGAACCAGACACCACGTCGTTACCCAAATTAGCCATTTTTTTAAAGTCAGATCAATTACGAGCTATAATTGATGAAGAAACAGTGCTTTCTAATGGCAAAAAAAGACATAAAGGCATTATATCAATTCCTCAAAATGGTGATGATTTTCGAAGAGACTCATTAGATGAAGTCTATTGGCCAAAAACTAGTGTAATTGAGGGTGATTTTAGAGGAGCTTCAATCAGATCTGGTAGATGTCAAGACGGAAATTACCGTAAATCAGATTTTAGAACTGCAGATGTACGATGGACAATTTTTGACGGCTCTATAATGGATAGTATTAATTTTCAACAAAGTCGATTATTTCATGTAAAAGTAAACTATGTTTCCTTATCGAATTCCAACTTTAGAGGAGCAAATATGTTTGGTATGGAAGGGCATTTTACAAAAATGCGTAATTGTGATTTTTCAGGAGCTCTTATGAAAGATTCAGAATTTTTAGAGAGTGATTTAACAGGATCCATCGGCATTAAAGCAAAACTATTTAGAGCTGTACTTTTAAAGTCTAAACTAGATAGTTGTGATTTTTCGTATGCTGATTTTACGGGTGCAGGATTAGAAGAATCAAGCTTTATCAACTCAAGACTATGGTATGCTAATTTTCAAGGAGGGCATTTACAAGGTTCTAATTTTGAAGGTGCAGATCTAAAAGGGTGTAACTTTTTTGGAACAGAATTTGAAAACACTAATTTTAAAAATGCTAAAAATATTCCAGATGAAATTAAGAGTTTTATCGATGAAAATGGTTTAGCAACTGGTATTTGGCAAGAAACAAAGTAAATGGCACTTATTAATAATTGAGTGAACAAGAAAATATGAATTTAAATAAGCTATTTATTATAACATTTTTTATTATTGGGTTGATTTGGGCTTGTTCAGAGAAAAAAACTTCTGAAGATGAAATCTCAAAAACTAAGGATACTTTAGCTTCTTATATAGCTCCAAAAATCAATCCAAAAAGTGACAATTTCACGCTATATGCTATAGATACTGCAAAAAGTAAAATACATTGGAATTCTTCACATCATTTTGGTGGTTTAAAATATAAAAAAGGAAATCTGGCTTTTAATAATAATAAACTAACCGATGCTCTTTTTACCATAGATATGAACAGTATTACAAATACCGATATTGAATATGAACTTATGAATGGAACATTAGTTAATGTTCTCAAATCAGTTGAATTTTTTAATACGGAGGCCTATCCTGAAGCTCATTTTGAATTAAACAATATTACCGAGATTAGTGACCATAACTACAAATTTTCTGGTAACTTTATCATTTTTAATAAAGGTATTTCAACTGATTTTGAAGGAATCATCACGCTTAAAAATGATAGCCTTTTCTTTAATTCAAAGTCTATTATTTTAGATCGAACAGATTGGGGTATTTATTATCTTTCAGATAAAAATCCAAATCCAAAAGAAGGTGAAGAAGGTTTTTATGTATCAGATACTATCATGATTGATACACATATTATTGCAACTAAACAATAATAATTATTTTACACCAAATAGTTTATTAAACAACGATTGTTTTTTTTCTTTAGACATAACTTTCATTTCTTCCTCAGGATGATCTCCAAAACCCATCGCTTTAGCTTTATGACAATTTTTAACAATAATTTCTTCTACCATTTCATCATAGGTCATTCCTGTTTTTTTAAAATAATCAGTAAGAAACTTTTCAGAAGCTTCCAGTCCATCAAACTCTTCTATGGCACATAAGACTTTGTATAATGGAATAACGGCATCTTTAACTTTATCATGTACTGGTCGTCTATAAGCTGTATAATTTATAACATTTCTATCAGCATCTACTTTTGTAACAAAGTCAGTTACTACCCAGTAATAACGACCATCTTTTGCTAAATTCTTTACAACGGCCATTACATTTTCTCTATCCTTTATTCGATTCCAAACAATTTTAAACATTATTCTAGGCATATCAGGATGTCTAATCATATTATGCTGAGAACCGACCAATTCATCTTTTGAATATCCTGAAATTTTTACAAATATCTCATTTGCATCCGTTATTTTACCTTTTGGGTCCGTAACACTAATCAATACTTCTTCATCAGGAATTATAATTTCTTCATCAACTGGCTTTGGACGATCTTTTTTTGTAAGTTTTTTGTTCATAATATTATATTAAGATTACTAAAGGTATAATCTTTTAAATTAAATTATATTACTTGAAATATCCTTTTAATATGATTTAGTATCACTCAAATACTTCATCAACTATTTCTACTTCGATAATAAGGTCTGTGTCAGGAGGAATCACATAACCGTCTCCTTTTTCACCATATGCTAATTTAGAAGGAATAAACAAAACTGCTTTTTCTCCATATTCCATTTTTAACAACCCCTCTTTAAGCCCTGTAATTAAACTTGCTTTATTACTATAAATTTGCATTAAAGGATGGTATTTATTGGGTTGGTCATACCGTTCATCATACATATTAAATACTTCAGCAGTTTTTAATACAGTAGTACTAAATAGATTACCATCCGCTGTAAAACCAGCAAAATTAATTAAAATTTCACTATTCGGCTTTGGCTTTTTACCCGTTCCTTTTTTAGTCATTAACATTTTTAAGCCTGATGGAAATTCCTTTGCTAATCTCTTATTATTTACAAAATATCTCTGCATCTGTTTTTTAGCTTTTTGTGCTTTTTCGCTTCGCTTTATAGCATTACTACCTTCTTCTTTCTTTTTTTCACTAAAAGATTTAAAATGTTTAGCAAATACTGATAAGGCATCAAAATCATTTGCTGATTTACCTTTTCTAATAATTTCAATTTTTGTGATCTTATCATCACTAACAATGCTATCAACTATTTCATGTCCTTCTACTATACGACCAAAAACACTATGTTTCCCATCTAAAGAAGGAGATTTATTAAAAGTAATAAAAAACTGGCTACTATTCGTATCTGTTCCTGAATTTGCCATAGATAATACCCCGGAAGAATTGTGTGTTAATAAAAAATTTCCTTGCTCATCAACAGGGAATTCATCTTCAAAAAAATAACCTGTTCCACTTCCTTCACCTTTTGGGTCTCCTGCTTGTATTACATATTGATTACGTTGAAATAACATCCCGTCATAAAACCTTTTTTTACTAAACTTTTCGTCAACAAATGTATTTGTTCCTTCTGCTAGCGTAATAAAATTCGCAACTGTTATGGGTGTTTTCTTATACGCTAATGACGCAACAATCATACCTTTTTCTGTAGTAATTTCTGCATATATACCCTCTTTTAAACCTAAATTATTGTTGCGATTACAAGCTAATAATAAAAGTGAAAATAAAAATAGGGTTCCTAAATTTTTCATCTTAAACAATTAATAATTAGTTAACTAATATACCTGAGAAATTATCAATATTCTCTAATAAGACAAAAGTACCATTTTATTGTAATACCTATATGTCTTTTTTTCATTATTTAAGTAAAATATACCTAGATAAAAACTTGAACTACAAAAACCAAACTTCTAATACTGATATTGATTATTTACTTATGAAAAGAACACCTGTTCATATAAAATGTCAATTAATTTTATACTACTAGAATTTATCTAGAAACTTATTCTATATTTTTAATAAACTTTAGAATAGACCTTCAAACATAAAGGTTGTAGATGATCTTACCAATCATTTTGACTAGTAAGTGACACTGTTTTAGTGAAAAAAATTATATAAAAAAAACTCATATTCTTGTAAATAAAACCATACCTCTTATTGGTGAAGATTTACGTGAAAAAATTTCTAACAAATTACAAGCCTATAGTACTAATTCATTTATGATAAATGTCATTTTTTATCCTAATATCATAGGTTACATTTGTAATGTAAAAGTGAGCCCTTAAAGGTTAATTTTGGATTTACGTTAGCAAAATTTTAATTTACAGCATTATTTGATACTGTAAATTTGCATTTTTTGATTATTTTAGTTTGAAAGGCTGTATTGAAAAATAGATTTTCTATTCGATACAGCCTTTTTATTATTAGAGAAGCGTAATGAATTTTCTAAAGTATATGTAGGTTAAACAGAAATTAATCTATAAACCAATCTAGGGTTTCTTGTGTTGGTATTTATCCAAGCTATTAAAATTATTGATTCATTTATTTGGCTAATAACTGCATGATTGTTATTTGTTTTTGTTGCACTTATTTCTTGTTGAGTTTTATCTTTTAATGAGGATACTATCTTTTCTAACATTATCTTAGTATACCCCTTATCATTAAGTTCATAATACATTTCATAAACAATATAGTATTTTCCATAATGTGTTACCATTTGAGGATGTCTACCCTCAGCACTTAACAATTCTTTTTCACCAAATTGATTATTTGTTTTAGATGCAAAGAAAATTCCTGAATTATTATCTGCACCAGAAAACCATATTGCACCTAAATCAGAACCATTCTGAGCTAATGCTGGTCCGGTATGAGGACAGCCATTAAAATGCCAGTTATCTCTATTTATAGGTGCTGGATCAGTAAATGTTTTTCCATTATCTTTTGATGTCGTATAATACATATCTCTAATTTCTACATCTGATGTATCAAAATTACCTTTTAGTAAATCCTCATCTTTTTCAATAATATTACGATAAGCTACATGTAATTCATTAGTACTATCCACATAAATTTCAGTTCTACAGCATTCACAAGTAGAACCTGCTATTGGAATTTCATTAAAGAAGCCTTTATCTTTATTGGTTTTAGCAAAATATAGTGTCTTCCCTTTTCTGCCTTTATGAATTGGCATTCTACTATCTAACCATGAAATTCCTAATTCTCCATCTGGTAACATTGTTATATCAAAAAAGCTTTGACTTGTTGAGTTTTTATCTGGAACCAATTTAACTTTATCACTCCATGTTTTACCCTTGTCTGTAGATATGGTATAATACATTGTACCTCCAAACATAGAACGCTTAGATTTAGATTTGACTCTGAAAATTGCATAAATTATCCCTTTATCTGTAATTCCAACTTTTGCCATACTTTCGGCATGCATTTGTAATCCTTTAGAAGGAGGAACTAGAATAGGCTCTGAAAATTTTTGGCTTTTGGTGTCAAAAAATGAAAATTTTAAGATGTTTTGATTACTATCCTTGCTCCATTCTGTCCAATTCATCAAAACTTCTGTACCAGAATTGAATATAAATACACCTTCAGAATTCACTTTTGAATCGGTTAATTTATAGATAGTATCATTTAGTGCTACATCTTTACTACTTCCTGAATTTTCATTTTTATCATTTGATAAACTTTTCTCTTTACATGAAGTGAAGGATATTAGTATCCATACAAAAAAAACTGTAAATTTAATAGGCTTCATTGTGTCTGTTTTATAAAGGGAAGTACAAATATACTTCCCGATAAATTTAATTAAAATTTATAATTTAATCCTACTACAAATGTACGTGGTACACCTGGAGTATACGTTGTTCTTCCCCAAGCCGTATTTGCTCTAGTTGAATATAAATCATCAGATAAATTCATAATATTCATCCATAACCCAAAGTGTTTCATGTCATACCCCAATCGTGCGTTAAATGTGTCATAACCTTCATAGGTAAACTCATTTTTATCATCTGTAAAATATTCACTTACATGTTGCCACTCTACTCCTATTCTAAAACCTTTAAAAAATGTTGGCTTATAGTCAACTCCAGAATTTGACACCCATTCAGGTGCTCCAGGCATCTCATTTCCGCTAAAATCTTTAGTGGGCTGACCATCAACAATTTTCGTGACAAAACTAACATATTCATGTTTAGAATAAGCACTATTGTAACGAATACTCAAACCATCAATTGGTTTGAGGTTTATCCCAAATTCTACTCCATTATGTTTAGTTTCTCCTACATTTTTATTTTCTCTAACAGTAATTCCATCCACTTTTGTTGAAACCGAAACAACTTCATCCTCTCCTTTTAAGGAATATACTGCAAAATCAATATATAATTTATTTTTCAATAAACTTAGCCAACCTCCTAATTCTATATTGTTAAATGTTGTTGGGTCTAATAATGGCACATCGTCTTTTCTGAATAAATCTCCAATTCCTGGTGGAATAAACCCTACACTATAATTTGTATACAATCCTACCCCTTTTGTAAAATTATAAGCAAAACCAATACGTGGCGTAAATGAAGTAAAAGTCTCTTTTGCATCTGCTGAAGAATAATCAGAGGCATCATCTAAACCATTTCTAAAATCGTAACTATAGATATCGTATCTAACACCTGCATTGATTTTAAAATTTTCAAAGGGTTCTACATCTCCAGTTATATAAAACCCTGTGTTTTTGATATCGGTTTCATAATCAGATTTATACTCTCCTGTAGCTGTGTATGAATCAAAAAAACCTGTAGCATTACGAGACACCTCTAGTATCTCTGCAACAAAAGTCTTAGGACTAGAATCGAAATTACCACCTATAATTAAATTTGACTTCAATGCATCAAATTTAAAATTATGCTGTGCATAAATGGCAAAGGTTTTAAAACTATTGTCATTTAATTCTCCTTTAGTACTTTCTCCAAACTCAGTATCACTAGCAATTCTATAACTTGGGTTTTGTTTCATAGTATTATCTCTAAACACCAAACTAAGTGTAGAAATATTATGATCGTTCCATTGTTGATTTAAAGTAGAATTAAAACGTAGGGCTTTGGCATCTCTAAATGTAAAGGTGTGAAATGACGAATAATCTTTGTTTTTAAACTTCGTTTCGTCTAAACTTCCACTCATTTCACTATAATAATCTACATACGTCAATGTATTAGACCAATCTAATTTGTCAGAAAACTGATGTGTAACTTTTCCTGTTATAGCTAGTTTGTCATAATCGCCATAAGCCCTTATACCATCCTTAATTGCTGACTTATAAACACCTAAATAAACTCCTGTTTTACCAAAAGTCTTAGAAATTTTAATATCTCCTCTAAGATATCCATCTGTATGACCTCTAACGCCAATTTTACCCGTCAGTTCTTTACTTGGTTTTTCTGTGATAAAATTAATCGCTCCACCAATGGCTTCACTTCCATATAAAGAAGAATAAGGCCCTCTAATAATTTCTATATTTTCGGTAGCTAACATATTCATCTCTAATAAGGCATTGTGGTTAAAAACACCCGTTGGTCTAATAGGAATTCCATCTTCTAAATAAAGAAATAAACTTTTTGTTGAAATGGGTTGACGGATAGCCATCATATGCTGTTCATTACCTAAATCTACCATATGAACTCCAGATTTTTGATTCAATACTTGATCTATAGAAATTGGGTTTACCTCATCCATTACTTTACGTGAGATAGAAGAAATGGCAACAGGTAATTCTTTACGTTTTTGTAACGTACGAGAAGCACTAACTACAACCATATCCAAATCAACAGCAGTTTCTTCCATGGTAATTGTCATATTATTTATTGCTTTAATTCTCTTAGTATTATACCCTAGATAAGAAATAACAAGCAAATCATTTTCTGCTACATTGTCTAATGTAAAAAACCCTTTATCATCAGTGGTTGTTCCTTTTGCTAGTTTTTTAGAATTTATATGAACTCCTTCTAAGAGTTCTTTACTTAGAGCATCTACCACTGTGCCTTTTACAGTAATTGTTTGTGACCAAATTGATAATGAAATTATACTTATCAATAATGTTAAAATATATTTATTCATGTTTTTTGTATCTTTATAATATTCAACTGATTTTAAAAAACCCAGAAATAAGTAATCAGTTTATTTCTGGGTAATAATCAACAGTAATCAAATTTTTTATTCGTGTTCAATTTTATTATTTTTTTAAAAAGTGTATTTTGCATAAACACTAAAGCTACGCCCTGGTTCGTAAATTCGGCTTCCAACAGTATTATCAGCTGTATTTTTAAAGCTAAAGTTTAAATGGCTATAGTAGGCTTCATCAAAAATATTTAATGCTGCAGCACCAATCTTTAAATTTTTGATAGGCTCTACACCTACTCGAATGTCAAATGTGGTATAGCTTGGTGTGGGCACAGTTTCTTTAAATGATGCTGATAATTGATCCTGTTCTGCAACAAATTGAGCACGCAAATCAAACCAATAGGATTTTTTTTCAAATTTTAATCCCAAATGAGCGTTTAATGGGGCTATCTGAGCTAAAGGCTCATCATAGGTTTCATTAGTTGCTTTCGTATAGGCTATATCTGATAAAAATTCAAAATTAGATGTAATTTTATAATTGAAAAATGCATCAAATCCAACCTGATTTGCATCTACATTTATATATTGTTTTGCATGAGTAAACGGATTTACAAAGATGGTTTTAAAACGATCGTCATCATCTCTTACAATTGCTGAAATGTAATCTTTCATAATTGAATAAAACACACTTGCTCCGACATTTAACTTACTATTTCTATGCTTAAATGCGATTTCAAATTGGTTATTCTTTTCAGGAGTTAAGAAAGGATTTCCAACATATTCATAAGAATCTGAACCAATAGAAAAATGATAAATAAAACGCTCTATCATTGAAGCTGATCTAGTTCCTAACCCATAAGCTAATTGAACTTGCGTTCCATTATTTTTATATTTTATAGAAAAATTTCCACTAATTGTATTCTCAGAAATGTCATCAACACTTTCTCCATACTTTAGAATAAAACCAGCAGAAGGATCATCAATTTTAGCATGTACAAAATCAACACGAACTCCTGAAGTTAATGCCCATTTCTCAGATAACTTATAGGTTCCCTCTGTAAAGAGTCCAAAGTCTGATGATGATGCATCTTGCCAAACAGCATCCTTTTTCACAGGACGTGCATCCTCAGGAAATGGTGTTCCGTCAGGTTTTAATTTGATAATTCGAGTACGTTCTCCTCCTCTTTTAATAAGATCTGCATCAGCACCTACATAGAGTAAAAAATTATCACTTGGTGTTAGCCCTAATTCAACCTTACCTCCATAGGTATTGGCTGTCACTGGTGTTTGAGCATCCATTTTTTTAAAACTTGGACGCTCATGATTGGTCATCAAATGATCAACAAAAGACAAATACGATTTAATTGTTAAACTATTAATTAGTTCAGAAACTTTTTGAACTTTATAATCTATACCTAAAGAATAACTATCATCTTTAGGTGAATCCATTGGCAAACCAGCATGGTCAATATCCTTACCAAATTTTTGCCTCCAATCTACTTGTAATCGTTGATTGTTTTTAGGATTATACCCAGCTTTAATAGAATAACTATCTGTAACAAAAGAAGCTGGCGTTTCTATGCCATTACCATCTTTATAATCATCAAAATCTCGATGCTCTCCAGTAACAGTCACATCATATTTTTCAGCAGCATATTGCAATTGTGCACCTGCCATTAAATTATTTCCATTAGTTTCATAACCACTTTGAACATTTCCATGAAAACCATAATTTTCGGGTGTTGGTACTCTAGTAACTAGATTCACTATAGCACCAAAATTTTGCCCATAACGAACTGTAAAAGGCCCTTTAACAACCTCAACTTTACTTACCTCTTCGGGTATAACATGGGCTGTTGATGGATCCATTCTATTCGGACAAGCATGAACAATTTTTGTTCCTCCATCATATTTGATATTCATTTGTTCGTACTTAAAAGCTCTAAATGATGGCTCAGATGCTGTAGCACTCCGTTTTTGAATACTAAAACCAGAAATGTCATTAAAAAGTTCAGCAGCATTACGTGCTTGACTACCTTTTTTGGCATCATCAATCACCACTACAGAATGTGAAATATCATCTAAAGGATGCGATTTTACTACAATCTCATCCAAAGAAATTTTCTTTTGAGATAAATTAATTATTGAAGCTTCATTTACGGGCACTTGAACAGTTATATAAGACATGTGCATGATTTCTAGTACAGCATCTTCTATAGCCTCTATATTAAATTCGCCCTTCATATTTGTTAAAGTATAAGTAGTGGCACCTAATACTCTAACAGTTGCATCAGTTATTGGTTTTTTAGTCTGCCCATTTAAAACTACACCAGTAATATTTGTTTTTTGAGCAAATAAGAATGTACTTAATAGTGCAAATACTACACTAATAAAAATTGATTTTTTCATTGTATATTATATTTTATAAAGGTTTTTTTAATAAATTACCTTTACAGTATGATTTCACAACACAATTTATTGTGTTATTTTATTCTTTAAAAAAATTTGGTTTCTGTTTACGGTTGTAAACCATGATTCTCTTCTTATTATAGTGTAAAACATGCACATATTTAAATTATAGCCTATTTACATAACTAGAACTATTATTATAATTTCAAAAAAATTGAAATTATAATATCACACAATAAAATAAGAATGAAGTTAAGTAAGCTTGGGTGGGCGAAAAATAGCATTAATATAATCTTTAATCACAAAATGCTTAGTATAAAAGGGAGATAACAGTTCTTTTAATTCATCTTGAGAATATGAATCATACTCATAAAAATCCAACGTAGAAATGGGATAATCATTCATATTTAATGGAACAACTAGCATTGGATTATTACTATTAGATTGAGTATTATTCTCCTCTATCATAGTATTTAAATAACAAATTCCATTACAATCTAGAATAGGTTTATTTCTGTTTTCACAAAGTTCAGCAGCAATATAATCATAATTTGCATAATAAACTATCAATGGTACTATAGGACGTACCATCGCCATCATATAAAGAAATGTAAATAAAATAACAAAATTATTCTTATTCAAACTGTCTTTGTTTTGTGGTACAAAGGTATACTATTTTTATAAATTCACACAATAAAATACTATTTTGTCTTTTATTTTAACTTTTAACTAATTTTTTCTTCAATTTTCAACTATGTAACATTTATGACAAAAATCATGCTTTAATTTAAAAGACTTTTATACATTTGCTTATCAAAAGATAATTTTGTCTTTTTATTGTTTAACTAAATTAAACCAATTTATTATGTTATCGAAAAAACAAGCACGAGCTTTTTTTCTTGGTGGTACGGTTGTTACATTTCTTATTTTTATAGGATTAACCGTATTTTCATTGGGAGAAGCTCAAGATCAATCTCACTCTGAAAATATCACTGAAGCAGTAGTACGCGGTAAAAAACTTTGGGATTCAAACAATTGTATGGGTTGTCATACTATTATGGGAGAAGGTGGCTATTATGCACCTGAATTAACTAAAGTTATAGACCGATTAAATATAAGATATGATGGTGCTGGAAAAGAAGTTATTAAGAGTATATTAAAATCTCCTACGCCATGGGAACCACACGGAAGAAAGATGGTAGCCTATAATATGTCTGAGGAAGAAGCCAGTGATATTGTTGCATTCTTTGATTGGATAGATGATATTGACCTTAATGGTTTTGAAACAGTAATTTCTCCATTAGCAAAAGATAAAACTAACAACTAAACAAACACATCATGAAATATAAATCACAAAAAGTAGCCTATTGGTTTTTTGCTTTATCAATGCTATTATTATCATTACAATTAATCTATGGTTTAATCATGGGGTTTGCACATGCAGGAATGGATGGATTACATGAATTTATCCCTTTTAATACTGCAAAAGCAGTACATACAAATTTATTAGTCGTTTGGCTATTATCTGGTTTTATGGGAGCAGCATATTACATTATTCCTGAAGAAGCTCAACATGAATTGGTGAGTGTAAAATTAGCTTATGTACAATTAATCTCTCTAGCTTTAGTTGGTGTAGCAGCAATTGTAGGCTATCACTTTAATTATTGGGAAGGAAGAAAATTTTTAGAGATACCAAGACCATTAGACTATCTAGTTGTCGTAAATGTATTATTGTTTATGGGCTTAATTCTCATGACCTTATTTAAAGGTAAACGTAAAACAACTACGGCATTAGTACTTACTATGGGACTCTTATTTGCCGCACTACTCTACTTGCCAGGGATGATACATTTTGATAGTCAAGTCTTAGATTCATTTTTTAGATGGTGGGTTGTTCACTTATGGGTAGAAGGTGTTTGGGAATTAATTATGGGTGGTATTCTTTCATTTTTATTAATCAAACTTACTGGTGTTGACCGTGAAGTAATCGAGAAATGGCTATATGTAATTGTAGGTTTAACATTCTTATCAGGTATTTTAGGTACGGGTCACCACTATTATTATATAGGTGTAAATAAAATTTGGTTAATTGTAGGTGGTATATTTTCTGCTTTAGAACCCTTAGCATTCTTAGCCATGGCATTATTTGCAGTGAATATGTATCGTAAAGGTGAGAAAAAACATCCTAACAAGACAGCATTATTATGGACTATAGGTTCTGCAATAGTATCCTTTGTTGGTGCAGGTTTATTGGGTTTTGCACATACCCTACCACAAACAAATTTATATACGCACGGTACAATTGTAACTGCAATGCACGGACATTTAGCCTTTTGGGGAGCTTATGCTATGATTGTTTTTGCAATTATAAGCTATGCATTACCAAATATGACCGGTAGAAAATTCTATGACACTTCTAGAGGTAGAATGGCTTTTTGGATTTCTAATATTGGTATGATAGGTATGACTGTTGCCTTTGGTGTTGCTGGTGTAGCACAAGTCTATATGGAACGTAAAATGAAAATGGATTTTATGACCGTTCAAAAAGATCTAGAAGTTCATTTTTGGGTACTCATCATCATGGCAACTATGTTTATTGTAGGTATTACACTTTATATCATTGAGTTTTTTAAACACGGGCAACCCAACGATGAAGCCTTGGAAATTAACGAATTCATTGAGAATCAATAGAATTATATTTTAGTCTTATTTATTAATTAACCAGAGTTAACTTGTTTAACTCTGGTTTTTTTATGCTCTTGTATTTTATAAAAAAGTGTAAAAAGCTATACTATAACAATTTAATCATAAAACAAGTCAACTAAATTATTTACTTACTTCTTTAATATTTTTTAGTTTGAGTTCGTGATGTGCTTCGCAGTTCTTTTTCACTTATATTTTGTTAAAAAACAAAACTATAATACTACTATACTTTATTTTTTTGCATGATCTAAGCAAAAAATAATTCAATTTATTTATGACAAACTTTATAATTAAATTGAAATTATTTATATTTATTTTCATAAAAAGATATATCTATCTTTTTATGACAAATATCATATTTAATTAAGATAGGCTATGTTACTTTTGTTACTCAGTAACATTAGTCACAAAGTTGGCTCTTGAAATAAAATCAATACATAAATCTTAAATAAAATGAGAAAACTAAATTTAATTATGATTCTTTTACTTGCAACAATAATTTTTAGTTGTAAAAATGACAAAAAAACTGAAGTGAAAGATGAGGGAAAAGGAGAAACTACTGCATCTAATGAAATTTCTATAACAGATTTAGAAATGGAAAAAGGAGCAGCCATATACTTTGATAAGTGTGCTGGTTGTCATGGTTCTAGTCGTAAAGGTGCCACAGGCCCTTCATTATTACCAGATGGCGATGGAAAAGCTGCAGCAACGAAAGCACTTGGTGTTGCAGGAATTAGAGCATTTATTGAAAATGGTACACCTGGAGGTATGCCAGAATGGAAAGGAATTATGACCGAAGAAGAAATTGAATTAATGACTCGGTTTTTACAAGTTGCACCTCCAATTGTTCCCCCTTTCGGTATAGATGAAATTAAAAATAGCTGGAAATTAATTATTCCTGTAGCTGATAGACCAACTAAACCAGAACATACTAGAAATATCAAAAACTTTTTTGGTGTGATAATGAGAGATGCAGGTAAAGTTGCAATCATTGATGGTGACACAAAAGAAAAGTTAGCCGTTTTAAAAACGGGCTTTGCTGTTCATATTTTAAGAACTTCAGCCTCTGGAAGATATATTTATTCTGTTGGTAGAGATGGTAGAATTACCATGATTGACACCTATTCAAAAACACCTACAATTGTTGCTGAAGTAAAAGGTGGTTTTGATGCTCGTTCTGTTGAAGTATCTAAATTTAAAGGTTATGAAGATAAATATTTAGTATTTGGAGGCTATAGTCCAAGCCATATTGCCATTTTAGATGCACAAACTTTAGAGCCTTTAAGTGTGACTGAAACAAAAGGTAACGCTTGTGATGGTGACAAAGAATTTATTGAAGAAGCTCGAGTTGCTTCAATTGTAGCATCGCATACAGACCCTGTTTGGATTTGTAATGTTAAAGAAACAGGTATGGTTTGGATTGTTGATTATACTGATCCTAAGAAACCAGGAATGACTCAAATTCCTTCTGCTAGGTTCTTGCATGATGGTGGTTTTGACTCTACTGGACATTATTTTTTAGTTGCTGCAAATGCAAGTAATAAAATAGTAGTAATTGATGTTCCTAATAAAAAATTAGTAAAGATTATTGAAACAGGTAACAAGCCTCACCCAGGAAGAGGTACTAATATTAAAAATAAATTTGGTAATCTTTGGGTAACTTCGCATTTAGGTGAGAATAAGTTGTCATTTATAAAAACAAATCCAGGTGAAGGACAATGGACAGTTGTTAAAGAAATAAAAGCTTCAGGTACAGGAGGAGGAGCATTATTTGTTAAATCACATCCAAAATCTAAACATTTATGGGTGGATAGAACTTTAAATCCTGATGCAAAATTAAATTCTGCCGTAGATGTTTTTGACACAAATACATTAGAGCTAAAGAAAACATTATCAGCTCCAGAAGGTGTTGATGGTAGAGCTGTACATTTTGAATATAATAAAGCTGGTGATGAAGTTTGGGTTTCTTATTTTATGGGTACAAAGAGTGCTATCGTTATTTACAATGATAAAACGCTAAAAGTTGAAAAAATTATTCAAGGAGATTGGGTTGAAAATCCAACAGGAAAATTTAACGTTTACAATACTACACACGATATTTATTAATAAGTATTCAATTAAAATCAATAGGCAGTTTTTTACTGCCTATTGATTATTTCAAACTATAATAATGAAGAAATTAATATTGCCCTTTGGGATATTATTGTTTTGTTTTAACCTGCTATCTGCTCAAGAACAAAAAGTAGATACTACCAAAACAGAACAATTGGATGAAGTTGTGGTTACTGCACAATTTACACCAACAAGTGAGAAGAATGCAATTTATAAAGTTAAAATAATAGATACCAAGACAATAGCAGCAAAAGCAGCTACAAATTTAACTGATTTGTTACGACAAGAATTACAAATAGATTTTTCCTTCAATCCTGTTTTTGGAGCAGGTATTGAATTAAATGGTGTGTCAAAAGAGAATATAAAAATTCTCATTGACGGCGTACCTCTAATTGGAAGAGTAAATGGTGTCTTAAATCTAAATCAAATCAACTTAGAAAATATTGAAAGAATAGAAATAATTGAAGGTCCTGTTTCTGTTTTCTATGGAACAAACGCTATGGGAGGAACTATCAATTTAATTACTAAAAAAGCACAAAAAAAAGTTGTTACAGGAGGTTTTTCAGCATATTATGAGACCACAGAAGTAAAAGACATCAATGCTTATTTTGGGCTTAAACTAGGAAAAAACATACTTAAATTTGGAGGTGGTTATAACTATTTTAATGGTCTAAATACTGATGGTGACAATACAAGATCACTAAATTGGCCAAGTAAAAGGCAGTTTAATAATAATTTTAAATTTATTCGAAATATTGGCAATCTAAAATTGCACTATTCTAGTGATTTTTCAGAAGAACTGGTAAATACTTTAGGTGAAATAAAGAAAAAAAAAGCTACAGATGTTGATTATACTACACGTAGATTTGATAATAACGTTAATCTTCAAGGAAGGTTGAAGAACAATCATTATCTTGACCTTACTGCATCCTATTTGAATTATGACAGATTTGATCTGTCATATAAGTTTGACCCAACTACAAATTCAAGAACATTAATAGAGAATAATCCAAATGAAAATGGAAATTATTTTAATACCCTTTTTCTAAAAGGACAATACACTATTAGCAATCTTGATAATAAATTAAATTACCTTATTGGCCTAGAACATGAGTCTAACAAAGGAAAAGGAAATAGAATTTTAGATAAAAAGCAAAGTATTCAAAATACTTCTGTTTTTTCTAGTATTAATTATAAACTTTCTGATAATTTTGAAATACAACCTGCATTAAGATATACTTATAACAGTGCTTTTAGTAATTTATGGTCTCCAGCATTGAATTTAAAATACAAAATTGACAATAATCACATTCTTCGATTTGCCTATGGAAAGGGATTTAGAGCTCCTAGTATTAAAGAACTATATCTAGATTGGACACCAACTTTTGGACCTATTACTTATACTTTTTCTGGAAATAAAGATTTAAAATTAGAATCTTCTCATAGTTTTAATTTTTATTACACCTATACATATACATTTACTAATAACAGTTTCATTTCAATAGAACCATCTTTTAGTTATAATGAAATAAAAGATTTAATTGGCTTAAGTGAATTGATAAATTTTGAAAGATATTATATCAATTTAAATACCATGAAATCTCAAAACTATGGAGTGCAAGTAAAATATAAAGCCTTTGAAAATTTACAATTTAATCTAGGATTATCCTATTTAGGAAGGTATTTAAAATATACTTCTGAATTTAATTCAGATAAATTCATGTTTACGCCTTCTGTAAATACATCGTTTTCATACACTTACAAACCATTCGAATTAAACCTCAATATCTTTTATAAATACTCAGGTCAAAGAGACGGACATTATATTGAAAAAGAAAATAGTGTAGATGTACTAAAAGAAACAAGTCGTCAAGATTTTAACAATTTAGATGTCACATTACAAAAATCATTTTACAAAAACAGAATTACTCTTTCTATTGGAGCAAAAAACATTTTTGATGTTACTGACATCGAAAATATAAATCAGATTGGAGTTGCCCATGAAAGAGATAGTCAACTCTGGGGTAACTCCTACTTTATAAAAACAACATTTAATTTTTAATAACCATTTTACTAAACAATACAACAATGAAAAAATTAATTTATGTAACCGTTCTAGTTACATTGTTTGTAACTACATTAACAGCACAACAATTTGATTTGTCTGCTGAAGTAAGACCTCGTTATGAAAACAAACATGGCTATAAAACATTATTACCTACAGATGCTGACGGCTCTAACTTTGTTTCTCAACGTACACGTCTAAATTTTGGCTATACAAACGAAAGATTAAAACTTTTCGTTGCCATGCAAAATGTTAGAGTTTGGGGTGATGTTAGTACCTTATCTAGTGATGACAATGCAACTGCATTACACGAAGCATGGGCTGCAGTAAAACTAACTGACATAGTTTCTATAAAATTAGGTCGTCAAGAAATAGTATATGATGACCATAGAATTTTTGGTAACGTAGGTTGGGCACAACAAGCTAGAAGTCACGATGCTGTTATAGTTAAGCACAATTTTAATAAGAATAATAAATTAGATGTTGGTTTTGCATTAAATTCAGATTCTCAAGACGGGCTAGATAAATTATACAGTAATACTGCAGGATACAAATCATTTCAATATGCATGGTATCATGGTGATTTTAACAAATTAGGGCTAAGCTTTTTATTGTTAAATACAGGCATTGAATATCTTGAAAATGCTGGCTTGGCTAATGAAGAACAAACTATAGATTATATGCAAACTATTGGACCTAGATTAACCTATAAATCAGGAAAATTTAATGCAAATACCGCAGCATATTTTCAAACAGGATCTTCTTTAAATAAAGATGTTAGTGCCTCATATTTTACAGGGAACATTGGCTATAAAATATCTGATGTATTTTCAGCTACTGCTGGATTTGAATATCTATCAGGCAAAGATATGAATGATGTTTCAAGTGATGTAAATTCATTTGCACCCTTATTTGGCACCAATCATAAATTTAACGGTTGGATGGACTATTTCTATGTCGGTAATCATGGCGGTTCTGTCGGTTTAACAGATATCAATTTTACACTAGCCTATAAAAAAGATAAATTCTCTGCTAAAGTGATTCCTCATTTTTTTTCTGCTACTGCTGATGTTTACAATAACAATGCAACAAAAATGGATGCAAATTTAGGAACAGAAATAGATCTAACTGTTGGTTATAAAATTGCAAAAGACATTACACTCAGTGCTGGTTACTCTAAAATGTTTGCCACTGACACTATGGAAGTTTTAAAAAATGGAGATAAAGATGAAAATAATAGTTGGGGATGGGTTATGTTCACCTTTAAACCCAACTTATTTTCTTATACACCACCTCCATCAAAATAAGGTTATTTTAGTTTGAACTTTGCCAGAGTTAAGTGATTTTCATACCTGATTCTGCGTTTTTATATTTAATTTTATAAAAAGACATTTTAATCTTTTTATTATAAAAAAAGTTTAGTTTTATGTATCTTTGTATATAAATATAAAGTTAATGAATCAAGCCCCATATTATCATCAAATAGGAAAAGAAATTGATGTTTTCGAACATTCCTATACCAATAAAATTCCATTTTTAATAAAAGGCCCAACTGGTACAGGTAAATCAAGATTTATTGAGTACATGGCTCATAAACTAGACAAAAAACTAATTACTATTGCTTGTCATGAAGAAACTTCAGCTACAGATCTCATTGGGAGGTTTATCATTAAAGGTTCTGAAGCTGTTTGGTTAGATGGTCCGTTAACAACGGCAGTAAAAAAAGGTGCTATTATTTACCTTGATGAAATTGCAGAAGCAAGACCCGATGTGATTGTTGCTATTCATTCCTTAACTGATCATAGACGGGAATTGTATATTGATAAATTAGGCGAAACCATAAAAGCACATAAAGATTTTATGTTGGTTGCATCATTCAACCCCGGATATCAAAAGGGATTTAAAGAATTAAAACCATCAACAAAACAACGCTTTGTTGCTTTATCATTTACGTATCCTGAAGAAAAAATTGAGACTGAAATTTTAGTAAATGAAACCGAAGTTGACAAGGCAATTGCTAAAAAATTAGTCAATATTGCTACAAAAATTAGAAATCTAACCGAATTAGGTTTAACAGAAACAGTATCAACAAGACTATTGGTAGATGCTGCAAAACTAATTCATAGTGGTTTACCCAAACGACTATCTGTAGAAGTTGCCATAGTAGAACCATTAACAGATGATTTAGAAATCATTGATGCTTTACGCGATTTATGTAACCTGATGATATAAACTAGTCAGCAGTTCTCAGTCAGCAGTCTACGGTATGCCAACTGTAACATCAAAATGAATAAAATAAGAGAAAGATTAAAATGTTAGCTTTTATAATATCATACTACAAATTAATCCCTTCCCTTTAGGAAGGTTAGGATGGGAAAATGGCATTAGACGAATACATATACGGTAAAATTTCAAACTTTTTTTCTAAGAAAAAGCGAGAAACACTTGAAGCCGATTCTAAAACTGTAAAATTGGTTGATGTCAAACCTCGTTTAAGCATTTTAGCAAGAGCTATTACAGGAGAATCTATAGATATTTATCCTGCCAAAAGAGAAGGTGGTTATAAAAACAAGAACTTTTTCCTCCCTACTCTATTCTCTGAATTCACAACATATCAGGAAAACCTTTCCTTTTATTTGTTCAGAATACTCTATTTATCTATTCAAAAAAAATTAGACTTAAATTGGAAAGACACTATCGAACATTCTCTAGAAGAATCTCAAGAAAAAGCACAAGCGAAGTCCAAACAAATTTTAAGTATTTTAACTGAAGAATTTCCTATTACTAATAGTATCCATCAACAATTACTAGACTTTTATAATTCAGAAACTACAGATAAAATTCCGGTTGACTATAGTTTTATCTATGGAAAATGGATGCGAAATAGTCCAGAAACCAACCAAAATAATCCATCCTTAAAAAACTTTAATGAAAAGGCTAAAAAAGCCATTACAGATGAAATTCAAACCATTTTAAAAGCGAACCCCGTTGAAGAAATGGTATCACTTCAAGTAGATCAAAAACAACAAGAAGATTATGTAATGACGCATGATTTTGAAAAAATTGACACAGCCGAAGAATGGGATGGTGGTTGGCGAGATTTTGATGGAGACGATGAATTAGATGAGCATAGTAAGGCTCTAGAAGAGCTGAATATGAAATATACAGTACGTGTTGACGATACTTCACATTCTGTATATCAAGCAGAATTCGTAGAAAATACTACCGTAGCTGAAAGTACAGAAATTGATACGAGTAACTACCATATTTCTTATGATGAATGGGATTATGCAAAGCGTACCTACAAAGAAAATTTCTGTAAAGTTTATCCAAAAACAATAAAAGGAAGCAACCTTTTATATTATAAAAAAACATTAAAGGATAATACGTCAACTTTACTAGGCTTACGTAAAATGTTGAGTACTATAAATAATAAATTTCAGCAACAACGTAGACAAAATCAAGGAGAAGAATTTGATATTGATGCCCTCACAGATCTGTATATAGATGTACATTCTGGACATACACCTTCTGAAAATATTTATTTATCAAAACGAAAAAAAGAAAAAGATCTCTCTATTTTAATGTTACTAGATGTCAGTTTATCTAGTGATGGCTATGCCGCAAATAACAGAGTTATTGATGTTGAAAAACAAGTATCTATCCTTTTTGGTGAAATTTTAAATGAGTACAATGTTGATTTTTCTATCAATGCATTCTATTCAAAAACTAGAAATTATGCAAGCTACCTAACGCTAAAAGATTTTGATGAAGATTGGGATAAAGGCAAACATAAAATTGGAGCCGTAGAACCTGAAGGTTATACCAGAATAGGAACAGCACTCAGACACTCTGGTGCATTATTAGATCAACGAGATACTAAAAATAAGTGGGTGATTTTGATTTCTGATGGTAAGCCAAATGATTATGATAAATACGAAGGCAAATATGGTATTAATGATGTAAAACAAGCCTTACGAGAACTCAATGAACGAAATATTAATTCCTATGCCCTAGCCATTGAAGCGAATGCAAAGTATTATTTACCACAAATGTTTGGAACAAATCACTATGAAATTTTAACTACTCCTGTTGAGTTATTACAGTCTTTAGCAAAATTATATGATAGAATAAAACATAAATCTTAATCCTCAGATACCCTCATGACAAAAAAAATAAAAATAACTTTTGCTATCGGACTGCAACTGGCCATGATAGGTTCTATAGGAAGCTTTGTAAAGTGGCCGTACATGAAAGAAGTACTAATTGCTGCTGGAATTTTTTTTGGCATTGCGATCATCCTTTTTATTATCGAAAACAGCAAAGATTAATGAAAATACTTTATACGCTATTATTTTTAGTAATTCTCTTTTCTTGTAAAGATAAAGATGACACTATCACTCAAATTGTTTTAGATAACAACAAAATAAACACCTCTTATTTAAATCAAATAGAAACACCTGAAAAAGCTTTATTATCTTGGTATTTATATGCTTATGGTAATGAATGTGATAATTTTTCAGCAAAGATAAAGTGTAAGCTATTAAAAGAATTAAAAATTGATAATGAATGTGATCCTAAACATTTAAGCAATTTATTACAATGGTTTTCAAATGATATGCTGGCAGTCTACAAGTTAAATAAATGTCCTAATTTACCTATAAAATCAGCCATTCAAAACACTTTTGAGCATATTTCATTAATTAGACATAATAACACACTTTCAATAAAGTTTTCTATCAAGGGTATAAATACACTACAAGAAAAATCATGGAATATTCATAAAACTGAAAGCTATTTGATAAGTAACAATACCTTTACAAAAATACTTCCCAATGGATAAAACTCAAATAAATTACAAAAACATCTACTATCCTCCTGGAGGGATATTACTTTGGATTCTTATTTTTTTAGAACTCATTACATTTGGAGTTGCTCTTATTGTATTGGTTGTAAATAGTAAAGAGAATCCTGAATTATTTCATCAATCAAGATTACATTTAAATTCTACTTTTGGAGCAATAAATACTATTTTCTTATTAACCAGCGGAGCTTTTATGGCTGTTACAGTTCATCAGTTTAAGCTCAATAACAATTTAATAGCTTCTAAATACCTAAAATTAACCATGCTCGGTGGTATGTTGTTTTTAATCTTAAAAGGATTTGAATATTATCTTAAAATTGAATCAGGCCATACCCTCGGATCAAATTCATTTTTCACATTTTATTGGTTATTAACTGGCTTTCATGTAATACATGTACTGGTAGGAATGGTAATCTTACTCTTTACACAAAACGGATTAAAAAAAGGAAAAACACTTCTTGAAGACATAGAAGCAAGTGCTGCTTTTTGGCATATGTGTGATTTGATTTGGTTGTTATTATTTCCTATGCTATATTTAATATTTTAACAGATGACAAAGACAATCTCATATACACTTCTCATTTTAATAATTCTCACAATTATTACTGCTTTAGTTTCAAATTTTATTGACTTAAAAATTGGTGTTTTTTTTATTCTAATACTCTCAGTAATTAAATTTACTTTTGTTTCTTTTCAATTCATGGAATTAAAAAAAGCACATATTTTTTGGAAAATAACGCTAACTATTTACCTTTTACTTTTTATGGCTATAATTTTAGGTGTGCTCTAAAAATCATTGAAAATTTTAGCTAAATTAATAGTAATCGTATTAAAATATTCTAGCTTTGCAAAAAGTAAACTTATGAGTAAAAATCTGAATACTACACTCACACTTTCTAAAGAAGAAATGCAAGAATGTGGCTATAAGGTTATTGATATATTAACTTCTCATTTTGATAGTTTAGACTCACTAAAACCAGTAAGTTTAGCAGATAGAAAAGAAATGGATGCTTTGTTGAATGAACGTATTCCTCATGAACCAACTAAAGCTCAAGAAGTCTTAGATCATGTCATTACTAATGTTTTCTCACATTCTGATTTACCCACGCATCCAAAATTTTATTCTTTTGTTCCTGGACCTAGTAATTATATTAGTACTATGGCTGATACCTTGGCAACAGGGTTTAATGTTTTTTCTGGCGGCTGGCAAACATCTCCTGCTGCGGCAGAATTAGAGATTGTAACCATTAATTGGTTACTAGAAATGTTTCATTTTCCTATTAAAAAAGGAGGTGGTATTTTTACCAGCGGTGGTTCAATGGCAAACTTAACGGCTTTAGCTACAGCAAGACGTATTAAATGTGGTGATGATTTTTCTAAAGCTATCATCTATTTATCAGATCAAGCACATTCTTCAAATATAAAAGCCATACGTGTACTTGGGTTTTCTAAAAATCAGATACGCATTATACCTACAGATGGTGAATTTAAAATTTCATTAAATAAACTTAAAAATGCTATAGCAAAAGACAAACTTGAAGGGTACCAACCTTTTTGTTTTATTGCTTCTGCTGGCACAACAAACACAGGTACAGTTGACCCATTAAACAAACTTGCAGCAATCTGTAAAAAAGAAAAATTATGGTTTCATATTGATGGGGCTTATGGTGCTGCTGCAATTTTATCTGATAAAGGGTACCAAACCTTAAAAGGTATTGAAAAAGCAGATTCTTTAACTGTAGACCCTCATAAATGGTTTTTTCAGCCTTATGAAATGGGTTGCCTATTGGTAAAAAAACATAAATGGTTAAGTGATACATTTACAGAAAAACCTGAATATTTACGTGATATTGAAGGTAATAAATCTGAAATAAATTTTTACGATCACGGTATTCAACTAACAAGGCGTTTTAGAGCTTTGAAATTTTACATGTCTATTAAAACTTTTGGTCTAAATAGTTTTAAGAGTGCTATACAATACAGCATCTCCTTAACCGAAGAACTTGAAGAAGTATTGAGGAAGAGTCCAAAATGGGAAGTCATTTCTCCTGCTACGCTTGCTGTAATTAATTTCAGATATAACCCCATAAAAAACAAGTTATCTGAAAAGGAATTAGACAAACTGAATCAATATATTTCAGAACAAGTTATTAACTCAAAAGAAGCTGTTTTAGTAACAACCATTTTACAAAAGCAAGTAGTTTTGCGTATGTGCTTGATAAACCCTAGAACAACTATGGACCATCTTCAAGAAACATTAGATTTATGTGAAGGTTATGCTAATGAATATTTATTAAATTTAAAATTATGACCTTAAAATTTAAAATTATAATACTCGCATTACTAGTATTTACTTTTAGCTGTGAGAAAAAGAGTGTTAAGTTGCCTGTATTAAGCATTAGTGGAATTCAAGACACTATTTATGACAACTCTCAAATATGGCTATTTTTTAAGGTGCAAAATGGTGATACCATTGTTGAATTGAATAGAAATAATTCTATTTCTTCTACCAATTGGATTTTTAATATCGACAATAGATTGCCGCTACATCAAGTAGTACCCTATTTAAAAAAAATGATTGAAAAAAGGGAAAAACCTGCAATGCATCCAAAAGATGAAGACGATACTAATTATTTTAGCTATGTAGATTCGAATTCAAAGACATTATCGACTGTACAGTTTGATGTTATCAATTATATTACTAACAAATCTTTTGATACAACAACATATAAAAATGACAGTATTACAAAACATTTATCAATCAATTACACTAAAAGTAAATTTTCAGTTAATGATAGTATCATTGCTATTGATAAATTAAATAGTTATATAAATAATCAATCAACGGTCATAAAATTACATTTGAATTTTGATAAATACTTAAGCTATAAAGATTATTTGTATCTAAAAGCAATACTTCAGAATGTAAAAAGTGATTCTATTAGTATTGATGAAAATGAGTATGTAAATTAAAGTGAATTCAAAAAATTCATTCACAAGCAGCTGCATTATTAGAAATTTGCAACTTTACATCAGAAGGAGAAATATAAGGAATACCTAATCCTAATCCTCGAAGGATAAATAATAGGCCAATAATGACTACAAAAACAGGTATCGCTTTTTGAATTTTATTTCGCACAGAAACTTTTAAAAAATTCCCAGCTAAAACGGCTACACTCATCATTGGTACGGTTCCTAATCCAAAAAGAAACATGTATAAACTACCCTGAATAGCATTTGATGTGGCAATTGCTCCTATTAAAGCCATATAAACCAAACCACAGGGTAAAAGTCCGTTAAAGAAACCTATCAGAAAAATAGATTTATTTGATTTTTTATTAAGGTATAAACCCAACTGCTGTTTTATTTTACCAATACTTTTATACAAAGGTTTTGTAATCTGAAACCGATTAAAAATTTGTATCGGAATAATTACGGTTAGAATCATAATCGCTCCCATTAGGATAGATAATCTTTGCTGAAACCCTGCTAAATACAAACCTTTACCTATCAAACCAAATACCAAACCGATACTTGCATAAGTCAATAGCCTCCCAAAATGGTATAAAAATGTCTGAAACAGCATTTTTGTCTTGCTAGATCTATCTAAAGGCAGTACAAAAGCTATAGGACCGCACATACCAATACAGTGAAAGCTACCTAATAAACCTAATATGAAAGCTGTATATAAAATGATTATTTGTTGTTTATCTTTAGTCTAATTGTCTATAAACTATCCCAAATGTTTTAATTTAATTTGACTTTTCGCCTTTTTAATAAAACAAATCTTCTTTAAATAGATACTCTTCCTTGTTATATTTCCAGTCAATTTTTACTTTCCATTTTCCTGAAACTAAATTAGAATGCGTAATTAACCATTCAGAGCTATTCAATGCGATAGATTTTTGAAAATCTAAACTTTTGTTAGATGGTCTTTGAAAATAAATAGTCCCTGTAATACTATCAGACTTCATTGATGGAGGAAAAGTAATTAAAAACCCTTTATCAACACGTTTAAGTATAATGTTTTGTTTTAATTGATTTGCATTATTTAATTTATCAATTTCTTGTTGATAATACAATTCATCATTATAATAATCTTCTGAAACTAGCTCATGATTATTTTTAGAATCAAAAGATCTGTATAAAAACTGAAGAATGAATATCATAAATAATACCATAGCAATGGTAATACCTGTGCCCCAATTTATTTTAATTTTCATTTTTATACTATTTTAATTATAATCAAATTTACATAGACAAATTAATAAAACACTTCTAAAAACCCACTCTTTCAAAGTTTCGGGAGAGCGTTGATATCTATTTAATTTGCAAAGGCCCAGGAAAATTAGTTGAAGTTGACTCAACTAATTTCCCGTCAGCATAAACTTCCAATTCTAATTTCTCTTTTGATGAAGTCAAATCAATCTTTTCAACTTCAATTATTATAATTCCCTTTGCAAGACTTCCATTTGGTACATTAATATTCCCTCCAATCATTTTTACTTCACCCTTATGAGATTTTAATTTAATTTCAACATTATTTAAATCTTCTACGGTTTTATTAATTAAATTGACATTATAAACATTGCTTACTGTCTTTTCAGTTGTTGTAAACATCTGCCCTGGCACTCTTAAAATGGTAGCTTCAATATCTGTTCTTAAAAATAATAAGGTGACTAAAACTGCAACTAAAATAGTTAATACGGCTGTGTATGCTTTAATTCTAGTATTAAATTTAAATTTTTCGCCTTCTTCTATATTATCTTCAGAAGCATATCGTATCAATTCTGGTTTATAACCTATCTTAACCATAACTTCATCACAAGCATCAATACATGCTGTACAATTTACGCATTCTAATTGTGTACCATTTCTAATATCAATACCTGTAGGACAAACTACAACACATTGATTACAGTCAATACAATCACCGTAACCTAAATCATCTCTATCTTCATTTTTTCGGAATTTTTTTCTTCCATTTTCATTTTCACCTCTTTTATGATCATAAGCTACTACTATAGATTTTCTATCTAATAAAACACCTTGCAATCTTCCATAAGGACACACTATGATACATACTTGTTCTCTAAACCAAGCAAAAACAAAGAAAAAAACTAGTGTAAAAACTAATAACTTTATAAGTATACCTACATGATTTAAAGGGTTATCAGTTATATATTGTAATAAAGTATCACTTCCTATAAAATAAGCTAAGAAAACATTGGCAATAAAAAACGAAATCAAGAAGAAAATCAACCATTTTAATCCTTTTTTTCTAATTTTTTCGGCATTCCATTCTTGTTTATCTAATCTAATTTGTTTAGGTCTATCACCTTCTATCCAAAATTCAACTTTACGAAAAACCATTTCCATAAAAATAGTTTGCGGACACATCCATCCACAAAAAATTCTACCAAATATTACCGTAAATAGAATAATAAAAACAATACCAACTAACATTGAAAATACCAGTAAGTGAAAATCTTGTGGCCAGAATGGTTGTCCGAAAATATTAAATTTACGCTCAACGACATTTAAGAGAATAAATTGATTACCATTAACTTTAATAAAAGGGGCAATAATTAATTGAAGTAATAAAAACCAACTCACATAAGTTCTGTAATTTGTGAATTTTCCTTTAGGTTTTTTCGGAAAGATAACATTTCGATTACCATCAGATTTAATTGTTCCGATAGTATCTCTAAAATTTTCTGTTTCTTTATTTTCCATTATTATATAAAAATTTACTAAAAAATGCTTCAAATTTATACAAATTTACTTTGAATAAATGGTTTCTTATGAAACATTTATGACATAAAAAAGTATAAAATTGAAGCATTCTTAAATGGTATAATCTACCCTTTTCTTACTTTACTACTTTGCATCTTCTTTCCAAATATCACCTTCAGGTGCTTTTGGTGTTGCAGGTGTTGTTCCTTTTAAAGTAAGTATATAGCTTGTTAATTGTTGCCGTTCTTTTTGGCTAATTGTTTTTTCCCAAGCTGCCATGCCTTTACCTTGTCTACCTCCTTTAGATATGGTTTTGAAAATATTTTTGAAACCACCTCCTAAAATCCAATTTTCATCTGTAAGATTAGGACCTATACTACCTCCTCCATCAGCCAAATGACAAGCTGTGCATGTTTTAGAAACAAAAAGTTCTTTTCCTGTTTGAATATCTTTTGGATCTGTCAAAGCCAATAAATTAGCATCATTATACAATTCAGGATGTTCTTTCTTGTACTGCTCTACTTCTGCCTTACCTTCAGCAATCTCTGTCGCATATTCATTTTTTTGACTATATTCTTCTGCGTTTGTAAATACCTGAATATAGTAAAAAATACCTATTGCAATTGTAATATAGAAACCATACAACCACCATGGTGGTAATACATTATCTAATTCACGTATACCATCATAATCATGATCGGTCATTACTTCATCTTCTTGACCTAATTCATTTGCTTTGGTTAAATTTTTAACTAATCTTTGCCAAAAGGATAATTCTTTATTACTCATAATTATTTATGTTTTCTTCCTCTTCAAGAGGTAAATTACTAATCTGTTCTATACTTTTTTTAGGTATTCTAAGCACGTAAATCAACATAGTAACGAATACTATGAAAAATAATAGTAGCGATATAATAGGATATATTTCTACACCAGTAATACCCTCGAAATGATGTTTTATATATTTTAACATAACTATTTAGTTTTGTGCGGTTTCAGCTTTTTTTATGTCTGTACCCAATCGTTGTAAATAAGCAATCATTGCAATAATTTCTTTATTTTGCATATTGCTATCACCATAATTTTTGACATATTCAGGGTCTTGTCTCAAATTATTTTCTACTTCTTCAGCTTGATTATTTAATAAATGTAACGCATTATCAATTTCAAACTGTGTATATGGCGTACCTAAAGTTACCAATCCTTTCATTTTTGCTTCGATAGTCGAAGTATCTAATTTGTCTGTCAACAACCAAGGATAACGTGGCATTATAGAACCTGGAGAAGTTAACCTCGGGTCAAACATGTGATTGAAATGCCAATTATCATTATACTTACCACCAATTCTATGTAAATCTGGTCCCGTTCTTTTTGAACCCCAAAGGAAAGGACGGTCATAGATAAATTCACCTGCTTTAGAATATTCTCCATAACGTTCTACTTCTGAACGAAATGGTCTAATCATTTGTGAATGACAATTGTTACAACCTTCACGAATATAAATATCTCTACCTTCTAATTCTAAAGGTGTATAAGGTTTTACACTTGATATTTTAGGTATATTTTCAGGAACAATCAATAAAGGAACAATCTCAACTGCACCACCAATCAATATCGCTACAGTAGTTAACACAGTAAATAACACTGTTTTACGTTCTAACCATGAGTGCCATCCTTCACCTGCTAATCTACTACCACTTATTTGTTTTAATGGCACTGCTTCTGCCAATTCATCTTCTACAGTAGAACCCGCTTTAGCCGTTTTATAAATATTATAAGCCAATAATATAAAGCCTGTTAAATAAAGTGTCCCACCAAATGCACGCATAGCATACATAGGTATTATTTGGGTTACCGTTTCTAAAAAGTTACCATACACTAATGTTCCGTCAGGATTAAAATCTTTCCACATTAAGGCTTGTGTAAATCCTGCTACATATAATGGCAATGAATAAAACAAAACACCTAATGTGCCAATCCAAAAATGTGTATTGGCTAGTTTCTGAGAATATAGTTCAGTTTTCCATAACTTTTCAGCCAACCAATATAACATACCAGCCACTATAAATCCATTCCATGCCAACGTACCAATATGTACGTGAGCAACAATCCAATCTGTATAATGCCCAATAGCATTTAAACTTTTAAAGGATAACATTGGTCCTTCAAAAGTACTCATACCATAACCTGTTATGGCAACAACATAGAATTTTAATATGGCACTTTCTCTAACTTTATCCCAAGCACCCCTTAAGGTTAATAGCCCGTTTATCATACCACCCCAGGAAGGGAAAATTAGCATAATAGAAAATACCGTTCCTAAGTTTTGTGCCCATTCAGGTAACGCAGTATATAATAAGTGATGAGGACCAGCCCAGATGTATATAAATATCAAGGACCAAAAGTGAATAATAGACAATCTATATGAATATACTGGCCTATTTGCTGCTTTAGGCACAAAATAATACATCAACCCAAGGATTGGAGTTGTCAAGAAAAATGCTACTGCATTATGTCCATACCACCATTGCACCATGGCATCTTGCACCCCTGCATAAACAGAATAGCTTTTAAATGCTGATACTGGTAATTCTAAATTATTAAATATATGCAATACGGCAATGGTTACAAAAGTTGCAATATAAAACCAAATAGCTACATAAATATGACGCTGACGTCTTTTTATCATGGTGCCAATCATATTGATACCCATGACTACCCAGATTAACGTTATAGCTATATCAATTGGCCATTCTAATTCTGCATATTCTTTTGAAGAGGTTAAGCCTAGTGGTAAAGTTATCGCAGCCGCAACAATAATCAATTGCCAACCCCAAAAATGTATTTTACTTAAGGTATCACTAAACATTCTTGTTTTTAACAGTCTTTGCATAGAATAATACATCCCAACAAAAAATCCATTTCCTACAAAGGCAAATATGACCGCATTGGTATGTAATGGTCTTAAACGACCAAAACTCAACCAAGAAATATCACCTAAGTAACTTGGGTAAATAAAAAGAAATGCTACCAATAAACCTACTAGCATTCCTACTACACCCCAGACAATTGTTGCAATTAAAAATAATTTTACAATTTTGTTGTCGTAATAAAATTGTTCTTTTTCCATTAGTTAGTTAATTATTATTTGGATTAATTTGATTTGGATTAATTTGATTTGGTTTTTGTTTCCTTTTTTTCTTCTACAATCTCATCATCAAAAAGCATACGTACAGACGGTGTATATAAATCGTCATATTGACCAGACTTTACTGATTTTAAAAAAAGGATGAAAAAAATTATTGCAATAAAAAGGCTTACAATAATCATAAAAAAAACGATATTCATATCTCTAAAAAATAATTTTGTAAAAGTATTTTTTTGGTTTATTTAAAAACATGATAAATATCATGTTTTTAAATAGTTTTTCAAAGTTACACAAATTTAATATTTTTTGCAATGTAATTTGTAGCAATAGTTACAAAAACAACTATTGAGATTGAACTAATTGGCATTAAAATAGCCGCAACAATAGGTGATAGATTGCCTGTGACTGCAAAAAGCATCCCTACAATATTATATAAAAAAGACAAAATAAAACTAATTTTTATAACTTTTAAAGTATCTTTTGATAATTTTATAAATTCAGGTAATTTTTTAAAACTAGTAGCATCAATAATACCATCGCAAGCAGGAGAAAACACATTTGTGTTTTCTGAAACAGCAACACCAACGTTACTTTGTGCTAAGGCACCCGCATCATTCAAACCATCTCCTATCATTAAAACGTTGTGATTATTTTCTTGTTGTTGCTTTATATACTCTAATTTATCTGGTGGTTTTTGATTGAAAGTTAACCTCGTATTTAAAGGTAGTAATTGCTTTAAATGTTCTTTTTCACCTTCATTATCTCCGGACAATACACCTAGTTTATAGTTTTTATCTAATGCCTTAAAAATAGTTTCAATCTCATTTCTATACGTATTTTCAAAAATATATTTCCCTTTAATAACATCATCAATTTTAATAAAAATAGCTGTCTGAAATTTATTTGATGAACTTCCTTTTATAAAGCTTTCTGAACCCAATTCTACATGTCTACTATTTACTTCTCCTTGCAGTCCTTTACCTACTATTTCTTTAAAACCTATCACTTTAATTTTTTTTGATTTTTCAAAGGACTCATATAACATCCTACTTAGCGGATGATTAGACTCTCGCAAAAGGTTTCTTACCACCTGCTTCTCATCCCCTGACAAGGGTAATCCCTCATAAGAAATATTCGTTTTGTTGGTCGTAATTGTTCCTGTTTTATCAAAAATAATGGTATCAATATTAGAAAGAGTCTCAATTACAGTTGTATTTTTAAGATAGAATTTTTGCTTGCCAAAAATACGAAGCATATTGCCTAAGGCAAATGGTGCTGACAATGCTAATGCACACGGACAAGCAACAATCAATACAGCAGTAACTACATTTGCTACCATTGCCATATCTTTAAAAAACCAAAATACACCAGCTAAAAAGGCAATAATCAAAACAATGATGGTGAATCTTTTACTTACTGAATCTGTTAAAGTTTTAATAGTGTTTTGTTGTTTTTTTGCAAAAACATCATTACTCCACAATTGTGTTAAATAACTTTGAGAAACGGTTTGTAAGACTTCCATTTCTATAGCTCCTAAAATTTGTTTACCCCCTGCAAAAAGTTTGTCTCCAGATTTTTTAAAAACAGGTAATGATTCACCTGTGACAAAACTATAATCTATTTGTGCATGGCCATTGATTAAAATACCGTCAACGGGAATCAATTCTTCATTTCTAATCAATAGACGATCACCTTCTTTAATATCATAAATAGAAATACTTGTCTCTGTCTGATCCTTTCCTATTTTTGTAACAGCTATAGGGAAATACGATTTATAATCGCGTTCAAAAGACAAAAAACTATAGGTTTGTTGCTGAAATATTTTTCCTAATAATAAGAAAAAAACAAAACCTGCAAGGCTATC
>Ga0209633_10000782_pt1 | contig 35168 bp, 32 predicted proteins | sample Cruoilmetagenom1_FD_187290 | JGI IMG/M metagenome (GOLD analysis project Ga0209633, IMG submission 187290) | Oil polluted marine microbial communities from Coal Oil Point, Santa Barbara, California, USA - Sample 1 (SPAdes) (version 2) | ecosystem: Environmental > Aquatic > Marine > Oil seeps ...
CAGGAAAATTTGGAATTTCTGTATAAGGAATCGTAAACTTAATAGTAATATCATCAACTAAACTACCCAAACCAGTACCGAGGATAATTCCGAAATCTGGGTTAATAAATCCTTTTTCTTTTAAATAACTAACTGTTTCTTGAACTTTGTTCCACATATTTTTTTATCAATTTATTAAAATCTTCTTTATGGTCTATAATTTCAGTTTCTATTGGAAGGTAATAAAATTTATCTTTTCCGGTAAAACTTCTAACAAAATCTTTTTCTGTAGTTAAAATCAATTTTTTATCTGTCTTGATCTTTAAATATCGTTTATCAATTTTTTGGTGATCCTTTTCAGTAAAATTATAATGATCTGCAAATTTTAAATGTTGAAATTTAATATCTTGGCTATTCAAGAATGAAGTTAGTGGATCAGTATTTGCAATACCGGTTACCAATAGTATCTCAAAATTTGAAAGCTCATTAATCGGTAATTTACCTTTCTTACCAATAATTTCGTTACCATATTTTATAGTAGAAAAGAAAACTGTTTGGTGTAATTCGATCTTCAACTTTTTAGTAATTTCAAACTGTTGTTGCTCGGTTAATTCATAGGGACATTTTGTGATGATAATAATTTGAGCTCTGTCAGCTCCTTCAATTCTCTCTCTCAAATTACCAGTTGGTAACATTTTATCATCAACATATAAATTACCATAAGAAGTTAGTAAAATATTTAAGCCTGCCTCAACTTTTCTATGTTGAAATGCATCGTCTAATAAAATTATCTCAGGCGCATTAGCTAGTTTTGAAAGTTCTGTAATACCATGAACTCTATCAGCATCAACAGCAACAATTACCTTATTAAATTTGGTATAATACTGCATGGATTCATCTCCAATATCAGAAACCGTTGTTATTGTGTCAGCAACTTTAAATCCTTTAGAATTTCGTTTATATCCTCTGCTTAAAATAGCTACTTTATATGCATCTTGTAAAAGTCGAGTCAAATACTCGACTAGTGGTGTTTTACCAGTACCTCCAACACTTAAATTACCAACTACTATGGTCGGAATATTAAATGTATTAGATTTTAAAACACCTTTATTGTAAAATTTATTTCTAACAGCAGTAATTTCGCCATATAAAATTGAAAAAGGATATAGTATTTTTCTTAATAAACCCACGTCAGCGAAAGTACAAAATAGTAGTTAATATGTTACATTATCAACTATTTCTAGTCCATAACCTATTATGCCCACACGTTTTTTAAGATACTTACCATTGGTAATTAGCTTCAATTTTGTAATTTTTAGATCATGAAGAATTTGAGCGCCAATTCCAAAATCTTTTTGGTCTAATTTAATTCTTGGAACATCAGTTTTATTCTCTTGTTGCAATTCTTTAATTAATGATAATCTATGCCCTAAATTAAAAGATTGATTTTCTTGATTAATAAAAACAACTGCTCCATTGCCACTATCGTTTATCATTTTAAACATTCTACTAAAACTATCATCAGGTTTATTGGTCAATAATCTTATGATGTCGTTATTTATTAATGTTGAGTTTACGCGAACTAATACAGGTTCATCTTCTTGCCAATCTCCTTTTGTGAGTGCTAAATGAATTTGGCTGTTTGTCGTCTGTTTATATGCTCTTAATCTAAAATCTCCAAAACGTGTTTTCAATTCAAAATCTTCTACTTTTTCAATTAATGAATCATGCTGCATTCTATAGGCAACCAAATCTTCAATAGATATAATTTTTAAATCGAATTTCTTAGCCACATCCAATAGTTGGGGTAATCTCGCCATTGAACCATCTTCATTTAATATTTCTACTAGAATACCGGCTGGTTTAAATCCGGCTAATCGTGCCAAGTCAATAGCAGCTTCTGTATGTCCTGTTCGTCTTAAGACCCCTCCGTTTTTAGCTCTCAACGGAAAAATATGTCCTGGTCTTCCTAAGTCATGAGGTTTGGTATTATCATTTACCAATGCCTTAATAGTTTTAGCCCTATCATGTACCGAAATTCCTGTAGTACAGCCATGACCTATAAGGTCAACTGAAACGGTAAACTGAGTTTGATGTAAAACTGTATTATTTTGCACCATCATATTTAAATCTAAAGCTTTTGATCTATTCTCAGTAATTGGTGCACAAATAAGGCCTCTACCTTGAGAAGACATAAAATTTATCATTTCAGGTGTAACTGCTTCAGCTGCAGCAATAAAATCGCCTTCGTTCTCTCTATCTTCATCATCAACAACAATAACAATTTTACCTTTTTTAATATCAGAAATTGCTTCTTTAATTGTATTTAATTGTAAGGTTTTTGTTTCCATTGAAATCATTAGTTTATAGAATTTGATTTTTTAATTTGAAAAAGTCTTTTGAAAAAATTAGTTATTGGCATTAAGAATACATCAATATTAAAGATACCCTTATCTTTAGTCGCCCTTCTCATTAACAAAAGGCCTAATGGCAATAATATAATAGTTGATAACCAACCGCCTAAAATAGGTGTTATAGTACTAGCATGTGCCATGTTTTTACCAAAAGTTGAAATGAAAAAATAAATAACAAAAACAATAATAGCTAACAGCATTGGAAAACCAAAACCACCTTTTCTTATTATTGATCCCAACGGAGCACCAATAAAGAACAGAACTATACATGCAATAGAAAAAGCTAAACGCCTGTGAAATTCTGTATTATAAACATTTAAAAATTTTTGTTTAGTTTTCATTACAGTTCTAAATCCAGATATATCATCTAAAGACCTGTTAGACATGCTAATAGCATTATTAAGCACTGAAATTTTCTCTTTTTCTTCGAAATTTGTTAATATATTATTATCAAAATCCCCAAAATCAATAGAATCTTTATTCATCTTTTTAATACCGGCCCTACTTATAAAACTTTTGGCCTTTAACTCTAAATATTCATCATATGGCAATTTTAAAGAATCTGTATAATAACTCAATTGTTTTAGACTAAGCATTTCTCTATCTTCTTTGTAATCTTTTGTATCAATACTACTTAACACAGAAATATCAATATTTACGATATGTTCATCAAAATGAGTTTTGGTGGCAGGCATATTCTTTTGCAAACTAAATGACTTATTGTCTTCTGGCAACTCTTCGTAATGATTCCCATCTTTTAAAACTAGAGTCATATATTTACTGCCTTTTTCAGTAGTAATTTCACCATAGTTAGCGGTTATTACTTTAGTATTTGACCTACCTTTATCTAGATCATAATAAATTAGTACATTTTTTAATAAATTGTCTTCTTTACCATATTTTTCAGCAAATTTAATACTATAACCAGGAATATCTGTATTAAAAGTACCTGGTATTAATGCCAGTGCCGGTTGTGTTTTTTGCATATCAACAAGCATATTTTTAAACTTAAAAGCGGCTCTAGGAAAAGCATAATTTAAAAACAAAAAATTCAAACCACTCAATACAACCATTAAAATCACTAAAGGTCTAATAAAACGTTGTAATGAAATTCCTGCCGACTTTACTGCAGCAAATTCATAATTTTCAGACAAAGTACCTAAAGCCATAATAGAAGATAACAAAATTGCTATAGGTAAAGCTAATGGTACTTGCATTTGTGCCAGATAACCTAAAAATTTAAATATATGACCAAGACCAATACCCTTACCTGCAATTTTATCAAACTGTAACCATAGCATTTGCATTACCAAAACAAACAGAATGATAAAGAAGGTGGCTAAAAAGGGAATTAGAAAACTCTTAAGAATATATCTATTTAATATTTTCACTTACCATATTTGAAATTAAACAATAAAATATTTTTTATAAGCATTGTCCCAAATTTATAGAATTACAGCATTAGAATGAATTCTGTATAAGTCAATTATTAAAACTCAATATATTGATCGTGTCTTTTAAAAAAGAAATTATTAGATACTCTTTATTTATAATTTATTAATTATGTATCCTTTCTTTTTATATTTCTCTTCATCAAAGGAAAACAATTTACTTGACAAAGCTTGATTTGTTTTAAACTGAGTTACTGTCAATGTGGTTATAGTGCTGTTATTACCTGTTTCAATTAACCTGTAAATATGATTGGTTTTTGTATCTACGCCCAATAATACACTACTAATTTCTGAATTACTATCGATTGGAATCAATTTAACATACTGAATTTTCCGTCCACTGATATTTTGTATAACATCCCAGCTATATGTAAATCCGTTTTTATAAAACGAGAAAAATTTTGAAGGTGTAAGTGTACTTGAATCATTCTCATCTGCCTCAGAAATATTCACTTCTTCATCTTCGGCAATAATAGAGTATATTTTCTTTCCATCATACAATTGGTTTACCCCTAAAAAATTGACATTATACAACTCATCTTTCATGGTTACGTTGCCTCTAGTCTCTTGATGTACATCTTCTTCATTATTGTCTAATTTATACTTAAATTCGACATAAATGTTTTCATAAGTATTCATTTTTTTAGATACTTCGTCTAATAATACTTTTGCTTTTGCTTCATCTTGAGCAAACGTAACTGTACTTACCAAAAGCGTAATTAATAATACAATAACTTTTTTCATCTTAATTAATTTGTTCATTTTTTAATAATTCTTCGAGAGCTAAGATATCAGTAACCAATACTTGACGTGCCTTGCTTCCTTCAAATGGACCAACAATTCCTGCCGCTTCTAATTGATCAATAATTCTTCCCGCTCTATTATATCCTAATTTTAATTTTCGTTGCAATAAAGATGCTGAACCTTGTTGTGCATTGACAATAACATATGCTGCATCATTAAATAATGCATCTCTATCTGCAATATCAATATCAAGACCTGTGCCACTTTCCTCACCTACATATTCTGGTAATAAATGGGCATTGGCATATGCTCTTTGAGATCCAATAAAATCGGTAACTCTGTTAACTTCGGGAGTATCAATAAAAGCACATTGCAATCTAGTCAATTCATTACCTGTAGATATCAACATATCTCCTTTTCCAATTAACTGATCTGCTCCTTGAGCGTCTAATATAGTTCTAGAATCTATTTTAGAAGTTACTCTAAATGCAACCCTCACCGGGAAGTTAGCTTTTATAATACCTGTAATCACATTTACTGACGGACGCTGTGTTGCCACAATTAAATGGATACCTACTGCCCTTGCGAGTTGTGCCAATCGTGCTATAGGTGTTTCTACTTCTTTCCCTGTAGTCATAATAAGGTCTGCAAATTCATCAATGACCAATACAATATATGGTAAATATTTATGTCCGTTCTCCGGATTTAATTTTCTCGATTTAAACTTCTCATTATACTCTTTAATATTCCTTACATAAGCATCCTTAAGTAGATCATATCGATTATCCATTTCAATACACAATGAATTTAACGTATTGATAACTTTGGTTGTATCAGTAATAATAGCTTCTTCAGAATCAGGTAATTTCGCCAAATAATGACGTTCAATTTTGTTGAAAAGTGTCAATTCTACTTTTTTAGGATCGATCAGTACAAACTTCACTTCGGCAGGATGTTTTTTATATAACAATGATGCTAGAACAGCATTCAATCCAACCGATTTACCTTGACCAGTTGCCCCTGCCATTAATAAATGTGGCATTCTGGTCAAATCAATTACAAATGTTTCATTCGAAATTGTTTTACCCAGAGCTAAGGGTAATTCCATTTTTGCATTTTGAAACTTTTGCGTAGAAAGCACAGATCTCATTGATACAATAGATGGTTTCTTATTAGGTACCTCAATACCAATTGTCCCTTTACCAGGAATTGGAGCTATGATTCGAATACCCAAAGCTGCCAATGATAATGCAATATCATCCTCTAAATTTTTAATTTTAGAAATTCTCACACCCGCATCCGGAACAATCTCATATAATGTGACAGTGGGTCCAATAGTTGCTTTTATATTAGCAATTCCTATTTTATAGTTGGCTAATGTGTCAACAATCTTGTCTTTATTAACTTCTAATTCTTCCTTATCAATTGTTATATTTTCATTGCTATATTCTTTCAATAGATCCAGCGAAGGAAATTTATAATCAGACAGTTCTAAAGTAGGATCAAACTCGCCAAAATCTTCAACCAATTTATTAGAAAGATTCTCTACTAAATGATCTTCTTCAAAAGTTTCTTCAACTTCAATAGTAACTTCTTCATGCTTTACATTCTCAACATAAACGTCAACTTCTTTCTTAGCCTCTTGCTTTTTTTCTTGTTTAGCAGGAGCCTTGTTTTCTACTGCAAGTTCTAGTTCAGATAAAGGTTTTTCACGAATTGTTTCAGAAATATATCCTTCAGAGGTAACGTCATCAATTCCACCTTGATTTTTTGTCCTTTCAGCCCTTTTAGGTAGTGCAGCCTTTAACGATTCGGGTGTAATTCTAAATTTTGATATTATATATGCCAGTAAGGTAAAGAGTAAGATTAAAAACACCCCTGTTTTGCCAATAAAATCGATTAAAAAATCATTAATTTCAAAACCTATAATTCCCGAAAATAATGAGTGATTAGGTACAAAAAATCCAATAGCCAATGACAACCAGATCATAACGATCAGGCCCCAGAACCAAGATTTTCGTATCGGTTTAAAAGGCAGATTAAAAATAAGGAAAAGTCCAGTGAAAAATATTAATATGGGAACAATAAAAGATGGTAATCCGAAGCCTTTATAAATAAAAAAATGGCTGATTTCTGCTCCAATTTTACCTAATAGATTTTTAGCATCAACTATCCTATCAGTAAACATTTGCAACTGACTTTGGTCTGCTTTCCAATGCATTAAGAAAGATACAAATGATACTAACATAAAAACAGCAAACAATACCAAAAACACACCAAAAACGAGGTGTGTTTGTTTGCTTTTAAAAAAACCTACAATACGATTTTTTTTAGCTTTAGATCTTACTTTCTTCTTCTTTGCCATTCATAATACATATTTAGCAAAAATACATAAAATATAAGAGTTATCTGCCTACGATTAAAAGTTTAAGAAAATTTTGGTAGATATATAATTAACCCAACAATTACAGCAACAATAGCAGCAAAAGTAACAGCTCCGGCCGAAATATCTTTGATAAAACCTATACGTTTATGATAATCAGGATGTATGAAATCAGATAATTTTTCAATGCCTGTATTTAATGATTCAGCAACTAACACCAATCCTATGGCAAACACTTGTAATATCCATTCAATGGCAGACAATTGCATAATAAAACCAACAATAGTCATAATAATAGCAATACTAAATTGTATCATTATACTATGTTCTGTAGTAATTAGTAACCAAATACCTCTTAAGGCAAATTTAAAACTCCTAATTCTACCTATAAAAAAATTATCATCAGGGTATTTCATCTGTTCAAACTATTTCAATTGGTCAGATATTATTCAACTCAAGAACTAACAGAAATCGAAACAAATTTATGTATCTAATAATGCTTCTAACGCAGCCTTATAATTAGGTTCCTCAATTATCTCACCCACTTGTTCAGTATATAATATTTTACCCGATCCGTCTAAAACAACAACCGCTCTTGAATGTAAATCAGCTAGTGGTCCATCAACTATTTGTAATCCATAATTTTTACCAAAATCACCAGTAGCGAAATCTGAAAGGTTAACGACGTTCTCGATTCCTTCTGCACCACAAAAACGTGCTTGAGCAAAAGGTAAATCTCTCGAAATACAAAGCACTTTTGTGTTTTTTAATTCAGCAGCTTCTTGATTAAATTGTCTTACTGATGCCGCACAAGTGCCAGTATCAATACTTGGAAAAATATTTAAAACAACTTTCGAACCTATGTAATCAGACAAACTTGACTTCGATAAATCATTTTTGATCAGAGTGAAATCTGGGGCCTGTGTACCAACTTTGGGTAATTCGTTAATAGTGTGAATTGTATTGCCTTTTAATGTTATTGTTGCCATAATTTCGATATTTTTATTTTATCAAAAATACATCAAAATTTAAAAACTCATCTAAATAATTTGAAAGTTTTTAGGATCATTTTAGTCTAATGGATGAAATAGCACTTTTTACTTTTAACAAAACCTTTTGTCTTATATTTTAAGTGCTTATTTAATTTATCTATTTTTGCACAGTCTTATCAAAAGGTAAGTTTCGGCACTAATATTGATGCTATAACTCAAGTGAAAATAAAAACTCACATACAACCAGTCTCCTTAATGCTATTTATGATAGTGTTTTCTTCAACGATCTTTTCTCAAGTAAACAAATCTATCAAAGCGGACACTATTAAATCATCAATATTTTTAGATAGCCAAAAAGATATCAAACCTTTAAACCTTACATTGATAGACACCACCACAAAAAATTCTATATTTGATTTTAAACCAAAACATATTTTAAGTGGTGTTGCTCCAATCGCTAACTATTTTGATCCTTTTAATACAAACAAAAGTAAGACTATCAATTTCATGTCTAAAGTAAATGATAAGGAGGCTGATGTTTTAGTCAAAAAGTCTTTTTATGGTCAAGATGTAAGTAATGTAAAACTAACCAGTGATTTTAATTTGGGTACCTTACAAAGCAAATCTAAATCGGTTAGAATAGAAGTCCGTGATCATAGTTTAGTTGATGGGGATAGAATAAAAGTTTATGTAAATGAGCAATTGATAAATTCAAACATAATGCTGAATGGATTATATTATATTATTCCTGTTGATTTGAGAAAAGGATATAACCGAATTGACATTGAAGCATTAAATGAAGGGTATTCTGGTCCAAATACAGCTCAATTAAATGTTTATGATGAAAAAGGTGCACTACTTTCTTCACAAGAATGGAATATATTAACCGGTCAAAGAGCCACACTTGGAGTTGTAAGAAATTAAAACTACCAATAAAATTTAAGTAAATAGTTTGTGATGAAAAACAAATTCTCCCTATACTTTTTAGTGCTACTTTTTGCAAGTTGTGCTACTGTTGAAAAATACAATCTACAAATTAATGAATTACACAGTGCTAAAGAGCTCCGAAGAGATACTGATTATGCATATCGGAAATTACAAAAACTTCATCCTGATCTATACTGGTATACCAGCAAAGAAGAGTTAGATGAAAAATTTGACGATTTAAAGAATAATCTGGACGAACCATTATCCAGTAAAGATTTTTACAAACAGATAGCTCCAGTAGTTGCTAGTATAAAACAAGGACATACAGGAGTTTCTCCACCCTCCAGAAAAAAGACTAAAAAAGAGAAAAAACAAAAAAAGAAAAGTGAAAATCCGTTCAGGCCTTTAAAAATTCAAAATATTGGCACTAAATTATTTATCGAAAAAAATTATGGTAAAGATTCTGCTCTTATTGTTGGTTCTGAAATATTGAGTGTAAACAATGAAAAAACTCAAGACCTTGTAAACTCCTTTAAAAAATTAAGCACAAGTGATGGCTATAACAAAACTTTTAGTCCTAGAATCACTAGTATGCATTTTGGAGGTTATTATCTAAATACACATACAAAAAATGACAGTATACTGATAACACTCAAAAAAAATGACAGCATTTATTCTCGATATTTATACGCAAAACATACCAAAAAAAATACTTCAAAAAAGAAAATAAACGATACAACACAATTAAAAATTAGCAGGATAGAAAAAAAGTTAGCTAAAAAGACAAAGAAGAAAAATAAAGCTTGGGAATACACATATGGTTATAACAACTATACAAAAGAAAAAACTAGAGATTTTAAGTTTATAGAGCAAGATTCAGCTACTACCATTTCATATATGAAAATTCGTCGTTTTAGAAATGGAGGCTACAAAAAATTTTACAAAGAGAGTTTTTTTAAAATAGATTCTGCAAAAAGTACTAATTTAATTATTGATCTAAGAGATAATCTTGGTGGAAGATTAGGCGAGATAGATGAACTTTATTCTTATTTAACAAATAATGAGTATGTTTTTATTGAGGACGCAAAAATGACAAAAAAGACTAGTTTTACTTATCCCAGAATGCATTCTAAATCATGGTTTAAAAAATCTTTAACTACATTATTATATCCTGCAATTCTAGTATATCAAGGCTTTAAAGTTAAAAACAAAAAAGGCGATCCCTACTTTAGATTTAAACAATCAAAAGCTAGAAAACCCAATCCAAATAACTACGAGGGTAACATTTATGTATTGATAAATGGTGCCAGTTTTTCTGCTAGCACAGTTTTATCTACCCATTTAAAAGCAACTGAACGGGCAACATTTGTAGGTGAGGAAACCGGAGGCGCTTATAATGGAACCGTTGCCGGGTTGTTTGCACCTATAGAACTTCCTAATTCAAAGGTGAAAATGAAAATTGGGCTCATGACAATAAAAACACCTTACACTACAGATCCAGATGGCTATGGGGTTAAACCTGATATATATATCCCAACATCTACGCTTGAGGTTGACGAACAGTTAGCATGGGTTTTGAGTGATATTAAAAACAAATAATTATAGGCTTTATATAAGGTTAATTTGCGCTACCAATCTATAGTTTCTATCCCTTTATTTTTTAAGAAAGTATTCGTTTTACTAAAGTGATTATTACCAAACCAAAATCCTCGATTTGCGCTTAATGGAGAAGGGTGTCCACTTGTTAAAATATAATGTTTTGAATTGTCAATTTTAGCTCCTTTTTTCCTAGCATATCCACCCCAAAGTAAAAAAACAACATTTTCTTTAGCTTGAGATATTCGTGAAATTACACTATCGGTAAAAGTCTCCCATCCTTTCTTTTGATGTGAACCCGCTTGATGTGCCCTTACTGTTAAAGTAGCATTCAATAATAAGACGCCTTGTTTTGCCCAATGTTCAAGATTTCCGTTAACTGGGACAGGTTTTCCAATATCGGTTTCTATTTCTTTAAAAATATTTTTTAATGAAGGTGGCTTTTCCAGGCCATCATTCACTGAAAAACATAAGCCATTAGCCTGTCCTATTCCATGATAAGGATCTTGACCGATAATAACTACTTTTAAATCATTAAATGAACAATTATCAAAAGCAGAAAATATCTTATTCCCCTTAGGAAAACAGCTATATTGCTGATACTCTTTCTTTACAAATCTAATTAATGAATTGAAATAATCCTTATCAAATTCATCCTGTAAAACTGGTTTCCAACTTTCTGCGATATTTACGTTCATTTTACTTTACTTTGCAAGTGCATCAAATATACAATATTGACTACTAATATTTCTAAAAAAACACTGAACGATTTAGAGTTCAACACCGTTCTTAACAGCATTGCAAATTATTGTAAAACTGATCTAGGAAAAGAAGCCGTACAAAAAATTGAGCCTATTCTGAATAAAGACAATTTGTTATTGCAACTACAGCAAACTAATGAATATCTGGCATCTTTTCAAAATGAAAATAAAATACCTAATTACCATTTTGATGAAATTACTAAAGAGATCCATACTTTAGGAATAGAAGATAGTTTTTTAGAAACACAATCTTTTCAACGTATAGCAAGTATATCTGAAACAGTGAATATCTTATTGAAATTTTTAAAAAAATTTAAGGAATACTATCCAACGCTATATGATTTTTCATTAGAAATTGAATATACCAAGATCATTATAGAGAGTATATCAAGTGTTATTAATCGTTTTGGTGAAATTAAAGATAACGCTACAGCAGAATTGAGAGTGATCCGTAAAGAAATTAATACGATTAGAGGACAGATTGGAACGAGCTTTACTAAAGCTTTAAACCACTATTCAAAACATGATTTTTTAGATGACATAAGAGAATCTGTGGTTGATAATCAACGTGTATTGGCTGTTCTAGCCATGCATAGACGGAAAGTAAAAGGCAGTATTTTAGGAAATTCAAAAACCGGAAGTATTGTTTTTATAGCGCCAGAAGCAACATTAAAATTTAGTAGAGAACTGCAAAATTTAATCTATGAAGAAGAGCAGGAAATTATCAGAATATTAAAAATACTCACCAATACTATCAGACCATTTGCAGATCTATTGAAACAATATCAATCCTATTTAACTAATATAGATGTAATCGCTGCAAAGGCAAATTATGCATTACAAATCAATGGTTTGTTACCCAACATTTCAAAAAATAAAAAAGTATTATTAATAGATGCTTATCATCCCATTCTTTTAGAAAGTAATAAAAAGCAGCAACTAGCTACTGTACCGCAAACTTTGGAGTTAGATGAAAAGCAACAGATCATTGTAATTTCAGGTCCAAACGCAGGTGGTAAAAGCATTACGCTTAAAACAATTGGTTTGTTACAAGTAATGATTCAAAGCGGAATTTTAATTCCGGTTCATGAGCGAAGCGAAGTATATTTTTTTGATACGATCCTTACAGATATTGGTGACAATCAATCAATTGAAAATCAATTAAGCACTTACAGTTACAGATTGAAAAATATGCGAAATTTTTTAAGAAAGTGTAACGAAAATACATTGTTTTTGATCGATGAATTTGGTACAGGTAGTGATCCGGAATTAGGTGGTGCTTTAGCAGAAATTTTTTTAGAGGAGTTTTATAACAAAAATGCTTTTGGAATCATTACAACACACTATTCAAATTTAAAAGTATTAGCTAACGAATTAGAAAATGTTACCAATGCCAATATGCAATTTGATGAAAAAACATTAGAGCCATTATTTAAATTATATATCGGTCAAGCCGGTAGTTCATTCACATTTGAAGTAGCCCAAAAAAATGGCATTCCTTTTAACATCATCAATAGAGCAAAAAAGAAAGTTGAGGGCGGTAAGATTAGATTAGACAAAACCATTTCAAAGCTTCAAAAGGAAAGTAATAAGCTAAGAAAAACCTCAGAAAGCCTAGAAAATGAACAATCAAAGGCTAAACAGTATTCGGAAAACCTATCTGAAAAAGAACTAAAACTGCAGGAAAAATTGGAAAGCTTCCAAGAATTATATGATAACAACCAAAAAATGTTATCTATTGGAAGGAAAATAAATGAATTCACAAATAATTATTTTCAAACGAATAATAAAAAGAAATTATTAGCCGATTTTATGAAATGGATACTTATTGAGAAAAGTAAACATACCAAAAAACATAAAACCGAAGTCAAGTCAAAAGTAGTAAAAAAGCAACAGAAAGTTGAAAAGGTAAAAACTGAAAAAAAATTAGAAGAAGTTAAAAAAGAAGTATTAGATGCCGTAAATAAAATTAGAAAACAAAAAAGTACTGTAGAAAAAAAAGTTGCTAAAACTAAAGCTGATTATAAATACAAATTAAATGATAAAGTGCGTTTAATTGATGGTAGAGCAGTTGGTACTATAGACAAAATTGAGAAAAATATAGCTACTATTAATTATGGTTTGTTCACTACAAAAGCTGATGTAAATAAAATAGAATTGGTTGAATCTGCAAAAAAGTAACCGTTAATCAACTCATAATTACTTATTTAAAATGTTAAATTAAATTTAATTCCTTAAATTTAACAGAACAAAACTATTTACCTAACTAAACACTTATCTAAATGAAGAAACTTTTAGCTTTTTTGCTATTTCTTTTATTTATCATTTTAGCTTGGTTTGGCTGGAATTGGTATAAAGAAAACATCCTTTGTTGTGATGATTCTGTTAAAATTGAAGCAAAAGAAGAAATTACACCAAATCCTATAAAATATGGTCCATTGGTGTTTAATTGGAATTCTGACAAGGCCATCATTAATGATCTTTGGGCAGACAAGAAAAATGAAATTTTATCTGGTTTTACCGCTGATGGAATTTTACAAATAACCGGTTCCTATTTTTCTGAAGAAATTAACAATTCTACTTTCGAAAATTTGGGCTTGGCCAGAGCTGACGCGGTACGTAATTTATTACTCGATTCACTTCCCGCTGACAAAATGGAGATAAACTCTAAAATAGTAAACTATTTAGAGGATGCCAAAACTAAACCATTTGGAGGCACCGTTCTAAACTGGGCTGTGAGAAATGAGAACATCCAAGAAATCGATAATGTATCAATTATTTATTTCCCTTATAATTCAACTAAAAAAATAGATCATGTTAATATCAACAACTATCTATCAAGTATTGCGGAAGTTCTTAAAGGAAATAATAAAACTGTCACACTCACCGGTCATACAGATAACATTGGTAATGCATCATTTAATATAGACCTTGGATTGCAAAGAGCCATTGCCATGAAAAAACAACTTGTTATTTTCGGAGTTGATGCTAATAGAATTAAAGTAGCATCTAAAGGTCAAGACGAGCCAATTGCTACGAATGATACAGAAGAAGGTAGAGAAAAAAATCGTAGAGTAGAATTAGAAATAAAATAATTTCACTAATCAAAAAAATAAAATTATGTTATCATTACAAATAAATACAACAGCTTGCGATGGATCTGACTACTTTTGGCCTTGGTTCATGTGGTTATTAGGCGCTTTTATAATTGGTATTATATTAGGCTGGTTATTAAAACAATTATTTGGAGGAAGTAATAAAGATACCACCGATCATACCGCTAAAATAAAAGGTTTAGAAGCCGAATTAGCTGCTTGTAGAAAAGAGAAAAGTAGTTTAGCCACAGGTGCTGCCGCTACAGTTGCTTCTTTTGCGGCTACTAAAGTAGATGATTCTATTAAAGATGATTTAACTAAAGTTGAGGGAATTGGTCCTAAAATAAAAGGGTTACTAAATGACGACGGTATTTGGAGTTTTAAACAACTTTCAGAAACTGCTACAACCAAATTAAAAAAGATCTTGGATGATGCCGGACCTCGCTACAGGGTGCACAATCCTAAAACTTGGGCAGCTCAAGCTAAATTAGCAGCAGAAGGTAAATGGGATGAGCTGGTAATATGGCAAGACGAATTAAAAGGTGGATTATAACTGCTTTTAAAATAAAAAAACGCCCAAACAATTGGGCGTTTTTTTATTCATTATCATATCGTTCCATTTCTCTATCATAAAAATGTGAGGCTAACTCAATCAATTCATTAACTTCATTAGCTAGTTCTGCATCACTGTCAGCATGCACTTCTTCGAGCCATTCTACCTCATCATTTACTAAATTTATAACTACTTGAGGATATTCTGTATGCACTATAAAAATATCATCCGGAAAATCAGTATTATCTCCTATTAAAAATTTTGGCAGTATCATTAGTCTTAATTTAATAAATTATTAATCTCTTTATATATCTGTTCACCAACATCATTACCATAAAGGTTTATTGAAAAATCAGCAGTACTATTTTTAAAATCATAAAACGCTTTCTCAATTTTTGCAGCATCACTACCAACAATTTTTGCAAATCCGTTTTGAACCAATTCTACCCATTCAGTTTCTTCACGTGCGATGATACAATGTTTTTTATTAAAAAACGCTTCTTTTTGAAGTCCACCACTATCCGTTACAACCATTTTACAATGCTTTAAAAGTTCGAGCATGTCAAAATAACCAACCGGATCTATTGTTTTAATATTATATGATAGATTCTGTTCTTCTAATATTTTTTTTGTTCTCGGATGTAAAGGCAGTACAACTTGACAATGAGTACTGATCTTTTCTAAACCTTTAAAAATGGACATTAGCTTATCAATATCATCCGTATTTTCCTGACGATGTATTGTTGCTAAAACAAACTCATTATTCTTTAAGGCTAATTGACCAATTATAGATGATTTTTCTTCGGAATTCTGACTATAAAATTCAACCGCATCTTTCATAATATCACCGCATTTCACAATTATGGTATCTACATTAGAAAACCCTTCATTATTCAAATTATTAATGGCTGTTTCAGTGGGACAAAGTAATAGATCCGAAATTCTATCCGTTAAAATTCTGTTGATCTCCTCCGGCATTTTCATATTATATGATCGTAGTCCTGCCTCAATATGCACCACTTTTATATTCATTTTTTTTGCTGCTAATGCACCCGCTATAGTTGAGTTTGTGTCTCCAAAAATAACAACAGCATTTGGTTTTTCAACTAGCAATACTTTTTCTATTTTTTCTAACATTTGTCCTGTCATGGCACCATGACCTAAACCGTTAATATCTAGATTATATTTTGGTTTTGGAATTTCCATTTCCTTAAAGAAAATATCGCTCATATTTGCATCAAAATGTTGCCCGGTATGAATAATAACCTCTTCTATTTCATTGTGTTCTGCAATAACCCTGCTCAACACTGCAGCCTTCACAAATTGAGGTCTTGCTCCTAATATGGTTACAATTTTCTTCATTAATTAAGCTTCTTAATAATATCTGCCAATTGACCTGTTAATTGTTTTCTATGGTATTGTTCAATATTTTTTGAATCTATCTCTAAATTATTATTTTTATATGCCATGTAAAATGCTAAAATAGTTTTTTTCATTGTTTCAGCATCTTCAAAATCTACAACTTCGCCAGAATTTGTTGAATTGATAATTTCTGATAGATCTCCGTTAGTCGGTGCAATGGCTAAAATAGGGCGATTTGCCTGTAAATATTCAAATATTTTACCGGTTATAATACCTCGGGCAGTAGGCACATTATTCACTGCTAATAGTAAAACTTGTGCATTTTTCTGAAGAGCAATCACCTCATTGTGGGGTAAATAGTCAACTAATTTTAAATTAGATGTCAAGCGATATTGATTAACACTCTCTAATACTTCCTGTGCTAATTTACCGACCAACTTTAATTGAAAATCTTTGGCAAAACCTTCATCCTCTTCAATTAACTCTGATAGTACTTTCCAAAGCGTTTTGGGGTTTCTATCGGCATTCATCATACCTATATGAACTAAAGTGAATTTTGCGTCTAACACGCTGTCTTCACCCTTAGAAACAGTGTCAAAACCATTGCTAATAACCAGGATGTTTTTATTGTATTTTAAATAGTTTTCCTTCATAGTCTTACCAACAACCAAAACATAATCAGCATTGCTAAGCACTTCTTTTTCTAAGTTATGATGCTTTTCAAGGGCTTTTTTTGTTAAAGGTAATTGATGAAAATAATCAATCTCTGTCCAAGGGTCACGAAAATCGGCTATCCATTTAGTATCTAACTTTTGTTTTAACTCTAAGCCAATTAGATGTAGACTATGTGGAGGGCCTGTTGTAATAACTACATCTATTTTGTTATTTGCAAGATATGTAGATAAATATTTTACTGAAGGTTTGATCCAAAATTTACGAGCATCCGGTATAAAAAAATTAGCTCTGATATAATGCGTGATCTTTCCAAAAAAAGATGGATTTTCATTTAAAAATCCAGCACTAGTTTGATGTTTTTTACTTCCAAAAAATGATAGTAGATTATTAGGCTCTTTAATGGGCTGCCTTAATATATCAATAGTATCTGGCACTTCATTTTGAAGTGTTCTATCAATAATTGCATAATTAGGATTATCTACAGTATAAACTACCGGCTCAATATTAAAATGTTGTAAATACTTTACAAATTTTAACCAACGTTGCACACCAGATCCACCAGAGGGTGGCCAATAATATGTTATTATTAATACTTTCAATTTTCTAATTTATCATATAACGCAATCAATTTTAAACTTTCTGCATCCCAATTCTCACCTTTTTCCATAACAGCATTAAAAGCATTCTCCTTTTTATAACTAAACTTCTCAAAGTTAGTAAAGACATCTATTACTTTATCAGAAAAATCTTTGGCATTTCCAGCTTCAAAAACAAGACCAGCATCATACTTTTCAACAATTCTTTTTAATGGTTTACATGAACTTACTAATAACATACTATTACTCAACATAATTTGAAATAGCTTATGTGGTATTGTATTATTTGTGTGTTCATCGGCATTATGAGGTATAATATTAATAGAAGAGGCACTCATTATGGCCGACACTTCTTTAAAAGGTCTATAACCAACAAAATTCACATGATCTTCAACATGGTTTGTAGTTGCTATTTCTAATAATTTATTTTCAACATCGCTACTCCCCTTTCCTATTAAAAATAGCTTAGCATTCGGTATAGTATTAATTATTTTAGACATTCCTTTAATCGCAGTATCTAAACCTCTATGCGGACCAAATCCACCAACATAAGTTATTGAAAAGGTGTCTTTATTAATCACATCTTGCATAATATTTTCGTTAAAATTAGCAATAAATGATTTTTTTTCCTGATTAGAAACCACCAACATTTTATTGGTGTCAATATTAAATTTTGAAATTAATTTCTCCTTCATTTCTTCTACTACACATATAATTTTATCATATTTATTGCAATATTTTTCTTCTTTTTTGGACCATTGAAATGGATTCATAAAAATTTTATTCTTTAATCGAATAATAGGATTCTTTTTCCACAAAAACCAAGTCTTTAAAGCTTCAGGAAAATTCTCATGTAAATCTAAAATCAAATTTCCTTTTACTTTATCCTTAAATAAGTAACAGGTTCCCGCTAAAGGAAGATCGTGCACATGTAAAAAATTGATTTGATATCTTTTAAAAACCTTTTTTAGATGGAAGTAAAAAAACGGATTGACATTAAAAACACTTTCAATAATATCAAATATTCCTTTTTTAAAATGGGTATAATTATTTCCTATCCTATGCACATGTACGCCATTTATTACATCCTCTTTTTTGAAGCCTAGGGTTAAAGGACATACAACTACTATATTTTTACCAACATTAGCTAATGCTTCCGCCTCTTTTCTCACTCTTATATCATTAGGATAAGATCCGTCAACCACCATGCAGATATATCCTTCCATAATTTATTCTCTTTCAGCGTAAATTGCGTAATATCTAGGTGTAAATTTTCTAAGTATTGGCCTAAATCCTATTTTACTAATTGGACTTGTCCACTTTTGAGATTCTTTAATATTCCATCCAGATTTTTCAAGCAACCAATCAAATTGCCAATCTTCAAACTCATGATAATGCCGATCCCATATATCTGTTTTAGATCTATAAGCTTTTGCAAACCACAAATCTAAAGGTACAGTTGTCACTAATTTTGTAGTTTCTATTGTTCTCAATACATTAAATGGTGCGATGAGATGTTCAAATATTTCAAAAGCAGTGACTGCTTCAACATCATGTTTTTTCACAATTTCAGGTAACAAATCTAAATCTTCACCTTCGGTATTATAGACTGTATAACCATACTGTTCCATAATCTCACTAAACGGATTGCGAATACCTAGATCTAAAATTGTCGCAGGAGCTGGTAACACTTTTAGAAGAAAATCTATTGTATGCTTGTATCTATTTTGAGGAAGTTTATCGTACATTTTTCTTTTTCTTTTCGAACCAAAACCATCCTAACGGAATGAATATTAAAAAAGCATATGAAACAAGCGTAATAGTATTACCCTTTTTTATGATAGTTGGCTCAAATTTAAAAATGATCTTATGTTTCCCTTGAGGAACAATCATCGCTCTTAAAATATAATTTGCTCTAATATGTGGTGCTATTTTACCATCTATATAGGCATTCCAACCATTTTTATAATACATTTCTGAAAAAACAGCCAGCTGTTCATGAGTCGTATTACTTTCATAAATCATTTCATTGGGTTGATAAGTCACTAAATTTATTGAAGCCAGGCTATCTTTAACAAATGACGATTTAGTCAAAATATCTTTAAACTCAGAATTAACTATAACCTTTTGCTTGGTTTTCAAACTATCTAGGGCTTTAATTTCTTCATCTGCTGTATTTACAAACTCAACTTGGTTGACGAACCATGCATTTCCATTAGCATCATAGTTTTGTTGTAGGCGCGAAACTCCTTCATTATCAGGAAATATAATATACTTAGTATTAAGCATATTCATTACTTCAATATTATTCTTGGCCAATTGATGTTCAAACAATTCTTGATAACGTCTTGGTTTTGCCGCATGATAACCTCCAATTGAATTGTGGAAATATGAAGTACTTCCATCATTCATAGGATCAACCATAAAATTAAAAACCCTATAATGCGACTTATCTTTTAAAATCTCTTTATCAATTATTGTGGCTTGGAAAGGTTTTTCTTCTTGTTTTTTAGACACAAAATCATCAGAATTCACATAGCGTTTGTCAACGCCAACCAAATCAAATAAAATAAAAACCGCAAATGAAATGGTTAAAACATTTCTATTTAATTTTTTCTTTAAATATGCCCATAACAATCCTGCCGTCAATAACACTAATATTAATGAACGCAAACTGTCTTTAAAGAAAATAGACTTTCTATCTGCAATAATTGCATCTGAAAATCCAGGCAACTGTTGCTCCCATCCTCCATCTCTTAGACTTTCAAAACTAAATAAACTCGTCCCAAACAACGTAAATAACAAGGTTAAACCTCCTACTATATAAAGGGAGTATTTTAAATATTTTAAACGATTATCTTCTTCTCTTTCATCTTTTAAGAATTGATTTAAGCCAACAAAAGCTAATATCGGAACTGCCAATTCAGCAATAACTTGAAAAGAGGAAACAGCCCTAAACTTATTGTATAAAGGCACATAATCAATAAAGAAATTGGTCAATACAGGAAAATTCTTTCCCCAACTCAATAAAATAGAAAAAATAGTGGCCGCTAATAACCATTTTTTAAGTTTTCCTTTAACTAAAAACAATCCTAAAACAAATAAAAATATAAGCACCGCTCCGATATAAGCCGGCCCACTAACACCTGGTTGTGCACCCCAATAAGTGGGTAAATTCTCTGAGAAATTTTTAGCTTGTGTTCTTCCAATCTTATCTTTTAAAAATTTATATGTCTCTGAATCTTTTCCTAAATTTTCAGAACTCCTCCCACCGTAAAATCTAGGGATTAATAAATTAAATGTTTCTGTTATGCCGTAACTATATTGCGTGATATACTCTCTTGACAATCCTGATGTCATTTTTTGTTTTGCATTACCATCCGGCTTTATGGTCAATTCACTTTTACTTCTGGTACTTTCTTTTGCATATTCTTTGGTAGCCATTAAACTAGTTGCATTGACGCCAACAGCCAAAATTACAGCAACAACTAACATTGCTATACCTTTAAAATAATCTGGTAACATTTTTTCCTTTACGGCATCTATCAAATAGAATAATCCTAATATAAGTACCATAAATAGCAAATAATAGGTCATTTGTGGATGACTGGCATTTATTTCCAATGCCATTCCAAGAGAAGTTATAATAAATCCTGCAATATAATTACGATTAAATACAGATATGATTCCGGCTAAAACAACTGGCATATAGGCAATTGCATGTGCTTTTGCGTTATGACCAGCACCAAAAATAATTATAAAATAGGTGGAAAAACCAAATGCCAAAGCACCAACTATGGCGAGTTTCCACTCAACTTTTAATACATACAATAATACAAAAAATCCTAAAAAATATAGGAACAAATAATCAGCTGGTCGTGGTAGAAAGCGTAATAACAGGTCGACTTTTTTAATATAATTATGTGGATAATATGCGCTTACATTATAGGCAGGCATTCCCCCAAAAATACTATTTGTCCAATAAGGCTCTTGTTTATGTTCAGTTCTGAAGTCTATTATTTCTTTAGAAACACCTCTAAATTGTGCAATGTCGCTTTGAAACAATTTTTTCCCTTCTAAAATTGGAGAAAAATACGCTAGCGAAACGATAATAAATGTTAATATTACTACAATAAAAGGTATTATTTTACTATCTTTCATTTATACTATTTATTATTCAATATCCTCATAATCAACATACTCCCCTACATCATTGTTGCTTTTAGTAGATTTTTTCGGAGCTTTATCAATTACTGTTTCACCTTCTTTTACATTTTGTTGATTTGGAGCGCCTCTCTCTTGTTGTTCATTAAATTTTTTCTCAACCGTATGCATCATTTTCTTAAAAAATAGAGGAAACACGAGTTTCGCAATAAATTTAAATGCATAATAAATAATTACAATAATTAGTATGGTTCTGATAAAGTTCATTAATCCAGCTTGTTGCATAAAATAATAGTCGTCCAAATAAATTTTAATGTTGTTTTCAAAAATAACAATTTGAACGCAACTAAAGCGTTTAGTTATAGATAAAATGTTTAATTTGTAAAATTATAATATAGTTATGCGAAAAATCGGGTTGTTTTTACTTTTAATTGGTTGTTTTCATATCAGCTCTGCTCAATATACCGAATTGATCAATTCTAGAAGACCGGGTTTTTCTGACAGTCCGTTTAGTGTAGGTACCAAAGTTTTACAATTTGAAAGTGGATTATTTTACGAAAAACAAAGCGCCAATGCATTCGACATTAGTTCATTTGGAACAGATGTCATGGTTAGATATGGTCGATTTTTTGAACAACTAGAAGTCAACTTAAATTTGGCATTTCAAAACGATAAAGTAACTTTTCCAATAACTGAAGATCTTAAAAGAACCGGACTCTCACAATTTACTATTGGAGCCAAATATTTGGTTTACATGTCTAAATTGAAAGACAAGGACCGGGAAATTAGAAGTTGGAAAGCGAAAAACAAATACGACTGGAAAAGGTTAATTCCGTCTGTAGCGGTATATGCCGGTGCTAATATTCCTATAACTAAAAATTACATTGCTGGTAATATTCACCAATATATTGATGATTCTTTTAGTCCCAAGTTTGCCATTTATACTCAAAATGATCTTACAGATAAATTTGTCTTTTTAATGAATTTGATCATGGATAGAATTGGTTCAGGTCAAAAAGAAAATTCATATATCTTAACGGGCACATATACGTTAAATGATAAATTATCTGTTTTTGCCGAACATCAAGGTATCTTTAAAGATAATGACATTCCTAATGATTATCAATTCGGTGGTGGCGTTGCTTATTTACTTACTAAAAATATGCAAGTTGACACCTCAGTAAGAGCAATTAGTGATAGAGACGGTTCTACTACCTTAATAAGTGCGGGATTTGCATGGAGATTAGATAAGCACCAAGATAAATTTAAAACAGTTGGGGCCGATGGAGAAGTTACCAAAAATAAAAAAGAAGGCAACTTCTTCTCAAGACTAATTGGTAATAAAAAGGATAAAAAACAACGTAAAGTTAAAAGTGTAAAAGCTAAAAAACGTAAAATAAAGGAACTTAAACCAAAGAAAAGTAAGAAACAGAAAAGAGCTGAAAAAGAAGCTAAAAAGAAAGCAAAAGAAGCAAGAAAAAAAGAAAAAAAGAAAGTAAAAGATTACGATAAAAATTATGATCCGACAAAAAATGATTCTGTAGATGATAACGGTTAAAGAAGTCCTAACAAAAAATGAACTGAAAAAATTTGTTGTTTTTCCATTTAGTTTATATAAAGATAATGAATATTGGGTACCACCAATAATTAAAGATGAACTAGCCGGATTTGATAAAACAAAAAACCCAGCTTTCGAAAATGCTGAAGCAAGATTTTTTTTAGCCTACAAAAATGAAACTATCGTAGGTAGAATAGTTGCCATTGTAAATTGGACTGAGATCAATCAACAAGGCTTAAAAAAAATGCGATTTGGTTGGTTTGATGTTATTGATGATGTTGCAGTTACCAAATTACTTCTTGATAAAGTTTACGAAATTGGTAAACAACATAATCTAGAATATATTGAAGGCCCTGTAGGTTTTTCAAACCTCGATAAGGTTGGTGTATTAACTCATGGTTTTGACCATTTAGGTTCAATGATAACCTGGTATAACCATCCATATTTTAAAGATCATTTAGAGCAATTAGGGTTTGTAGTAGAAAAGCAATATTTAGAAAATAAATTTCCTTTTGCAAATGTAAAACCAGAGTTCTTTCATAAGGCTCAAACGCTGATTAAAAAAAGATACCAGCTCAGATCGCTTAGTTTTAACTCTACCAAACAAATAATGCCTTACATAGATGAAATGTTTGATCTGTTCAACGATAGTTACGCTAAACTGTCTTCTTTTGTTCCAATATCAGATGTACAAAAAGAATATTTCAAAAAAAAATATATCAATTTTATAAATCCTGAATATATTCAATTTGTGGTAGATAAAGATGATAAGATTGTAGCATTTGCCATAGTAATGCCTTCATTTTCTAAAGCTTTGCAAAAAGCGAAAGGCAAGTTATTTCCTTTTGGAATATTTCATTTGATAAAAGCCAAAAAGAAAAGTAAGGATATCCTTTTTTATCTTATCGGTGTGCATCCTGACTATCAAAACAAAGGTGTACATGCCATTATTTTTAATGAATATTACAATGTATTTACAAAAAATGGAATTGAGAATTGTATTAGAGGTCCAGAATTGGCAGATAACATTGCAATTCATCAATTATGGAAACATTTTGATCCAAAAATTCATAAAAAAAGACAAACTTATCGTAAAAATATATAATGCAACTCTTTTATAATGCTACAATAACAAAAGAAACCAAACAATTTACTTTTGATAAAACCGAAAGTAGACATATTGTGCGTGTGCTTCGCAAAAAAATGAGTGATAAATTATTTATTACAAATGGTAAAGGATTGTTATTTAATTCAGAAATCAGCATCGCCAACGATAAAAAATGTTTAGTTAATATTCTTTCAGTTGAAGAGAAACAAAAACCTTGGAATTATTATTTACATATTGCTATTGCGCCTACCAAAAATACAGATAGGTTTGAAATGTTTTTAGAAAAAGCTACCGAAATTGGTATTGATGAAATCACTCCTATTGTATGTAAACATTCAGAAAGAAAAGTTTTAAAAACAAAACGTTTAGAAAAAATTATTGAATCTGCGATGAAGCAGTCATTAAAATTTCATTTACCAAAATTAAACCCATTAATTAAGTTTTCTGATTTTATCAATCAAGATCTTGAAGATTATTTATTTATAGCTCATTGTGAAGACACTAATAAGAAGACATTTAAATCTGCTTTAAAATCAGGTAAAAAGGCTACGATTATGATTGGGCCAGAGGGAGATTTTTCTTCTGCAGAAATTAATAAAGCTTTTGAACAAAATTTTACGCCAATTAGTTTAGGTGAGAGTAGATTACGAACAGAAACTGCCGGTATTGTTGCTGCTCAAACAATTTCACTTATAAATCAATAAAAAAAGGCATCTTTATAAAGATGCCTTTTTTTATTTTTATTTAATTGTGTCTTTTCTTTTGGCCACAACATCCACCTTGAATTCTATCTCGTCATTAATCAATTTATCCTTTAAATCTTGAAAGAATTTCCCAGAACGAAATTTAATGTCCCATTCTGTTCTATCAATAGTAAAAGACTCGCTTTTTAAACGAACTTCATCACCATTTACCTTAATTGAAGCAGGAAAACGAATATTTTTTTTAATTCCTTTTATACTCAAATTACCATGAATCATAGACTTACCATCTTTTTCTTGAATATTTGTGATAGTAAAAGCACTAAATGGATGTTTTTTAACATTAAAAAAGTCATCACTAGATAAATGTCCTTCTAGTTTTGCATTATACTGCTCATCTTCTAATGATAAATCTTCAATAGTTGTCATATCAATAATAAAATTTCCGCCACTAATCTTATTATCATTTAATGTTAAATAACCTTCAGATATTTTAATATAACCATTATGAGATTTAGTAGGCGCGAAACCTTTCCAAGTTATGGTCGACTTGTCTAATTCTGTAATATATCGTAAGCCCGTCACTTCAATTTCAGACACTACTTCAGCATCTTTAGCTTCAGTCTCATTCTTTGCTTTTTTGCAGGCCACCACACTAAACCCTACTAATAATAGCACAGCAAATTTTGATAATTGATGTTTCATAAGTTTTATTATTTTAGTTTTACCTAACAAATTTAAAATTTTAATTTGAAAATATTTTAACTTTATTAAATTCATTTTTGTATTCGTATAGCATAGAGGCGAGTGTCAGCTACTTAATGGTCTTTCGCTTTACTACATAAACAACAAATGAAATTTTTTATGTAGGTTTGTTATCAATCATATCAGAAATTATGAATAAATACATCATTATATTTCTATTTTTATCCTATATGGTTTCAGGTCAACAAGTAGCTATTTTGAAATACAATGGTGGCGGGGACTGGTATGCAAACCCAACTGCTGTGCCTAATTTAATAAAATTTAGCAACACTAATAATAATACTACCATCAACGAAAAACCAGAAATAGTAGAAACAAGTAGTTCTGAAATTTTTAATTATCCAATACTATTTATGACGGGACATGGTAACGTTTATTTTACTGATAGTGATACTGAAAATTTAAGAAAATACTTAGTGTCAGGTGGGTTTTTACACATATCTGATAATTATGGTTTAGATAAATTTATAAGGAAAGAATTAGAAAAAATTTTTCCAGAACTAAAATTACAAGAGATTCCATATAATCATCCTATTTATCATCAAAAATATTCATTTGAAAGCTTGCCGAAAATTCATGAACATAACGGTAAACCATCTCAAGGTTTTGGCATTTTCTACGAAGGCAGGTTGGTCTGTTTTTATGATTACGAAAGCGATTTAAGTGACGGCTGGGAAGATGAATCTATTCACAACAACCCACCTAAAATAAGAGAAAAAGCATTGAAAATGGGAGCGAATATTATTGAGTATGTTTTTAAAAATTAACACAAACCAAGTTTTAGATAACTTAAAAATAAATTTTGACACTAATGGTCTTTGGGCTTTAAACGTAACATTAGCCATAATTATGTTTGGAGTGGCTTTAGGCATTACATTAGATGATTTTAAACGTCTCTTTAAAAATCCCAAATTAGTGTTGGTAGGCATCTTTTCACAGTTCATATTATTCCCGTTGATCACATTCGCATTGGTAAATATTATAAATCCGATTCCCAGTATTGCATTAGGGATGATCATGGTTGCCGCTTGCCCAGGAGGTAATATTTCTAATTTTTTAACACAACTCTCAGGAGGCAATGCTGCATTATCAGTAAGCTTGACCGCTTTTGCTACTTTAGTTGCTGTTATGATGACACCTTTAAATTTGGCATTTTGGGGAAATATGTATGAACCTACTGCACAAATTTTACGGACTGTAGAACTGAATCCTTATGAATTAATTAAACTGGTAACATTAATTTTGGGAATACCGTTAATCTTAGGCATGCTATTAAGAAAACAAAAACCAAATCTAGCAATCAAACTCTCCAAATATTTAAGACCTTTTTCAATAATAATATTTTTGATCTTTATTATAATTGCCTTTTACAATAATATTGACATTTTTATGGAATACATCCATTATGTAGCATTAATTGTAATTTTACATAATTTTTCGGGATATATAGGAGGGTTTTATTTTGCAAAATTGATGAGGTTGTCATATTTCGAGCAAAAAACATTGGCACTAGAAACCGGAATACAAAATTCTGGCTTAGGATTATTATTGGTCTTTGCATTTTTTGACGGATTAGGAGGCATGGCATTATGCGTAGCTTTTTGGGGAATTTGGGATATTGTTTCTGGTTTAGGACTTGCTTATTACTGGTCTAAAAAAACAACTAATATTACTGCATGATTCTAGTTAAACGTATTTGGTACCGTCTCTTTAAAATTTTCATGAGCTCAGGCTTATTTTTCTTTTTTAAAAAAATTCACATTCATGACGAAGAGAATATCCCTAAAAAAGGAGCAGTACTGTTGGTTTCAAATCATAAAAACGCATTGATTGATCCATTATTAATTGCAACTTCCATCAGGAGAAATATCCATTTTTTGACCAGAGCTAGTGCTTTTAAAATTAAACCTGTTTACTGGTTTCTTTCTACATTGAATATGATTCCTATTTATAGAATGAGAGATGGGAAAGAAACACTTTCCAAAAATGAGGCCGTATTCAATAAATGCTTTGATATATTAAATAATAAAAAATGTTTATTGATTTTTCCGGAGGGTACTCATGATATTAAACGATGGGTTAGACCATTAAGTAAAGGTTTTACAAGAATCACATTTGGAGCCATTGAACAAAATAAAAATTTAGATATACACATAGTCCCTATTGGCTTGAATTATACTAATGCAACCGAATTTGCCGAAAGTGTTTCTGTTTATTATGGGAAACCAATATTGGCAAATAAGTATTACAATAAAGCTGAGTTAAACAATTCAATTCTAGCTCTTAAAACTGAAGTACATGGAAAATTAAAGGAGTTAACTACACATATTGAAAGTGAAAATTACGATGAAACAATTAAAAAATTAGGAAATGTTGACTTTTTAAATCCCATCAAAGTAAATAAGAACATATCCGAAATTTCAGATGAGAAACTCAAGACCTCTTCTAAAAACAAAAAGCCTTCTTTGTTATGGAAATTACTAAAAAAAATTGTTGCTATAAATAGCTTTATACCACTGTTAATTTATAAAGCTTTCTTACCTAAGATCAAAGAAATTGAATTTATAAGTACTACTAAATTTGCCATTGGCATAACGGCATTTCCAATATTCTACGGATTACAAAGCTTAGTATTGAAATATTTTTTTGGACTCAATTATGCGTTGATTTACTTAACTACCAGTATCTTAATAGTTCTTATTTTAGCAAAGACTAAAACTTCCAATTAAGCTGTATTTTTATTTCATCATTACTAATAATTGGCATAAAACTTAGATGTTCACTTTTTAGAAAAGGATTCCAATTTTTTAACGGTTCAAAAATATAAACTAAATGTGTTATAAGCATTCCAATACCTGCACCAACTATAACATCTGCAACCCAATGTCTATCATTTAATAACCGAAGCGTTGCGGTTGTAGCCGCAAATCCATATCCACTATAAGCGAAAAAAGGATAATTGTCTTTATATTCATAATAGAGCATAGTTGCATTCGAAAATACCAAAGTAGTATGCCCTGAAGGGAAAGAATTAAAAATATATTCATTATTGGGTCTTCCTCTATTAATTATTCCCTTTAAAGATCTAATAGTTACAAATGAAGTCAAATTGATCACAAATAAATTTTTAGCCTGATCGAACCAATGATTTTTAGCTTTTAAACCAGCTAAATTAGCTGCAACAATCTCAACCATGGGTGCATATCTAAAATAATCATCTAAATTGGTATTTACATTCTTGCCAAATCCTTTTCTCAGATCTTCTTGAAAATTCTTTTCTAAAGTACTATTAGAAATTAAAATACCCCCAAGAATCAATGAAGTTGGTAAAATAACTTTCTTAAAGGTTTTATTAGAATGTGGTGATTTAGGAGTTAATGAATCTTGCTGCGCATTGCCATAAAAACAACAACACAAAGTAAATAAAATGCATAAATATTTCGTTCTATTCAACAATCGCATCTTGAATTAATTGCTGAACAATAGTTCTAATATTTTCTTTACCTAGCTTATTATTTGTCATTGTTGGATAGATCCTATTTGATAAAAATACATATAACAATCCTGATTCAGGATCTGCCCAGGTATAAGTTCCGGTAAATCCGCTATGACCAAAACTTTTAGGAGATACACATCCACAAGATGCTTTTATGTCAGGATCTAATTGCGGTTTATCAAAACCTACTCCCCTTCGAACACTATCTTTTTCATAATATCTATGGTTAAATTTTTGGATAGTCTCTTGTTTAAAAAAACGTTCACCTCCATAAAACCCATTTTGTAAATATAGCTGCATCATCTTGGCAACATCATTACTATTGGCAAATAATCCTGCATTTCCGCTTACCCCATCTAACATTGCGGCTCCCATATCATGCACATAACCTCTTAACAATTGTTGCCTATAGTAATTATCTCTTTCAGTAGGAACGATTTGCATTTTATCAAACTTTTCCAAAGGTCTATATGTTAACGTATTTGCACCTAGCGGTTTATAGAATAGATTGTCATTAAGCTCATTCATAGGTTGTTGATACTGTTTCTCAACATAATCTTTAAATAAATAAAATGGCAAACCGCTATATCTATACTTCCTTCTTTCTAGTTGATCTACATCTGCAATGAGTTTATAGATCGTATCCATATAATCCGATCGTAAATAGAGGTTCTCAGCAACTTTAATCTTGAATTTTTTAGACTGCTTTTTTCTATAATATTTTGATAATGGTTTTTGAGTGATACTATCTAATGTTTTAATATAATAAGGAATCCATGGTCTCAACCTACCGTAATGGGAAAGTGCTTCTTTAACCGTAACCGTATCTTTATTACTACCATTTAGCACAGGCATTAGCTCATTCAAAGGGTCATCTAAAGCAAATTTACCTTCTTCTTCTGCTTTCATGATCATTGGTAGACCTCCTAATATTTTTGTAAGTGATGCTAAATCGTATATATCAGTTTTTTTAACTTTTTGAATCTTATCATAAGTATGATGCCCATAATTTTTTCTAAAGATTACTTTTCCATGTCTGGCGACCAAAATTTGCATACCAGGAGCCATTTTCTCGTCGATTACTACTTTAGCTATAGAATCAATCCTATCTAATTTATGGCTACTCATACCAACATTTTCGGGCAAGCTATATGAAAGCCTTTTTAAATCGGCTGATTGTAGTCCAAAACCTTCTACAAAAGTATCGTTGATGGTTACTGGTAGTTTCCCTTTGGTTGATAACCCACCAAAAATCATTTGGGCTGACAGGTCTTGTGCTATCTCACTATTTTGATAGGATACCAATACACTTTCAATATTGGTAAATGTTTTAATATCAAGCAAACTATACGGATTTGCAAAAATATCTAATATTACACATTTATTTCTAGCAATTTCCTGCAGCCAAACCAATTCTTTATTTGAAAATTTAAAATTTTTCCAAGGATTAGAATTTGATTTATGATAGCCAATAATTACTTGACTATAAGGCTTTAACTTGCCAATTAATTGGTCCAGATTTTTTGCAGAAACTACATCTACTTGTGTATAATCATTCATTCTTTCAACAAAAGTTGAACTATTTGAATCTCCTAATTTCACATATGCTATTTTAGTATTTACAAGATCTTTTACTGGAAAATCTTCTCCATTATTCTTTAGCAATGTGATAGAATTTTCTACCAATTGATGATGTAACACTTCATTTGCTACAGTATTCAATTCTTGCTGTAAATTTTCTTCTTTAACAGGAACATAATTTCTTAATCCTGCCCAGTATTTAGCTTTTAATATCTTTTTTACTGAAAAATCTAAACGTTCTTCTGTTAACTCTCCAACTGCCAATGCGTTTTTCATTTTATCGATGGTTGCCGGTATTTCATGAGGAATAAGCAGTATATCATTCCCAGCCAAAATAGCTGCCAAATTTATATCAGCCGATGAAGAAAAGTCAGCCGCTCCTTTCATGTTTAGTCCATCCGTAATGATCAATCCTTCAAAACCCATTTTATCTTTAAGTAAATCGGTTACCACATTATAAGAAAGCGAAGATGGTAAACTGGTATTTGGCTCTAAATTAGGAATACTCAAATGTGCTGTCATAACACTTGCCACGCCCGCATCAAATAATTGTTTATAAGGATATAATTCAATAGAATCTAAGCGCTCTTTTGAAAACGGGATAGTGGGTAATGTAAGGTGTGAATCTGCATCTGTATCACCATGACCCGGAAAATGCTTCGCACATGCTAATACATTTTGAGATTGCATTCCTTTTGTAAATGCAATAGATTTAGTGGTAACATTCTCTTTGTTTTCACCAAAAGACCGATTACCTATAATCGGATTTTTCGGATTGATATTGATATCAACAACGGGTGCAAAATTAATATGAATTCCTAGTCGTTTACAATGCTGGCCTAATTGTGCTCCAAATTGTTCAATTAATTGATCATCTCTAATGGCACCTAAAGTCATATTCCATGGAAATCTATATGCATTTTTAAGGCGCATATCTAATCCCCATTCACCATCAAAACCAATCAATAACGGAACGTTAGAAATGCTTTGATAATAATTATTTAGAACTGCTTGTTTATGAGCGGTACCTTGCATAAATATAAGCCCACCAATATTATACTTTTTTATTAAATTTTCAATAGATCTTTTATGCTTATCATCTCTGTTTGAATAGGCTTGCATCATAAACAACTGTCCAATTTTTTGATCAATTGTCATCGATTTTAGAATACTATCTACCCATGTTTGCTGTCCATAAGTATCCATTTTTAATAACGGATCTAATTGTTGCGCATACATTAACACAACATTGAAAATTAGAAAAAATACTAGAATTTTCTTTTTCATTTAAAAAAGGGTTGTCACATCTTTGCCTCCACGCAATGACGTAATAATTAATGTTGGACAAATGATACTACTCCAAACCTCTCAACTCCACTCGAGATGACGTTAAGGGAACATTCTATAACATATGATTCTTTTTAATCTACACTAAAAACTTAGCATGCCAACTTTTGCCAGCTTCAACTTCCCAAAGAGATTTAAAATCGGCTTTAGAATTTATCATATTATTAAATACTACGGTATTGGCTGTAATCTTATTTTGTTTAACATATTCTTTAAAATCTTTCAAAGAAACCGTATTGATATTGATACCATCTTTAAAAGAGACATTCATTTTATTTAACAGATCAAGACCAAATTCCTTTTCTAAGTCTTTTATAATATGAACAGAGGAATCAATAGAACAGCCAGAGACATCATTATACATTTCGTTTACAGATAACACTATAAACTGATTATACTCAATTCTAAATGACGCCTGTAAATCGTCACCATGTCGCTTCCAATTAGCAACAAACGTGTGTAATTTTTCAGAAATCTGATCAATTTCATGTGTATCAAATTCTCTATCTGCCTGATATACCCATACTCTTGAAGTATCGGGTAATAAATCAAAATTCACATACATCTTAACTCAATTTATTATTAAAACTACGCAACTTAATTGCGGTTAGTACTTTTTTGGTATATAGCGGAAAATCTGCTTTCTGAATCCAGGAATAATACCCTTTATCTTTATCTAAAATTTCTACTACTTTTTTACCTTTATATTTACCAAAGGTAAAAATTTCTTGATCTTCATCATCATACATTATAAATCCGGCAAAATCGGCTCTTTTTTTATGAGACGAAAATTCATTTAAAAATTTAATGTCATTTTCCAGATCGTCATACTTATCTAATTGAGCTTTTAGAATTTCATAGGTAGCATTTGTGTCTGCTTCTGCCGAATGTGCATCTTCTAAATTTTCATCACAATAAAACTTATAAGCGGCACTTAAAGTACGTTGTTCTTTTTTATGAAAAATGACCTGTACATCAACTGCAACTCTATTATGCATATCAAAATCAACATCTGCTCTTAACATTTCTTCCGCCAATAGTGGAATATCAAATCTATTGGAATTAAACCCGGCAAGATCACAACCTTCGATGAGTCGACTAACTTCTTTTGCCAATTCATTAAAAGTGGGTTCGGTCACCACTTTTTCGTTGGTAATACCATGAATGGCTACAACCTCTTGCGGAATCTCCATTTCAGGATTCACCAGCCAGGTCTTACTTTCTTTGTTACCATTCGGATATATTTTTAAGATTGAAATCTCTACAATTCTATCTTTTGCAATATTAACACCGGTAGTTTCGAGATCGAAAAATACAATGGGTTTTGTGAGTTTTAATTCCATTAACTATATTTAAAATCCAAATGTACAAAAGATGGAAGAATAAAGCACTTGTCAATTAAATTTGTTTCTTAACTTAAATTCCTACTCAAAAAAAATGCTCAGCATATACTGAGCATTTATTATTTTATATAAAAGTATTTATCTTAAAATTCTCTATTCACGTCAAAACCTTCTAAGTATTCAGCTACACGTTTTACAAACATCCCACCAAGGGCACCATTTACAACACGGTGATCATAAGAATGCGACAAAAACATTTTATGGCGAATACCTATAAAATCGCCTTCAGAAGTTTCAATTACAGCCGGTACTTTACGGATAGCACCCAAAGCTAAAATGGCTACTTGTGGTTGATTAATAATAGGTGTACCCATAATACTACCAAAACTACCTACATTGGTAACGGTATAAGTACCGCCTTGAATATCGTCAGGTTTTAATTGATTCGACTTAGCGCGCATTGCCAGATCATTCACTACTTTGGTCATGCCTACTAAATTTAATTGATCTGCATTTTTAATTACAGGTACAATTAAATTCCCGTCCTCTAAAGCAGCCGCCATCCCTAAATTGATGTTTTTTCGTTTGATGATCTTATCACCATCAAGAGAAATATTTACCATCGGATAGTCTTTTATAGCCTTAGCCACAGCTTCCATAAAGATAGGTGTGAATGTTATTTTTTCACCTTCTCTTTCTAAGAATTTATCTTTTACTCTGTTTCTCCAATTTACAATTTTAGTAACATCAACTTCAATAAATGATTGTACATGGGCAGCAGTTTGAACAGATGCGACCATATGATGAGCAACTAATTTACCCATTCTAGTCATTTCAATGATCTCATCTTCGCCATTTACAGAAACAGGTGTAACAATTTTAGTTTTTTCGGTAGTTATAGTTGTTTTTGGTTTTGCAGTTTCAGTCTGTTCATCATTATCTATTCTAGGCGAAATATCTCTATTTTCGATATAAGCTAATATATCATTTTTAGAAACTCTATTATCTTTTCCGGTACCAACAATACCCTCTAATTCGGCCATGGAAATCTTTTCTTTTTTTGCTATGGTTTTTACCAAAGGAGAATAAAATCGGCCGGAAGATGAATTTTCTATTGGAGTAAGTGTGTCTTTTACATCTTGAACGATTTCGGTGATCTTAACTGCTTCAACAGGAACCTTATCTTCAGCGATGGCCGCTTCTTCTACTTTAATTTCATCAGCGATTGAGTCGCTAGAAGTTTCAATAATTGCCAGTGTTTGCCCAACCTCAACTACATCATCAACATTGAATAATTTTTCTACTAAAATACCTTCAACTTCACTTGGTACTTCTGAATCAACTTTATCAGTTGCTATTTCAACAATGGCTTCATCCAATTCTATGGTGTCACCAACTTCTTTTAACCAAGTTGTAATAGTCGCTTCAGCAACACTTTCACCCATCTTAGGTAATTTCAGTTCAAATTTAGCCATTAATAAAAATTATTTAGAGACTGCAAATTTAAAAAAAATATGGTCTGTTGGTTAACATCAACCCATTATTATTAAAAATAACATTTTTTCAATTAATAATAT
>Ga0209633_10000783_pt1 | contig 35160 bp, 23 predicted proteins | sample Cruoilmetagenom1_FD_187290 | JGI IMG/M metagenome (GOLD analysis project Ga0209633, IMG submission 187290) | Oil polluted marine microbial communities from Coal Oil Point, Santa Barbara, California, USA - Sample 1 (SPAdes) (version 2) | ecosystem: Environmental > Aquatic > Marine > Oil seeps ...
AAGAATAATATTAACATCATTAAATTTATAAAATGCTTGTGCTTTATAAGTTAAATAGGTATCAAATATTCTATTAGTTTTATGTTCAAAAACATAAGACATATTTCTTGTTCCACCTGCAACAGATAGTCCTATTTCAGACCCGCTTCCGAATAAATTCTCATTTCTTAGGTCAACAGCAAATTGGGTAAAATTTTCATCGTCTATTCTTAATCCAAATCTCAGCACATTCGGTAATTTTTCATCAAGATGTAATTTTAATATTTTTTGATCATTATCTTTTTTATCAACATTAACTACAATGTTATCAAATAAGTCAGTAGCCGAAAGATTTCGTAATCCTTTTTCAAATTCTTTTTTCGTTAGATATTTATCTTTTAATGCTGAAAATTCCCTTTTAATAATAGAAGAGTGAGTATTTTTGTTTCCGCTTACTAAAATGTCGGATATTTTTCCTTCATTTATACTAATTATCAATTCCCCACTTTCTTTATCAAATTTTATTACGTCTGGCGATACCAACATATAATTTTTAGATCTGTAAAATCTTATAAGTTTTAATGTTGAATTTAAGATTCTATCCGAATTATACGGCTTGTCCAAAACATCGCCTATTAATCCGTATGCTGAATCTAGTGGAATTAACGTAACACCTTCCAATTTGATTGCATTTATCTTAGGATTTAATTTATAATCTATCGAAAGAGTAGATATTGAGTCAATTTTTACTGATGCAGAAATATTTTCATAATCCCCTGATTCATATAACTTGCAAATTTCATATAATAAATTCGATTTTTTAACAAAATCAGGATTAGGATATTTATTAAATATTTCTTTTTCTAATGGGTTCGGATTTTCATTTATATGGATATTATTAAAAATCCTTTCTTCCACAGCCAATTTTTCTATATATCTTTGTTTAATTTCTTGTTTAACCGATTGTAACTCTGCTTTACTGTTTTCGTATCCGGCTAAGATAATATCGTCTATGTTTGTAAAATCATTATTTTTAATATTATTAAGCTCATGTGTAAGAAGCACATCAGCAAATTGTTTATTTTCTTCCCATACTTTACGAGAAGGAATTGTAACAAGCTGATCGGCTATATCCCATGGATAAATTAAGTCTTCTTTCCCTCTCAAAGCACTTGTAGCATCAGAGGCAATAATGTAATCCGGATTTAACTCAACAGCTGTTTTAATAGGGAGATTATCAATTAGTCCACCATCAACTAAAAGCAATGAATCCATTTTAATTGGCGGCAACAAGAATGAAACACTTGAACTTGCTCTCATTGCTTCACTCAAAGCTCCGTTCTTAAGCACAACTCTGTCTCCGGTAATTAATTCAGTTGCTACTGCTCTATAGTCAAATAAAAGTTCATCGAAAGAATCATACCTATTTATTGGAGCGTTCATTGTTACACTTGTTAACAAATTAGATATTTTTTTTCCTGTGTTCAATGATTGTGGAACTACCGGTGAAAGTCCGTTTAATCGAATCGTAAATAATGATTTGTCTTCAGTAATTTTTTGATCAACAAATAAATCTGTTCTATCTTCTCCAGTAACAAAAAATAACTGATCCCAATTTATTGATTTTATCAAGTTTTCTAGGTGTGGTAAACGATAACCGGCAGAGAATAATCCTCCTATTACACTTCCCATGCTGGTACCGATAATTTGGTCAACCTTAATATCTAATTCATCTAAAGCTCTCAGAACACCAATATGGGATATTGCTCTTGAACCGCCTCCACTCAAGACTAAACTAACTTTAGGTTTATTCGCAGGTATTTTTTTTGAAAGTCCAAAAGGTAATTTTTTTTCTTTTAGAGGCAACTCAAGATTTATTACCTTTTGAGAAAATAATAGAGAAGGAAGGAAAAAAAATAGAACAAGAAAAAAAATTTTGTTAGCCTTCATTATTATTCTAGAATTGGTGTAATTAAAAAATTACTTTTTCCTTTTTTTAACAACCTGTTTTTGAGTTTTTTGCTGTTTTTCTGCAGCTTCCATCATTCTCTGCATAAACCCGGCTTTTTTCTTAGGTTTATCAACTGGAACAAGCTCATCACCTTGCTGATGGTTTATTAAGTATTGTTGACCGATTGAAAGTAAATTAAACATAAAATAATATAAGTTCAATCCAGAGGAAAATCCCATAAACAAAAATGTCATCATAAAAGGCATAATATATACCATGGCTTTTTGATTGGGATCTTTTATAGTCATTTTTTGTTGGAAAAACATTGTGATGCCCAACAGCGGGGCCAAGCCCGTTATGGCACTAATTCCAAATAACGGTAATTGGAAAGGCAGTTTATAAATAACATCAGGAGCTGACAAATTTGTTATCCAAAACATAAATGGTTCGTGTCTAATTTCAATAGCCACATTAAAAAATGTAAATAAGGCAAACAGTATCGGCATCTGCAACAACATCGGCAAACAACCACCTGCAGGATTTACTCCGTAGGTGGAATATAATTTCATCGTTTCTTTTTGAATTTTCTGCTGATCACCTTTATGTTTTTCTTTTAACTCAGCAATTTTAGGCTGCAATTGAGACATCCTTTTCATCGACTTATAACTTTGTCGTGTTAACGGATATAATGCAAATTTAAGAATCAATGAAAATACAATTATTACCCAGCCATAGTTAGGAATGAATTTATGTAAAAATTTGAAAAGCGGTAAAAGAATGTATTCGGAAATTGGACGTGTAATAAATTTTAATCCAAGAAAACTTCCAAACTCAAAAATAGCTTCATAATTATTTTTATTTGATTTCAAGATATCATATTCGAGAGGACCAATATAAAGTTTGAAACTATCTTTCTGATAATTTTGATTATTAAATGGAATCCTTAAACTGGCGGAATAATATTCTCTATCTCCATAACGATTGATAATATGTTCACCTTTAAAATCCGCACCTCCATCATTGCTAGGGTTTTCCGGTGCTATAATAACAGTGAAGTATTTATTTCTAACACCAACCCAATCAATTTTTCCATTTAAAACTTTTTCAACAGTTTCACCTTCAGAACTAGCATCTACAACTACTTTTTCATCTCCGGAAAATGCTGCTGCATTTGAAAAATTTGCTTCATCAACAGAATTTTCTTCCACAAAATTCAAACCGGTCGACCATTCTAAATCATATCTATAACTACTTATTAAATCGTCCATATTATCAAGAATAATATCAACCTTTGTGTTATAATCATTGCCGTAAAAAACAAATTCTTTTGTAAGTTTTTTGTTTTCCCCGGCATCATATATATACGAAAGAGTTAGGGAATCATTTTCAGAAACTTTAAAATATGATCCGGAATTAGCTTTAGCAAAATCCAGTGACTTTGTATTAACCAACTTCCCCTCTTTGGTAACGAAAACAATATTAAAATCACCACCTTCTCTGGAAGTATTAATTAGCTGAACATGAGAAGCGTAAAAATTTGTAGAATCGGATATTTGTGAATGATACCAGGTTTTATATTCTTTTAAGAAAAATTTCTTTACTCTACCACCTTTTGAAGTCAATTCAATAATTGCTAAATCTGTCTCTATAGTAGTAAGTTTTTCAGGTATTTCAGAAGTTATCTCCGGCTCAGTTTCAAATTCAGTAAGTGGCTGATTTTTTTCTTCAATAATTTCAGGTTCTTTAATACTAGTATCTTGTTGTAACTTTTCGTTTTTTACAACAGTAGAATCTTGGCCGGTTGGATTAACTGTTTGTGGATCCGGTGCATTTAGGTATAACCAAAAAACCAGGATTACTCCAATGAGAATAAATGCAATTGTTGATTGTTTGTCCATGTAGAATTCCAAAAATTTTATTTAAGTAGGATCGTATCCGCCCTTATTAAATGGATTACACCTTAAAATTCGCCAAATTGCTTTTGCTCCACCTTTAAACACACCATACTTAGCAAGCGAATCAATTGCATAGTGAGAACAAGTTGGATAAAATCTGCAAGATGAAGGAAACATTGGTGATATAAGTTTTTGATAAATTTTTACTATATAAATGAAAACATTACGCATCTTGAACCCGTTGTTTCACTTTCTCTAACACATCAATAAAATCATTAAGAATAAATTCCAATTTTATTTTTTTGTTGTGTTTTTGGTTCAATAAATTTGGGGAGAAGCTTAATAAGAGTGATTTGTTTTTAGATTGGCATAATTCATAAAGAGATAACTTATTAGTTCTGTATGCTTCTCTAAATAATCTTTTTACTCTATTTCTCCAAACTGCATTTCCAGCTCTCTTAGAAACCACAAAAGCAGCTTTAATACAAATATCATTAACGCTGCTTTCTAAATAGTAGTTAACTTTTAATTTTTTTTGCGATGAATATAAAATTTTACCTTTTGTATAAACTTTTTGAAAATCTTTATTAAGTTTTATTCTCTCATTTTTTGAAAGACTAAAATTCATCACTTACTGTTAATTTTTTTCTCCCGCGGGCTCTTCTTCTGGCAAGAACTTTTCTTCCATTTTTAGAAGCCATCCTAGCCCTAAAGCCATGTTTGTTCTTACGTTTTCTATTACTCGGTTGATACGTTCGTTTCATTTTTACACATACCTTAATTTTACAAAGAATACAAAACTAAGGAAAATCAAAATAATATACAATCAAATTTAATATGAAAGTTTTACCAAAACTGTGCTTAACTGATTGTTTTTTAACATTTTATAAAATCTGTTCTTGAAAATCTGTAATAGATTATTAATAATTAAATAAAGCATTTGATTGTTTTCTTCCAAAACTTTGCAAAATTACATGTAATTATTAAACAATTTGCTTCCTTTAATATTTGCTTAAAAATTGTAAATAGCGGCCAAAATTGCTATATTTCTACATTAAAAACTATTCAAAAATGAGGAATTTGATGGAGTTCAAAGTTAATAGTAAAGAGCTTGAAAAACTACTTTCTAAAATTATTCCGGCAGTTCCAACCAGAACTCCAATGCCAATTTTAGAGAATTTTTTATTCGAAATTAAAGATGGTTTACTTACTGTTTATGCTACAGATCTGGAAATTTCTTTAAAATCTTCACTTAAAATTGTTGCGGAAGAAAATATTAAAATTCTTTTACCTGCCAAATTATTATACGATGTTGTAAAATCTCTTAAGGACACAACTATTAGGTTTGATATACAAAGTAGCGGTAAAGCAAATTTGATAACTGATCATGGAAAATATAATTTAAGTTATTTAGATCAAGAAGAATTTCCTGAAATTCCGGATTTCCCGAATGAAAGTATTGAGAATGAAGATTTAAGTGAAATTTCATTAAATGGAAGTGATCTAAGATTTGCTTTTGAAAAATCCTCATTTGCAATGAGTAAAGAAGAAATGAGACCTGCAATGATGGGAACTCTTTTCGAATTTACCGAAGAAGGTTTGAAGTTTGTGGCAACTGATGGTCATAGACTTGTAAATTTCCTCAACAAAAATGTAAAATTGGGTGTAGATGCGCAATACATTCTACCTGAAAGAGCTGTTACCGTTTTGTTGAAACTATTAGATGAAAAAGATGTAAAAATTTACCTTAGCAAAACTCATATGTCCTTTAAATTGAATGAATATGAGTTAATTTCAAGATTGATCAAACAAAAATACCCGGATTATTCTAGTGTAATTCCATTAGAGAATGAATTTATGTTAGAAGTTGAAACTAAAGATTTGCATGATGTTATTAAGAGGATGATGCTATTTTCAACATCAAATACACGTAGAGTTAAATTTTCTATAAGTGAAGATAATCTTGAAATATCTGCTGAAGATTTAGATTTGGGTGCGTCGGGAACTGAAAATATTAACTGTAAATATTCTGGTGATAGTATAGATATTGGTTTTAATTCATCATACGTAAATGATGTTTTAAGTCATTTAAGTTTTGAGAAAAAAATAATTTTCAAACTGCATTCTGCTACAAAAGCAGTCATCATATTACCGATAGAACAAAAAGAAAACTATGATTTAATGATGCTATTGATGCCGGTACGATTAAATAATTAATTATGGTCCTAAATTTTATTGATCTCAAAAATTTTAGGTTACATAGTAATACGCAATTAGAGTTTTCGAAAAATATTAATTATTTAGTTGGTGGTAACGGACAAGGAAAAACATCTCTGCTAGAAGCAATTTATTATCTTTGTACCACTAGAAGTATTAATCAATCGTCAGATGCAGAAGCGGTTAAGTTTGAGGAAGACTTTTTTGAAATAAATGGAAAATTTTCAGAATATTCTAAAAATAAAATTAGAGTTACTTTTGAAAATAGTACAAATAAGAAAAGTGTCTTTTTAAACGATAAACAGATTTATAGAGCTACAAATTTAATTGGTAAATTTCCCGTTGTTGCACTTCTCCAATCTGATCACGCAATAACTCAAGGGTCACCAACAGAAAGAAGGAGGTTTGTTGATTCAATAATTTCTCAATCAAGTGCTACTTATTTAAAACTTTTACTGGATTATAATAAGATACTACGTCACAGATCATCATTGCTTTCAAAAATTAAAGAATTTCAATCGAAAGAGTTATTTGATCAATTAGAGGTTTGGACAAGTTCACTAGTAAAAGTTGGTTCTGAAGTAATAAAACACAGAATTAAGTTTGTTGAGGAATTTAATGAATATATCCAAAAACCCTATGAACAAATAATGGATAAAAAAGAGTTTCCAAAAATACATTATAAATCAAATACTGATGGGATCATAGATATTAAGTCTGAATTTGAACAAAGATTAAACGAACATAAAAATGAAGAATTGAGAAGATCAAGAAATTTAATCGGACCTCATAGAGATGATTTTGAATTTTCAATTGATGATCTGGAATTGAAAAAATTTGGTTCCCAAGGTCAGAATAAAACATTCCAAATTGCCCTCAGGTTTAGTCAGTTCTTTTATCTAAAAGACAAAATTAGTATAACGCCATTATTTTTGATGGATGATGTATTTGGTGAACTTGATTCCTTCAGAGCAGAACGCATAAGCAATTATTTAAGCAAAATTGGTCAAGCATTTATTACAATGACGGATTTTTCTAAACTTGAAAAGCTAAGTAAAAATGAATCTGATTTTGTGTTTAATGTGAAAAATGGAATCGTAACTCATGCCTGATAATTTTAAAAGTTTATCGGAAATATTAACCAAAGAAAAATCGTTTTCAAAATTTAGGAATGCGGTAAAAGAAAACGAAGTTGTAATGGAGTTTGAAAAAATTTTCCCCGACCTTAGCAAAACAGTTAAGACGTCAAATGTAAATAAGGGAACATTGTATTTAATAGTTGAAAACTCTGTATTAAGAAGCGAATTATTTTTGAAAAAAAAATTGATGATAGAAAAAATAAATAATCACTTTAATCAACAAATTATTGTTGATGTAAAATTTACAAATTTTAGAAATATCCATAGGAACACAAAGTGACAAAAGAAGCAGCTCAAAAGAACTATACCGCAACCAATATTAATGTTCTAAAAGGTCTTGAAGCAGTAAGAAAACGACCCGCAATGTATATTGGAGATATTAGCCAAAGAGGTTTACATCATTTAGTTAATGAAATTGTTGATAATAGTATTGATGAAGCTCTTGGCGGCTTTAATGATAGAATAGATATATCAATAAATGAAGACGGAAGTGTTACCGTTGTAGATTTTGGTCGGGGTATTCCGGTTGACATTCATCCCGTTGAGAAAGTTTCAGCATTAGAAGTTGTAATGACAGTGCTTCATGCCGGTGGTAAATTCGATAAAAGTTCTTATAAAGTGTCGGGCGGACTTCATGGAGTAGGTGTTTCCGTAGTAAACGCTTTATCAAAATGGCTTAAAGTTGAAGTAAGACGAGGTGGAAAACTTTATTTTCAAGAATATGAAAAAGGTATTCCCAAAGCAAAAGTGAAAGAGATTGGAAAAGTTAAAAAGAATGAAACCGGTACAAAAGTTACTTTCATGCCGGATGATAGTATTTTTAAAACAACAAAATTTAAGTTTGATCTCCTTTCAGAAAGAATGCGAGAGCTTGCTTTCTTGAATAAAAACATTACTATTAATATTAAAGACGAGATTGAAGGTGATGATGAATCTTTTCATTACAAAGGTGGAATAATTGAATTTGTAAAATATTTGGATGAATCCCGCACAACTTTCCATAAACCAATTTACATGGAAGGCGAAAAAGATAACACACCGGTAGAAATAGCATTCGAATATAGTGATGCCTATTCAGATAATATTTGTACTTACGTTAATAATATAAACACTCATGAAGGTGGAAGTCATTTAGTTGGTTTTAAAACAGCTTTAACTCGTACCTTTAACACATATGCTACAAAAAATAAACTAATAAAAGAAAACTCTAAAATTACACTTACCGGCGATGATTTCAGAGAAGGTCTTACAGCTGTTGTTTCAGTTAAAGTTATGGAACCTCAATTTGAAGGACAAACAAAAACCAAATTAGGCAATAGTGAAGTTAAATCTATTGTTGAAACTATTGTTGGTGAAAAACTTTCTGATTATCTGGAAGAAAATCCTACTGTAGGGAAAAAAATTATTGAGAAATGTTTAAGATCAGCCGAAGCAAGAGAAGCTGCTCGTAAAGCAAGAGATCTTGTAAGAAGAAAAAGTGCTTTGGATTCAATGCACCTACCTGGAAAATTGGCAGATTGTTCAATTAAGGATCCTGAACATTGCGAAATTTATATTGTTGAGGGAGACTCTGCAGGCGGTTCTGCTAAACAGGGGCGCGATAGGAGATTTCAAGCCATTCTTCCAATTAAAGGAAAAATATTAAATGTTGAAAAAGCAAAAATAAACAAAGTTTTAGGGAATGATGAAATAAAAACAATGGTTACCGCTATTGGTGCCGGAATTGGAGCTGAGTTTAATTCTGAAAAAGCCAGGTATGGTAAAATAATAATTATGACTGATGCCGATGTGGATGGAAGCCATATCCGAACACTTTTACTTACTTTCTTTTATAGACAAATGAAAGAATTAATAACGTCCGGACACGTTTATATTGCTCAACCACCTCTATATAAAATTAAAAAAGGTAGAGAAGAAGTTTATGCTTACGACGATAGCGAAAGAAATAAAATTCTAGAGAGAATGAGAGGAAATGGAAATAGTAAAAGTACAAATGATGAAAACATTCCAAAGGGTGTTACAATATCTAGATACAAAGGACTTGGCGAAATGAATCCCGAACAATTATGGGCCACCACAATGAATCCGGAAACAAGAACAATATTACAAGTAAATTTAGAGAGTGCAGCTTCTGCAGATAAAATATTCGAAACCCTTATGGGTGATGTTGTTGAACCAAGAAGAGCATTTATAGAAAAACATGCAAAATATGCAAACTTAGATGTATAATTTTTAACTAATTACGAAAACAGAAATGACTACAATTTTTGAAAAAGTTTTACCCGTTGCTTTAGAAGAAGAAATGAGATCATCCTATATTGATTATGCTATGTCCGTAATAGTGGCAAGAGCATTACCAGATGTTAGGGATGGCTTAAAACCAGTGCATAGAAGAGTTCTTTACGGTATGCATGAATTAGGATTAGCGTACAACCGCCCATATAAAAAATCCGCAAGAATTGTTGGAGAAGTTCTTGGAAAGTATCATCCCCATGGTGATTCTGCCGTTTACCAAAGTATGGTCAGGATGGTGCAAGAATTCTCATTACGATATCCATTGGTAGATGGTCAAGGAAACTTTGGATCAATTGACGGCGATTCGCCTGCCGCTATGCGTTATACCGAAGCACGCTTAATGAGAATATCAGAAGAGATCTTAAAAGATTTAGATAAAAATACTGTTGATTTCAGCTCTAACTTTGATGATTCACTTCAAGAACCAACGGTAATGCCGGCATATTTGCCTAGTTTGCTTTTAAACGGAGCATCCGGTATTGCTGTAGGTATGGCGACAAATATTCCTCCTCACAATTTAACTGAAGTTGTTAACGGTTTAATTGCAATGATTGATAAACCGGTTATAACTAATGAGGAATTGTTAGAGTATGTTTCTGCCCCGGATTTCCCAACTGGGGGAATAATATTTGGATACGAAGGTGTAAAATCAGCTTATACAACCGGTCGTGGTAAAGTTGTTATAAGAGCGCGCGCAAATGTAGAAACCCATAAAAACGATCGTGAAAGTATTATTGTAACAGAGCTTCCATTCCAAGTTAACAAAGCAAATTTAATAGAAAAAATTGCTGACCTGGTAAGAGATGGAAAGGTTCAAGATATTTCTAATATTAGAGATGAGTCCGATAGAGACGGAATGAGGATAGTTATTGAAACTAAAAGGGGCTCTCAACCTGAAGTAATTATTAACCAATTATTCAAGCATACCCAAATGCAGGTAACATTTGGAGTAATTATGCTGGCTTTGGTTAACGGAACACCAAAAGTTCTCACTCTAAGAGAAACAATGGAGCACTTCCTAGCTCATCGAATGGTAGTTCTTGTCAGAAGAACTCAATACGAATTGGATGCTGCTGAGAGAAGAGCTCACATATTGGAAGGATATATAATTGCTCTTGATAATATTGATGAAGTAATTGAAACTATTAAAAAATCGAAAGATGTTGAAACTGCTAAAAGTAAATTAATGAAAAAATTCAGCTTAAGCGAAATTCAAGCTAAAGCTATTTTGGATATGCGGTTACAACGACTAACAGGATTAGAAAGAAAGAAAATTGAAGATGAATATAAAGAGATAATTAAATTAATTGAAAAATTAAGAGGAATTCTTGATAGTGAAAGAAAGCGTAATACTATAATTAAAAATGAGCTGATTGCGCTGCAAGAAAGATATGGTGATGAAAGAAGGACTGAGGTGATCAAGAATTATCAAGAATTTTCTCTCGAAGACATTATTGCTGAAGAAGATGTTGTTGTAACAATTTCACACTCGGGATTTATTAAAAGATTCCCGGTAAGTGGTTATAGAAAACAAGCGCGAGGTGGTAGAGGTGTAACTGGTGCGGGTACAAAAGATGAAGATTTTATTGAACATATGTTTGTAGCATCCACGCATCATTACATAATGTTCTTTACCGATAAAGGTAAATGTTATTGGAAAAAAGTGCATGAAGTTCCGGAGGGTGGTAGAGCTGCCAGAGGTAGATCACTTCAAAACCTTGTAGAAAAAGATAAAGACGAACTGATAACAGCATTTGTAACAGTAAAAGAATTTGTTGATGAAAAATCAATTGTTATGGTAACTAGAAATGGGACCATTAAAAAAACCAAATTATCAGCATACTCAAATGTAAGGCGTGGAGGCATTAATGCCATTAATATAGCGAAAGGTGATAAACTAATCGAAGTCAAGCTTACCGACGGGAACAATGATATTGTAATAGGTACTAGAAAAGGTTTGGCAATACGCTTCAATGAAACAGATGTTAGAGAAATGGGACGAACTGCGACTGGCGTAAGAGGTATAAGACTTGGAAAAGACGATATTGTAATTGGATTTATTGTTATTCGTTCAGCAACAACTTTACTTGTGGTAACTGATAAGGGATTTGGTAAACGAAGTGAAATTGATGATTACAGAATAACGCGAAGAGGTGGAAAGGGTGTTATCACGGTTAGAACCGGAGAAAAAAACGGTAACCTGATTTCCATAAAGGAAATAAATGATAAAGATGAGCTTGTAATTATTACCAATTCAGGAATGGTGATCAGACAGGGAGTGAAGAAAATTAGAGTAATGGGAAGAGCAACACAAGGTGTGAAGTTAATTAATCTTAAAGAAGGCGATTCAATTGCTGATGTAGCAAAAGTTGTTAGTGAAGAGGAAGGCATTAACGATAATAATAACGACCAAGAAAATAATTTGGGAATTTAAAAATGAGTTCTACTGAAAACCTAAGTATTGAATCTAAATGTGTACATGCTGGAATTGGAGAATATGAACATGGCTCTGTTATTCCGCCGATCTATCAAACATCCACATTTAAATTTGAATCGGCCGACCATGGTGGAGCTTTATTTGCAGGCGAGCAGAAAGGCTACATCTATACAAGAATGCAAAACCCAACAATAGAAGCGATGGAAGATTCAATTGCTGCTTTAGAAGGCGGATATAAATCTTTGGGATGTGCAAGTGGTATGGCAGCAATAAATACCGTATTTACCGCTCTATTAAATGCCGGTGATCATGTCGTATGTTCAAAATCGGTTTATGGACCAACAAATACTCTTTTATCCACTGTTCATAGTAAATTTAACATAGAGACAACATTTGTTAACTCTTCTGATACTGAACAGGTTGAAGGTGCGGTAAAACCAAACACTAAAATAATCTATATTGAAACCCCTGGTAATCCTACACTTGAAATTACCGATCTTGAAAAAGTATCGGAGATTGCACATAAAAATAATGCTTTAGTAGTCGTAGACAATACGTTTATGAGTCCGGTATTACAGCAGCCTTTTAAATTTGGAGTTGATGTAATTGTACATAGTATGACTAAATTTTTGAACGGTCATGCCGATGTTGTTGCAGGAATAATTGTTACAAAAGATGAAGAAACATATAAACATTTCAAAAAAACATTGAATCAACTTGGCGGAGTAATAGATCCATTCAATTCATTTTTGGTTCACAGGGGTTTAAAAACATTAGCAATCAGAATGAAAAAGCATTCTGAAAACTCGATGGTTATTGCGGAATATTTAGAGAATCAAAAAAAAGTTGAGTGGGTAAAATATCCGGGCCTAAAATCACTTCCAAATTATGAACTAGCGCAAAAACAACATACTGCTCCCGGGGGAATGATTTCTTTTGAATTAAAAGGCGGCATATCAGCTGGAAAAGTTGTTATGAATTCAGTTAAACTTTGTCAATTAGCCGTTAGTTTGGGTGGCGTTGAAACATTAGTTCAACACCCTGCCAGTATGACTCATTTAACAATGGGGAAAGATGCTCGTGAATCAGCAGGAATTACCGATGGACTAGTACGGTTATCTGTTGGAATTGAACATGTTGATGATATATTAAATGATCTAAAGCAAGCGCTTGATAAAATTTAAATAATATTTATATATTAGTTTAATTAAACCCCTTTGATGGGGTTTTTTTATATAATGACTTTTAAAATTCATTTTATTAGTATAGATAAAAAATTATTTTTTTAAGGATAAATATGAAATTGACTTATCTGCTTTTTATTTTTTTTCTTCTCTTTGAATTTGTTTTAGCTCAATCTAACGTAATTAAAAAAGGAAATACATATTATTTTGCAGATAGAGTAATTGTTAAGTATAAAGATAATCCAACCAGTTTAAACAAAAAGGCAGAGACATTATTTTCTAAATTTGACATTTCTTCTTCATCTACTTTTAATGAGCAAAACAATTCGATCAAATCAGATAAATTAAATCGAATTAAAACACTTATGTTTTCTGCACCGTATGATCCAATTTACGTAATCAAAGAAATTTCACAACTAGAAAACATTGAATGGGCTGAGCCGCATTTTCTTTACCCATTAGTTTATACTCCCAATGATCCTGTTTATTCGCAAAACTTAAATAGATATGAACATCTCGAAGATATTAATGCTAAAGAAGCCTGGGATTTAAATAAAGGCAGTGATGATATAATCATAGCTATTGTGGATACGGGTGTTGAATGGAATCATGAAGACTTAAACGCAAATATATGGATAAACACCAGTGAGATTGAAAATAATGGTATTGATGACGATGCAAACGGATTTGTAGATGATTATAGAGGATGGGATTTTGGCGGATTAAACGGAATTCCGGATAATGATCCAAGTGAAGACAGGGCAGATCATGGAACACATGTTGCCGGATTAGCGAGTGCAGTTACAGATAATAATATTGGAATTGCATCAGTGGGTTTTTATACTAAAATAATGGCTGTTAAAACTTCACAGGATGACATAAGAGATGGAAACAATGCATTAATTGCTTTTGGCTATGAGGGAATTGAGTATGCAGCAAATAATGGTGCGCATGTAATAAATTGCAGTTGGGGCGGCTATAATTATTCTTATACATACAAGGCAGTAATTGATTATGCCATTTCTAAAGGATCATTAGTTGTTTGTTCTGCCGGTAATGATAATTCATCAGATAATTTTTACCCTGCCAGTTATAACGGAGTATTATCTGTTGGTGCAACAGATTTTAATGATAACAGAGCCGGCTGGTCGAACTATGGAACAAAAATAGATGTGAGTTCACCAGGCACAAGTATTTATTCAACTTGGTTTAACAACAGTTATACTTTTTTAAGCGGCACCTCAATGTCTGCTCCAATCGTTGCCGGCCTTGCAGGCCTAGTATATAATCAGTATCCAAATTATTTACCATTACAAGTGGCCGAACAAATACGAAGTAATACTGATAATATTAATTCAGAAAATCCCGGATTCGAAAACCAATTAGGCACTGGCAGAATAAACGCATTCAATGCTCTTTCCAATTCAACTTCAAAATCTGTTAGAATAACTGATTTAGAATTTCTGGAAGTAGGAGATAATGATGGTATTTTTGAAGCCGGTGAAAATGTTAAAATTAATGTTGAACTGACAAATTTTTTAAATCCTCTTACAAATTTAAGCGTTACCATTTCCTCAAACAACGGAAACATTACTTTCGAAAATTCTGGCGGTACGGTCGGTTCAATGAACACTTTACAACAATTTGAAACAACTTCCGACTTTTTTAAAATTTCAATTAATCAAAATTCTGAATATGATATTGATGCAAATATATTAGTAAGTTATTCTGATGGCAGTTATACTGATTACGAATGGATTACAATACCAATTAATCCAACTTATGAAAATCATACAACGGAAAATATCTCAATTACATTTAACAGTACGGGCTCAATTGGTTTTGCCGACTATCCCACCAATCTAAAAGGAAATGGGATGATTTATAAAAATGGACCAAACCTAATGTATGAAGGAGCATTAGTATACGGAACATCTTTAAATACAGTAGTAAACGTTGCAAGAGATGACAATGGTGGAAAAGATGAAGATTTATCCTTGGTAGCTCCTATTATTCTTTCATCACCAGGAAATATTGCAGATAAAGAAAGTTATTCAAAATTTAATGATGAAGCTGCTCTGCCAAATAGTTTAGGTATTGAAACTGAAGTTTATACATATTCATATGACGGTGAACAATTTGCTGATTTCGTTTTTGTCCGCTACGTTTTTAATAATACAACTTCTGAAGTTATAGAAAATTTTTACGCAGGACAATTTTGGGATTATGACCTTGACGGGACAAATTCTGATGATGATTTAGTGTCTTACGATCTCACAAATAATTTCGGATATATTTTTGATAATAATGGTGATCCAATTGAAACTCATGTCGGTTTAGCTCTTCTTTCATCTGATAAAATTGGATTTTTTGCAATGGATATAAATGGAACAAATGAGAACATAATATCTTATGATGGATTTACTGATAAAGAAAAATGGACAGCATTAACTAATGGCTTAAATTTTAGTTCTGCAGGACCAAGCGATATATCAACATTAATTTCCGGGGGACCATTTACATTAGACCTTAATAATAAATTCGAACTTGATTTTGTAATTGCTGCCGGTGATAATCTGGAAGATCTTACTAATAATATATCAACTGCCAGAAGTAAGTACAATGAATTACTTACAAGTATAAACGATGATGTTATAATTAATAATTCTTTTGAACTAAAACAAAACTTCCCAAATCCTTTTAACCCAACAACAGTAATAAATTACACTATTCCATCATCTAATACCACGAGGAAACAATTCGTTAGTTTAAAAGTCTACGATACATTAGGGCAAGAAGTATCGACTCTTGTTAGTAAATTTCAGAATTCTGGAATGTATAAAGTCATTTTTAATGCAAGCGATTTACCCAGCGGAATTTATTTTTACCAGCTTAAAACCACCGATTATTCAAGCGTAAAAAAAATGCTCTTGCTTAAATAATAGGCATTTTGCATATAAAATAATTTATTGGTAATTTAATACTAGACCCCTTATCCAATAAATTATGAGGAAATCATGATACCAAAAAGATTTTCTATTATTCTATTTTTATTCTTTTTTTTATCAATTCAATTATCGGCACAATTTAATGTGCTTGAAAAAGTTAAGAAAAAAGTAAACAAAACAGTTGAAAAAAATATTGATGAAACAATTGACAAAACGGTTAATAATGCTGAGAAAGACATTAAAGAAGGACCTGCTAAAAAAGGTGAAGAAAAAGAAGAAAAGAAAAAAGAATTAGATGAAAAAAATGACCCTGACGATCCTGATAATGAAGAAAAATTTAAAGTATGGAGAAAATTTGATTTTGTTCCGGGCAATAAAATAATTTTTAATGATAATCTTGTTGGTGAAGAAGTTGGAGAATTTCCATCCAAATGGGATTTAACTTACGGGAATGCAGAAACTGTAAAATTTGGGGATAAAGAAGTTATTGGATTCATGCAAAATGGAACTCATATATTTCCCTTTATGGACAAGGAAGACTTTCTACCGGAAGTATTTACCATAGAATTTGATTTTTACTACTATGCAAAATACAATGAATCTTATACTCTTCACCTTGGCAGTCATGGATTTGTCGTAAATATTCGTCCACACAAAGTAAGTATGAGAAATTTTGTTGGAGAACCGGGAGAAGGAGCAAAAAATCCCGGTTGGCATCATTTGTCTTTATCCTTCAATAAAAGAGCGCTAAAAGTTTATTATGATCAAACAAGAGTTCTTAACATTCCAAGATTAAAAGATAAGCCTACTAAATTTTCTATTTCTGCTTTAAGTCATGGTGCAAAAAAAGGTGACCCTGCAATTATTAAAGATATTAGAGTTGCAGAAGGTGGAGTTAAGTTATACGATAAAATAATGACGGATGGGAAATTTGTAACAAGCGGTATTTTATTTGATGTTAACAAAGCTTCAATTAAGCCTGAATCTATGGGAGTAATAAACAAAGTAGTTAAAATGATGGAAGAACATGAAGATTTAAACTTTAGCATTGAGGGTCATACTGATAGCGATGGAGATGATTCATCAAATCAAAAGTTATCTGAAAATAGAGCAAATTCTGTAAAAATAGCTCTTATTGAGCAAGGAATCGATGAATCTCGATTAACTACAAAGGGATTTGGGGAATCGGTCCCTGTTAATGATAATAAAACTTCCGTAGGCAAAGCAAATAACAGACGTGTAGAATTTGTGAAAATATAAACTTAAGTTCAACCTTCAAGATTAAAATTTATCTTGAGGGTTGAACAAGCTAAAATTTTCTATTTCAATAAAATCATTTTTTTAGTTTCAATTTTATCGCCAGCAGATAATTTAACAATATATGTTCCGCTTGACAATTTTGAACCATCAAAATTAAACCTATAATTTCCAGCGGACTGAGATTCATCAACTAATTGAGCTACCTCATTACCAATAATATCATAAACATTTAATACAACATGAGACTGTTTAGTTATACTATACTCAATTGTTGTACTTGGATTAAACGGATTTGGATAATTTTGCTTCAATGAAAATTCAGTAGGAATTGCTTCCAATTTTTCAACACTTGTTACATCATCGTTGTTCCAGGCAACCAGTCCGGAAACTGTACCCGAGTTAGGCGGATCTTCACTTTCAGCTAATATCGAGAATGATTCCCCGGTTTTTGCTGAGAAGATATAATGTACTTCAATAGATGTCTGAGGAAAACCCGGAATAAGGTATGATGTTTCGATAGTTTGTTTTCTTTCTCTCAGTACATCAACAGTTTTACCGCTTGGCATAATCATTGTCCCCCAGGCATCAATATGTGAATTATACACAAATGATGTTGAATCACCATAAACCAACATTTCCTGATCATCAAAAGATTGAAATTTAGTTGAGTCTTTGCTTGTCCATACATCCTCAAATTCCATTGGAAAATCATATTCAGAAAAGGGTGGGATGTGTGTTTCTATGTTTGTGAACGTTTGAGAGACGTTTGAAACAGTATTTGTAAGGTAAGCGGCAGTACCATATTCCAAATATTGTGTATTAGAATAATAATCCCAAGCTTCACTACGCATTGTTGTATTGCTCGATATAATAGCTTCAAACAAAGAGTAAGTTGCCACATTTGCTCCTGGGAAATTATCTTTGAATGGAGTTGTAGATGCATCTATAAAATTAAGAGTAAATGTTGTATCTGGTGAAATGCCTGTGAAATCCCAGGTATTATTGCCTCCGGGTTGTCCAATATTTAATTGAACAATATCTTTTTTAGAATAATCAGTAATGGTATTACCTACTGTAATTAGATTTGTAAAATCTGATTCTTCTATTGTAATTTGTCCCAAATTATAAGTAAATGGGAGAAGTAATAGTAATAATGGTATAATTTTTTTTCTCATTTTATTGCTCCTACTTAATTAAAATAACTTGTTTTTTGTCTTAATCTGCTGTTCTGTACAATTTCTTTTTTATTTCTTTAACCCTAATTCTTTTTGTTTTTGCACACTCCGTTCTTGAATTTCATTAAATCTCTTTGCATATTTTTCATTTTGAGCACACATAAAATGATTTCGCCCCCAAAGTGTTGCCCAGTTGACTGCCTCTTTAATTAACTTATTGTACTCCTTTGATGTAGCTAATCCAACAGGATCATCTTTATATTTAGCAAGAATTTTTATGTAGGTGTCCATCCATTCCTCGTAACTATCCAAAAACTCATCACAAGTTTCTATGTCCTTTACTTGTGAAGAATTTTCCGTTTTAAAAAATTCTACTTCTGAATTCTCAGATGACACGTTTTCATTATTTTTGTCATTTGTTTCACTATCGCTGCAGCCCAGAAATAAAAAAAATATTAATAGTAGTTTAAATGTGTTAATCATAATTAGGTCAGGTTCCTTACGTTTATGAGATTTTATTCCAAATAATATTTGATCACTGCTTCAAAATAAATCTAAAATCTTAACATTTTTTTAGTGTTTTCTCGACGAAAATGCAGAAATTTATCTTCTACCAAATATCCGATAATGCGACTTTCAATTCAATCGGTTATATGGGGTATTTTTAATTAAAAAAAATTGAAGGATTATATAAGTTTTTGTTTTATAGCCTTGTAAATTGCTTCGGCTCTATTGCTTACATGAAGTTTGGAATAAATGTTCTTTATATGGGTTTTTACTGTATGCGGACTTAAAAAAAGGTTTTCAGCAACATCTTTATAATTCATCCCTTTGCTTAGTAATTTGATCACATCCGTTTCCCTTTCTGAGAGAGGATTATCAATTATCCGGAAAGAATTTATAATTCTTCTGGCAACTTGACTACTCATTGGAGATCCGCCATTAACTACTTCTTTAATATGCTCTAATAATTCAGCTGGATTTGTATCTTTAAGCAAATAACCGGAAGCACCGGCACAGAGGGATTCAAAAATAGAATCATCATCGGATTGTACTGTTAACATAATGAAATCAATAATCGGACATTTCTGTTTTAAGTAACGGGTTACTTCAATGCCGGATTTCCCGGGAAGTTCAATATCCATTAAAATTACATCAATTTGTAAATCACAAACCGAAGCCATCGCAGACTCACCATCAGAAAAAGTATGTTTGCATGAAAAACCTGCAGTACCATCTATAATTAAAGACATAGTTTGGCGGATTTCGTTATCATCTTCAACTATGGCAATATGGATAGTTTGTGAGCTCACATTAAACTAAAGTTACGCATCTTCAGAAGAAAATTCATCCATCATATGGGGTATATTGATTACTCTAATTGTAGTCCCTTTATTTAATACTGAGGATATAGTTAAATCGGTATTCATTTTTTTAGCTCTATTCATCATATTTTTTAATCCTCTGCCTTTATTTTGAATTTCATAATCTTTATCAAATCCAATCCCATCATCAATTAGTTCAACCGTTGTGTGATGTTGAGATGATTGTATGTTGAGTCTTACCGATTTACATTTCGCATATTTAACACAATTATTCATTGCTTCTTTAAATATTAGCACAACTTGTTTTTTGGTTTGAGGATCTAACATATGGTTGGTCTTATCCAAAGAAAAGCCAGAGGTTCTAAAATCTATTCCAGTGTTGTGAAATAAATTTTCTCCAAAGTCTTTTATTCGTAAAAGAGTATCGCTTAGAGTATCTTTTTTAGGATCAATAACCCATAACAAATCTCTAAATGCATCTGACAGTTCAACTGTATTACTACGAATTTTTGATAACCAAGGTGTTGGGTCTTCTTTATTAGTTAAACTGCGTTCTGCAAGTGTAAGAAATAACGAAACCTTTGTAACTTTCGATCCTAATTCATCATGAAAATCCGCAGCATTTTCTTGTCTAAGTTGTTCCCGTTCTTCCAGAAGATCCTTTTTATGATTAAGTTCCCGGGTAAGCTCTATTCTTCTTTTACGAATTTTCAAAAAGTGAAATGAAATTAATATTCCGGCAAGTAACAGTAGATAGAAAACAATAGCATAGTTTGATTTCCAAAATGGGGAATTGATAATTATTTTTAAGTGAATTGGATTAGAGGACCACGTTCCTTCATTATTGCTTCCATCAAGTATAAGTTCATATTCCCCTGGTGATATATTATAATAGGTTAATTCAGAGGAATTTCCGGTTTGAGTCCAGTTTTTATTAACAGGTAAAAATTTATGTCGATATTTATTGTATTTATAGTTAGTAAAATCTAAGGCTGCATATGTTAGTTGAATAGAATTTTCGAAATGTGAAAGTTCAATTTTATTGTTCTCAATTCTGTTTTTAACAGAGATAAAACCTGGATTTTCTTCTTGTGTAGTTTTTAACGAAGTTAATGCAATTTTAAAAATCCTTTTATCCGGAGTAGAAGAGACCGTTGAATTAGGATAGACGCTTAATCCTTTACTACTGCCAATAAAAACATTGTTTTCTTTATCAATAAGTAAGGCATTTTTATTTGTAATATTATCAGCTAAGCCGTCTTTGGTAGAGAAATACTGAAATTTTGTAAAATTATTTATTGAATCACTATACATTGCTTTCATTATACCACTAGCAGTAGCCACATATAAAAAGCCATTAGAATCTTCCTGCAATCCTAAAATATATTCTGAAGGAAGACCATCGCTTCTTCCAAACTGAATAAAATCATCTGTTGCTTCTCTATATAAGTTAAGACCCGTTTGAGTTCCAATCCAGAGCCGTTTACTTTTATCCAGAAATATTTGTTTTATTGCATTATTACTTATTTTATTATTGTCTCCGTAATTACTAGTATAGTTTGAAAAAAAACCGCTGTCCATTTCAGAATTTAATTTGCTAAGACCGTGAAAGGTTCCTATCCATAAGTTTTTATTAGAATCTCGTTGAATGTCTAGCGTAAAAGAATTAACCAAAGCATCCGGTCTATCTCTACTGGAATCATAGGCTTTGATCACCGGATTTGTTAAATCATCGTTCTTAAAAGAAATTTTTAATAAACGAATATAGTTTGCTACCCAAAAATTACTATTATCTTGTTCATAAACTTCAAATGACCAATTATGTGGTAATCCGTTTTTAGTGTTTATACTAAAAAATTTTCCAGGATTGAAATTCCTATCCAGCTGAGCAATACTAATCCCTTTTTGAGAGGTTACCCATAATCTGTTTTTACTATCAATAAAAAGATTATGAATGGAGTTAAAAGGACCGTTTTTAATAAAAAGGTAATCGGTAGGACATTTCCTTTGAAGTATACTTGATTTTTTAAATCTGTAAAGACCATCTGCATTTGCAATCCATAAATTATTCCCATTATCATCAATAAGAGCGGAAACGCTGAATTCGTTACTTAAACAACCTTCAATGTGGTTTGGAGGAAAAACAAATATATTGCCTTTATCTTCACTTAGCTTAAATAATCCGTTTGCATTGGAAATCCAAATATTTTTTTGGGAATCTTCATATACAGATAAAACATTTGCAGACATTTTTTCGAAATCGTTTTTTAAAAAAATATCTTGCTCTATCAGATTATTGTTAGATACTTTATATTTTTTAAAATAATTTTTCCAAGTAGCTATCCAAATATCTTGGTTGCTGTCTATTATAAAATCTTCTATAAAATAATTTGCAATTGTTTTTCCGTTATTTTTCGTGAAATTGCTAATGTTTAGTGTTGAATCATTTTCAAAAATACCTTTCAACAATCCGGCGCCAGAGCTGATTAATAATAAATTATCGTTAAATTCTTGAATTTTAAAAACATATGCTTTTTCTAGTAGAGCATCATAACTAGTATTAATTTTTAGTTTTCTAAACTTGAAGTTGTTCTCCGAAGTACTTACAAAAATTTCATTATTTGCACAGAACCAAATTCTATTTTTTTTATCTTGAGTAATTCCCCAAACTGCAGTACGTTGAACAAATTTATTCAATTCACAAATACTAAAAGCAATTCCGGTTGATTTTTCAATTACAAATAGACCTCCATAAGTGCCAATCCAAAGGTTCTGATTTTTGTCTTCAAAAATGCTGAGTATATAGTTTGCATCATCGGTAGGATTTTTCAATAATTGCCTAAAAACAATATGGTCATTTTCGATAAAATGCAGTCCTTTATCTGTTGCTACCCATATTTTTTTATCAAAGGTTTGTGTAGCACAAATTATTTTATTTCCCCTAAGACCTGTTGTATCTTTTACTGCGGAGTAGTAGGATTTAAAATTCTGAGTATCAAACCTAAAAAGTCCATTATTTCCGGCAATCCATAAAAAACCTTCGCTATCTTGAAACGTCCCTCTTATCGTTCTCGACTGCAATCCATTATCATCGGCATATTTGGAAAGCTCATAAATCTGTCCGAAACTTGAAGAAATCATAAACATTAGAAAATAAAAAACTAATATTCGAAATTGTTTTTTCATTTTATTGGATAACTTTATTGATTGATTTGGTCTATTTCCAATTTCATTTATGTTGATTTAAAGCATATTTTACTGTTGTAGAACAGTTGAAGTTATAAACAAATTTAAACAGGAGTATCTTGAAATACCCAACTTTTTGAACTTGTTAATAAAAGACAAAAGTTGGGTGTTTTATAAAAACAATTGTAATTATAATGCTATTTCATTAATGTCATTTTTCTGACGTGATGTAAATCACCTGAACGTAGTTGAATAAAATACGTTCCACTAGATAGATTAGACCCATCAAGATTAAACCTATAATTTCCAGCGGATTGAGGTTCATTTACCAATTCAGCAACCTGGTTGCCTAGAACATCATATACAGTAAGATTTACAAAAGATGGTTCTGTAATACTATATTCAATCTTGGTAGAAGGATTAAAAGGATTAGGATAATTCTGCTTGAGAGAAAACTCCGTTGGTAATGCTTCCAGTTTTTCAACGCTTGTAACATCATCGCCACTCCAATCCGAAGACCCAGTAATTACTCCCGAATTTGCTGGATTTTCATCATCAGCCAAGACCGACAATGACTCACCATTCTTCCCTAAAAAGAAATAATGGGCAGATGTACTACTGCCAAGAGGAAAACCGGCAATAAAAGTGTTAGTGACAGTTATTTCCCTAGATCTAAGTGCCTCAACTACTTTTCCACTAGGCATGGTCATTGTGCCCCAGGCATCGATATGAACATCATAGGTAGTTGTTGTTACAGTAACCGATACTGGAATACCGCTGGAAAAAACTATTGTCTCTGATGAATCTTTTGCTGTCCACATTTTGTTAGCATTAATTGGAAAATCATATTTAACAAAAGGTGGATAATGGCGTGAAATTGTTTCAGTTACGGTTGTTCCACTCATGTCTGTAAAAGTATTTAATCCAGCATTACCAAGAATAGTAGCATCATTGGAATTAAAATATGCCCACGCCTCACTTGACCCATTAGATCCATCACCTAATTCAAAAGATTGATTAAAATAATTAGCAATAGTAGCTGTAGCAAATGAATCTGCATATGGGGTGGTAGAGGGGTCAACATATTCAATCTCAAACATTTCATGTGGGGTTAAATTCGTAAAGTCCCAATTATTCCCTCCACCAGGTTGCCCGATGTCTATTGATTCTGTTAATGTATCAGCAAAACTGACATAAGAATTTCCTATTGAATAGAGAGATGTGAAATCTGATTGTGAGATAGAAATTTGAGAAAATAGTAATGATGGAAATAAAACAAAAATAACAAGATAAAAAGTACGATTTTTATCCATAAAGCCTCCCTTCCTAAGTGATTATAAAGTAAGATAAGAGGTTTTATTTAAATTTACAAGTATTAGTAATTATTATTTTGATAAGGCTTTGTTATAAAGATCGATATATTCTTCAGCAGAGTGTTTCCATGAATAATCTTTATTCATTCCGTTAGTTTGAATTTTTCTCCATACCGGTTTGTTGTGGAAATCATTAATTGCCCTTTTCACATTATCCAGTAATGCTTTTCCCGAATATTCGTAAAAGGAAAATCCGTTTCCAATATCCAAACCAAATTCGTTATACTCGTTCCAATCCTGCACTGTGTCGGCAAGCCCACCGGTTTTCCTAACAACCGGTACCGTACCATACTTTAGTGAATAGATCTGATTTAATCCGCAGGGTTCATAATGTGAGGGCATTAAAAAAATATCGGCACCGGCTTCAATTTGATGAGCCAATTCTTCATTATATCCAAAGTAAACACCTATTTTTTCCGGATACTTGTTTGAAGCTTCATCAAACATTGTTTCATATTTTTCTTCACCGCTGCCAAGTATAACAAATTGTGCGTCCAGCGCAAGTAATTCATCCAAAACATCCGATATTATATCAAACCCTTTCTGTATTGCTAATCTGGAAACTACACCAATCAATGGTTTTTCAGAGTTAAACGGGATGTGCAATTTTTTTAATAATTCTTGTTTATTCTTAAATTTCCCCGACATATCATTTATTGAATAATTATGGGGAATGTATTTATCCGTTTCAGGATCCCAAACCGAATAATCAACACCATTTAATATTCCATAAAAATCCGTATGTCTTTTCCATAAAAACTGATCCATGCCTGAACTAAATTCCGGTGTTAATAATTCTTTAGCATAATTATCACTCACCGTGTTAATAACATCGGAGTATAATATCCCGGCTTTTAGAAAGTTGGAATCTCCTTCATGATTAAGCGGTCCATAATTTTCATATAAATGAGGAGGCAGTTCAGCTTTTTTATAAGCCTCTAAAGAAAATCTACCCTGATAACCAATATTATGAATAGTCAATATGGATTTAGTATTCTCAAATAATTTATCCCATGCATAATTTTCTTTAAGGAAAACCGGAATCAACGCCGTCTGCCAATCGTTTGTATGAATTATATCAGGACCCCAACCCAATTTTTGCAGTATATGAATTATAGACTTAGAAAATAGAATAAACCTCTCATCCTCATCCGAATCTTCGGTATAAATTTTATCGCGATGAAAAAATTTAGGATAATGAATAAAATAAATATCAACATTTGAATTTGGAAGTTTACCATAGTAAACATGAACCGAATGTTCTTTTCCACTAGTACTAATTTTTAATTTCCCAATTAACGAATCATATTTATGATCATGTTCATATTCATTTATTTGATAATATTTTGGCATAAATACTTTTACTTCATGCCCGAGAGATGCTAATTCTTTTGGGAGAGCCCCGGCTACATCTGCCAGTCCACCGGTTTTTGCAAAAGGAATTACTTCACTTGCTGCGAATGCTATTTTCATAAAAATAATATTATTTATTAAAAAAGTATTATAAAAATAAAAAAGGAAATATTTCCTATTCAGATGATTTTTCAGGATACAAAATTACTTGAACATAGTTATCCATATCAAAATATTTATTTGCCGCTTCAATTATTTTTTCATTTGATAATGTCTTAACGTATTCAGGGTATTTTAGAATATCCTCCAAATCCTCATTATAAAAATGTTTCCAGAAAAGGTCGTTTAACCAGAAACCATTCTTTTTTAAGTTAAGCTCATAATTTCTGGATTGTTTTTCACGTACCTTTCCAATGTTAATATCTGAAGTTCCGTAGTTCATTAAACTGTCAATTTGAATAAATAACGTGTCTATCATTTCTTCAACTCTTTCCGGGTTACAACCAAACGTAATATTAAGTGAATATTTTGGTTTAGGATAAAGAGATGTATTTTGCCAAATACCAACACCGTAGGTGCCGCCCAAATCTTCCCTCAAAACTTCACGTAATTTAATTTGCATAACATCAACAAGCGAACTTATTTTATGCTGATTTTCATACCCAGTTGCATAGTCTCCACTAAAAGTTACTCTTACCTGACTTTTTTGTTCTATCCCTTTATACACTTCTTTTTTAATAACTCCTTTAGGATAATTGACTTTTGTGTCCTTCCAGTTTTCATTTCTACTAATTGACGGTAAGTTTCCTAAATAGGTTTGAATTAAAGGTTTTAAATCATCAACATTAAAATTTCCGACAAAGAAAAAACTAAAATCCCCGGCATCTGCAAATCTGTTTTTGTAAAAATCCATAACAACTTTGTGATTAATTTCATCTAATAATTTTACATTCCAAGGCCTGGTTCTTTTATGATTTTGTGTTAAAGTAACCTGAATCGTATCTTGAAAAGCAGTTTCGGGTCTGGCATTTCTATTTTCTATAAATCCCTTCATTCTTGTTAAATAAGATTGATAAGATTCATTATCCTCCCTGGGAGAGGTCATATAGAGATAAATTAATTTAAACATAGTTTCCAAATCTTTCGGAGATGCATTACCTCTTAATCCTTCATATAATTCAGATATATAAGGTCGTACGTTAACAACTTTTCCTGTTAGTTTCTTCTTAAGTTCAATATTATTAAAAGAACCAATGCCACTCTCTTGAATAATTTGCGTTGTTGTAAAAGCTGAAACAATGTTATCATCATCAATTAAAGAGTTTCCACCAAAGCTATAGGAATTAAATAAAACTTCATCATTTTTAAAATCCGTAGGTTTTAATATTACATTTATTCCGTTAGCCAGTTTTAGTTCCGTTATTCCAAGTTTACCATTAGTATTTTCTTCAATAATTGGCTTTGGAGTAGGAATGTTTTCTACCAGGGGCGCAGTATTTACGTTATCTTCATAAGGTTCAATAATTTTTTGAGAGGATTTCTCAATTAATTTAAGCAACTGTTCTTCCGAAGGAATTTTCACATTCTCTTTTTCAGGTGAACTTATAAGAACTACTCTGTTTTTATTTGTAATCCATTTATTTACTAATTCATTAACTTCGGCTAATTTAACCTGTGGTAATAATTGTTTTGCCAACGCTAATTCCTGTTCTGCACTGGGAATTGGATTACTGTTTAAAAAATTATAAACATAACTTCTTGCAAATCTATTAGATTCTGTTTTATCATTTTCTATAAATGCACGTTCTAAACTTCTCATTGTTTCTATCTTCGAACGCTCAAATTCCGTTTCAGTAAAACCAAACTTTTTAACTCTTCTTGCCTCGGCTAATAGAGTTTCAATTCCTCTTTCAATTCCACCTTCCTTTACACCTGCACCAAGAAAATAAACATCCTTCGTCCTTACAAACTGACCCTGCCCCGAATGGCCATATAAAAAAGGCGGATCAGCTTTTTTTGTTAATTCACTTAACCTATTATTTAGCATTTTGCTATACAAACTTGACATTAGTAATCTTCCAAAATCCGCTACAGTTTTTTTCGACTCGGATTCGCTTTTATAATATAATCCGATTTGTGTTCTATCAGCTTCTTTATCCGATGCAATTGCAAAGAGTATTTCATCATGGTCAGGAACCGGATATAAAATACGTTTTCTTGGATTTTCTATAACCGGAATTGTACTGAAATGTTTTTCTATGAGATTAAATATCACTTCTTTATTGAAATCCCCGACGGCCACTATCGCCATCAAATCCGGGCGATACCAATCTTTATAATAGTTTTTAATAGTTTCATAACTACTAGTATCAATAATTTCTTTTTTGCCTATGGTAAGCCTTTCCGCATATCTGGAATCCTTAAATAATATTGGTAATTGTTTGTCCAACATCCTCATCCAAGCGCCGCGCCCTAATCTCCATTCTTCACCCACAACACCCCTTTCCTTATCAATTTCTTCATCTTCAAAGCTAACATTGTGAGCCCAATCTTCCAATATTTGAAATCCTGTTTCTACATAATATGCGCTATCGGTCGGTACTTGAATAAAATAAACGGTTTCATCAAAACTTGTGTAAGCATTAATTTCCGGTCCGAATTTCATTCCTATTGATTCCAAATAATCAATCAATTCATGTTTTTTAAAATTCTTTGTCCCATTGAATCCCATGTGTTCAACAAAATGAGCCAAACCTCTTTGATTTTCATCTTCTAAGACAGCACCGGCATTTACTGCCAGCCAAAGTGAAGCACGATTTTCCGGTTTCTTATTTTCTTTGATGTAATAAGTAAAACCGTTATCAAATTTGCCCTTTAAAACATCGAGATCGGTCGGAATAATTTCTTCTAAACTCAGGTTGCTGGGTTTTACTTCATCGGCATTTTGAGAATACAAAGAGAATAGCGGTAATAGAACTATAAGTAAAAATATAATATTTAGTTTTCTCATTAAAATTAACTCCATTTATATAGTGCAATTTGTTATTGCATTAAAAAGATTTAGAAGATTGTAGTACTCCGGCCATTAAAGAAACTTCTGAAAATTAAAAACGCACGTCATTCTGAGGAGCGGAGCGACTTGCCTACCGGCAGGCAGGCGTGAGAATCTTTTAATATAATCTAAAAACAAAGATTTCTCCCTTCGGTCGAACATGCCTAAGGCAGTCAAGAATGATATTGAAAGTTCAAACTAATTTTTCAGAGATTTCATAAAAGTTATTTATAAACCAGGTTATTTAAAATGATAAATATATTAGCTTAATTCAATCCATATAATAGTGAATGCAGGTATTATTTCATTATAGAGAGGAATGATATTGAAAAATAAATTACAAAAATTTTTCTTTAACATTCACTATTCGTTTTTATTCTTATATCAACGGCATGAAATTTACGATTAAAATCAACAACCAAGGGATTAAGATCTATTTCAAGAATATTGTTATTTTTTGTCATCATTTTTGCAACAGATTTTATGATCTCTTTCAATCTGTTTATATTTACTCCATCCTCACCTCTAACTCCTTTAATAATTTTTCCGATTTTGGTTTCATTAATAATTTCGTCCAAATCCTTTTCGGAAAGAAAGGCTGATTTCAATTTCGTATCATCTAAAACTTCAACATATTTACCGCCACTCCCAAACATAACAACCGGTCCAAATGAAGGATCTCTGAATCCTCCAATTAGCAGTTCATGTTTTGTATTTATGTATGGCTGGATTAATAATTTTTCTAATTTGATATTGTTACCTGAAAATGATTTATGAATTTCATCAACAGCTGATTTAAATTCAGCTTTGGTCTGAATATTAAGTTTAACTGCATCTAATTCCGATTTATGCACAACTTGTTCACTTAATCCTTTTACTACAATTGGAAAATTAAAATCTGAGTAATCATCTACATTTTCATAAACAATTGTTTTATTGGATGTAATCGGAATATCATATGACTCACATAATTGAGTAACCTTTTCTTGATCCAAAAAATAGCCGGATGAAAGATCCGAAAAATTCAACAAATCCATATCATTCAAATGCAGGCTTTGGTTTTTCTTTTCTTCGTAAATTAAAATATTCGAAATAATTTCGGCTGGGTCTTCCGGATTTTTGAAAATAGGTTTTTTATATTTTGATTCAGTCAAATATTTATTCCAGAATTCCGGTAACGGCATACAAACTTGATATATCGGTTTGTCGGACACAATAGCATTAACTGATTCAATAACTTCAAAGGAATTTACCATTACGGGCTCGACAAAAATCGAAATTATTGAGTCAACATTTTCGTCTTCTAAAATTATTTCATTAACTATTTTAAATGTTTCCGGAGTCGCGCCGGGTAATAAATCTATGGGATTGTTTATACTGCCTTCAGGATGAACAATTTCTTTAAGTCTTATTCGTGTTTCTTCAGTTAATTCAGCAAGAAGTAAATTCCTCTCTTCTATTTTATCTACAGCCAATATTCCCGGACCACCGGCATTAGTTACTACAACAACCTTATTATCATCCGGTATAGGAAAGTGCTCAAATCCCTTTGCAGTATTGAATAATTCATTTAATGTGTTGACTCTAATAATGCCAAATTGTTTTAAAAGTGAGCCTATTATTTTTTCATTACTGCTTAGTGCTCCTGTGTGCGAAGAAGCAGCTTTCATACCAGATTTTGTTTTACCGGATTTTAATATAATTAATGGTTTTCTTTGAGTATTTGTTCGATATTTTTTTATTAGTTCCAATCCATGTTCAAAACTTTCCAGATAGAAAGTAATTGTCTTTACATTCTTATCAGATAGCCAAAATTCCAATACATCAATTTCCGAGACATCTGCTTTATTGCCTATACTGATAAAATGAGCAAATCTGATATCCGACTCTCTCAATGAATTTAGTACGGCCGCACCCAAGGCCCCGCTTTGCGATAAAAATCCAATTCCACCAAGCACAGGCTGCTCAGCTACAAATGTGGCGTTAAGACGAATTTCATCAAGAGCACTTATAACCCCCATACAATTTGGGCCAACTAATCTCATATTATTTTCTTTAATTTTAGCAATGAGGTTATTTTCCTGCTTTTCCCCTTCTTCGCCAGTTTCTTTAAAACCAGCTGTAATTAGAATTACACTTTTTACTTTCTTTGAAATAAGCTGATTTATTGATTCGTCTACAAACTTTTTGGGCACAACAATTATTGCAAGATCGATATTCTCATTAATACCTAAAATTGATTTATAACATTGATATCCTAAAATTTTTTCAATTTTTGGGTTAACAGGAAATACACCGCCGGTAAAAGTATAATTTTTAATGGATTTTAAAATTTCATATCCAATACTTTTTTCTTTAGATGATGCACCGACAATGCAAACTGATTTAGGATAGAAAAAATTTATTAGATCAGTATTCATGATATTCCTATTTTTCGGATATAGATTTTATTTTATCTAACCTAATGTTTATGTTGCTAATTGTTAAAAATTCTGAATTTTGATTTGAATAGATATTTTCAACTTTCCCCGAAATTTTCTCCTTTTTTAATTCTTCATCAAGATAAATTATATCAACATTATTTTTCTTAACGGCATATGATTCTATCTGATCATAAAGATTGCAATTAATTGGTTTGTAATCCATAATATTAAGTTATTTTCTTATTAATAAATTTATAAATTGTAATCTTATTTAGCACAGGATATGTTTTAATAATATTAGTCTCAATATAAAATTTAACTAAAAGGGAACATTGTATGATTTTTTTTCCAGTAACAAATAACAAAAATAATTTATCAAAATTAACAATTTTCATCGTTTCCATATTTTTGTTTGCGTGTACTAAACCAAAACCTACTGCTGATTTAGTACTTATAAATGGAAACATAATAACTGTTGATAACCAAAATAGTAGTGTTGAAGCATTAGCTGTTTCTGCTGATACAATTATGCTAGTTGGTAATAATGATGAAATTAATAATCTCGTCTCTGATAGTACAAAAATAATTGATTTAAAAGGTAAGACTGCAATACCGGGTTTTATTGACAGTCATGCCCATTTAATTGGAACTGGAAAAGCTCAAATAAATCTAAATTTGCGTAATGCAAAAAATTGGGATGAAGTTGTTCTTTTAGTTGCCCAAGCTGCTGAAAAAGCTAGAAAGGGAGAATGGATTATAGGACGGGGATGGCACCAGGAAAAATGGAATCCATCACCAATAGAAAATGTGAATGGTTATCCATTACATAATAGATTAAGTAACGCCACTCCGGAAAATCCGGTAATGTTATCTCATGCAAGCGGCCATGCAATTTTTGCTAATTTATTAGCAATGCAGCAAGCCAATATATCAAAAAAAACACTTGATCCAAGAGGCGGGAAAATAATAAGAGACAATGATAATGAATCTATTGGCGTATTTATGGAAGAAGCTGAAAAATTAATTTCGAGTGCTTACGATAGATATTTACAAAATAAATCTAATGAAGAATTAAGCAATGACAAGAAAAAGGCAATCAAACTTGCTATTGATGAGTGTTTAAAAAAAGGTATTACTTCTTTACATGATGCCGGAGCATCCTTCGATGACATAAAAGTAATAAAAGAAATGGTAGAGAATAATGAAATTAAAATACGACTTTATGAAATGCTTTTGGAAGATTATAAATCATTAAAAGACTCAATAAGAGCGTACCAAACAGTTGGTTATGGAAATAACCATTTAACAGTACAAGCAATTAAATTATATATGGACGGAGCGCTGGGTTCACGGGGAGCTTGGTTATTAAGTGCGTACAATGATAGTCCCGAACAAACCGGATTAAATGTAACTCCAATATCTGAAATAAAAAATGTTGCTAAACTTGCCGCAGAAAACGATTTTCAAATTTGCACTCACGCAATTGGCGATAAAGCCAATAGAGTAACGCTAAATATTTATGAAGATATTTTTGAAACCTATACTCAAAGAGATAATTACAGGTGGAGAATTGAGCATGCCCAGCATTTAAGCAAAAGGGATATTCCAAGATTTGCAGAATTAGGGGTAATTGCATCAATGCAAAGTATACATTGCACTTCCGATGCCCCTTTTGTAGAAAAAAGGTTAGGACAAGGCCGTGCACAAATAGGAGCATACGTTTGGAGAAGCTTACTTGAGAATAATGCTATAATTTGTAATGGAACTGATTCACCTGTCGAAAACATAAATCCAATAACCAATTTTTATTCTGCCGTAACAAGAAAAACAATTGATGGAACATTTTACCCGGATCAAAAACTAAATAGACTTGAAGCTCTAAAAACACTTACAATTAATGGGGCGTATGCAGCATTTGAAGAAGACATAAAGGGCTCTTTAGAGGTGGGGAAACTAGCTGATATCACTGTTTTATCTAAAGATATATTATCTATACCGGATAATGATATATTAAGTACAGAAGTTATGTACACTATTGTTGGTGGTAAAATACTTTATGAAAAATAATATCGCTGAATCTGATTTCTTGAATCTCATCCAAAATGAGGTAAATGAAAGCGCTGCCGTCACACAAGAAATTATACTACCGAATAATACTAATGGGGTAAAAGTTTTCCTCAAAAGAGAAGATCTTCTACATGAAACTATCTCCGGAAATAAATGGAGAAAATTGAAATATAATTTAATCGAAGCCAATCGACTGGGAGTAAAAACCTTACTAACTTTTGGAGGTGCATTTTCTAATCATATTCACGCCACGGCAAGCGCAGGAAAGATATTCGGATTTAATACAATTGGAATTATTAGGGGCGAGGAACATTTCCCCTTAAACCCCACATTGGATTTTGCAAAAAACTGTGGTATGATAGTTCATTATATGGATAGAAAAACTTATAGAAAAAAAAACGAAATAAATGTTATTGATCTATTAAAACATAAATACGGTAATTTTTATTTAGTCCCTGAAGGTGGAACAAATAACTTGGCAGTAAAAGGATGCACAGAAATAATTGATGACATAAACATTGACTTTGATATTATACTTACAGCATGTGGAACCGGGGGAACAATATCAGGTTTAATTTGCGGTTTATCAGGTGAAAAAAAAGTTGTTGGTATTCCCGTATTAAAAGGAGCGGAGTTTTTAATAAATGATACTAAATCACTGGTTAAAGATTACTCTAATCAAAAATTCAATAACTGGGAGCTAAATCTAAATTTTCATTTTGGCGGATATGCTAAAATAAATAAAGAACTAATAGAGTTTATATTAGAATTCGAGAAGTTAAATAATATTAAGTTGGATCCTATTTATACCGGCAAATTATTATTCGCAATAAACAAAATGGTCGGGAATAAAAACTTTGAAAGTGGTAAAAAATTATTGGCATTACACACAGGAGGATTGCAGGGAATTGCTGGAATGAAAAATAAAATAAAAAAATTACTATCTTAGATATACTATAAAAGCTATCATTGATATTTATTAAGGATTATAAATGAAAAAATTAATCATATTGTTAAAAATTATATTAATTATATCTGGAACAATTATATTTGCTCAAAACAAGGTTCCCAGATTAAGCCCTAAATCCTTTGTGGGACAAACTGTAGGGTCAACAATTCTTAAAATAACTTATGGTTCGCCAGGAGTAAAAGGAAGAAAAATTTGGGGAGAGTTGGTTCCATATAATATAGTATGGAGGACAGGTGCCAATGAGGCAACAACAATAGAGTTTGATAGTGATGTAATTATTGACGGTAAGAAAATTCCTACTGGTAAATATTCACTTTTTACAATTCCAAATAAGGATACTTGGACAATAATTTTAAACAAAACTTATGATCAATGGGGCGCCTATAACTATAATGAAAAAGAAGACTTCATAAGATTTAAAGCTCAACCAATTGTAAATCATCATGTTGAAAGATTGTCTTATAAAATAGAGTATTTGGATTCGTATAAATCAAAAATATATATGGAATGGGAAAAGCTGGCAGTTTCATTTGAGATTAAAACAGATCTGAAAAATTAGAAAGTATAAAATGAAAGATTTTGATATACCCATCTATTACAAAAGTTCTATTATCCAAAAAATTAAGAGTATTAGAAAGGAGAAGGATCACTATAAAAAAGATTTTTCACCAACAATATTAAATTTTGGTTCAATTCAGATTTATCTTGCACGTCATTTTGGATTTTGTTTTGGTGTAGAAAATGCAATAGAGATTGCTTACAAAACGATTGATGAAAATCCTGATAAAAGGATTTTCCTATTGAGTGAAATGATTCATAATCCTGGAGTTAACGCCGATCTTCAGGCAAACGGGATAGAGTTTATTTGGGACTCAATGGGTAATCAAATTATTGATTGGAAAGAGGTGACTTCTAACGACATTGTAATAAT
>Ga0209633_10000784_pt1 | contig 35155 bp, 39 predicted proteins | sample Cruoilmetagenom1_FD_187290 | JGI IMG/M metagenome (GOLD analysis project Ga0209633, IMG submission 187290) | Oil polluted marine microbial communities from Coal Oil Point, Santa Barbara, California, USA - Sample 1 (SPAdes) (version 2) | ecosystem: Environmental > Aquatic > Marine > Oil seeps ...
TTCCGATCTAAGATCACCAGTCGGTATCGGCTGGGTCGTCTACCGACTGGTGATCTTCCGGATCGTCGACCGGGACATGTTCACCTCGATCCTGGCCACCTTCGGTATCTCCATCCTGCTGCAACAGTTCATGAATAGCGTTTTCACTGCTGATGACGTTATCGCGCAACACAATATGGGAACCTGGTCGGCATGGCGGACCGACATGGGGGAGCTTGCCATCGAGCGGGTGCGCGTGGTCGCCCTCGCCTTTGCTTTGATCGTCGGCGGCATCCTCGTCTTCTATTTGAAACACACACGCGACGGCCAATCGATCCGCGCCGTGGCCCAGAACGCGCGCGCCGCGCGCCTCATGGGCATCGACGCCAACCGCGTCTATGCCCGTACCTATGCCCTCAACGCGGCGCTGTGCGGCGCCGCGGGCGTGCTGGTTTCGATGACGCTGACCATCCACGCCTTTACCGGGCTGATCTACACCGTCCGCGCCTTCATGATCGTTATCATCGCCGGCCTCGGCAACGTCACCGGGGTGATTGTGGCCGGGCTGGGTCTGGGGGCGGCGGAAAAAGTCGCCGAATTCGTGATCGGCACGAGCTACCAGGTGGCCTTCGTGACCGGGCTTTTGCTGGCGGTTCTCCTCTATCGCAGCGTCCGCTTGGCGATGCAGCGAAAGTATCTCGCGTGACCGGCGTTGGACGCACGGCCGCCGACGGCGCATCCCGGCGCTTTGTCGTGCTGTGCCTTGTGATCGGCGCGATCTCGATTATCGCCCCCTTTGTCTTTCCCGCGATCGTCAAGCAGCTATCGATCTTCTGGGTGATGGTGATCGTCGCCTACACCTGGGACACGATGGGCGGTCAGCTTGGTTACAACTCCTTCGGCAATATCGTTTTCTTCGGTGCTGGCCTTTACATTTCGGCAATCATCCAAATCGCGCCTTTTACCAACATGCGCGCCTATACGGCGGCCGGCGAGCAAGGCTCTGCCCTGGCGCTCAGCATGGGACAGTATCTGGGCGGCCTCGCGCCCGGCCTTATCGCGGGGGCGCTGATGGGCTTTGCGCTGGCATTTGCGTTCGGCTTCGTAATCCTCGGCCTGCGCGGCCATTATTTCGCCATCGGCACGCTGGCACTCGGTATCTTCATCGCGCAGATATTCGCCAACTGGGAATATGTCGGCGCCGGATCGGGCATCACAATGCCCGATCTGCCGGGGCGCGGGCGGGCAAGTGACCAGGACAAGTCGCTGCTGTTCTACTTTCTCTGCTTTGCGCTCGCCGCGGCCACCGTTGTCTTCCTGCGCTGGCTTTACGCGACCCGTTTCGGCCTCGCCATCAATGCCATCCGCGACGATGAGGACAAGGCCGAGGCGATGGGCATCGCGACCACGCTCTACAAGGTCGTCGCCTGGTCGGTCAGCGGTTTCTTCCTTGGTATTTGCGGCGCGCTCTACGGCAACATTGTGCGTTTCGTCGATCCCGAAGAGACGGCATTCGACGGGCCGGGGCTTGGTGTCTGGATGGTGCTCATGGCGGTGCTCGGCGGCAAGGGCAGCCTTTGGGGGCCGCTGATCGGCGCGGTGCTTTTTCATGCGACGAAGGAGTTGCTCTGGACCTACCTGCTTGGCTTCCAGAACATTGCGCTCGGGCTTCTGGTGGTCGTCATCGTCGTCTTCTTCCCCGAGGGCATCATGGGATGGATCCGCGCTCGCTGGCCGCGACTGTTCGGCGAACGCGTTGACCTCGGAGCGCAGTCGGAGGCGGCGCGATGATGCCGCTCCTTGCCGTTGAGGGCGTCTCCAAGAGCTTTGGCGGCGTTTCCGCCAATCGCTCGGTCAGTGTCAAAGTGGGTGAGGGCGAAATCGTCGGGTTAATTGGCCCGAATGGCTCGGGCAAGACGACGCTCTTCAACTCGATCGTGGGGTTCCATCCGGTCGATGCGGGCTCGATCGCCTTTGCCGGGCGCGAGATCACCACGCTTCGCGTACCGCGGATCGCGCGGCTCGGCCTGCTGCGGACATTCCAGCAAACCCGCATCTATTCCAAGATGACCTGCATGGAGAACATGGCAGTCAGTGCGCCCAACCGGGGCGTTCGCCTGAGACGGATGCTGTCGCGCCACCCGCCGGAGGTAGCCGACAAATCCGAGGCGTTGCTCGAATTCGTCGGCCTTTATTCCAAGCGCTTCCTGCGCGCCGGGGATCTTTCATTTGGCCAGCAGAAGCTGCTCGAATTCGCCATGGCGCTGATGAACGAGCCGCGCATGCTGTTGCTCGACGAACCTACCGCGGGCATCAATCCCACGCTGATCAATGGCCTGATCGACCGCTTGCAGCGGGCCAATGCCGATCTCGGGATCACACTGTTCGTTATCGAGCACAACATGCGCGTGATTATGAATCTCGCCACGCGCATCTACTGCCTCGCCCATGGCGAGTTGCTGGCGGAAGGGCCGCCCGAGGCGATCCAGACCGACCAGCGCGTCGTCGATGCTTATCTCGGAGCAAGCTGAATGGGCCAGGGCGGCGGAAATTCGGGGGGCGATCGTTCGTCGGGTGAGGGCAAGGCGGCCGGCTACGGGCTCGGCGCGGTTGATACCGTCATCTCGGTCGACGACGTGGTGCGCGACGCCCAAGCACTGGCGCTGGAAGGCCCCGATCCATCGGCGCTCGAGGCCCTTCTTACCGGCGCTCCGGCGCTGACCATCGACGCCCTCGACGCCGGCTATGGCCAGATGCAAATCCTGCACGGCTTCAATTTGCGGGTCGGCGCCGGGCAGTCGCTCTGCCTGATCGGCCCGAACGGCGCGGGCAAGTCGACTGTGCTCCATTCAATTTACGGGTTCACCCGCATATTCGGCGGCGCAATCCGCGCCGGCACACACGACGTCACCCGCATGAGCGCCAACGACAAGCTGAAGCGCGCTGGCATCGCCTACATACTGCAGGACAATTCGGTCTTCCCCGACATGACGGTTGAGGAAAACCTGTGGATGGGCGGCTATCTGATGGGGCGCACCGGACGAGCGCGCGAAGCGGCGGAAAAGGTTTTTCAGAAGTACCCGCGGTTGGCCGAACGTCGCAGCCAACCGGCCCGCGTGCTCTCTGGCGGCGAGCGGCGGCTGCTTGAGATATCCCGGGCGCTGGTGATGGAGCCGGGGATATTGTTGGTCGATGAACCCTCGATAGGTCTGGAGCCCCGCTTCATCGACCAAGTGTTCGAAATCCTCGCCGATCTGCAGAAGACCGAGGGTAAGACCATCATCATGGTCGAGCAGAACGCCAAAAAGGGTCTCGAATTCGCCGATCTGGGCTATGTGCTGGTCTCCGGCCAGCTCGCCAAGGTGGGCAGGGGAGACGATCTGCTCGAAGATCCCGAAGTCGGCCGCCTCTTCCTCGGCGGTTAGAGGAAGTAAATCACCAGATAAACCGCCAGCAGCCCGACGATGACCAGCGTCGTGGTGCCGGTATCCCAGGTGCGTGCCAGAATTCCCTTGGGCCCATGAAAGTGGAAGACAGTCTCCAGCGCCTTGCTCAGACGGTACTGCAGGCGTTCGCCTGTGATTCCGCGGGCGCGATTGCTGCGCATTGTGAACTCACGCGCGAGCTTGGCGCCGAGGCGCCGCCAGAACCAATCGACGTCGAGGCTGATCGTCAGCGTCCGCTTCATGAACGGCAGTAGCACGAAGAAGGCGAGCCCGGAGAACAGCAGAAGCTGCAACATCTCTACGACGTGATAGCCGGTGTAGGGCTTGTAGGTCACCGGCTGCAACGGCAACAGCGCGTAAAGCGGCTCGGGCCAGACGCCGAGCCCGATGCAGAGGGCAGCGAAGAGGATCATCGCCAGGCGCATATTCCAAGGCGGGTCTGGCGGCCGCATCCCTGAATCCTTCTGGAAGAAGACGAACCACGGAAACTTGATCCCGGCATGCAGGAACACGCCGGCCGAGGCGGCGGCAAGCAGGAACCAGACGAGCGCCAGGTGCTGGTCGGCCGCGCCCTGCGAGATCATCGACTTGCTGATGAAGCCCGATGTCAGCGGGAAAGACGAGATCGCAAGTGCGCCCACAATTCCGCAGATACAGGTGAGCGGCATACTCTGAAAGAGGCCACCCAGATCGGTGCATTTGCGCTTGCCGGTCATGTAGAGCACCGAGCCCGCGGACATCAGCAAGAGCGCTTTGTAGATGATATGCGTGAAGGCGTGCGCCGCCGCGCCATTGAGTGCCAGGTCGGTGCCGATGCCGATGCCGCACACCATGAAGCCGACCTGGTTGACGATGCTGTAGGCAAGGATGCGCCGCATGTCGTTCTCCAGCAGCGCATAAATGATGCCGTAGAACACCATGAAGAGGCCGATCCAGATCAGCACGTCGAAACCCTGGAAGCCGCGCCACAGCACGTAGACCGCGGTTTTGGTCGTGAAGGCAGAAAGAAAGACCATGCCGGTCGGCGAGCTTTCGGGATAAGCGTCGGGTAGCCAGGCCGAAAGCGGCGGCGCACCCGCATTGATCAAGAAGCCGGCGAGGATCAGCCAGGTGCCAGGCCGATTGACCGTCAGAACTTCCTGGATCGGCCCTACCCCGAAGGCGATGGTGTTCTTGGCCGCCACGAAGTCGACGATGCCCGCCATCAGCAGCACGCCGCCCAACAGGTGGATCATCACATAGCGCAGGCCCGCTCGCCGTGAGGCCTCGGTGCCGGCCGACCAGATCACGATCGTCGAGCCAAGCGCCATCAGCTCCCAGAACACGAATACTGTGATCAGATCGCCCGCGAACGCGACGCCGATCGCGCTGCCCGCATAGAACAATGCGGCCGTCAGCTCGATTGTTCGGGCCTGGCGCAAGGCAAACAGCCCACCCGCGAAGGCCATGATGCAGAAAATTGTCCCAAAAAGGCGACTGAGCCGATCGCCTTTTACGACGATCATCTCCATGCCCATGAAGGCCGTCTTGAGCGTGGCGCCGTCGGGGATCTGCCAGACCAGCCAAAGCGCCACAAGCGGCGCCAGCAGGATCAGCGCCGCGCGCCACCAGCCGCGCAGGAACGGCAGCAGCAACGCGCTGACGATCAGGATCAGGCCCGGCGGGACTTGTTCGACCGTCATGGCTCAATCGTCATAGTAATTATCCGGCCGCTTCAGAATGAATCCGAGCGCCTTGGCCCCGAACACCATGACGGCGCAGGTCGCAAAGCCGTAAGCCGCGAAGAACCAGAACTCGCCATCCCATTTGAAGTGACCAGGCAGGGAAACGAAAAGGCCCGCGACCACCGTCGCCGCGAGCACAGCGGCAAAAATGAACCACAGCCGCCGGATCGTTTGCGGGCGGACAAGCCAGTGCGGGTCGCCAGAATTGTTTTTCTCGTCCTTCATGCCAAATGTCCTAGCCGCCGAGACCGACCATCGACCGCGCCAGCGCCAGTGGCACGTCGGGTAGGAAAAAGAGGACAATCGTGCCGCTGGCCGTGATTGTCAGCGCGATAACAATTGCCAGCGGCGCCTCGCCGTGATTGTGCGCGTCGCCCTCGGGCGGTTTCTTGAAGAAGGCGGCATAGACCACCGGCAGGAAATACGCGGCATTGAGGATTGTGCTGAGGACAATGACGACAATCGCCGCGGTCGCCTGCGCGTCGAGCGCACCCAGCAAGATGTACCATTTGCTGATGAAGCCGGCGGTGGGCGGGACGCCGATCATCGAAAGAGCGCCAATTGCGAACGCGCCCATGGTCCAGGGCATGCGCCGGCCGATCCCGTCGAGCTGGCTGACCTCGGTCTTGTGCGCTGCCGTGTAGATCGAGCCGGCGGCAAAAAAGAGCGTGATCTTGCCAAACGCATGCGCGGCGATATGGATCGCCGCGCCCATCGCCGAAATCGGCACCAGGATCGCCGCCGCCATGATGACGTAAGAAAGCTGGCTCACGGTCGAATAGGCAAGCCGGCGCTTCAGATTGTCGGACCGCAAGGCAATGATCGATGCGATCAGGATCGTCGCCCCGGCAACGTAAAGCAGCCACTCGGCGTTGGTGAGCTTGGAGAGGTAGCCGATACCGAAGGTATAGACGATCAGCTTGACCACGACGAAGACACCGGCCTTGACCACCGCCACGGCATGTAGAAGCGCGCTCACCGGCGTCGGGGCGACCATGGCGGCGGGTAGCCAGCGGTGGATCGGCATCAGCGCCGCCTTGCCGGTCCCATACATGAACAAGAAGAGAAGCAACCCGCCCATCTGGTCGGAGACCTTGCCGGCCATGATGCCGCCAACCTTGAAGTCGAGCGTGCCGACGAGATAGGCGGTGAGGATAATCGCCGGCAGCATGACGCCGATCGACGTGGTCAGCAGGATGCCCAAATATGTGCGCCCGCCGCGCACGGCCTTCTCGTCGCCGTGATGGGTGACGAGCGGGTAGGTCGAGATCGTCAAGGCCTCGTAAAACACGAAAAGCGACAGCAAATTGGCGGAGAAGGCGACGCCCATGGTCGCCCACAGCGCGACCGCGAAGCAGACATAAAAGCGCGTCTGGTGCTTTTCCTTGTTCCCACGCATGTAGCCGATCGAATAGATCGAGTTCACGATCCAAAGGAACGATGCGACAAGCGCGAACATCATGCCGAGCGGCTCGATGCGGAAAGCAAGCGGGATGCCCGGCAGAATGTCGAGTAGTTCAAGATACGGCCGTTCGCCCGCAAGAACCCTTGTCGTCAGGGCGGCAACAATCGAGAACAGCGCCACCGCCGTTACCAGCGTCACAGTCTCGCGTTGGTTCGGCTTGCGGTGCGACATGGCGATCAGCACCGCGCCCACCAAGGGAACGGTCAGGGCCAGGGCGAGCAGCAGTGTCACGCTCATGACCCGGCCCCCAGAAGCATCGCCGCCGCCCGCCGCGCCACGCCGAGGCTTCCCGACGTCTCAACGCCGAAATAGACGTTGGCGCCGATCAGGATCCACAGGGGCACCAGCATGCTGAGCGGGGCCTCGCGCGCGTTCCGGGCCGCGTCGGTATTCGGTACCGGCTGGAAATAGACCGCCTCGATCACGCGCCACATGTAGATGACGGCGAGCAGCGAGCTCAGTACGATCAGCACCGCAAAATACCACTGACCCTTTTCGAGCGCCGCCAGGACCAAATACCATTTGCTGATGAAGCCCGCGGTCAGGGGAATGCCGATCAGGCTGAGCGCGCCGACCACGAAGGCCGCCATCGTCACTGGCATCCGTTGGCCTAGCCCGCGCATATCCTCGATCTGCACCGAGCCCAGGCGCAGCATCACACAACCCAGCGCCAGGAACAGCCCGCCCTTCATCAGGGCGTGGTTGAAGATATGCAGCAGCCCTGCGGCCACGCCGGTTACGGAGGCAAAGCTGATGCCGAGGATCATGTAGCCGATCTGCGCGATGCTCGAATAGGCGAGCATGCGTTTGATGTCCTGCTGGAAGATCGCCACGGTCGAGGCGACGAACATCGCCAGCACGGCGAGCACCGGCAGGACGATGTCGAGAGGCAGAACGTCGAAAGCAAAGCTCGCCCCGAACACCGTGAAGATGAAGCGGATCAGGATGTAGAGCGAGACTTTGGTCGCGGTGCCGGCAAGAAACGCGCTGACGGTTGAAGGCGCGTAGGCGTAAGCGTTCGGCAGCCATTGATGCAGCGGAAAGAGCGCCAGTTTCAGGCTGGTCCCGACCGTGATGAAGCCGAAGGCCGCCAGCACAGTGCGGCTCTCGGCGATCGGCGGCACCCGCTTGGCCAGGTCAGCCAGGTTGAGCGTGCCGGTCATCATGTAAAGCAGGCCGATCCCGATCAGGATGAACGTGGCGCCGATGGTGCCCATGATCAGGTACTGATAGGCGGCCGTCATGGCGCGGCGGTCGCGGCCCAAACTGACCAGCACATAAGTCGAGAGTGATGATATCTCGAGGAAAACGAAAATGTTGAAGGCATCGCCCGTGATCACGATGCCGAGCAGCCCAGTCAGCGTCAGCAGATACATGCAGTAGAAGAGATATATCCGCTCCTCGTCGATCTCCGCCTTGACGCTGGCATAGGCGTAAGGGAGGACGATGGCGCCGATGGCCGAGACGATGACGAGAATGAACGCATTGACGCCGTCGATCCGGAACTCGATGCCCCACGGCGCCAGCCAATTGCCCAGCTCATAGGTGATCGGCCCGGTCGCCAACACCTTCACCAACAGAGCGATGGCGATCGCCAGTGCTGCCCAGGAGATGAGCAGCGTCAGGGCCCAGGCCGCGCGGGCGTCGCGCAGTACCACGCAAAGCGGCGCTGCGACCAGCGGCAGCACGATCTGCAGCGCCGGGAGGTGGGCTTCAATCACCCGGCTCATCCTGTTTGTGTATTTCGTCTTCCTCGATGGTTCCGTAGGCCTCCTTTATGCGAACGACGAAAGCCAGGCCGAGCGCGACCGTCGCCACGCCGACAACGATAGCGGTCAGGATGAGGACGTGGGGCAGGGGGTTGGAGTAGGTCTCGATCGATTTGTCGAGGATCGGCGCGCTGCCGCCGCGCACTTTGCCGATGCTGATGTACAGAAGAAAGACCGACGTCTGGAAGATCGAAAGCCCCACGATCTTCTTGATAAGGTTGCGGCTCGCCATGACCACGTAGAACCCGACCATCATCAACAGGATGACGATCCAGTAGTTGTAGAGCCCGAAGATCCGCTCGGCAAAATCCATGGCTGAGCTACCCTTCGGGCGGCCTTCGCCCTGCAAAGGCGAAGAACACCGAAATCATGACCGAGGCGACGGTGAGACCAACCCCGAATTCGACGATCAGAATGCCCAAATGCTGGCCCTGCGCCGCGTCATGGGCGAGCACCGAATAGTCGAGGAATTTGCCGCCGAGCAATATTCCGGCAACCCCGGTACCCGCATAGATCAGCACGCCAAGTGCGATACCGAAGCGAACGATCCCTGGAGGGGCGGCGTGCCGCGCTTTGTCCAGTCCGTAGATAAGCGCATAGAGGATGAAGGCGGCGGCAAAAATGACGCCGGCCTGAAATCCTCCGCCGGGGCCGTAATCGCCATGGAACTGCACATAGAGCGCGTAGAGCAGGATGAACGGGATCGCGAACTTGGCGACGACGCGCAGCACAAAATGATGCTTCATGCCTCGCCCTCCGAACGTTCGGAGGAGCGCGTTGGTGATTTGCGACGCCTTGGGAATTGCAGGTGCGGCGCTGGTACCTCGCCGGGGGGCGGCTGTCTTTGTCGGCCTGATGCGCCCAAAAGCAGAAGTACGCCGATACCGGCGGTGAAGATGACCGTCACCTCGCCCAGCGTGTCATAGCCGCGGTAGCTCGCCAGGATCGTGGTGACGATATTGGGAATGCCCACCGTGACCGGATCGCCCGACGGGTTCTGTGGCACCTTGTCGGCGAGATATTCGGGTGCGACGTGCCTGTTCGCCGGCGCGTTCGGGTCGCCAAATCCCGGCATGTCGAGCGTGCCGAACACCAGCGCGGCGCCGGTCACCAGCACGACCGCCAGCGGCCAAGGGCTGAACCTCGTGGCCTGCTTTTCCTCACGATCGGTCAGCACCAGTGTGCCCAGTAGCAGCACTGTGGTGATGCCGGCGCCGACTGCCGCTTCGGTAAAAGCCACGTCGACGGCGTCCAGGATGACAAATATCGCCGCGGACAACAGGCTGTAGAGGCCCGACAGCATCACCACGGCGAAGAGATTGCGCAGCCGGACAATCGCGATCGCGGTAGCCGCTAGGAAGGCAAGCAGCAGGATGTCGATCAGCGCTTGGATTTTTCGTCCTCCAGATCCCCTGCGAGCAACGGCTTCACATTTCCGGTCAGCGCAGTCTTGGCCAAAGCATGGGTCGCCGTTGGCGAGGTTACGAAGAGCAGGATCAGAACGAAAACCAGCTTCACCGTGACCAGGCTGAAGCCACTCTGAAACATGAGCCCGACCAGGATAAGCCCGGCCCCCAGTGTGTCGCCGATACCGGCGGCGTGCATCCGCGTGAAGACGTCGGGCAGGCGCAGGATACCCACGCCGGCGATCAGCAGGAACAGCGCGCCCCCGCCCATGAGGGCCCAGCTGACGATGTCCGCGGCCAAGGCCATCAGATATCGCCCTCCTCTTCGGAGGCCTTGCCGAGATCGCCATAACGCAGGAACTTCAGTACGGCAATCGTGCCGATGAAATTGATCAGCGCGTAAAGCAGTGCGATGTCGAGAAAGTCCGGGCGACCGTCGAGATACCCGACCAGAGCAATGATCACCACCGTCTTGGTGCCGATCATATTGACCGCAAGGATACGGTCGTAAACGGTTGGTCCGATGATCGCCCGTGCAAGCGCCATGGCGAGCACGATGATGACTGCGATCGTCACCGCAGCGAGGACGGCCGTATTGTACGTCATTGCGGGTGGGCGGTGTTCATGGCGCCCCCTCGATCCAGGTCACGCGGCGGTCCATCTCGCCTTTGGCCAAATCGTCGGCAGCCTCCTGCGAAAGCGCATGCACCTCGATTTCGTCGCGGTTCACGTGCAAGGTCACTGTGCCGGGCGTGAGCGTGATCGAATTGGCGTAGATCACGTGCCCGAGTTCGGTGGGTTGGCTCGCTTTCAGGGTAAAAACGGTCGGACTGATCGGCAGGCGCGGATTGATGATGCGCTTGGCGACATCAATGTTCGCCTTCATGATTTCCCAGAGCAGCCAACACAGATAGATCGGTAGCCGCCATCCAAGGTGGATGGGGTGACTTTCGTGGTCGACCACATCCATTCGGTAGACCAGCAACGTCACAATTGCGCAGGAAATGGCCCCAAAGGCGAGGATGAGCGGCTCATAATGTCCGGAAAGCAGCAGCCAGGTTGCGGCCAGAAACGCCACCAGGCTGACGCCGCGCAAGAACGCTCCCCCCATCCGGCATCTCCCGCGCTACGCCAATCAAAGACCCGCCAACCCACCGGTGGCGAGCGCCATCACTCCCTTCAAAAACTTAGTATGGCGGGATCGTCGATTCCAGCTAAACCGGGAGAATCCGCGGCGAATCCCAACGCCCCACCGATGTGTGTGTCTATTTCAGCGCTTACTTGAGCTCAATCGCATAGGTGCCAACGGGCGGTATGGATTTGATCAATCCTTGCGCCTTCATGAAGGCCGAAAAACGCTGGTAGCGCTGTGAATCGAGTGCGGCGGGGTTGTCGGCGAAGTAGGGCAGCGTGTCCCGCCAGGCGCGGCGGTTGAGTTCGTCATTGAGCTTCTTCCGCCCCTTGATGAAGGATTTCCAGCTGTCTTGGGGGTCGCTGCGCAAGGCTGCGACGCCGCGCGCGACTGCCTTCAGGAACCGGGGCAGGCGGGGATCGCCCACCGCCTTGCGGTTAGCGACGAAGATCAGCTCGTCGTAGGGCGGCACGCCTTCCTTTTCGGGAAAGAAGGCCCGCCCGGGCCGGCCCTCGATATCCATCTGGTTGAGCTCGAAGTTGCGGAAGGCGCCGATCACGGCGTCGACCTTGCCGGCCATCAGCGCCGGCGAGAGCGAGAAGTTGACATTGATCAGCGTCACGTCAGACATCTTGAGTCCGTACTTGGCGAGCATCGCGCGTAACAGGGCTTCTTCAAATCCGCCGACTGAGTATCCGATCTTGCGCCCCTTGAGATCGCGGATCGACTTGATCGGCCCGTTTTTCAAAACCACCAGCGAGTTCAGCGGTGCGCTCACGAGCGTGCCGACGCGCACCAGCGGCAACCCCCTGTCGATCTGCATGTGCAGCTGCGGCTGGTAGGAGATCGCCAGATCGTAGCGGCCGGCGGCCACTAGGCGCGGCGGCGAATTCGGGTCGCCCGGCTCGATCAGCGTCACGTCGAGTCCGGCCTCACGGAAGTAGCCCTTTTCCTTGGCGACATAGAGCGGGGCATGATCGGGGTTTATCGACCAGTCGAGCACCAGGGTTAGCTTCTCGCGCGCCGATGCGGCTGCGCTGGACAGCGCCACCAGCAGTGTCGCGAAAGCGATATACGACCGGATTGTTTTCATCATCATTTCAGGCTTTCGTTGGATTGTCGCCCGCGTTCAACGATCGTCGGCAGGGTTGCTTTCGGGCTGCCAGGCAAGCGCGCGCCGCAGGACGGCGTCGACCGTGTAGTAGAGTGTCAGTGACAGCAGGATGAGAGTGAACAGCGCGGCGAACATGAGCGACACCTGCACGCGCGCATTCGAATTCAGCATCAGATGGCCCAGGCCGACGCTGGAGCCGACCCACTCGCCCACCACGGCGCCGATCGGGGCGACTGCCGCGGCGACGCGCAGCCCCGATGCCAGCGCCGGCAGCGCTGCCGGGATTCGGATCGTTGTCAGCATCGCCCAGCGTGAGCCGCCCATCACCCGGGCGAGATCGAGCCATCCGGGGTCGGTGCGTCTGAGGCCATCGAAGAAGGCGGCCGTGACGGGGAAGTAGATAATCAGCATCGCCATCGCGATCTTCGAGGCCAAGCCGTAACCCAGCCACAGCACCAGGATTGGCGCCAATGCGAAGACCGGAACCGCTTGGCTTGCCACCAACACCGGCAGGAGCCAGCGCCGTGCGCCGCCGAAATAGGCCATTGTCAGCGCGGTGGTCGTGCCGAGGGCGGCGCCCAGCGCCAGGCCGCCGATGATTTCAATCGCGGTAAACTGAGCGTGATAGAGCAGATGCCAGAAATTCTCCCACCAGGCTTCCAGCACCAAGAGCGGCCCGGGCAGAATGAAACGCGGGATCGCCAAGGCCCAGACCAACAGCGCCCAGATCAGACCCAGGCCCGCGATGATGATGATGGGGCGTGCGATCCGCATCGCGCTCACGCCTCGCCCGCCGCCGCCAGTCGCTCCAGCAGCTCGGCATGCAGTCGCAGCAGGTTGGTATCGGTCATGTCGCGCGGCGGCTCGCCCGGCGGCGCCAACGGCTCGTCGAGATCCGCCGGCCGGCCGGACATCACATGAATCCGGTGGCCCAAGCGGAGGGCCTCCATCGGATCGTGGGTGACGAGCAGCACCGAGCGGCCCTTGAGCAGCGTGGCGGCGAGCCCCTGAATGCGGTGCCGGGTGACGGCGTCGAGCGCGGAGAACGGCTCGTCCATCAGCACGATTGGGCGGTCTTCCATCAGCGTGCGGGCCAACGCGGCGCGCTGGCGCTGCCCGCCCGACAAGGTCCGCGGCAGGGCGTCGGCCTTGTCGCTCAGCCCGACCATCTCCAGCAGCTCTCGCGCGCGACCACGGCCTCGATCAACAGCGTCTGTCTCGCCGCGCAGCTTGAGGCCGAGCCCGACATTCCGGCGCACCGAGAGCCAAGGCAGTAGCAGGTCTTGCTGGGCCATATAGGCCGTGCGCCCGCCAACCGGGCCGCCGTCGGAACACAAAATGCGGCTGCCGCTCCAGGGCGCGACCAAACCGGCGATCAGACGCAGCAGGCTCGTCTTGCCGACGCCGCTCGCGCCAAGCACGCAAGTCCACAAGCCCGGCGCGACCGTGAAATCCAGATCAGCGAACAGCGGACGGCCCTCATAGTCGAGCCGGCCCGCGTGAACCGAAACGCCAAGGGGGGTGTCATCTTGGGGGGTGGCCATGCGGTCACGCGTCCCTTCGCCGGCATTATCCGGATCAGGTTCGAGGGGTCGTCCCGCATGCGGGACCTCTCAGCCGACCGTCGGCTCCCCCTGGTGATAACGCGCACTATGGGCAGATCGCCGAACCTTGGCAAGGGCGGCGCTTGCCGGACGCCGTCGCAGCACTGTGATGGTGGCGAAGGCGGGAGACGTTGATTTCATTGGCCGGCTTCCGTATCACGGGTGCCGTCCCTCCTTCCTCCGGCGCACGGACGCATCTTGGCGAAGGCGAAATCAACCGATACGGCGAAGCCCGCGGCGGCCGCGCCGGTGAACGCAACCGGCTTGACGCGGCCGTTGTTATTCGCCGTCGCCTTCATCGGCGGCTGGACGATCATGATGTTGGAGATCCTCGGCGGGCGGGTTCTGGCGCCATATTTCGGCTACTCGGTCTACCAGTGGGGCGGCTTGATCGGTGTCGTGATGGCGGCGCTCGCGGTCGGCTATTTTATCGGCGGGCGCGTCGGCGACCGGCCCGGCGCCCAGCGATTTGTATTGTCCGTGCTCATCATCTCGACAGCCTTCGTTCTTGTCGTGCCGCGCTTTGCCAACGACTTCATGCCAATGATGCGCGTGGCTGGCCCGGCCTGGGGCGCCGTGTTCGGCACGCTCATTCTGCTCGGGGTGCCATCGGTGCTGCTGGCGACGATCTCGCCTATTGTCATCAAGCTCACCGCGACCGACCGGATCGCCAACAGCGCCGGACTTGTTTATGCCGTTTCCACGATCGGCAGCATCGGCGGCACTTTCTTCGCCGCCTTTTATGCGATCCCTCAGCTCGGCACGCGGCTCAGCCACTTCGTTGCGGCCGCCTTACTGGTGTTGGCGGTGCTGGCCATGGCCTATGCGTCACGTCGCCTCGCCGTCGCTGCGGTGTCGGTGGTGATCCTGGCTCTCGGCTTTCCGTTTGCCGTTGATCGCCAGCCCGGCGAGATCTACCGCGCGGAATCGATCCACAACATCATTCGTGTCTTCGATTCGCCGACCCAGCGCGACCTTTACCTGAATTACACGCTGGGCGCCCAGACGACTATGTCGAAGACCGGCCTGCTGACGGGGGGTTACTACGATACGTTCCTGCTCGGCCCGCATTTCAACGGCGGCAGCAAGGTTTTGTTCCTGGGCGTTGCCGGCGGCACCTCGCTGAAACAACTCGTCACCGTCTACCCTAAGCTCACGGTGACAGGGGTCGATCTCGATCCAGCGGTGCTCAAGGTGGCGCGCGAATTTTTCGGGCTTAAGGACGAGCGCCGGGTCAGGCTGGTTGCCGAAGATGCGCGCTGGTTCGTGTCCAATACGAAAGAAACCTACGACGTCATCGCCATCGATCTCTATGTCACGGGCCATATTCCGTTTTTCACCACGACCAAGGAATTCTTCGCCCTGGTAAGCAAACGGCTCAGCGCGAACGGCATCGTGATCATGAACGTGCTCTCGACCACCGGGACTGGCGAGCTGCTAAATCCGATGATCCGTACCGTGCGCAGCGTCTTCCCGAGCACCTTTCTCATCGGTCATGGCAATTACATGCTGGTCGCAACCAAGCGTCCAACCAGCCTGGAGCGCATGCGTTTGGTTCTAGCCCGGCCGGCGGCAAGGGCTGAGACGACGCAAGTTCTCACCCGCGCGCGCCAAACCCTGCGGGCAGCCTCGGCGGGCCGGCAATGGCCGATCTTCACCGACGATCACAACGATGTGGAGTTTCGAACGTTCCGCTCGTTCTTTGGAACGCGCTAGCGGGTATTTGGTTGCGGCGCCAGCCCGCTCCCCACCCGGTCGCCCATGAGAATACAATCCCCCGGGCGGCCGGGTGGGGAGCGGGCCGGAACCGTGGCAAATAGCTTAGAGCGCCTTGCCGTAGAGCGCCAATGGCAGGTCTTCCCAATCCTTGCCGGCCGCGATCAGGCAGGTTGGACCGGTCGGCAGGGTAATGACGATCGTCCAGGTCTTTCCGTCTTTTGCGGTGAACAGCTCGACCACGCCGCCATTGTTGGCGACGCCGAGGGCGATCGACTTCTCCTTGTAGTTCTTGGAGAGGTGCTGCTTGACGGTACCCCGGTTGTGACAGGCCATCCCGGCGCCGAGCGCAGGGGTCGCGATCACGATGACCGCGAGTGCGGTGAGGATCATACGCATGTCGGCCTCCTTCGGGCGGCTCGCCTGGACGTGCTTCAATCAGGCAACGGTAGCCAGCTAGGGCTAACAGATGGTTAACGCCGCCGCGCTCGACGAGTTGCGCGCCGCCGCCGACGATCCGGACGCCGCCTATAAAATGATGCTGCGCGCCTCGATGATCGATGCGGTGCGCCGGGCCGCGGCGATCCCCTGACGCTCGGCCCGCGCCGTTGTCGAAACGTCTCCGGATTTTTGTCCCGCGCTTGCGGCATCTCGCGCATGACGGCGGCTCATGAAGGAAATGCATGTCGTGGGTGAATATTGTGTACGGTCCAGTCAGGGCATGGTGATCCGGCAATGGCCGATCATCCCGATGAAGGAGGCGTTGCGATGAGTGAACTCGATATCTACGCGCGGCAAGGACTGGGGCACAGCTCGGGATTCGGCGACCGACCGGCGCTGCTGATCGTCGATTTCGTCAACGGTTTCAACGATCCCGATCAATTCGGCGGCGGCAATATCGGGCCGGCGATCGACAAGACCCGCACCCTGTTGGCCGCGTGCCGGGCGAACGACATTCCTGTCGCCTTCACCCGCGTGGTTTATGCCGAGGACGGCTCCGATGCCGGGGTGTTTACTCTGAAGGCACCGAGCCTCAAAACCCTGACCGAAACCGCCGAAACGTCGCAGATTGTTCCCGAACTGGCCCCGGTGCCGGGCGAGTTCATCGTCCGCAAACGTCAGGCCTCGGCGTTCTTCGGCACCGAGCTGTTGGGCTGGCTTATCAATCGAAGCGTCGACACGCTCTTGGTAACCGGCTGCACGACCAGCGGCTGCGTGCGTGCGAGCGTCGTCGACGCGCTCAGCTACAACTTCCTCACCATCGTGGTCACCGACTGCGTGGGCGACCGTGCGATTGCTCCGCACGAGGCGAACCTCTTCGACATGGGTCAGAAATACGCCGATCTGATGACCTGCGAGGACGTCGTCGGCCGGCTCGATCGCACCGCCTCGGCGGCCTGAATTATCTAGGACTTGACGGAGAAGCAACGGGCGTCTGTGGGAGAACAGAAGGATCGCCATGACAGACTCACTTGGATACCGCATGAAGTTTGGCGTCATCGCGCCGTCCACCAACACATCCGTGCAGCCGGAGTTCGACGCGATGCGTCCGGTTGGCGTGACCAACCATTTCGCCCGCATCCACATTCCCGACGACCCGATCGAAAATGATGACGATTTCAATGAGCTGATCGAGCGGATTGGCGATGCCCAGATGGAGGCGGTCGACCGTGTCATCACCTGCGATCCCGGCCATGTCGTCATGGGCATTTCGGCGGAGACTTTCTGGGGCGGGCTCGAAGCGTCGAATGCGCTTCACAAGAAGATCGTCGCCCGCGCCGGCCGCGACGTGACGATGGGATCGGATGCCTGTCAGCAGGCGCTGAATGCCTATGGCGGCATCAAACGGATCGGCGTGGTCACGCCGTATCAGCCGGTGGGCGACGAGAATGTGCGCCGTTTCTTCGAGGATTGCGGCTACGAGGTGGTCAACCTCAAGGGCCTCAAATGCAAGAGCCCGCAGCTGATCGCGCACACTTCGGAGCAGACGCTGCGCGATGCGATCATCGAGGTCAACGACCCCTCCGTCGACGCCATTGTCCAGGCCGGCACCAACCTTGCCATGGCGCGGGTGGCGGCGATGGCCGAGTTCTGGCTCGACAAGCCGGTGCTCGCGATCAACACGGCGACGTATTGGTGGGCGCTGCGCAAGAACGGTATCGACGACAAGGTCGCCGGGTTCGGTGCGTTGTTGACCGAGCACTAGTGTGATGGTTTCAAAACTCGCCACAGCATCTGGGACGAACTTCGGAAGCCGAAGCAGACTAGGTTAAGACCGTCAGTGCCCCGCCGGCGGCGGGGCCTCGTCCGAATAGCGCGTCATGCGACGGCGCGCGGGCGGCGGTCAAAACGAGAACTGGGAGCGTTCAGGAGGCGCAGCATGACCGATTCGCTTGGCTACCGTATGAAATTCGGCGTCATCGCGCCATCGACGAACACCTCTGTCCAGCCGGAGTTCGACGCGATGCGGCCGGTCGGCGTCACCAACCACTTCTCGCGCATCCACATCCCCGATAACGAGATCGGCAGCGACGAGGATTTCGACCAGCTGATGCACGACATCCGCGCCACGCTGATGGAGGCAATCGACCGCGTGGTCACTTGCGCGCCGGGCCGCGTCGTCATGGGCATGTCGGCGGAGACCTTCTGGGACGGGCTGGAGGGCTCCAAGGTCTTCCAGAAGAACTGCGAGGAACGGGCGGGCGTGCCGGTCTCGATGGGCTCGGATGCCTGCCAGGAAGCGCTGCGCCGCTATGGCGACATCAAGCGCATCTCGGTCGTCACCCCTTACATGCCGATCGGCGACGAGCAGGTACGCAAATTTTTTACCGATTGCGGCTTTGAGGTGGTGAACCTCAAGGGCCTTAAATGCACCAGCCCCCAGCTCATCGCCCACACCTCGGAGAAATACCTGCGCGACGCGATCAACGAGGTAAACGACGACACGGTCGAGGCCATCGTCCAGGTCGGCACCAACCTCGCGATGGCGCGGGTGGCGGGGATCGCGGAGTTCTGGCTCGACAAGCCGGTGATCGCGATCAACACGGCAACCTATTGGTGGTCGCTGCGCCAGGCCGGGATCGACGACAAGGTCGCCGGCTACGGCTCGCTGCTGATGGAGCATTAAGGCAGCGAGACAACCTCTCCGCGCTCACATTCACATGATCCCTGGCTTTTCGTGATGAGTGTCGCGCGCCTGCGCCGCCGCCTCGGCGGGTGGCAGGTCGGCGCCCCAGAGGCGCGCGATACAGCGCTCGCCGGTATGATCGTTGGAGGCGTCGGAGCACAGCCACAGGATCGGCGCCCGCATGATCTCAGGGTCGAGCAGGTTGCCATCCGAGCCGCGCTTGTTCTCCATATCGGGCAGGATCGCGGTATCGGTCGCCCCGCCGGGCAGATAGACGTTGACGGTGACGCCGGTGCCGGCAAGGTCCTGCGCCCAGACCCGCGACATCGCCTCGACCGCCGCCTTGGTGGGACCGTAGGGCGAGTAGCCTTTGCGGATCATCGTGACGTCGCTGGTGGAGATATTGACAATCCGCCCGAACCCTTGCGCGACCATGCCCGGCGCGGCGGCGCGGGCCATGTGAAACATGCCGAGCAGGTTCGTGGTGATGATCTCGTGCCAGCCCTCCACCGGGTGTTCGTAGAAACGCGTCGGGTTGAGCACGTAGTCGGGATCGACCGATTTGAACCCGCGCGCCGCATTGTTCACCAGGCAATTGACCGCGCCGAAGCGTTCGACGGTTTCGCGCACGACCCGCTCGCAGGCGTCGTAGTCACACACATCGGCCTGGAGCGCGGCCAACTTGCCGCCGCTGGCGATGGTCTTCGCCTCGGCGACGACGCTGTCGAGTTCGCCCGTCTCGCGCGCACTCGTGATCATCACCTTCGCGCCAGCCTCCAACAGCGCCATCGCCATCTCGTAACCGAGACCCCGGCCGCCGCCGGTGACAATCGCGACCCGGCTCATTAGTGACGGATATCCGCCGTTCCCCTCTGCCACGCTCTCACGCTCCATATTTCCGCACCTGTTCGACCCGTCCCGTCAGTGCTCGCGCAGCAGACGGCCAGCCCCGTCCAGCCGATCATCGATGCCGGCGGCCCGCAGGGCAGCCCAAAAGGTCGCTTGATTGCTGGTCACCACGGGCTTGCCCAATTCCTGTTCGAGACGCTCGATGACCGGAAGCGTCGCGAAATCCGTGCAGCTGATCACGACCGCCTCGGCGTCGGCCCGATCAACCGAAACGGCGAGATCGAACGCATCGGACGCCGGGCGGCGCGCGATCTGCACGTATTCATGGGCGCCCCCCGCGCCGATGCCGAGACCGGCGATGGCCAGCGTCTCGATCCCGCTCGCGGCCAGAAACGCTTTCTCATGCTGGTTCAGCGCATCGTGATACGGCGTGGCAACCGAGACCTTGGTGGCGCCGAGCGCCTGCAATGCCCGCACGATGGCTGGCGCGGTGGCGACCGTTGGCCGGTTGCACAGCTCGGTCATGTGGTCGGTAAGACGCGTCAGTGGCTGCACCATCGAGCCCGCGGTGCAGCCATAGGCGATGACACTCATTCCGGCCGCACTCAAATCCTTCACCGCATGTTCGAGGTCGGCATACAGGGCGCGCTCGCCCTCATCGGTTTCGGAGTCCGTGTGGAGCGGCATGCGCGTGGCATGCACGCTCACGCCCTCCGGCGCCAAACGCTGCCATTCGGCTTCGTTGACCGTATTGGTCGGCGGCACGATGACGCCGAGGCGGGCGCGCCAGCCATATTCATGATGTCGGTCGCTGTTATCGGCCATTGTCGAGCGGCTGGACGGAGTCGCTTTTTTGATATCGTCGTCGCCATCAGCCTAGGGCAGCCCGCGCTCTTGCAAAAGTAATCGTCGGCCTTGGCGTCAGGCGAAATAGCCGTCCGGCAATTCCGAATCTCGCCGGCTCGCCACTGATGACATTACAAATCCGGTCGATGACTGATATGCATTCGGCGCGAAATTGAAGGGGTGCGTCTTGGAACTTGGACTTTTCTTGATGCCGGCGGCGCAAGCGGAGCGGCCGCTTGCCGAGACAATCGCTTGGAACTTGGAGATGATCGGTCGCGCCGAAGAACTGGGCTACGGTGAAGCCTGGATCGGCCAACACATCACCAGCCCGTGGGAGCCGCTGGTCTCACCGCAGCAGATCATCGCGGGCGCGCTCGGCCAAACTGAACGCATTCGCCTGGGTACCGGCGTCGAGGTGCTCTACCAGCAGCATCCGGTCAGGCTTGCCGCCGAGCTGGCGCAGCTCGACCACATGGCCAAGGGCCGCCTGATGTTCGGATTCGGCGCCGGCGGCACGCTCACCGACGGGCAACTCTACGGCCTCGACCTGCGCTCCGGGCAGAGCCAGAAAATGTCCCAGGAGGCGCTTCGCATTATTCTCGATTGCTGGAAGGAGGGAGGTCCAGACGATTTCGACAGCGAGTGCTGGAGCGTGCGTGGTCCAGCGAATTATGGCGAGAACTATCACTGGCATCTCACGCCCTATGCGCCGGCAGAGCCACGCATCGGCTTTGCGGGGTTCATGCCGAATTCCGGCTCTCTGATGGCCGCAGGCGAGCACGGCTATATTCCGCTCTGCTTCAACGTGGCGCCCGAGCACGTCGCGGTGCATTGGTCGTCGCTCGAGGACGGGGCCGCGAAGTCTAGCCGCACGCCGAGCCGCGCGAACTGGCGCCATATCCGCGAAATCATTGTCGCGGATACCAAGGCCGAGGCGGGGAAGGCTCTGGTGAACGGCTTCATGGCCACCTTCTGGAACCGTTACTTCAGCATCATCGCGCAGCGTCTCAACATTGAAGACATGTTCCGCCGCGCTGCCGCCCCCGGCGACGCGCCGGTCGATGCCGCCGATCTGGTCGACCACGGCACCTGGTTCGTGGGCGTCCCCGATCAGGTTGTCGAGCAGATCGCCAAGCAGCACGAGCTCACCGATGAGTTCGGCGTCCTGCTGAAAATCGGCTATGACTATTCGGATGCTGGCGCCCGCGATGGTTGGTTTCGCTCCATGGATCTCCTCGCAACCGAGGTAATGACGCGTGTCCACGCCCGGTTGGGAGCCGCCGTATCCCGGGCGGCCTTATGAGCACGCTGGCGCCGCGCGGCAAGATCGGCATTCTGGTTCCGGCCCGCAACAGCACCGTCGAGCCCGAGCTGAACGACATGCGTCCGCCCGGCGTCACCAATCATGCAGCGCGGATGGAATTCAGGCACCGGCCCGACGACTACGACCCTGCGACGGCCAAGATCGGCTCGCTAGACTTGGATATCGCCGGCGCGATAAACCGGATCATGCAGGTCGCTCCCGATATCATTCTGCTCGGACACTCACACGATTCGTTCGAAGGCGGCGTTGCCGGCGCGGAGCGGTTTCAGAGCGATCTGTCCGACCAGACTGGTGCGCCGGTGATCGTGCCGTCGCTTGCGTACACTGCTGCGCTCGCCGCGCTGGCGGTCGCGAATATCGCGATCCTAACGCCTTATCTTAGTGCCGACGACGCGCTGGTCCGGAGTTTTTTCGAGGATGCGGGCTGCCGGGTGCACGAGGTCATAGCGCTGCAATACGAAACCGCCTATGCGATCGCCGCAACCGAGCCGGCGGTCATGCGCGGGACTTTCCGGAAACTCGACAGCGACCGTATAGACGCCGTTCTTCAGGTTGGCACCAACCTGCCCGCGGCGCGGATTGCGGCCGAGGCTGAGGCCGAGCTCGGCAAGCCGGTGTTATCGGTCAATACGGTCAGCTATTGGCACACATTGAGGCGGTTAGGCGTCCGGGATCGCCTGTCAGGATTTGGTTGCCTCTTCGCTGACCACTGAGCCCGGCGGAAAGGCCGCTGTTTCGCAGAGATACTCGGGGTCAATTTGCATCAAGACGGGACGGGTTCAAAGCGGTTTCCTGCCTGATTGATCCCGTTTTTGGTCAGGGAGCGCCGTTGCGCAGACACGCAAAACCCCCTATATGCCGAGGCGCGGGGCGTAGCGCAGGCCGGTAGCGCGCCTGCTTTGGGAGCAGGAGGTCCCCGGTTCGAATCCGGGCGCCCCGACCAGCCGGCGGCCGCGATTGCTAGCCAAGCGAGGACTGACATGGCCCAGCCACGCGTCAGGATTTACCGGCCCGCCAAGACTGCGATGCAGTCGGGGCGCGGCAACACGCGGGCTTGGGTGCTCGAGTTCGAGCCCGCCGCACGCAAGGCGCACGACCCGTTGATGGGCTGGGTCAGCTCAGGCGATACGCGCGGTCAGGTTCGGTTGCGCTTTGCCACCAAGCAGGATGCGCTGGCTTATGCGAAAAGATGCGGCCTTGCCGCCGAGGTCGAAGAGCCGCGCGAGCGGCGCGTCCGGCCCAAGAGCTATGCGGACAATTTCCGCTGGCAGCCGCCGGGCTGATGGGTTTGGCCTTCTGCCTCTGCTATGACGAGACGCGCATTGGCGCCCGTAGCTCAACCGGATAGAGCACCGGCCTTCTAAGCCGACGGTTGCAGGTTCGAGTCCTGCCGGGCGCGCCATCGCTTTCCAACGTTTGAGCACACCGGTGACAATTTGCCGCCGCGGGTGAAGAATGCGTTCAAGTTGATTGGCAGTACCAGGGTAGGGTGCATTCATGGCTGACGTGGTCACGATTCAACCCGACGACGTCTTGATCGTTGTCGACGTGCAGAATGATTTCTGTCCCGGCGGAAACCTTGCTGTGCCGGATGGCGATGCGGTGGTGCCGATCATCAACCGCGTCGCCCGGTCCTTTGCACGCATCGTCCTGACCCAGGACTGGCATCCTGCTGGTCATGGCTCCTTCGCCAGCTCGCATGCGGGCAAGGCGCCGTTCGAGACGATGGCGATGCCCTATGGCGAGCAGATCCTGTGGCCGGATCATTGTGTTCAAGCCACCGACGGCGCCGCGTTTCACCCCGATCTCGACATCCCGCATGCCGAACTCGTGATCCGCAAGGGTTACCGCAGAGCAATCGATTCCTACTCCGCATTTTTCGAGAACGACCACACGACCCCGACGGGTCTTGCCGGCTATCTCCGTGAACGCGGAGTGGGCCGTGTCTTCGCGGCCGGGCTGGCGCTGGACTTCTGTGTCCGCTATTCGGTCGAGGACGCGATTGCTTGTGGTTTCGAGACCGTGCTGATCGATAATGCCTGCCGCGCCATCGACAATGCGGGCAGCCTCGCAGCGGCGCGCGCGAGCTTCGCTGCGAAGGGGGTCACGGTGATCGAAAGCGCCCAGATCGGCGAGTGATCAGGTAAGCTTATTTCTGGTCATTGAGCCGCCAGTCGTTAGTGTGGCGATCGATTTTGGTAACGCCCATCAACTTCTTTTTGAGCTTGGGCGCCGCGTAGCGGCGAAGATGCGCGATCACGCCGGCATCGCTATCGCCAAAGTTAGACTTGAACCAGACATAGATGCTCGAAACCACGAGCGCTTTGCCCTTAGAGGAAACGCCGCGCGGGCTGTATACGTAGTCGCGCGCGCCGGCGTTTAGAAGCTGCTCGGCATTCTTGGCTGTATAGGCCGTGCGACGGAGGTTGGGGCATCCGATCGAGGCGCAATCTAGCGCGTAATGGATGCGCGGATCGCGCCAGATAGGCCGCAGGATTCTGTACTCGATATCGTTGAGGCTAACCGGTGTGCTCTCGACCGTCACCAGTTTCTTGTCCCAGGGGCCGTCGGCGAACAGACCCGGCGAGACATCGATATTGCGGATCGAGGCGACCGGATACCGAGCGAGTACCACCTGCACCGTCAGCGCGTTGTAGAAATTGATCCAGTAGGCCCGTTGCTCGCCCCGCGCGTATCGGCTCACGCGCCCTGCCGCCAGTCTCCTGATGTAGGCGTCGAGCGCCTTGCGGTCCTGCGGCGATACTCGGCCATAAGCGAACCGGGTGAGGCCGTCTTCGTCATGGACGAGGTAACGTTTCAGGATGGCATCCCAGGCCCGGTGGTCGATTCGTGACGCGGCGCCGGGATCATGGGCGGTCCAGCGTTCCCAGAGCCGCGCTTTTGGCGCGAAGAGCGCCTCGAAGGCCGCCGCCGCGGGCCCGGTGAAGGCCGCGACTAGAACGATCTCGAGAAGCGCGGCGCGGACCGGCCGGATCGTCTTGCCGTGGCGTGCGAACATCATGCGCAATGATATTGGGCGCGCCTTGCGACGGTGGAATTCAACTCCCCGTGAAATCCGCTTGAGGGTTTGCGCTTCTTGAAATCACTCGCCAGATGACCAGATTCTATGGTGCGCTGGACGCCAATCCTTGGGTCCATGGCGCGTTGACGAGGACGGGTTCGGCCATTCGGCGGACCCGATCGAACCGCACCTTGCTTAGCAAAGGAGGATGTGTGCCATGCGAAGCTTTGATATCGATCTTTCCCCGCTGTTCCGTTCCACCGTCGGTTTCGACCGGCTCGGCAGGCTGCTTGAGAGCACCTTGCAGGCTGAGAACACGGCTCCCGCCTATCCGCCCTACAACATCGAAAAGCTCGGCGACGACGCCTACCGCATCGTGATGGCGGTCGCCGGTTTTGGCGAGGGCGACCTCGACGTGACCGTCAAGGAGGGCACGCTCACGGTGAGCGGCAAAGGCGCCGAGGACGAGGGCGAAACCAAGTATCTCCATCGCGGCATCGCCGGTCGCGCCTTCGAGCGGCGTTTCCAGCTTGCCGACCATATCCGGGTCGACGGCGCGGCGCTTGAGAACGGCCTGCTCACTATCTCGCTGGTGCGTGAGGTGCCCGAGGCTTTGAAGCCGCGCCAGATCGCGATTGGGAATGGCGCGAAGCCCAGGACCAAGACGATCGAGCACGAGGCGGCCTAGCCGCTACGCTCAACGCAAACCAACCAGAAACGGCAAAGGGCCGGTCGACTTCGGGCGGCCGGCCTCTTTTTTTGTGCCTGCTTGCCGGGTGGAACTGGGGTCAGCCTGCCGCCGTCAGGCGGGCGAAACCGGCCTCCAGATCGGCGATTAGATCTTCGGGGTCTTCCAGACCGACATGGAAGCGCACCGCCGGTCCGCCCGGGTCCCACGTTGTTGCCGTGCGCAAGGCGTCCACTCGGACCGGCAGGACGAGGCTCTCATAGCCGCCGAAGCTGCCGCCGAGCTGGAAGTGCTCGTAGTTGTCGATCATCGCCGCAACGGCATCCTTCGAGTGGCCATTGAGAACGATGGTGAGCAAGCCGGCCGCGCCCTCGAAGTCGCGCTTCCAGAGCGTGTGTCCGGGATCCTGGGGCAGCGCCGGATATCGCACCTGCTTCACCTCGGGGCGGTCGAGCAGCCAGTCGGCCACGATGCGAGCGTTTATCTGGTGCTGCTTCATCCGTACGCCCAGCGTCCGCAAGCCCCGGAGGCCGAGATAGCAGTCCTCGGGCGCCGGGCAATTGCCGAGGATGTTCGTTGTGGTCTTGAGCTGGTCGTAGCGCTCCTTAGCTACCGTGACGGTACCGAGCATCGCATCGGAATGGCCGACGATATATTTCGTCGCCGCCATGATGGAAATGTCGATGCCATGCTCGAAGGGGCGGAAGAAGTAGGGGCTCGCCCAGGTATTGTCGAAGGCCGTCAGAATGTTCCGGTTGCGCGCAGCTTCCACGATCGCCGCGATGTCAGGCATCTCCATGGTCAGCGAGCCGGGCGCCTCGATGTAGATGAGGGCCGTGTTGGGGCGAATTTGCTGCTCGATCTCCGCGCCGATCGCCGGGTTGTAGTGCTCCATCTCCACGCCGAAGCGCTCCAGGTAAAGCGCGCCCAGGTTCCGCGTCGGGCCGTAGACGTTGTCGGGGGCCAGCACGTGATCGCCCGATTTGACGAAGGCGAGGATGCCCATGGCGATGGCGGCCATGCCGGATGTGACCGCAACGGTGCGGTACTTGTCCGTGCCGCCCTCGATTTCTGCGATCGCCTCCTCGAAGGCTTTCGATGTCGGGGTTCCGAAGCGGCCATAGATCAGCAGATCGAACTTGTTTTGCGCGGCGTGCTCGAATTCGGCCAGGCTGTTGTGGACCACTGTCGATCCGCGCACGATCGGCGGATTGACAAAGCCAAAGCTCTGCTCGGGGTGGCGCCCTGCGTCGACGATGCGCGTGTCTTTTTTCATGAAGTTCTGCTGGCCAGGTGAGTGGGTGCCGGAGATAGCTGACTACGTTGGGCTGGGAGGCGTGGATTTGCCTGCCCCGGTGGGGCGGCCACTAAATCAGGCCGGGATGGGTGCGGCAAGCCCGATTGGGCGTCAGGGTTTCTCGCCCGAACGTGGCAGCGGAAGGTTCGCCGGCAGGACGCCGGTCATGCGCGGATCGTCGATCTGCGTGGTTTCCTGCTTGTAGGGCGTGAAGCCGGCCTGCTGATAGATCGCGATGGCCTTGGGATGATCGAAGTTACAGGTATGCAGCCAGACCCGGTCGGGCTCGCGCCGCCAGGCTTCGTCGAGCGCCCAGCCGAGCAGATAAGCGCCGAGGCCGCGGCCGATGAAATCGGGGATCAAACCGAAATATGCGATCTCGATTTCACCGGCGACGCGGAGGTCGAGTTCGGCATATCCGGCGGGCACGCCGTCATAGTAGAGCACGTAGATCTCGACATCCTGGTCATGGATGATCGCCTCCAGCGTCTCGTCGTCGAGCGCTCGGCGCTCCCACCAGAACCACGCCTCGCCGATTGCCGCATAGAGGTAGCGGTAGAATGAAACTGTCGGGTTTCTTGCCCGCATGAGTGCGATCTTGTGGCGGCCGGAAAGAATGTTCGGATGCCGGGGCGGCTCGCGCATCTCCAGATATGTCACGACGCATTCCAGCGTGCCGCCCGGACCGCCCCCGCCACCCATGTCGCGGGTATTGTCATTTGCGTCTGTGGCCATCGCGACGGTCTCCGGATTGGCGGCATCTCGTGCCAGCGTCAATTCACTCGCTGGCGCTCTCTATCGGAGCGTCGTCGCGGCCGCCCCACTCGGTCCACGAGCCGTCATAGACCGCAACATCCCGGTGGCCAAGCAGGTAGAGCCCAAGCGTGAGCGCCGAAGCGGTCACGCCGGACCCGCACGTGGTGATGACCGGGCGGCGCAGATCGATGCCCGCGGCTTCGTATTTCCGGCGCAATGCCTCGGCCGGCAGCATCGTTCCCGTATCCGGATCGACCAACTCCCCGAACGGTAGATTGAAGCTGCCCGGGATGTGCCCGCCGCGGAGCTCCGTCCGCGGTTCCGGCTCGGTGCCGGCAAAGCGCCCGGCCGAACGCGCATCCAGAAGCTGCTCGCGGCCGCTATCGATATTCGCCTTTACCTGATCGAAATCGCGTACCAGCAATCCGTTGACCCGCGCGGTGAAATGGCGGTCGCGCGGTGTCGGACCGCCGCTCTCCAACGGGCGGTTCTCGGCTTGCCATTTTGGCAGTCCGCCATCGAGCACGGCCACATCATCGTGGCCGAAATGGCGGAACATCCACCAGGTCCGGGCCGCGCTGAACAGACCCATGCCGTCATAGACGACGATGCGCACGCCGTCGCCGAGGCCGAGCCGGCGCACCCGCGAGGAAAACTTCTCCGGGCTCGGCAACATATGGGGCAGGGGGTTGCTCGTATCGGCGATCTCGTCGATGTTGAAATAGACCGCGCCCGGAATGTGCGCCTCGGCGTATTCGGACTTTGCGTCGCGCTGCATCGCCGGAAGGTACCAGGACCCATCGACCACATGAACGTCGGGCGCGGCAAGGTGCTCGGCAAGCCACTCGGTGCTTACCAGCGCGTCAGGATTGGCGTAGTTCAACCGTCTTCTTCCTCTATTGTCGTCTCATATTGTCGTCTCAACCGCCGAAAGCGTTCTCCAGCCACGCGGGCACGGCGAGCTCTTTTTCCTTCAGGAATGCGGGATTGAAGAGTTTGCTCTGATAGCGCGTGCCGAAATCGCACAGCATTGTCACGATCGTGTGTCCGGGGCCGAGCTCCCTTGCCATCTGGATGGCACCCGCGACGTTGATCCCGCTCGACCCGCCCAGACACAGCCCCTCGTCCTTGAGCAGATCGAAGATCACCGCCACCGCGTCGGCATCCGAGACCTGAAGCGGCACGTCGACCGGCGCGCCATCGACATTTCCGGTAACTCGGCCCTGGCCGATGCCCTCGGTGATCGAGCTGCCGTCGGAGGCCTTGACCTCGCCGTTCGCGAAATAATTGTACATCGCGGCGCCGGCCGGATCGGCCAAGCCGATCTTGATGTCCTTGTTGCGCTCCTTCAGTGCCATGGAAACGCCGGAGAGCGTACCCCCGGTGCCGATGGCGCAGATGAAGCCGTCGAGCTTACCGTCGGTCTGTTCCCAGATCTCGGGGCCGGTCGACTTCATGTGGTAGCCGCGATTGGCGAGATTGTCCCATTGGTTGGCGTAGAACGCGCCTTTCGGCTCGCTCTTGGCCAGCTCCTCGCCGAGCCGGGCCGCGACATGGACGTAATTGTTCGGATCCTTGAAGGGCGCGGCCGGAACCTCGCGCAGCTCCGCCCCGCAGAGCCGCAGCATGTCTTTCTTTTCCTGGCTCTGGGTTTCGGGAATGACAATCACCGTGCGATAGCCGCGCGCGTTGCCCACCAGGGCCAGGCCGATGCCGGTATTGCCGGCCGTCCCCTCGACGATGGCGCCGCCTTTGTCGATCAGGCCGCGGGCCTCGGCGTCTTCGATGATCCCCAGCGCGGCCCGGTCCTTCACCGAACCGCCCGGATTGAGGAACTCGGCCTTGCCATAGATCTCGCAGCCCGTCTCCTCAGAGGCGCGCCGCAGTCGGATCAGGGGCGTGTTGCCGACCGTGCCGGTAAAGCCGTCGCGAACGTCCATCATATGATGCTTCGAGTGATCTGGAAGGGATGGTCATGCTATCGAGGCGAAACCACGCGATCAATAGCAACGGGTTTTGGTCGTCCGCGGGCTATTGCCAGCGCTTTCGCAATTCGTCGCGGTGGAGCATCAGCCACTGCAAGGCGATGAGGAGGGTTGCATTGTGAGTGCGGGTCTCGGCGAGCAGACCGGCGATCGCTTTGAATGGCAGTGTGGTGACACGGATATCCTCGCCTTCCGCCGCCAGCCCGTGGATCCCGCTGGCGTCGCTGGCATCGACGCGGCCGCAATATAGCGTCACGGTTTCCGACGTGCCGCCCGGGCTTGCCAGATAGTCGGCCACCTTGACCATCTCGCCGATATCGAGCCCAGCCTCCTCGACGGCTTCGCGCCGCGCCACCGCTTCGGCGGTTTCCCCCGCATCGATGATGCCGGCGATGATCTCGATCAGCCATGGATCGCATTCCGCCGCATAGGCGCCGATCCGGAATTGCTCGACCAGGACGACTACGTCGCGCACCGGATCGTACGGCAGAACCGCAACGGCGTGGCCGCGCTCGAACAGCTCGCGGACAACTTCCTTGCCCCAGCCGCCGGCGAACAGCTTGTGTCGCAACCGGTAGCGGTCGACCCGGAAATAGCCGTCGTAAGCTATGTTCTTTTCGATAACCTCAACGTCGCTTCGCTTCATCGCCCGGTCCACCTCGTGACGGCTATATGCGAGGTCGGACCCTACCGAAGGCGTCCTCGCGAAGAAAGTCGCGGGCGGCGGCGACATAGCAACAGACAATGATTGCGAGTGAACGCAGATCAGGTAAGGATTTCGATGGGCGTAACGGCGCCCCGATGGATCGGACGATGCGATCCCGGCAACAAATCATGCAGAGGTCAAAAAATATGAAGCGTTTCTTCATCTTGCTTGCGGCGATGTTTGTTTGGACCGCCGCGCCGCTTCCGGCGGAGGCCGGGTGCTATATTTGCACGAGCGGCAGTTCGTGCGGCCAGTATTGCCGCTATGGTGGGAGCGATACCGGCGCCAAACGAAAGGGTTGCCGCAAGGCGGGCTGCAAGATCGGCGGCACGGCGTCGTGTCCGACCGCATCGAACGTCCGCATCTGCTCGGGCCTTGGCTTCCGTATCGACGATCGCAAGCGTTATGCCGCGATCGACGATGTGTTGGCCCGTGCGCGCCCCGTCACCGCCCCCCAGTCCAGCGCCGCTCGCTAGAACTCGTTCACGGCTTGGCGGGTCTGGCGCGCCGCATCCAGTACGCCGGACCCGCCAATGCCCCTGCTTCTTCGCACTGACGCCCCGCTGCACTGACGCCCCGCTGCACTGACGCCCCGCTGCACTGACGCCCTGCTGCACCGGCGCAATGTCGGGTGTGCCGTTGCGCTCGGGTCTTGCGGCGTCATCATCGGCGTGGTCCGATGCCGGGCGGTTTCACCGCCGGCCATGGGGACGACGATGGATGTAAAGAGCGAGAAGATTACCTTCACGGGCGCGCTCGGCGAACTGCTGGCCGCGCGATTGGATGCGCCGCCCGGGGCGATACGCGCCTACGCGCTCTTTGCCCATTGTTTCACCTGTTCGAAGGATATTTTTGCCGCGACGCGGATTGCCTCAGCGTTGGCCGAGCGCGGCATCGCCGTGTTGCGCTTCGACTTCACGGGGCTCGGTGCGAGTGACGGCGATTTCGCCAACACGAATTTCAGCTCCAATGTGGGCGATCTTGTCGCGGCGGCCGACTGGTTGCGGCAAAACCGGCAAGCGCCGACGCTGTTGGTCGGCCACAGTCTGGGCGGTGCCGCAGTGCTTGCGGCGGCGGGCCGGATCGGCGAGGCCAAGGCCGTCGCGACGATTGGCGCGCCGGCCGATCCGGAGCATGTCGCGCATAATTTCGCGCCCGCGCGTGCGGAAATCGAGGCCAAGGGCGAGGCGGAAGTGACGCTGGCCGGCCGTACATTCCGCATCAAGAAGCAATTTCTCGAGGATATCGCAGCCACGAATCTCCAGGCGGCGATCGGCGATATGCGCAAAGCGCTTCTGGTCTTTCACGGGCCGCGCGACGAGATAGTGGGGATCGATAACGCCTCGAAGATCTTTCTCGCCTCCAAGCACCCGAAAAGCTTCATCTCCCTCGACGACGCCGATCACCTGCTGACCCGGCACGCCGATGCCGTCTACGTCGCGGAGGTGCTTGCAGCCTGGGCGTCGCGCTATTTGGGCGAGGCCGACGCACCCGCAGATGCGCCCGCTCCGACGACCGAGCACGGGCAAGTCCTGGTCGAGGAATCCCGCCAGGGCAAGTTCACAAACAGTGTGAGCGCTGGATCGCATGTCATCGTCATGGACGAGCCGACATCCGTCGGCGGGCTCGATAGTGGCATGAACCCATACGATCTTTTGTTGGCGGCCTTAGGCGGCTGCACCTCGATGACGCTCCGCATGTACGCCGATCGCAAGAAACTCCCGCTGGACAAGGTCGCGGTCCGTTTGACCCATCAGAAGATCCACGCCAGCGATTGCGCCGAATGCGAAACCACCGAAGGCAAGGTCGATTTGATCGACCGCGAGCTTGAGATCACCGGCGATCTCGATGCGGAGCAGCGCCAGCGCCTGCTCGAGATCGCCGATATGTGCCCGGTCCATCGCACGTTGGAGAGCGAGAACAGGATCGTCACCAAGCTCCGCACCTAGCGTGTCTTCGGAACCGGCCGAATGAACGCATATGACCTCCTGGTGATTGGGGCCGGCGTCAATGGCGCCGGGATCGCGCGCGATGCGGCCGGACGCGGGCTCAAGGTCCTGGTCATCGACAAGGGCGATCCGGGCAGCGCCACCTCATCGGCGTCCAGCAAACTCATCCATGGCGGGCTTCGCTACCTCGGCTACTACGAGTTCGGACTGGTCCGCGAATCGCTGGCCGAGCGGGCGCGGCTTTTGCGTGCCGCCCCGCACATCGCCTGGCCGCTCGACTTCGTACTGCCATGGCGGCCGGGTCTGCGCCCACGCTGGATGATCCGCCTGGGGCTGATGCTCTACGATCTTCTCGGCGCGGCCGAACTCAAGAGCAGCCGAAAGGTCGATCTCCGCGAACGGCCCTGGGGCGCCGGCCTCGCACCACGATTTGCCCAAGGCTTTGTCTATTCCGATGGCTGGGTCGACGATGCCCGCCTGGTGATCCTCACCCTGCGTGCGGCGGGCGTCCACGGGGCAACCGTCCTACCGCATACGGCAATCGTAGCCGCGCTGCGCGAAGGCCCGCTTTGGCGTGTTTCGCTTCAGGATACCGATACCGGACAAAAGGAACAGATCGCCGCGCGCGCCATCGTCAATGTTGCCGGGCCCTGGGCCGAGGATGTCGCGCGCGATGTCTTCAAGCTCGAGTTCGACGGCGGTCTGCGGCTGGTTCAGGGAAGCCACATCGTGGTGCCGCGCGTGCATGATGGCGATCATGCGTTGATCCTCCAGAACCCGGACGAGCGTGTCGTCTTCATCCTGCCGTTCGAGCGCGAATTCTCGATGATCGGTACCACCGAGGTGACGCTGGACGATATGGCGCGCGCGCCGGCGGCGAGCGAGGGCGAGATCGATTACCTTTGTCGCACCGCGGGGGAGTATCTGGAGAAGCCGATCATGCCCGGCGACGTCCGTTGGTCGTTCGCCGGCGTGCGCCCGCTGTTCGACGACGGCAGCACTCAGGCCAAGGCCGTCTCGCGCGACTACAAGCTCTTTGTCGACGGGGATCTGCCGGGCCGCGCGCCCGTGATCACGGTCTTCGGCGGCAAATTGACCACCCATCGTAAGTTGGCCGAGAAGGTGGTGAACCGCATTATTCCCTGGTTTCCCCGCAAGGGCGGGCCCTGGACCGACACGGCGGTCCTACCCGGCGGGGACATGCCGGACCACGACTTCGCACTCTATTTGGCTGGCCTTGCGCGGTCCTTCGAGTGGCTGCCGGCTGTGCATCTGCGCGGTCTGGCGCGCCGCCATGGCAGCCTGACGCCGGCGTTGCTCGAAGGGGCCCGCTCACCGAAAGACATGGGAGCGCATTTCGGGGCTGGTCTGTACGAGCGCGAGCTCGCTTGGTTTGTGGAAAAAGAGTGGGCAAGGGCAGCCGACGACGTGCTGTGGCGGCGCAGCAAGATGGGGCTGCATTTGGACGAAAAGGCGCGCGAGGCGGTGTCAGACTGGATGACGCGGGTCGCATGAGCGCTGCCGCATCGGCGGTCTACTAGGCGCTCTACTAGTGGAAATCGCGCGAGGGATAGTTCCGCCGGTGGCGGGTCTTTGTCAGCTCCAGCACTTTGGGATCGACACCGGGCCGCTTGACCTCGTCGGCGCGGGCCATCGCCGCCTCGGCGCTCTCGTCCATCGCGTTATCAGTCTCGCTCAGCGTTAGCAGGGAGGGGGTCATATCCTCCAGCTTTTCGGCGACGATGTGGATGACGATGCCCTCGCGCTGGAGCCGCCCCGTCACCTTCATCAGCCGCGCGCCGAGCACGATCCGGCGCGAGCGCTCGAAGACCGGTGGCCAGACGATCACATTCGCGATCCCGCTCTCGTCCTCCAGCGTGGCGAAGATCACCCCCTTGGCGCTGCCCGGCCGCTGGCGCACCAGCACGAGGCCGCAAACGGTGATCCGCCGCCCGGGTTTGATTTCGGGCAGGCGCACATTCGGCGTGACGCCCTGGCCGGCGAGCTGTTCGCGCAGGAAGCTGACGGGGTGCGCTTTCAGAGATAGGCGCAGGCTCGCATAGTCGTCGACCACTTGCTCGCCGAGCCCAATCTTGGGCAATGTCACGGCCGGATCGTTCGCCTGCTCATCCTCCTGCGCCGCGGCGAAGAGGGGCAGGGGCTCGGGCCCCAGGATCTTCACCGCCCACAGGGCCTCGCGCCGGTCGAGCCCTTGCGAGGTGAAGGCATCGGCGCGCGCCAGGCGCTCCAGCACCGCCGACGGCAGCCGCGACCGCCGCCACAGCGCCAAGGGGTCGGGATAGCCATTGCCGCGCGCGGCGACGAGCATCTCCGCATAATCCTCGCGCATCCCCTTGATCTGGCGGAAACCCAGCCGCAGCGCGAACGACGTGTCGCCGCACTCCCCCTCACCCCGACCCTCTCCCTCGAGGGGAGAGGGAGTTAGAGCGCGGCTGTCCTTTTCTTCCCTCGCCCCTCGGGGGAGAGGGAGGGGCCCGCCGCCCATGTTGTCCTTGGGCGGTGGGAGGGTGAGGGGGCGCTCGTCGAACGGGACGGGTTCAAGAGTACTATCCCAGTCGCTGGCATTCACATCGACCGGCAGCACGCTCACCCCGTGTTCGCGGGCGTCGCGCACGATCTGCGCCGGGGCGTAAAAGCCCATCGGCTGGCTGTTGAGAAGGGCTGCTGCGAACACCGCCGGGTAGTGGCATTTGAGCCAGGCCGAGACGTAGACCAGCAGCGAGAAGCTCGCCGAATGGCTTTCGGGAAAGCCGTAATCGCCGAAACCCTCGATCTGGCGGAAACAGCGTTCGGCGAAATCGGCCTCGTAGCCGCGTTCGATCATGCCACCGATCATCTTGTCGCGGAAGCCGTGGATCTGGCCGGTCTTGCGAAACGTCGCCATGGCGCGGCGCAGCCCGTCAGCCTCGCTCGGCGTGAAGCCCGCGGCGACGATGGCGATGCGCATCGCCTGTTCCTGAAAGAGTGGCACGCCCAAGGTCTTGCCGAGCACCTGGCGCAGTTCCTCGGAGGGGAACTCGACCCGCTCCTCGCCGTTCCGCCGGCGCAGATAAGGATGCACCATGTCGCCCTGGATCGGCCCCGGCCGGACGATCGCCACCTCGATCACCAAATCGTAGAAGCTGCGGGGCTTCAGGCGCGGCAGCATCGACATCTGGGCCCGGCTCTCGACCTGGAAGACGCCGATCGAGTCCGCCTTGCACAGCATGTCGTAGACCGCCGGATCTTCG
>Ga0209633_10000785_pt1 | contig 35146 bp, 43 predicted proteins | sample Cruoilmetagenom1_FD_187290 | JGI IMG/M metagenome (GOLD analysis project Ga0209633, IMG submission 187290) | Oil polluted marine microbial communities from Coal Oil Point, Santa Barbara, California, USA - Sample 1 (SPAdes) (version 2) | ecosystem: Environmental > Aquatic > Marine > Oil seeps ...
ATCCATTGTATGTTGCCAATGAAGGTGTTTTTATTACCATTGTTCAAGCTGATATCGCCGATGCTGTTGTTAAATTAATGCAGAACGATGAAAAAGGGATAAATTCAACCTGTGTTGGTGAGATTTCTAATGAACATCCTTCAAAAGTTGTCATGACCAGTTCAATTGGTGGGAAACGAATTGTAAGTCCTTTAATTGGTGAACAGTTACCAAGAATTTGTTAGATGTGAATCGTTTTCGATTAGCGGTAATAACACAGATTTACTTAGAAACTAAAAAGCCAATAGAATCCAATAATTAGCGCAAAAAGACCTGCTGCTAATTTTATGCCTTTAAAAAAAACTTCATTGTGACCGTTCATTAGATTAACGGAAATTTTACCCATTACAAATGCAAATGCAGTCATGGCAATTACTATTCCCATCCCGAAACCGACAATATAAAATGTAGCGTCAGCTTGTGTTTCAAAACCTAATACAGGAATAAATAATAAGAAATGAGCAATACCAGCCAAACCGTGTAAAAATCCGATAGAAAATGACGCGAAATTACTTTGTTTTAAAGTTTTACTATGCGTATGATGGTGCGTTTTTTCATGTTCATGTTCGTGTTTATGAGTATGTATTATTGGAGAATTCTCACTGTGAATATGTAAATGTTTATGCCTTTTCTCTGCTTTAAATATTCTATAAAAAGTCCAAATACCAATACCAATTAATACCAATCCAACTAATTGTTCACTATAGTTTGAAATCGCATCAACAGGAATTAATTCCTTAAATATTGTAAATAAAATTCCGATAGAAATCATCCCGATAAGATGTCCAAACCCCCAAAACAATCCTATTTTCCAAGCTTTCTTTTTAGATTCAATAGCAAAAGGTGCAACAGCTGCTAAATGATCGGGCCCTGTAATTACGTGCAACATAGACGCTATTATACCAGCTGTTAGCGGAAAGGTAATTGTCATACTAAATATTTAATTATATATATGGCTAAATTATTAACTATTAAGTTTTTAGATTATGATATAAGTCATTAACTATCAATTAGCCATTTCAAATTCAACAAAAGTAATCTCAGGCCGCATGCCTAGTCTACCAGGAAATCCTAACCAACCCAACCCCCTATTTACATAGAGATATTGCTCGTTTTTCTTATATAAACCCGCCCAATGTTCATATTTATATTTAATTGGACTCCACTCTTTGCTTCTAAGGTTTATTGCTGCTTGCATACCATGTGTATGTCCTGAATGTGTAAGTGCTATATTTGTATGTTTTACTACTTCTTCATTCCAATGCGATGGATCGTGTGACAGTAATATTTTAAAAGGTATTTGCCTAACATTTGTTAATGCTTTTTTTAAATTTCCATACTGTTTAAAAGGAGGTTTTCCCCAATTCTCAACACCAATAATACCTAATTCCTCTTCATTTATTTTTATGATATCGGCTTCATTTAACAATAATTTAAAATCAATTTTTTTATAGAATTGTTTAATTTCATTAAAATTTTCCTGTTTATCGTTTGACGATTCCCATTCTCTATAATCTCCATAATCATGATTTCCTAAAACAGCATATTTACCTTTTTTTGCTGATAATTGTTTTAGTACTGCATCCCAACCCTTCAATTCCCATGCACAATTATTTACCAAATCACCGGTAAAAAATATAAAATCAGTTTCTAAATCATTGATCAATTTTATTGCCCTATCTAAAATATGATAGCGAAAATTAAAACTGCCCAAATGCAGGTCAGATATTTGAACGATCTTGAGTCCAACTAAACTTTGAGGTAGATCATTAAACTTAACTTTAATCCGATTTACTTTAAATCTATATAGTGTTCTTAAAATCCCGTTAAGGATTACAAAAAATGGTAAAAATCCTGAGAAGACTCCTATAAGGGGAACTATTAGCAATGAAGCTTCTTTTGAGAACAAATAATTAGTAAAATACAGCAGAGATATAATTATGACAAAGATTAATTTCGGGATAAATGATAATATTGTAATCCCATAAAGTGAAGAAACTACCAAATGTTTTCTCCTCGGGTCTATACTTTCTAACCTGAATTTTAATATAATAATAGAAGCTATGAGTCCAATGGTAAAAATCCAAAAAGCAAAATAAATGCTAAATTTTAAAATTTGCGAAGTAATTAATTGACTAATAGATTGCAACCAATAAAAAGCGGCCGTATCAATCAATAATAATAACAAACAAACAACGATTATTGTAAAGAATGAATAAGTGCGCATGGTATAATATAGTTATTTGACCTCTTTTTTTATTCTCCGTTTATCCTTTAATGCCCAATAAATCCCTTTTATATCAGAGGCCCATTCCTTATACATAAAAATTAGCGTTATTTCTTCAATTGTTTCTAATAGACCTAATATTAACATCGTATAAAATAACCAGTAAATAGGTCCGAAAAATAACACCCAAAGGATAAACACACCTTGTACTACAGCCGATAATTTTGCCAAATATGTATGAAAGGCCGTGGCTTTTCCATATTTCTTATAAGCTATAAGCATTTGAATTATATAAGGAGAAAATGCTATTAATATAATTATATAATTACTATTAATAAACTCAGTTTCAAAAATAAATAGGCCTAGAATTCCAATGATAAATGTTATTTGATCACCCATTGAATCTAATTGAGAACCTCTGGCGCTTGTTATTTTTAACCTTCTGGCCAAAAAGCCGTCAATCATATCAGTAGTATAACTAATTAACAAGAACCAAGTAAAAAGTTCACGTTCTTCTAACCATAATAAAACTAGCAAAAATGGTGCAGCGATAACTCTATAAAAAGAAAACCAGTCGGCAATATTAAAATTCTTAAATGTTAACATAATCGATTTACAAAACTATTCTTTACTGTTCAACTGTTTTAATAAATTTATTCTCCTTCATGAAATTTCAATCTATTATCAAGGGTTATGATCTCATCTTGTAAAGATTCTATTTGTTTAAGCAAATTATAGACAACATCTATACCTTCCATATTGATATCAAGCTCGAAATGCCAATGTATCATTTTTTCAATGGTTCTTATTTGAGTTATACTGATATATTCAATTTCATGAATAGTCATTATTTCAATCAATTCAAATTCACTTAAAGCTATTACAAATGAAATAGGAATATTGTAATGAATACAAAGTTGTTGTACAGATATTTTGTCTTTAGTTTCCATGCTCATCTCAATTTAGCTAGCTCTCTAAATAATTCGTTTTCTTTTTCTGTAAGATTTGTAGGGGTTTTCACTTGATAGGTTATATATAAATCTCCAAATTCACCTTCCTTTTTATATTTAGGAAAACCTTTTCCTTTCAATTTTACTTTTGCTCCATTTTGGGTTTCTGGTTTTATTTTTAGTTTAACTTTCCCTTCAAAACTGTCTATCGTTAAATCTCCGCCCAATATTGCTTTATACAAATCTAGGTTTACTACCAAATGAAGATTGTCTTTATCGCGCTTAAATTTAGATCGGTTTATTATTGAAAATTTGATATATAAATCACCAATAGGTCCATCATTAATACCTTTACCTCCATGTCCTTTTATTTTTATGACTTGTCCATTATTCACCCCTGCAGGTATCTTAAGCCTGATATTTTTTTTATTAATAGTTAACGTGCGTTGATGGGTTCTATAAACGTCTTTCAAATTTAGGTGTAATTCAGTATTATAATCTTGCCCCCTAAATTTTAAATTCCCTCTTGTCTGTTGTGAAGTGCTTCTTCCTCCAAACATAGACTCGAAAAAATCTGAAAAACCTTCATTAGAAAAACCGCCAGATGTACTTTGTTGATGTCCTGATTTATATGATTGTTGTTTAGCCTTTTCAAATTCTTCTGCATGTTTCCAATCTTTTCCATACTGATCGTATTTTTTACGATTTTCTGGATTACTCAATACTTCATTAGCCTCATTTATTTCTTTAAATTTTTTTTCTGCAACCTTATCATTTGGGTTTAAATCAGGATGGTATTTTCTAGCTAATTTTCGATATGCTTTTTTAATATCCGTTTCAGTAACATTTTTAGCAATATTTAATATTTTATAATAATCAATAAATGCCATTTACTTGCATTAATGTTTAATTCTTAATCCTACGCAGAAATAAATTATGATAATTTATTAGGTGTTTCAAAATTATAATTAACTCAAAACTAATGGCTTTCTTTTAAATTTACTATGATAAATATCAGTAGCAATTAAGCTATAAGGGTTTATTTAGCCTATAAATTAAATTATTAAAAAATATTTCACGAAATTTGAATATTCCAATAACCATCATGCAAATTAATGTTTAAAGAAAATCAAGAAATTTTCAACACTCTTTTTGAAGCTGTTTCAGAAGGAGTAATCGTTGTTGACAAGCAACAAACAATTGTTGCATCTAATTCTTCGGCAGAAAAAATGTTTGGTTATGAGAATAGTGAATTACTTGGTCAATTCTTGAATATTTTGATTCCATCAGAATACCATCCTAACCATGGTGCGCATTTTTCTGGGTTCATGAAGAATAATAGTAACAGTAGAAATATGGGACAAGGACGCGACTTGTTTGGTATTACTAAAAATAAAAAAAAATTTCCGTTAGAGGTTGGCTTAAATCCTTTAATAATTAATGATCAAACCTATATTATGGCTTTAATCATTGATATTTCCATCCGTAAAGAAACAGAAAAGAAAATAGAAAAATTAAACTCTCAATTAGAAAAAAAAGTCATTGAGAGAACCTTTGAATTAAATAGTACAATTGATAAATTAAAAGAATTAAATATCAATTTCGAGAAAGAAATAGAAAAAAGAGTTGAAGTAGAAAAGAAAATTAAAGTTGCCTTAAAAAAAGAGATAGAATTAAATGAGCTTAAAACTAAGTTTTTATCACTGGTATCGCATGAATTTAAAACTCCGTTAAGCGGAATTTTAACATCAACCATTTTATTAGAAAAATACAAACTAAGTGAGCAACAGGATAAAAGAGATAAACACTTGCAAACTATTACGAGCAAAGTACATTATTTGAATAATATTTTAAACGACTTTCTATCAATAGAACGGCTTGAAACTGGTAAAATTAATTATAAGTTTACTACCTTTAATTTAAGTAAAGTTATTAATGAAGTTGTTTACAATGCAAATATGTTATTGAAAGGTGGGCAAAGAATTAATATTCCACAAAATATTGATGAATATAATTTATATCAGGATGAAAAAATCTTAGAGCTCTCACTGTCTAATTTAATTCATAATGCCATAAAATATTCTCCTGAAAACACACATATTGATCTAAACATTAACCAAAATGGTGAAAATATTATCTTTACAATTAAAGATGAAGGAAGAGGTATACCAAAAAAAGATCAAAAATATATATTTAATCGTTATTTTAGAGCTGAAAATGCACTGAACGATCAAGGAACTGGTATAGGTTTAAATATTGTAAAAGGGCATTTAGAGAATTTAAGCGGGTCTATTAGATTTATAAGTAACGAAAATAAAGGTTCAACATTTATTATTGAATTGCCAATTAAAAAACAATAATGACAAAAATTTTATTAATAGAAGATGATGCTGTAGTAAGAGAAAATACTGCAGAACTTCTAGAACTAGCCAATTATTCTGTAATTACTGCCGCTAATGGCAAAATAGGTGTAATAGAAGCGAAAAAGAATAAGCCAGACATCATAGTTTGTGATATTATGATGCCCGAATTAGACGGTTATGGGGTGCTGCAAATACTATCTAAAGAATTATCAACAAAACATATTCCGTTTATTTTTCTATCTGCGAAAACCGAGCGGAAAGATATACGTAAAGGAATGGATATGGGTGCAGATGATTATTTGACGAAACCTTTTGATGAAGTTGAATTGATCAGTGCTATAGAAAGTAGATTGGCCAAAGTAGCAATCATTCAAGAAAATTTAAACAAAAAAAAAGAAGTAAAGATTGATCCATCAGAAAACCAACTCAAAACCTTGGACCATCTTAAAAAATATTTTAAGGAGAAAGCTGAAAAATATTCATATAAAGTGGGTGAGACAGTTTATCATGAAGGAGACAATTCCAATTACGTTTTTTTAATATTAAATGGTGTTGTAAAAACTTATAAAGGGGATGAACAAGGCAAAGAGTTAATCACAGAACTACATAAAGAAGATGGTTTCTTTGGTTTTACTTCTTTCACCCATAATATTGCTTATCAAGAATCTGCTGCTGCGATGCAAGATACTGTAGTTTTTAGGCTATTAAAAAATGAATTAACAAACATTTTATTAAAAAATCATAGCCTCACTTTAAATTTAATAGATTACTTAACTGATAATGTAACAGAAATTAAAGATCAATTACTGCAAATGGCTTACAGTTCAGTTAGAAAAAAAACTGCTAATACAATTTTGCAATTCACTAAAAAAATAAGACATAAACCTGAAGATAGTATCAGAATTTCCAGGAGTGATTTAGCCAGTGTTGCAGGTATAGCAACCGAAACCTTTATAAGAACGCTATCTGGTTTAAAAAAAGATGGCCTTATAGATATTGAAGGAAGAAATATCAAAATTATAGATATTGAGAACTTGAAGAGGGTACATTAGAAACATGCTTCACAATTAATAGAAATTAGATATGATATATATCATTTCATAACGAGACCTTACTACCTATTTTTGATAAATTAAATTGTTATTTAATAATCAGAATGAAGAACATATTACTTCCTACAGATTTCTCAGAAAATTCTTGGAACGCCATTCAATACGCCTTATTGTTTTTTAAAAACACCTCATGTAATTTTTATTTATTACATGTTACTACAATCTCTGATTATGCCAATGGGGATACACCAATAATTCCTATGAGTGAAGATATTGAAAAAACCTTATTGGCAGAATCAAAGAGTGAATTACAAAAATTACTTAAAAAAATAAAAGAATTACCAAATAATATTAATCATACTTTTTTTACACTCGCCAGTATTGATTACTTTATAGATGCAATAAGAAATCAAGTGCGTGAGAAAAATATTGAACTTATTGTTATGGGTACTAAAGGTGCAACCGGAATTAAAAAGATAATTATTGGAAGCAATACAGGTGATATTATTACTCAAGTAAAATGCCCGGTAATCGTAGTTCCCGAAAAAGCTGTTTTTAAAGAACCTAAAGAAATTGCTTTTCCAACAGATTACAACTTATTTTATCAAACAAAAATTTTAAGTAGTATATCAGAATTAGCAGAAACAAATGGTGCAGCCATACGTATATTACAAGTAGCAAAAAAAGATGAACAGCTAAGTGCTTATCAAAAAGAAAATAAAGAATATTTAAATGATTTCTTTGTAGATGAAAAGCATAGTTTTCACAAGGTTACAAATAGAAAAATTGAGGCCGGAGTACAATGCTTTGTTGAAAGTAGAGATATAGACATCATTGTAATGATAGCTAAGAATCTCAATCTATTCCAACAAATTTTATTCAAACCTACAGTTGAAGAAATTAGTTACCATATTGAAATTCCTTTTTTAGTATTGCATGAATAAAATTTAACTATTATGGGAGATATATCTATTTTTTTAGCAAAATTTTGGGGATGGTACTTCATCATTTTCTTTTTAATATTAAGTTTAAATCCCAAAAGAATACAACAAATTTTTGAAGATTTAAAGGACCAAAAATTTGTTATTATCACGGCTTTTATTGCCATTATAATTGGATTATTAAATGTCCTATTTCATAATTTATGGGTCAATGATTGGCGATTAATTATTACGTTAATAGGATGGGCAGCTCTTTTTGAAGGTCTTTTATTATTTATCTTTCCATCTAGCACTATAAACTGGATAACTATTATAAACGTGAAATTTATACAGTTACTTTATATGTTACTCTTCTTTGTTGGTGTCTTTTTATTAAATATGGCCTATGGTATTATATTGTACTAAAAAAGTTCAACTATTTAGTTATTACAAAAAATAAATAATGCATGCAATGATATCTATCATATAAACACTTGATTGATATCATTGAAAATTAAGATTCTCAACTATATATTTGTTCCATTATACACTTAAAAGTTCTTTGATTCAATTTTTTCAGAAACATAGCTCCAAAAAATAGATCATCATTGTTGAAAGGTAATGTTGATTATGAAGGGTTTAAGACGTTAATTAGCTATAACTAATTTTAGTATGATCTTAGCAATAAGGTGGTGTAATAAATTATTTATATTAAGGAAGCAATCCTAAACACTTCAGGAAACAGGAGATTTTGATCTCCTGTTTCTATTTTTAAAATAGATCCTCGTTGTTGAAAAACAAGGTTGATTATGGTGCGATTAAGGCGTTTTAAAACTATCAATAACTTTAGTATGATCTTAGCAATAAGGCAATATCAAAAATTATTTGAAAGTGAAGGAATAATCTTATTCTCATCAGGAAACAGGAGATTTTGATCTCCTGTTTCTATTTTAAATTTATTGCTGTGAAAAATGAAACAGACCGATACCTTAAAGTAGTATCGATCTATATGAGCAGTTTGATAATATGATTTAATCAGGTTAATTTTTGATGTTATTTTAGAAATAAAAAACATTGCAGTTATTTTAAAGTTGAATTATAAAATTGATCTCCTCATAAGGAAACAGGGAAGCACTATGCTTCCCTGTTTCTGTTTTATACCTATTTTAGCATATAAATACTTAAAAAAATTATAATGGAATATTACTTTGCTACAATACTAAAAGGGGCAACATTTGATGCTGCAATGGCCAAAATAATATCAGCACTTCAAAAAGAAGGATTTGGCGTTCTTACTGAAATTGACATAAAATCAACCTTTCAAAAAAAACTTAATGTTGACTTTTATAATTATAAAATTTTAGGAGCTTGTAATGCACCGTTTGCATACAAAGCTTTGCAAGCCGAAGATAAAATTGGTACAATGCTCCCGTGTAATGTTATTGTGCAAGAAAAAGAAATAGGAATTATAGAAATTTCTGCCGTAAACCCAATAGCTTCAATGCAAAGCATTGAAAACGATTCTTTAGGCCCTATTGCCGTGGAAGTAAGAGATAAGCTTAAAAGAGTTATAGAAAGTCTATAACCACAGTTAATTTTAAGCGACTATTTCTTCATAATACTAAATTACCGGAATGCTGATAATTATTTGAGTTTATAGAACTACAAAAACAAAGGCAATGAAAGTCTTATATATCAAAACTATAAAACAGAAAGGCTTTGCACTATCAATAATTTTATATCCGATCATGTTATTTGTCGGATTTGTCACACATCCAAATTTATTGAAAATGCAACCTTTATTCACTGTAGAGCAACTGGTTGACAGGTTTCATAACAATCCAATGTATCACATTGGTCACCTCATAGTTACTTTTGCAGTTCCAATACTCATTATTTATTTTGTAGGTACTATGAACTTACTACAAGGAAAAGGCATTAAATATGGTTTCTGGGGTGGAATAATTGGTGTGTTTGGTGCATTTATTTTTAGCTGTTGATAAAGGTGCTTTATGCTTGGTACTTTCGGCTTTTGATACACTCCCGGAAGATCAATTCATTGATTTTATTCCTTATCTTCAAGTAATTATTGATAAAGAAGGATTCCTTTTTATTGTCTGGTTCATTTTTGCATTAATGATTGGTGGAATTATACAAACCATTGGATTATTAAAGGAAAAAGTAATACAAAAATGGCAAGGTGCTTTTATAATTTTAGGCTTGCTATTACTGATCAATCCAGATATTGAGTTGATAAGTTCAATTGGGTCTCTTATGATGTGTATAGCAAATATTCCCTGGGGCATTCGTGAATTAAAAAAATAAATACTAAACTTGAATAAACGAAACTAACATTAGTTATGAGAGATAACAAGGATATTAAATTTTGGATATTAATATCAGCAAGTATTATACTTTTAATGTTATTATTAATCGGACAAACATACTCGTTGATAAATTATGAAATGGCAGTAACTCTTGGCTTGCAAGAATCAGTTCAAGAAGTAGGAGAAATAGGAATCGTTTGGGCAAAAGGATTTGCATTCGCAGACTCGTTTGTCTATATTCCATTGTTATTACTTGGAACCGTTGGATTACTTAAGAGAAAAAAATGGGGTTTAAATGCTATGTTTGGTAGCTGTGCTATATCAGTATACTGGCCAGTAGTTCATTTACATGCCATTTATGAAGGCAAAGATGTTTTCACATTAAACCATGAAAAATACATAACCTTCCCAATTATTTTGACATTAATTATACTATATGGTATCTGGGGAATGTGGTATTTATATAATAATAAATAAATGTTTGTAGGGCATTATGCAATAGGGTTTTTATTAAAAAGGAGGTTTAAAGAAATTCCTTTATGGATATTATTTGCTGCTGTTCAGTTTGTTGATATTTAGGCCTTTTATTAATCTTGCGGATCAACATGCAGCTTCTATTTATAAAAGAATTTGATATACTTCAATTTGTATTTGTAACATTGGGTATTTTGATTGTTTTTATTGCAGATTTAGAAAGTACAAAAAAGGACTATAAAAAGAAAAATGACTGATAATTGTCATTTATATAAAAAGTTAATTTGAGTACATTTAAACTATATTATAAATAAGTTAAACAAGACATATGGAAATTAACATTCAATTTGTAAAGATGCCAACCAGTGAACACATGGAAGCATTTGCTATAAAAAAAATAGAAAGATTAGGTAGAAAATTTGATTGGATACTAAAAGCAGATATTTTTTATAAGCTTGAAAAAGATCCAAAAGGAAAAGGGAAAATTTGCGATATTCAATTGAGTCTTCCGGGACCTCGAATTCATGCTTCTTCAAATAATGAAGGTTTTGAACTTGCCACTGATAAAACTATAGATGATCTAGAAAAACAGCTCAAAAAACGTAAGGGTGAAATGAAGTCCTATTTATAGGAATTTTATAAATCTTCAGCAGTAATAAAGTTTATTTTTCTTGGTAAACATTGTATAGACATTGGTGTGGTTCCAATAAATTCGCCATCCATATCTATGGTGATATTTTCTGAAGTATTCGACTCTATAGTTATCTCATTCAAAGCATGATAGCTAACTTCTGGATGATTAATTCTAATGCATTTTTTCACCTTTCTAAGATGCTTAAAATAATCTAATAAGGTTATATCGCCAATGGTGACGAACGAAAATTTGCCGTCATCTATTTTGGCATCAGGGGCAATACCCAAACCATTACCGAAATATTTTCCATTAGCCACAACCATATTTATTATTTTACCCTCCCAGAAAAAATTGTCATTATATGCTTTTAAATCACATTTTTTGTACATAGCTAGCGTTGAAGTTATAGCCCAAAAATAACTGAAGTTGGGACCTAGCCAATCCGGTAAATTTCCTTTCCTTTTAACAGTTTCACCTCCCATTCCAACATCGGTTATATTCATAAAGAATCTAACCTCTTCTTGAAATTGTAAATTTTGAAATTGCACCCAGCCAACATCAATCATTTGATATGATTGTTTCTCAATTAAATTACTTAGAGCTTTAAGAGAATAATCTTTATAAACTGTTTTTACAAAGTCATTTCCACTCCCAGCCGGAAACACGCCCACTTTAATTTTACTAATGGCAATCCAATCAAAATCTTCGGGTTGTTTATTATCATTTAATCGATAATAATTGAGAATACCATTTATTCCTTTATTTACGGTACCATCTCCTCCTACTAAAATTATATGATCACATGTTTCTTCCAAGGCTTCTCCGCACAATTGATTATAATGCGCTTCATCGACTGAAGTATATATCTTAATATCAAATTTTTCAAATGTACTGGTAACATCATTGATCGTTTTATTTAGTTTTTTAATGCTACCATTAATAATAAATGCTATTCTCACTTATTCAAATTTTTATATTTTTAAATGTAACAAAAATATGGTAATACAAATAAGATACTTTCACGAATATTTTGCATTTGAAATTATCAATGTTAAAAAAATTCTAATTTAGAAAATTACAATGATGGGTTTGAAGTTTTTAGATTTAAATTGTTGTTGGCCTCTTTTAAAAGCTGTATTACTTCCTGATCATCGACTTGGTTAAACTCATTATAAAATTGACCTACGGCCCTAAAATTTGAAGGTTTTAATAAACAAATGATCTTTGTAACACATGGCATTACTGCTATCTTCTTCAGTGCTGATGGAGCTGCTACTGGTAAAGCAACAATAATTTCGGCCGGATGTTCTTCTTTTATAAAATTAATACTTGAAATTAATGTATTCCCTGTGGCTATACCATCATCAACAATAATAACAGTTCTATCTTTAAGTTCCAGTGGTTCTTTACAGCCATAATACCATGTATGACGTTGTCTTAATAAGTCTCTAACTTCACCTGTTTCACGGTCTATATATACTTTCGAAACTTCTGCAGCAGCGTCGCTTAAAATTCTATTTTTTAATGTGATAGCGCCAATTGCATATTCTCTATGATAAGGATGTACAATTTTTTTTGATAAGACTACTTCTAGAGGCAAATTTAATTCTTTGGAAATTACATAACCAATCGGAACGCCACCACGAGGAATTGCAACAATAACTGCGTCTTTATGATTTTTATAACTTGTAAGTTCTTTTACAAGTAAATTACCTGCTTCTTCCCTATTTGAAAACATGATTGTTGATTTTAAATATATTCAAACATTTAATAAAAACAGCAAACAGGTTTACCTTTACACAAGATTCTAAAACATTATATTATGATAAACCATAGATTTAAGATCTTTTGGAAGTTCTGTTCTAATATCTTCTAACTCTCCTAAAGATACATATTTACGTAATGAGATAAATGTTGTTATAATATAACTTTCGGCAATTTCATCTGATTCAAAATCATGTATTGATGTGGCTCCATCAAATTTTCGAATAAGATCAATAAATTCGGTCATATTCTTGATTTTAATTTTTTTTCGACCTGACCACCCGTTTACATACACAGCTTTTAAAAACATTGGAAATTGAGCTATCAATTGTAATGATTCATCCATTGAAATAACCTCTCGTAATCCATGTAAAATAGAAGATAATATACGACCGCCCTTTTCGGTATCTTCATTAAGATTTAAATCGCGAGTGTACTCTTTTAAGAAAGTATTAGCTTCTACTGCAAATTGATTAAAATTTAGTGCCATAATTTTCTATTTTAAATTAAAACTCATAAATATTCCATTTTTTATCCGGACTCATTACAGCTATTAAATGAGGTGCTATAAATTTTGAACAAAAACTGGGTGGAGTTCTTGTTTTATTCCTTGAAGCTAGATCATTCCTGGCATTGTCAAGGTATTTAATTGTTTTGCCCGAAGTATCAATAATATATTCTTCTAATTTGTAATTGACCACATTTTTACCCAGCATGAGGTTGTTACCCATTATATTTTTACCAATCTTTATAATAATGGCATAACCATTAACAAAATTTGTTGCATTTAAATATTGTGGCTCAATTAATTGGTCACCTTCTTTATTTATATAACCGTAATAATAGGTGCCATCGATCAATTTCCTAATTAAACATCTTCCATTATGGAACACTGGATAGTTAACAGAACTAATACCATTTTCATCTATAAAATGTTCATCTATCGTAGCAACCAAATCACCTCTAAAATTTATAATCTTCTCACCTGCCTTATTAATGAATGCCCATTCATTATTCTTTTTTATTGCTGCCAAATTATCATGAAATGGAGTGACTTCATCAACGTCACTTAAAATTTGCGTATATCCAACAGAATAGATAAAAAAACAGCTGGCTAGAATTAATAGATTTCTCATACTGTTGTTATTTTATTCTAATGTTATAAAGCTATCAATCAAAAATATTTTATCAAATGATATTCATCATGTTTCATCATTATCGAAAATAAATTGATAGTCTAATAGGCTTTTTCTAATAAAAGTTTTGAAGTAAGCAGTAGATAATTAGTATGACAAATATCATTTTATATAGCGTTTATAATTAATATATTAGTTCAACTAAACACAGTGCTATTATGAGAACTACTCCAAAATATAAGATATTCTTACACGATAAGAGTATCGACGAATTACAGTTTAATTCTTCTTTATGGAAATCAGAATTAAAATTTATAGATGTTGAAGTATCTTTTTTAAAACACCTTATAAAAACTTACCCTATAAAATCTGAAATTCCAAATTCAGATGAGCATTTACGATTTTTTATTGAACAACTCAATTCAATAGAAAAAGAAGCACACAACATTACCGATGATCTAAAGAGATATACTATTGAATTAGGAGGTATGACAGAATGTGATAAGTTAAGTTGTGATAACTTTTATGTCATCGCTTATGAAAAATTGGCGAAAGCTGTTTATAAATATTTACGTAAATATAGAAAGCTTAAAACTCAAATTTATGAATATTTAAAGGGTTCTTTAAATTAGTTAAAAACGGCTTCAAAAAATAGCAAACTGATATATATCATTTGATTCTAAATTTTTAGTAATTATATTTAAAACTTAATTAAGTTATTTACTAATTTTAAAATTAAATGCTATGTCACTAATTAAATTTAACGAACGATTCCCTTGGAACCAATCTGTATTAACAAACTTTTTAAATGCAGATGACTTTTTTAACGACGATTTCTTTGCAAAAGACAGTTTAATGCCTGCAATGAACGTAAAAGAAAATGATAATGACTTTGAAATTGAGCTTGCTGCTCCAGGATTTGCAAAAAATGATTTTGATGTAACCATTGATGATACCGGACTTCATATTTCGGCTGAAAAAAAATTAAAAAAAGAAGAAAAAGAAGAAGGCTATCTCAGAAAAGAATTTAGCTATAATTCATTTAAAAGATCATTGAGATTACCTGAAAGTATCAATCTTGATAAAAAAGTTAAAGCTACTTACAAAGATGGAATATTAAGGTTTAACCTTCTTAAAAAAGAAGAAGCTAAAGTAATGCCAAAAAAAGTAATAGAAATTAGTTAAATTTTCAAACAGGAAACAAAAATTGCTTTTGTTTCCTGTTTCTTCTATAAATCATTAAATTATCAATAAAATGCAAGCTAAAATTAAGAAAGATTGGTATGGCAGATTGAAAAGTGTAGAAGAATTACATAATGATTCTAGATTGTGGATATCGGAAATTGATTTCGTTATTGATGAAATTAGATTTTTAAAAAACTTATTAAGTTCAAATTATATTCAACTTTTGGATGCCGGTTTAAGCAAAAAGACAACAGAATTAGCAAAAAAGATTTCTCAGAAGAAAAAATCAGCTAAAATCTTTATAAAGTTAATTAAAGATCATAACAATAGACTTGCAAACTTAATTGAAAGTAAAAGTGTAACTAGCAATGTTCATTATTTCGATACTCACAAAAAATTAGAACTTGAAATATATATATTTTCAAAAAAGTATAAGAAAACCAAAAGGAAAATTTTTGAAATTTTAGATGAAATAATGACCACTAAAGGGATGAAAAAATTAAACTAAGTTCTAATCGTTATTTCCTTACTCTTTTCTCTTAATTATGGATGCATTATTAATAAAGGCACCCTGCTTTTATAAGTAATTTCATCTGTTTTCGAACCCGAAATTAATCGTTTTAAAAAAGATTCTTTATCAATAACCATTGCAGTTAGATCAACTTGTTTTATTTGTACAAAGCTATCTATGGCAATATCACTAGGCACACTTTCAATTGAATAAAAACTATGATTAATACCTTGGAAAAAATCATCCATCTTAACTTTTTTGTCCATAGGTATTCTATTAGTACTGTCGTCTTCTAACGTCAGTATATTGAGCTCCAAATTAAATCTTGAAATTATATGCATTAAAGGACTTAAAGGTTTTTCATTAAACTTTTCATTACAATTAGTCGTAAAAAGAATAGAGCTAGGCACTTTGTATTTATAATCTTGTGGTATTACCAATACCGGAGCATTTACTCTTCTGATAACATTAATAGTATTGCTTCCAAAAACAACTTCTTTTGCCCCAGTAGCTCCGTTTGTACCCATTACAATTAAATCAATACTTTTTGACTTTACCGTCTGAGAAACCGCACTGACAAAATCATCATAATCACAAATAGATTCAAAAGTATATTCTTCGCTTTTGAACTTTTCTTTTAGTTGTACTATCAGTTTATTGAGTGTCTCTTTCGGGTTTTTTATGATACTATCATATAAAGAAGATTTTGGTGAAGCAGCCATCAAGTTACTTGTGCTGTAGTTAGATACTTTTTGAACATTTAATATAAAAAAATTGTAAGTTCCTCCTTTAAAAAATTGCAAAGCGAAGTCTATAGCATTTTGTGCATTAAAAGAAAAATCAGTTAATAACAGTATATTTTTCATACTTACAAACAATGTTCAATCAAATTTACGCACACTATCAAAAAACATACATGATAAATATCATAGAAGAAAGGCCCCATCTTACTTACTTTTGAAGCTGTAAACTATATTTTCTTATGAGTACTAATTCATTAATTCAGAAGTACAATGTGCCCGGTCCACGTTATACAAGTTACCCTACGGTGCCATATTGGGATGAAGCTGGTATTAGTAATCAAGATTGGATAAGTACATTTCAAAAATCGTTCGATGAGAGTAATAAGGACAAAGGAGTTAGTATTTACATCCACTTACCTTTTTGTGAAAGCTTATGTACTTTTTGCGCTTGTCATAAATATATCACGAAACGTCATGAGTTAGAAATACCATATATAGAGACAGTTCTAAAAGAATGGAAATTATATTTAGATCTATTTTCAGAAAAACCTGTTCTAAGAGAACTACATTTAGGCGGTGGAACACCTACCTTTTTTGAATCTAAAAATTTAAATTATTTAATTAAAGGTATTTTAGATTCAGTAGATTTGCATAGAGAATATGAATTTAGTTTTGAGGGTCATCCTAACAATACTACCAAAGAACATTTACAAGCCCTTTATAACTTAGGTTTTACAAGAGTCAGCTTTGGAGTGCAAGATTATTCAGAAAGAGTACAAAAAGCTATCAATAGAATTCAATCATTCGAAAATGTCAAAAATGTAACTAATTTGGCAAGAAATATTGGTTATACTTCTATTAGTCATGATCTAATTTTCGGATTACCATTTCAAACAGTCGGTAATATTATTGATACCGTTAAAAAAACAATTGATTTAAAACCAGACAGGATATCTTTTTATAGTTATGCGCATGTACCTTGGGTGAAAGGTGTTGGTCAACGAGGATTTGAAGATGACGATCTACCCAAAAATGATTTTAAAAGAAAACTATATGAAATGGGCAAACATATGCTTTTAAATTTCGGATATATAGAAACCGGAATGGATCATTTTTCTTTGCCTACTGATTCTTTATTTAAGGCATTCGAGAATGCCAACTTACATAGAAATTTTATGGGATATACTACCAATAACACCCAATTAATGATTGGTTTAGGGATGTCGGCAATAAGTGATTCGTGGTATAGCTTTGCACAAAATGAAAAATCTTTGAGTGATTATCAAGCTTCCATTGAAAAAGGAGAGCTTCCAATAATAAAAGGACATCTTCTGACAGATCAAGATCTAATTATAAGACAGCATATCTTAAATATTATGTGCCACTTTGAAACCTCTTGGGAAGATGATGATTTAAAATTTAAAGAGTTAACACAAGTAATTGTTCGATTAAAAGAACTTGAAAAAGATGGTTTAGTACTAATCACTAGAAATAAGTTAATTGTACCAAAAGTGGCCAGAGCATTTGTTAGAAATATTTGTATGGCTTTTGATCTAAGATTGGTTAAAAATAAACCTGAAACTCAGTTATTTTCTATGACTGTATAGGTTTATAAAAAAATATGTGTTTTCCCTTCACTAACCTCCTTTGTTAAATCAACAATAGTTTTATGGGTCAATTCCTCTTCTAATTGTCTTTTAAATGGCGAAACCGCGTTGTGTATAGGACAAGGATTTATGTCACTGCACACAGGTAAGCCAAGTAAACAGCTATTAAATTTATCTAATCCGTCTATACTTTCAACAATAGTTATCAAATTATTTAATCTATCTTCACTCGTTAAATAAAATCCACCATTTCTGCCTCTTATTGATGAGACTAAATTACTTTTTGTAAGTACTTGTAATGTCTTTGCCAAAAATGGTGCAGGTATATTTATGGCTTCTGCAACTTCTTTTGGACTGTATTTATTATCCACACTTGAATGTATAGATAAATACAATACCGCCCGTATTGCATATTTACTTGATTTTGAAAGCATTTCTAATAAAAAATTAGTAGGCAAATATAAAAAGATAAATATATCTTTTTACATGATAAATATCATGTTACCGATGTTACATAACCTATAAATTTGTGGCAATTAAACCTAAAAAATATTAATAATCTAAAATTCATAACAATGAAAACAAAACAATTAGTCATCATTATGCTATCTATGTTCTTATTTCTCGCTTGTAAGAAGGATCCTCAAACAACCGAAAAAAGTAATACTACAACTACAGAACAAGAACATCATGGGCAAGCGTCTGTAGCAGATGATGGTTCAGATCCTAACGCTCTACAAGTGGCTAAATCTTTAGATGATTTTAAAACTCTAGTAGTTGCCATAGAAGCTGCAGGTGTACAAGATGCCCTTGTTAATGCCGGTCCTTTGACTGTTTTTGCTCCTATGAATACGGCTTTTGACAAACTTCCTGAAGGCACGGTTGAAACTTTATTAAAACCTGAGAGCAAATCTACATTGGCATTTATTTTAACAAATCATGTCGCTCCGGCAAATTATCCTGATACACAGCTCGAAAAAGAAGCAAAAAAAGGCCGTAAATTGTATATGGCTTCAGGTAAATACTTAGAGGTGGTAAAAAAAGAAGATGGATTGTATGTTGGTGGTACTAAAATATTAAAAACCGTAAAAGTTAGTAATGGTTGGATACACGTAATAGATGATGTATTAGTGCCCGTAGAAGAATAAAAAAATATAAAACTAAAATAAATCTAAAATAATGAAGAAAGTAATGTTAAGTGTATTGTCATTATCGCTACTAGTAATAGTAGGTTGCGGTGATGGTAAATCTAAAAAGGAAACTGTTGAAAAGAAAGAAGTTGTAGAAGAAACCGCTGAAATTGATCCAATGAAAGACAAAGGTATTGGACCAATTACAAATATGACCCTGTCTGCAGACATTGATCAGGAATTAGCGTCAAAAGGTGCTGAAGTCTTTAAAATTAAATGTGCTGCTTGTCATAAACCTGAAAAACGATTTATAGGACCAGCTCCTAAAGGAATTATGGAGAGAAGAACTCCGGAATGGATAATGAATATGATATTGAATCCTGAAGAGATGGTACAAAAGAATGCAGCTGCGAAGGCGCTTTTGGCTGAATACCTATCCCCTATGGCAAATCAGAATTTAACTGAAGATGAAGCCAGATCAGTACTTGAATATTTTAGAACATTAAAATAAATAATCAAATCTTAATATAATAACAATGAAAATTTTAAAATTTATTGCAGTAATCCTATCAACTTCTTTTCTAATAATTAGTTGTGGAAATAATGGTAATTCCAAAAAGCAAGGTGCTTTAACAGGAAATGCCGCTGAAAAAGTATATGTTGCTCCTGGTGAGCATGACGAATTTTATGCTTTTGTATCTGGTGGATTTAGTGGGCAATTGGCAGTTTATGGTTTACCTTCAGGTAGATTGTTTAAAGTGATTCCTGTTTTTTCACAAGATGCTGAAAAAGCGTATGGTTACAATGAAGAAACAATTCCTATGTTAAATACTTCTCATGGATTTGTTCCTTGGGATGATTCACATCACCCTGATATTTCACAAACGAATGGTGAATTAGATGGTCGTTGGGTATTTATTAATGGTAATAATACACCTCGTATTGCAAAAATTGACTTGACAACTTTTGAAACTACCGAAATTATTGAAGTACCTAATAGTGCCGGTAATCATAGTTCTTCTTTCGTAACCGAAAATACTGAATATGTTGTGGCAGGTACGCGTTTTTCAGTTCCGGTACCTCAAGTAGATATGCCAATTAAAGAATACAAAGGAAAATTTAAAGGGGCGCTATCTTTTATTAGTGTTGACCCTGAAGATGGTGGTATGGATATAAAATTCCAAATATTAATGCCTGGTTTTAATTATGACCTTTCACATCCTGGTAGAGGAAAATCACATGGTTGGTTCTTCTTTACTACTTATAATACCGAAGAAGCTAACACTTTACTAGAAGTGAACGCATCTCAAAATGATAAAGATTATATAGCTGCTATCAATTGGAAAAAAGTTGAAGAATATGTGAATAATGGTGGAGGAACTAAAATGCCTACAAATTATGCACATAATGTATATGATGAGCATACACATACAGCCACTTCTACTATGAAAAAAGAAGTGTTGGTTGTGAACCCAACTGATGTTCCTGGTGCCATCTATTTATTACCAACACCTAAATCACCTCATGGTTGTGATGTTGACCCTTCCGGGGAATATATTATAGGTAGTGGAAAATTAGCTGCTGAATTAACAGCACATTCATTTACTAAAATGCTAGATGCTATTGAAAACAAAAAGTATGATGGTGATGCTTATGGAATTCCAGTATTAAGCTATGAAGCTGTAAACGCAGGAAGCGTTAAACAAGCAGGTTTAGGTCCATTACACACTGAATTTGACGGAAAAGGTAATGCTTACACTACATTCTTTATTTCATCTGAAGTTGTAAAATGGAAACTAGGTACATGGGAAGTTATTGACAGAAAACCTACTTATTACTCTGTCGGTCACTTAATGATTCCTGGAGGAAATTCTAGAAAACCATTTGGTAAATATGTCTTAGCAATGAATAAAATTACAAAAGACCGTTACTTACCTACTGGTCCTGAAGTAACTCAATCTGCTCAATTATATGATATTACGGGTGAAAAGATGGAATTATTATTAGATTTTCCAACGGTTGGAGAACCTCATTATGCAGCAGGTATACCGGCAAATTTAGTAGCACCTAATTCTAAGAAATTTTACAGATTAGAAGATAATAAACACCCATACGCAATTAAAACTCCAGCTGAAGCTAAAGTAGTACGTGATGGTAATGAAGTGCATGTATATATGGCAATGATTAGATCACACTTTACTCCTGATAATATTGAAGGTGTAAAAGTAGGTGACAAAGTATATTTCCATGTTACTAACCATGAACAAGATTATGATGTTCCTCATGGCGTAAGTATGATCGGTGCAAATACGTCAGAATTATTGATAATGCCTGGACAAACAGAAACATTCATTTGGGAACCTAAGCAAGTAGGTGTTTGGCCATTCTATTGTACTGACTTCTGTTCTGCTTTACATCAGGAAATGCAAGGATATGTTAGAGTTTCACCTAAATCTTCCAATATTGAACTTTCATGGTCTCTAGATGATGAATAATTAACCTTTTTGATTATTTTAGTTTGAAAGGCTGTATTGAATAATAAAATTCATTTTTCATACAGCCTTTTTATAATGTTCTCTTAAATTTAAAAAATGAAAAAATCAAAAATAATAATGATAGTAGGTTCTCTATTATTACTTGGTTTATTTGTGTTTCCCTTATGGAATATTACATTAGAAGCTCCTCAATATCCTATTCCTTTAGGTATGGATATTTATATTAATAAATTTGCTGACACTAATGAATTTGATATAAAAAACATCAATTTAATGAACCACTATGTTGGAATGCAGTATATACCTGAATCTATCCCGGAATTTAAAATATTTCCTGTAGTTATTGGTATAATGTCTGTATTAGGTATCCTTATTGGATTTATAGGAAAACATAAATGGTTTTTAGGGTGGTTTATTTTAATGTCTGTACTAGGTATTGCCGGAATGTATGATTTTTATTTATGGGAATATGACTATGGTCATAACTTAGATCCAAAGGCTATTATGAAATTTACAAATCCTGATGGTTCAATCATGGGCTTTCAACCTCCTTTATTCGGATCAAAAGATATTTTGAATTTTACAGCGCACTCCTACCCTATGACTGGTGCTTATTTTATGTTTGCAGGTATGGTGTTGACAGTAGTAGCATTCTTTATTGGAAAAAAGGAAGCCAGAAAGAATTGATCTTTTACTCTTTTAAAAATAAAATGAGCATATTACTTCTAATGTTATATGCTCATTTTTATTAAATTTACCCCAACGTTTATAATAACTGAAATGAAAAATCTTAAAATACTAACATCAATATCACTCTTTATATTATTGTTGTCTTGTAAAGTAGAACCTCAACCCATTAATTATGGGAAAGATGCATGTCATTTTTGTAAAATGAATATTGTAGATAAACAGCATGCGGCTCAATATGTCACAAAAAAGGGGAAACAATTTAAATTTGATGCCATTGAGTGTATGGTTAACGATGTTGTGGCTAAAAATGATGAAAACTTAATAGCAAAACTATTAGTAGCGGATTATGGTACAGATGGGAATATGGTTGATGCTACTACTGCAACATACTTGATCTGTAAAGAAATTAAAAGCCCGATGGGTGCGTTTTTATCGGCATTCTCCACAAATGAAAAAGCAATGGAAACTAAAAATAAATTAGGTGGAGATATTTATACCTGGACTACACTAAAAGATAAATATACCGATTAATTATAAATGAAGAAACTCCTTTTCACACTTACTCTTTTAATAGCAATATCATCCCTTCATGCAAAACAAATTGAAGTATGTAATACATGTGAGATCAAAACTATTAAAGATGCCATTATTCTAGCTGAAGATGGTGATGAAATTATTATCAAAAGTGGCACCTATAAAGAACATGGTGTTATTTTAATAAATAAATCTGTAGCAATAAAAGGAGAAGGAAACCCAATTATAGATGGAGAATTTAAAGAAACTATTTTTAGTATTAACGCTGATAGATTCTCTATTGAAGGACTTACAATAATTAACGTTGGGCAAAGTTATACCAAAGATTTTGCCGGAATTTTAATTTCAAAAAGCAATCACTTTACCATCAAAAATAATATTCTCAAAGATGTGTTTTTTGGTATCCTCATAGAAAAATCACATTTCGGAATTATTGAAAATAATCAAGTTTCCAGTAATAAAACGAGTGAAGCAAGTGCAGGCAACGGTATTCATATATGGCATAGTTCAGATATGACAGTTAACGATAATGTGCTCTTTGGTTTAAGGGATGGAATTTATTTCGAATTTGTAACTAATAGTAAGATATTTAACAACTCTAGTCACCATAACCTCCGATATGGACTGCATTTTATGTTTTCCAATAATGATGATTATTACGACAATACGTTTACTAATAATGGTGCCGGTGTAGCTGTTATGTTCTCCAAATTCATCACAATGAAAAGGAATGTTTTTAAAGAGAATTGGGGCTCTACATCTTATGGCTTATTATTAAAAGAAATTTATGACGCCGAAATTGAAAATAATCTTTTTGAAAAAAACACCGTAGGAATCAATATTGAAGGTTCTACAAGAGTATATTATAAAAACAATAACCTTAATCGAAATGGATGGGCGGTAAAAATTAGAGGAGCTTGTTATGAAAATATTTTTACCTCAAATAATTTTACAAATAATTCATTTGATCTGTCATATAACAGCAAGCTCAATGATAATAATTTTGATAACAATTACTGGAGCCAATACGCTGGTTATGATCTGGATAAAGATGGTATAGGTGATGTTCCTTATCGTCCAGTAAAATTATTTTCTTATATAGTAAACAGAACCCCTGAAACAATCGTATTATTACGTAGTTTGTTTGTTGATATTATCAATTTTTCTGAAAAGGTATCTCCTGTTTTTACACCTGATGATCTACTTGATAAAAACCCTTTAATGCATAGAATTAATGATTAGGATAGAAAATTTACATAAAAAATTTGGTAAGCTTACTGTTTTAGATGGTTTAGATCTAGATATAAAATCTGGTGGTATTTTTGCAATATTAGGCCCTAATGGTTCAGGTAAAACAACATTGATAAAATGTTTATTGGGAATGGTAATACCTAATAGTGGTGAAATTATCTATGACGATGAACACGTCTTACATAAATGGCAGTATCGTAATAAAATAAATTACCTACCACAAATAGCTAATTTTCCGGCAAACTTAACTGTGACTGAACTGTTGAAAATGGTAAAAAATTTAAGGCCAAAAGCTTCAAATGATAAAGAACTCATTTCAATTTTTGGTGTAGAATCATTTTTAAACAAAAAATTAGGCAATCTATCAGGAGGAACGAAACAAAAGATAAACATTATTTTAACCTTTATGTTTGATAGTGATTTAATAATTTTAGATGAACCTACAACGGGTTTAGATCCTATTTCATTGATTCAATTGAAGAAAATAATCCAACAAGAAAAAGCAAAAGGAAAAACAATTTTGATAACAACTCATATAATGAGTTTAGTGAACGAAATAGCTGATGAAATAGTATTTCTACTCGATGGTAAAATTTATTTTAAGGGAAGCGTTGATATGCTTAAGAAACAGACTAAACAAACAGATTTAGAACACGCAATTGCTAATTTAATGGTAAAAGAAAATGTATAAAATTTTAAAATATAGTATTTATGATTTGCTTCGTAGCCGTTGGAGTTATGTCTACTTTTTCTTCTATTTAACCTTAGGTTTTGTATTGTTATTTTTGAATAATGACGTATCTAAAGCGGTTATTACTTTAATGAATATCATTATTGTTCTAACACCATTAATAGGAACAATTTTTGGCGTAATGTATTATTATAATTCTAAAGAGTTTACTGAACTATTACTAGCACAACCGATAAAAAGAAATAAAATTTTCATGGGTCAATACCTTGGAATTGCACTTTCTTTGACCTTAAGTTTAGTACTAGGATTAGGTATTCCGTTTTTGGCATATGGTATTTTTAAGTCTTCTGCAATTTTCAACTTCGGCTTATTACTGGTAACGGGATCATTTTTAAATTTCATATTTGTAGCATTAGCATTCAATATTGCACTTTCAAATGAAAATAAAATAAAAGGTTTTGGCTATGCCATTTTATTATGGTTGTTTTTAGCAGTGATCTACGATGGTCTTTTTATTATATCTCTATTAGTGTTTAATGATTATCCTTTAGATAAATTCTCGTTGATAGCTACCATGTTCAATCCGATTGATTTGTCACGAATATTAATACTCCTCAAATTAGATATATCTGCCTTATTGGGGTATACCGGGGCAATTTTTAAACAGTTTTTTGGCACAAATTTGGGTCTGTTTTCATCTATTTTTGCACTCTTGTTGTGGGTTATTTTTCCCGTTTTTAGGATAAATGGGAAATTAAAGAAAAAAGATTTTTAATATTATAATTTTAACTATTATTGACAGTGATAAAGGTCATTATTTTTTATAAAACATAAAAAAATTGTACTTTTAAAGTTAATAATCATAAATCTATCAACTAATGGACAAGTTACTTAAGTTTATAATTTTAATGGATACTAAAACAAGTATCGCATATGGTTCAATTAGAATATTTTTGGGAATTGCATTAGCAATAAGAGGTTGGATGATTGTTTCAAACCCGGAAGTTATATTAGAATTAGGCGTAACCCGAGATCTTTTTATGTGGGTATCAATAGCTGGTATTGTACATTTATTGGGGGGTATATTATTATGTATTGGTTCTTTTACCCGTTTAGGGGCATTTATACAAATACCAATATTATTTAATGTAATTTTCTTTGTATATGAACATACCCAATTAATGATGGGTGGACAATCATTAGAATTGGCTACTCTAGTATTATTTTTACTTTGTATATTTTTTATTTTTGGTGCTGGTCCTTTATCCATCAGAGATTATTTCAATCAAAAGAAAATTTCTTTATAACTTCTTCTTTTGTATATGCTCATGTCTAAAATTTTGTAATTTTACATACATTATAATTCATTAGATGAAACGCTTAAGTTTTTATAAAAAATTCTTTAATATTTATTTATATATAAAATGTCCTGAATACTTTAAAATAGTATAGGCTATTCTTAATCATTCCTTGAGTTTATACTCAAATTCACTATTTATTTCTCAAATTAAAACATACTATTATGGAATTACCATATGCCGAACCCTATAAAATAAAAATGGTCGAATCAATAAAACGATCAACTAAAGAACAACGGCAAAAATGGATTAAAAAAGCGCATTATAATTTATTCAACTTGTCATCTGACAAAGTTTTTATTGATCTTCTGACCGATTCAGGTACCGGTGCAATGAGTGATAAACAATGGTCGGCTATGATGAGTGGTGATGAAAGTTATGCCGGGTCAAGATCATTTTTAAAGTTAAAAAAAGTTGTTAAAAAAATAACCGGATTCAAATATTTCCTCCCTACACATCAGGGTAGAGCTGCCGAGAATGTTTTATTCTCTGCCATGGTTAAAGAAGGTGATCTGGTTCCTGGTAATTCTCACTTTGATACGACAAAAGGGCATATTGAATTTAGAAAAGCCACGGCAATTGATTGTAGTATTGATGAAGCATTTAACACTACAAATCAGCATCCTTTTAAAGGAAATATTGATCTTGACAAATTAGTTCAAGTTTTTAATAAAAATGAAAAAGGTAAAATTCCTTTTGTAATACTCACAATAACTTGTAATACATCAGGAGGACAGCCGGTGTCAATTGAAAATATAAAGGCTGTTTCAAAATTATGTAGATCATATAAAATCCCTTTATTTTTTGATGCTGCTAGATTTGCAGAAAACGCCTATTTTATTAAAACTAGAGAAGCAGGTTATCAAGATAAGACTATCAAAGAAATTTCAAAAGAAATGTTTTCTTATGGTGATGGTATGACCATGAGTGCAAAAAAAGATGGTTTGGTAAATATGGGAGGGTTCATTGCCTTAAATAATGAAGAAATTTATAAAGAGGCAACGGTTTATAATATCATGTATGAAGGATTTTTGACCTATGGTGGTATGAATGGTAGAGATATGGCAGCTTTAGCGGTTGGATTAGATGAAGCAACTGAATTTAATTATTTAGAAAGTCGAATTGAACAAGTAGCCTATTTAGGTAGAAAATTGACAGCATATGGTGTTCCCGTATTACAGCCTTTTGGCGGACATGCCATATTTATTGACGCAAATAAATTTGTACCAACCATTCCCAGAAATGAATATAGAGCACAGGCATTGGCACTTGAATTGTATATAATCGGAGGTATTAGAGGTGTTGAAATAGGTACAGTGTTAGCAGATAGAGATCCTTTTACAAGAAAAAACAGATATCCTGAATTAGAATTAGTCCGATTGGCCATTCCGCGTAGAACATACTCTCAAAATCATATGGATTATGTGGCTGCAGCATTAAAGAATATCTATGATACACGAGATGAGGCCAAATCTGGTTATAAAATTATTGATGAAGCACCTATCATGAGGCATTTTACGGTAAAATTTGAGAAGAAGTAGCAATATACTATATCTATATTATTAATAATCTGCACTTTATCTTTTGTTGATAAAAAATTACATATCTGTAACTTTTATGACATAAGTCATATTTTGACTTCTTTTTTAACGATACTTTTGATTTAATAAAAGACAAAAAAGTCTTTTTATATGTAACCATTAAAAACTCACCAAATTATGTTATCAAAAAAACAAGCTCGTGCTTTTTTTCTTGGAGGAACAGTAGTTACCTTTCTTATTTTTATTGGACTAACTGTATATTCCTTCTCTAAAGAGCAAGACCAATCAAATTATGGAAAAATTACTGAACAAGTAGTACGTGGAAAACAATTATGGGAATCAAACAATTGTATGGGTTGTCATACTATATTAGGAGAAGGAGCTTACTATGCTCCTGAACTCACCAAGGTTATAGACAGAAGAGGCAAAGGCTATATAAAGGCAGTTTTAATGACACCCCAACCTTGGCAACCTAATGGTAGGAAAATGGTTGCTTATGGATTTTCTGAACAAGAAGCCGAAGATATTATCTCATTTTTTGATTGGATTGATGATATTGATCTAAATGGATTTGACAGGGTGGTATCTCCATTAGCAAAAGATAAACTTAACAACTAAACTAAAACATTATGAAATATAAATCACAAAAAGTAGCCTATTGGTTTTTTGCATTATCAATGTTACTATTAGTATTACAAATAACGTATGGTTTTATCATGGGATTTGCCCGTATTGGTATGGATGGGTTGCATGAGTTTATACCATTTAATACTGCTAGGGCGGTTCATACGAACTTATTAGTAGTTTGGTTGTTATCTGGTTTTATGGGAGCTGCCTATTATATAATTCCCGAAGAAGCACAACGAGAACTAGTGAGTGTAAAATTGGCCTATGTACAGCTAATAAGTCTTGCTGTAGTTGGAGTTGTTGCGGTAGTTGGATATCATTTTAATTATTGGGAAGGACGAAAATTTTTAGAAATACCCAGACCATTAGATTATCTAGTCGTTGTGAATGTTTTGTTATTCCTAGGTCTAATCTTGGTAACTCTTTTTAAAGGAAAACGAAGAACTACTACAGCATTGGTACTTTCAATGGGGCTTTTATTTGCAGCACTACTCTATCTTCCGGGTATGATACCTTTTGATAGTCAGGTAATGGATTCATTTTTTAGATGGTGGGTTGTTCACCTATGGGTAGAAGGTGTTTGGGAACTAATTATGGGTGGTATCTTATCATTCTTATTGATCAAATTAACCGGTGTAGATAGAGAAGTCATTGAAAAATGGTTATATGTTATCGTTGGTCTAACATTCTTATCAGGAGTTTTAGGCACGGGTCACCATTATTATTATATTGGAGTTAATAAAATTTGGATAATTGTTGGAGGTATTTTCTCTGCACTTGAACCATTAGCATTCTTAGCAATGGCATTATTCGCAGTAAACATGTATCGCAAAGGTGAAAAAAAACATCCCAATAAATTAGCATTATACTGGACATTAGGAGCAGCAATTGTCTCTTTTGTAGGTGCAGGATTATTAGGTTTTGCCCATACCCTACCACAAACTAATTTATACACACACGGTACCTTGGTAACAGCAATGCACGGTCATCTGGCATTTTGGGGTGCTTATGCAATGATAGTATTAGCAATTATCAGTTATAGTCTACCAAATATGACTGGAAGAAAATTATATGACAGTTCTCGTGGTAGAATGGCTTTTTGGATGTCTAATATTGGTATGATAGGTATGACAGTTGCTTTTGGTGTAGCGGGCGTTGCCCAAGTGTATTTAGAGAGAAAATTTAAAATGGATTTCATGCAAGTACAAGCAGAAATAAGTATTCATTTTGTAGTACTTATTATATGTGCCACCCTATTTGCAACAGGAATTACGCTTTATATTATTGATTTTTATAAGCATGGAAAACCTACAGATGAAGCATTGGAGATTAAACGATAAGTTATTTATTGGTTAAAAAAATGAAACCTTTATAGAAAGTTTAAGATTGATAACCAAAGTCGAGATTTATAAAATTATTTTAATTTGATTATAATATTATAATTTGACTTTGGTTTTTAGTCTAATAAAATTCCTGTTTTTAAATAGCAAAATAGGTTAAATAGTAAGAATTATGAGTAATATGCCATATTATCATCAAATAGGAAAAGAAGTCGAAGTCTTTGAACATACCTATAGAAATAGAATTCCCTTCTTACTAAAAGGTCCAACCGGAACAGGAAAATCTAGGTTTATTGAGTATATGGCTCATAAATTAAATAAAAATCTAATCACTATTTCTTGTCATGAAGAAACCTCTTCAACCGATCTAATTGGCCGTTATATTATAAAAGGAGCTGAAACCATTTGGTTAGATGGTCCTTTAACAACAGCTGTTAAAGAAGGTTCAATTATATATTTAGACGAAATTGCTGAAGCAAGACCTGATGTAATTGTAGCCATACACTCGTTAACTGATCATAGGAGAGAATTGTTTATTGATAAATTAGGTATAACAGTAAAAGGCCATGACGATTTTATGTTGGTAGCTTCCTTTAATCCGGGTTATCAACGCGGATTTAAAGAATTAAAACCTTCAACTCGACAACGTTTTGTGGCAATGACATTTGACTATCCTGAAGCTAAAATTGAAGAAGAAATTCTAGTTAAAGAAACAGAAATTGATAGTTCAATAGCCAAAAAATTAGTAAATATTGCCACAAAAATTAGGAACCTTACTGAATTAGGTTTAACAGAAACTGTTTCTACTCGTTTGTTAGTAGATGCAGCAAAATTAATTCATAGCGGCTTACCTAAACGTCTTTCTGTAAGAGTAGCAATTGTTGAACCCTTAACAGATGATAATGAAGTGGTTCAAGCTCTGAAAGATCTATGTGATCTAATGATATAATTCAGTTGGAAAGAAAAGAATTTAATTTGGAGCATTTGAAAATCAAAAACTAAAGATTAAAATAAAAGGCTAATGTTCGAATTCGAACCTGATGAATACATATTTACCAAACTTGCACATTACTTTAAACGTCGCAAAAAGAAAAAGCAAGAAAGTATAAGTCATACAGTCAATTTAAATGATCTCAAACCACGATTGACCATTTTTGCCCGGGCTATTACCGGTGAATCTATTGAAATTTTTGATGCAGAAAGAGAAGGGGGTTATAAAAACAATAACTTTTTTCTTCCGGTAAAATATGCCGACATGTCTACCATAGAAGATAATATTTCCTTTTACTTATTCAGAGTGTTGTACTTATCTGTTCAAAAGAATTTAGATTTAAATTGGAACGATCAACAAGAACATGAATTAATTGAATCTCAGCAAAAAGCACAAGAAACTTCTCAAATAGTATTGGAAAACCTATTCGAACAATTCCCTATTACAGAAAAATATTATCAAAAGTTTATCGACTATTATGCAAATAAATCAAAGGGTAATAATCAAGTAGATTTTACATTTATCTATGGAAAATGGATGCGAAATAATCCTAACAAAGAAACTGACAACAAATTAAAAACCTTTACAGAAAAAGTTAAAACTGCTAATGAAGAACAACCAAAAACCATCCTAAAATCTAATGCAGTAGAAGAAATAATTTCAGTACAAATAGATCAAAAACAGCAAGAGGATGCCGTTTTACAACATCAATTTGAAAAAGTTGAAACCGCTGAAGAATTTGGAGGAAATTTTAGAGATATGGATGGTGATGACGAATTAGATGACCATTCTAATGCCTTAGACGAGTTAAATATGAAATATACTGTACGTGTTGACGATACTGCACATTCTGTATATCAAGCAGATTTTATTGAAAACACAACTGTCTCAGAAAGTGCCGAGATTGATAGTAAAGGATATCATATTACTTATGATGAATGGGATTACTCCAAAAGATCTTATAAAGAAAATTTTTGCAAAGTATATCCAAAAACATTATTAAAAACAGATGTAGCATACTACAATAAAACACTTAATCAAAATAACTCAACGCTAACAGGTTTACGAAAAATGTTGACTACGGTTAATAATAAATACTTGCAACAACGTAGGCAAACTCAAGGTGAAGAGTTTGATATAGATGCCATTACAGATTTATTTGTTGACGTTAATTCAGGTCACACCCCATCTGAGAAAATTTATATTTCCAAACGAAAAAAGGAGAAAGACCTATCGATTCTATTATTACTAGATATTAGTTTATCAAGTGATGGATATGCCGCAGGAAATAGAGTAATTGATGTTGAAAAACAGGTTTCTATTCTATTTGGTGAAATTCTAAATGAGTTTAACATTGATTTTTCAATTGATTGCTTTTATTCTAAAACAAGAAATCATTCGAGCTATATAACTATTAAAAATTTTGATGATGATTGGAATCGGGCAAAATTTAAAGTGGGCGCGGTAGAACCAAGTGGTTATACCCGTATTGGAGCTGCGCTAAGACATTCAGGTGCAATGTTAGACAAACGTAATACTAAAAACAAATGGGTTATTTTAATTTCTGATGGGAAACCAAATGACTATGATAAGTATGAAGGTAAGTACGGAATTAATGATGTGAAACAAGCGCTACGTGAATTAAATGAACGTCAAATAAATTCTTATGCCCTGGCTATAGAAGCACAGGCAAAATATTATCTGCCACAAATGTTTGGGCAAAATCACTATCAAATATTAACTACACCTGTTGAATTATTAAAGTCGCTGGTACAACTATATGAAAAAATAAAGCATCAAAGCTAAAATGAGGAATGCTGAAATTAACTATAAAAACATTTACTATCCTCCGGGTGGTATACTAATGTGGATACTTATTTTTTTAGAACTCATAACTTTTGGAGTTGCGCTTATTGTTTTAGTAGTAAATAGTAATGAAGACCTTGAGTTGTTTCATCAATCTAGATTAGCATTAAACACTACTTTTGGAGCTTTAAATACTGTATTTCTCTTGACTAGCGGATTTTTTATGGCAACAACGGTTCATCAGTTCAAACAGAGTAATAATCAAAAAGCGTCTTTTTATCTTAATTTAACAATGCTTGGAGGTATATTTTTTCTGATACTTAAAGGCGTTGAATATTATTTAAAAATCAATACAGGTTATACCTTAGGGTATAATTCCTTTTTTACTTTTTACTGGTTACTTACGGGCTTTCATGTTATTCATGTATTAGTTGGGTTAGTTATCTTATTATTTATGCAAAACGGGATAAAAAGATCAATCGCAAAATTAGAAGATGTAGAGGCGAGTGCCGCGTTTTGGCATATGTGTGATCTAATTTGGTTACTACTTTTTCCTGTTCTTTACCTAATATTATAATAATGAAGAAAAAAGATATCTATACACTTGGCATTCTGATACTACTTACAATAGCTACTGCATTGTTTTCTAATAATAGTAGCACTTTTAAATATATTACATTTATTATTTTAGGATTATCAATAACCAAATTCTTATTAGTTGTATTTAACTTTATGGAATTGAAGAAAGCCAATAGTTTTTGGAAAATAATAGTGGTTAGTTATTTAGTCATATTTAGCACTATACTACTAATTGTCAATAATTAGCGCTCAAATGCTACTGTGTCGTTAACGAACAAGTTATAATTATTATCCTAATGTTTCAATTGTATGATATTAATCATCATTTCATTTGTTTTTTAACCATACTATTGGCGTTTATAAAAAATAACATAAAATGACAAAGACGCATTCCTTTCATATCCCAGTAATGGGTATAGGTTTTACCATTGACACACCACTTAAAGTGTCTCAATTTGGTATGGATTCTGTTATTTCTTTAGTAGATGATATTTTACTAGAAAAATTAAGGAAAATGTACAGTCTCAAATTTGAAATTCCTTATAAAGAAATTTCAAATAAAATTGATGATTTTAGAGCAAAAAGAATCACTTCTTATTTGAATTTAATTAATGATTTGGTTGACAAGAAATTTGAAGAATTAAAAAATATTAGCACAGAAAAAGGAAATGAACTAAAAGAATATTTTAGTATGCTTCCTGATAGTTCGTCAATAAAAAAGGAGTTTAAGAAATTAACAACCAATAGCTTTAACCTAAGTGAACTAAAGAACTGGGTACATAATAATGTAAACCGTGGTGGTATTGATGTAAATATCATGACTAAAATAGATAAGGATAATTTCAAGAAAAATGAAAAACTTTCGGTTGAATTTAATGACGCTCATGCAGCATTGAGGGGATACGCAAATAGTGATTTATCTTCTTCTCTTATTCTATCTGCTGGTATGAATCCTAGACTGTATAGCTATTTAGAAAATTTTGAGGATTTTTATCCTGATAAAAACGGAACTATTAAAAAGAAAATTATTTTAAAAGTAAGTGATTATCGTTCTGCATTAATTCAAGGAAAATTCTTAGCTAAAAAAGGCATTTGGGTCTCAGAGTATCGCATTGAGTCAGGACTTAATTGTGGTGGTCATGCATTTGCTACTGAAGGGCATCTAATGGGGCCAATTCTTGCTGAATTTAGAGAATACAGAAAAGAAATGATCCAATCAATCCACGAAATATTGATCAAGGTTCTCTCTGAGAAAAATCGAAGTGTTCCATTAACAAAATTACCACTTAAAATATCTGCTCAGGGCGGTGTGGGCACTTCTGATGAACATGATTTTTTAATTGAACATTATCAAGTTGATTCTGTAGGTTGGGGAAGCCCTTTCCTATTAGTCCCCGAAGCGACTACTGTAGATGACACAACATTAAATAAATTAGCCAAAGCCAAAGAAGAAGATTTGTATTTGAGTAATATCTCTCCATTAGGAGTACCTTTTAATAACTTAAGAGGGAATACAAAAGATTTTGAGAAAGCCACATTGATTGCCAAAGAAAGGCCCGGTAGTTCTTGTCCTAAAAAATATGTTGCTTTAAATAAAGAGTTTACTAAAAAAAGTATTTGCACTTCTTCCAGACAATTCCAATATTTAAAAATTAATGAATTGGATAAGGAAAATTTATCTAAAAAAGAGTATCAACATAAATATGATAAGATTGTTGAAAAATCTTGTATCTGTGTCGGATTAGGCACTTCTGCCCTATTAGCAAATAATTTAGATACTAAATCAGAAGGGAAAGGAGTCGCTGTTTGCCCGGGACCAAATATGGCTTATTTTTCAGACATTATGAGCTTAAAAGATATTACAAACCATATTTATGGTAGATCAAATATGATCTCAAGATCTGATCGTCCTAATATGTTTATAAAAGAACTAAACATCTATATGGATTATCTTAGAAATAAATTAGTTGAAGCTAAAATTTCAATGGATAAAAAACAGGAGAAGTATTTATTAAATTTCTCGGCAAATTTAAAGGTTGGTATCTCCTATTATCACGATTTATTTAGTAATATGAAAGACTCTTTTGAAGATGTAAAATCTATTGTATTAAATGAATTAGAACTTAGTAATAATTCATTAAAATTAATTACATTAGAAATTGAAAATTTAAAAATCTTGAA